>ERZ500994.422-NODE-422-length-13198-cov-5.261508_pt1 | contig 13198 bp, 12 predicted proteins | sample MGYA00248878_ERZ500994 | MGnify/ENA primary metagenome ERZ500994 (study PRJEB25958, sample SAMN03398533) | human skin metagenome | study: EMG produced TPA metagenomics assembly of the Human Skin Microbiome Metagenome (human skin metagenome) data set. | reverse complement strand
TGACAACAGGCGGTCTAGTGTCCTGAGTCATTAATTCGGTTGCAGTAGTTGGCGATGCTTGCCAGGATCTGGTCGGCGGTCTTAGTCCAGACGTAAGGCTTGGGGTTGTCGTTCCAGGTGTCGATCCAGGCACGGATATCGGCGTTGAGTTGCCGCACCGAGGTGTGAGTGGAGCGGCGCAGTTTCTTGGTGGTCAGCTCGGCAAACCAGCGCTCGACGAGATTGAGCCACGAGGAGCTGGTCGGGGTGAAGTGCAGGACGAATCTGGGATGGCTTGCCAGCCAACGCTTCACCGCAGGCGTCTTGTGTGTGGAGGCATTGTCGAGGACCAGATGCACATCGAGATCGTCGGGAACTTCGGCATCGATCTTCTTGAGGAAGGCCAGGAACTCGGTGGCCCGGTGCCGGGAGTGCAGCGCGCCGATGACCTTGCCGGTGGTCAGGTCGAGGGCGGCGTACAAGCTGGAGGTGCCGTGGCGGACGTAGTCGTGGCTGGCTCGCGCCGGGGTTCCGGGCAGCATCGGAAACACGGGCTGGGTGCGATTAAGGGCCTGGATCTGCGTCTTCTCATCCACGCAGAGCACCAGCGCCCGCTCCGGCGGGTCCAGGTACAGGCCGACGACATCGCGGACTTTGGCCACGAACAGCGGATCCTTCGATAGCTTCCATGAGTCCTGCTTGTGGGGAGCCAGTCCGAACGCTCGCCAGACCCGCGACACCATCGACTGACTCAACCCCAAATGAGCGGCCATCGAGCGGGTCGACCAATGAGTGGCATCCGGCGGGGTGGTCTCCAGCGTCTTGGTGATCAACGCTTCGATCTGGTCGTCGCCGACGACCCGCGGACGACCCGGGCGAGGCTCGTCAACCAACCCGTCTAGACGTAATTCGACGAACCGGTTGCGCCATCGCCGCACCGTGCCGATCGACAGTTCCAGCCGATCGGCGAGTTCGGTGTTGGAGCCACCGTCGGCGGCTGCCAACACAATTCGAGCCCGCATCGCCAGACCCGCGGCACTGGATCGTCGCCGCGCCCACCCCTCCAACTCGGCCCGCTCGTCAGTGGTCAAGACAATCTTCGCGGCATGAGGTGTCGGCACAACCCAGTCTAACAACTAGATCGCAATTAATGACTCAGGACACTAGGCTTTTTGATCCACCGCGTTCGATCACGCGGATCAGGCTCGAAGTGAAGTCACGTTCGCTGATGGACCTGAGTTAACTGACTATGGAACGGGAATCGCGAGCCAGACCTACGCGCGACAAGGGAAGACGTCAGTCACGCTGAGGCCCAGTCACCGCGTTTGAACCGGTCTTTCGCACGGCCCGCACATCGCAGAGGCGGATCCCCTGATTCCAGCCGCTGTCCCGTTCTGTCTCGCATATCAGGCGATCGTGGTAGATCCGTCGACAACTGTCGAGTGGGTGAGTGAACACCAGGGCCGTGGCGGCGCAACGACAGCCCCACCGTCACCCGGGGAACAGTGCTGTGCGGCCTCAACAATGGGCGACCGCGTGTGGTGTGGACCAACGACGATCAGCGCCTCATCGCCGACGTCGAGTCAGGCGGCCCCGCCGAACCACCGCTCGACCAGCTCTACGCCTGGTGGGGCACGCACTCGTAATCAGACGGCCACCGCGCCGGCATCGCGCGGCAAACACACCCCCGACACGGGCGCGGAACGCAGCCCCTTCCACGAGGCGTGGCGCAGACCTTTGCCCGCGTGGTACTCGCGGTAGGCAACCTCACCGACATACCGCGGCTTGAACCACTGGACCCCCGGCATCGACGCACCCTCCGCCACCGGCGGCGCGGCGACCTCGGTCCCGGCCAACAGCGTGGCCAAACGGCGACGCTCGGCACCACTAAAACCCGTACCAACCTGACCCAGCAGCACGAGGCGACCCGTCTTATCGTGGGCGGCCAGGATCAGCGCGCCAACCTCACCGCGAGGGCCCGTGAACGCCCCCACAATCACCGCCTCCGTCGTGGCACGCACTGGGCACTTAATCCAGTCCCGGGACCGCCCGGACCGGTATGGCGAATCCAGTCGCTTACACACGATGCCTTCATGGCCGTGATCAGCGCAGATGGCGAGCATGTCGGCAGGAGCGACATCGGTCCAGTGCCGGGGCACGGTCAGTGCTGGCGAACGCTCCACGACCATCAGCGTGTCCAACAGCTCGCGGCGCTCCCAGTAAGGCCAGTGCGTGATGTCTTCGCCCTCGATGTTCATCACATCAAAGGCGAGAAACCGCGTGGGAACCTCACGCAGGAGCTGCGCGCCGGGCCGTCGCTGCTGAGGCCATCGCCGCTGAAGCCGTCTAAACGACGGGCGGCCGTGCTCGTCGACGGCGACGATCTCGCCGTCGAGGACCATCCGACGGCCGCCGACCGCGGCTGAGACCGCGGACAACTCGGGGAATGTTTCGGTGATGTCCGCACCATTGCGAGACGTCACCCGCACGCGGCGATCAACCGTCAAAATTCCCCGCTGGCCATCAAACTTCACCTCCACAGCAAACTGCCCGCCGCGCGGCGCTGGCCCGAGCGTCGCCAACATGGGCGCTGGGGCCACCAGACGGCCGGGCAACAGGGTCACGCTTCGAAGGTACTCATCGGCGGCGACTCGTCGTTGTCACTGGCAGCCCCCCCACCAGCGACTGGGCCGCTGGCGTCAACGGCGCCACACGTGAACGCGGTCGGTCTTGAGTGGGGCGCCCTCTGGGCCCTTGACGTATGGCGCGATCCATTTCGGGCGGCGATCGGCATGGTTGGGCCCGCAGGCCTGCTGACGCCAATGGCCGCCGACCCACCATCGGTTGCGGTACTGACGGTCACCCGATGAACCATCGCGCTCCCCGGGCGGGCTCATGGGGCGTCGCAACTCAATGATGCTCACCCGGTTCGGGTCCGCGGCCGCACGAGAGGATTCCTCGGTCTGCGTCGACGGTGCACTGCCGAGGACGCGCGTGGAGGCGACGGTGGGTTGGCCCATCAGGAGCCAGGCCGCCCCGACGACACTGACCAACGGTGACGCCTCAGCCGATCGGGCCACCTCAGCGGTGCGCGGCACCAACGGCTGCAGCAGCAGCGTGGGGTTGGTCACCCACAGCGGCGAGGACACCCCGTAGGGGGCGAGCAGCTCAGGATTCTTGGCCAGGCGTGACAACGGCTGCAGTTGCAGCACCCCATCGGGGCGAGACCACCACCACAGCCCGTCCCATGGGACCTCGGTGGGATCGTTACGGCTCAACGCATTCCATGGCACACTTCCGGCCGGCTTTGCCCAACACAGCAGCCCAGTCGGAGCCGGCGCGGCGACAGCGGGCGTCCACTCCGGAAGGGAGTCGGCGGCATCGAGCGCAACGTCAACCATGTCGCGTGAAACCCAGTACAGCTCAGCACTTTTGATGACATCAGCCTCGCCGCTCATCTGACTCAACGACTCGGCCAGCTTCGCCTGCAACCGCTGCAACCTCCGAAGGCTCTCCCCCGCAGCTCCCAGGGCTTCGGACGGTTCCGCGAGGGCAGTGGACTGGTGATCGACAAGGCTGTCCAGCGCGTTGCACCACTGCCGGCGAATGTCGGGCAGGCCCGGTGCCGCCCACGGAGTCGTCTTGCGGCGGCTCATCGCCTGCCCGCCGTCCTAGCCGAGGCCATCGGCGAAAGCCATGACCGCCGCCGCCTGGTCTTGGAGCAGCTCGACGAACTTCGGCGCCGACTGGGTTTTCATATTCGCGCCCAGCTCACCGGCCAGGGCTCGGAGCCGAGTACCTGCGCCGCGCAGCTCGGCCAGCTGGACATCGCGGCTTACCGGCGACGGTGTCACGTAGGTCAGCACCGCCCGCAGCTCGGGAAACCTGATGGCCTTGCCGCCTTGCTGCTCGTCGAACAGCCGGGCAAGTGTGCCTTCAGTCTGGGCCCAGCTGCGCATTTCCGATTCGAGTCGGGCCGCAATGACGTGCAGGGCCGCCGGGATGTCAAAGGCGATCGTCGCCTCGGCGCCGCTGCCGTACGTGCGGACGGTTTCGGCGAGGTCGCGAACTTCGGTTATCACCTTGCTCAGGTGCGTCGCATCAACTTGCACAGGCATAACAGCGATCCTAGGTGAGCGCGGCGGCTCTGATCTGCAGAGATTTCCACGCTGGCAACCAGCAGGACTCCGGTCGGGGTGATGGCACCGCCGTGCCATATGAGGCCCGTACCCGACATGCCGGGCCGCCCTCGAATGGTGGTTCTGCCTTTCTGGCCCTCCGATTGTGGCCGGCGGTCCGCTGCGCGCAAGGCCACGGCTGCGCTGCGCTCCGGCCCACGGGCTCGGGCCAGTCCCCCAACAACGTTCGCTGCGCTCACCGGCGAACTGCCCCGCCCGAACCTTGCACTCCACGGCCCTAAACCGGCCCAAATCTCCAGCGCCAGAAGGCAAAAGAACGGGCGGCCACCGCCCACTCACCTCCCGAAAGGAACCCACCATGGCTCACGAACTCGATCAGACCGCAGGCAAAGTCAGCTTCGCCGACTCGCGTACCGACGCCTGGCACCAGCTCGGCCAGCAGGTCGGCCACGCCATGACCGCCCGCGAGGCTTTGCACGCCGCCCACCTGGCCAACTGGAACGTGCGCAAAATGCCGCTGGTGGTCCCCCAGGAGCCCGTGATCAGCGAGACCGGTGTCACCACACCCGCCCCGCTGCCGGTGCCCGACCAGTGGGCCACGGTGCGCACCAATCCCATCAACGGGAACCTCGACGTACTCGGCGTGGTCGGCAACAAGTACGAGCCGATGCAGAACGAAGCATCCTGCGATCTGCTCGACGCGCTCACCGGGGAAAGCGGCGCGGTCTATGAGACGGCCGGAGCGTTGCGCGGCGGCCGCGAAACGTTCGTCACCATGAGGCTGCCCGAATCGATGGTGTTCGACGGGATCGACGGCTCCAAGGACCGCACCGATTTCTACCTGGCCGCGCTGAACTCTCACGACGGTTATCTACCCCTCCCTCGACAGCCCAGGCATCTAAGTACCAGGGGTCACTTGCTGACACACCGAACTGCTATCCGACCCCTGACAGTTACATGCGTTACGTTCAGCCGATGACGCCGCGTTACGCCGCCGAGCGCGCGATCTCCCCTGTAGACGCTTCTACGTCGTTCGTCGTCATCGACGACGCATTCGCTCTTCATCGCGAAGCGAGTGATTATTTGGCATCTTTGCGATACCGCGGTCGTTCACCGAACACCGAGCGAGTCTATGCCGGCCGCGTGGCCCTGTTCCTTACCTACTGCGCCGAAAATCACTCCGACTGGCGCAGTGCGGGAATCGACGACCTAGCCCGATTTCAACGGTGGCTAACCGCGGCGCCAGTGACGCTCCATACTCGCAGTGTCGATGGGCGATGCCGCTCGAACAAGACCATTAACGCGATACTTACCACGGTGTGTGAGTTTCTGCGCTTCGCCTCTTTGCGCGGATGGTATCCCCTGGATCTGGCACAACAGCTGAGCCAGCGCAAGTACCTCAGGCGGAGTCCCCTCGGTTTCGATTTCGGCGAGAACGATGAGTTCCGTACAGTTCGTTCTAGCCCACTGCGAATGGCCGAGATCGACACACCCCCCAATACTGATACACCTCAACAAATATCCGCGGTGATCGCAGCTCTGCCGCGGGTTCGAGACCGACTGCTCTTGGTAATCCTGATTGAGTCGGGGATGCGCATCGGCGAAGCGCTCGGCTTGCATCGGCAGGACATGCATTTCCTCGCTTCGAATACCACGCTGGGCTGCAATCTTCGAGGTCCACACATACACGTGCGTCGTCGTGCTAACGCAAACGGTTCGCTTGCGAAAAGTCGATTCCCCCGCGCTATCCCAGTAACGAGTGACGTCGTCGCCATGTACGCGGACTACCGATTCGAACGATTGGCAGTGCCCGACGCGGACCATAGTGACTACGTCTTCGTCAATCTGTATAGGCCGCCGACCGGGGAACCATTGCGCTACCACAACGTCAATAAATTATTCGAGCGCCTCTCGCGCACTGTCGAATTCAAGCTCACACCGCACGTGCTTCGCCACACCGCGGCCACCCGTTGGCTGGAATCCGGCACGCCGCGCGATGTCGTCCAGGCCCTACTGGGCCACGTATCGCCAGCATCAATGACGGTGTATTTCCATCCGAGCAATGAAACTATGCGAGCTGCCATCGAAGGTGCACAACTCAGGCCAGGGGTCGCCAAAGATGCCTAACAGTGCACTCGTGCATGCGGTTCGGATGGAACCGAACGCCGCGTCTGGTGAGAACGAGTCCGCATGGGTCGCGTGGCTGCGTGAACATGCCGATCTCAACTGGCGCCCAGGCCAGTGGGACCCCGAACTCTGGTTGTTTACATGCTCGCCTGACGATCCCACGACTCTTGCGGCAAGGTGTCGGGTCGCGAATTGTGACGCAATCATCCTTCACGGTCAGTTATGCCAAACCTGCGCCAGGGCACTCAAGGCGTCAGAGCTGACCATCGATTCGTTCGTCGAACAATATCGACGATCAACTCCGCGATTGACGACGGCCCAGCGGTCCGAACCCCTTCTCTGTGATGTCGAGGTCGACGGCCTCCACTGCCCGAGGAAAAGCACAACACGCAACCTCTGCGAAACGCACTATAGGCAGTGGAACATCCGGCGCCGGCGTGAACCGAATCTGACCTTTACAGAGTGGTTAGCGGGCGGGGACGTGACGATTCCCTCCGATCCGCTACCAGACTGTGCGGTGCCCGCTTGTCGGCGCGGATCCATGAGCACTGCGACGCCGATCTGCCGATTACACCTTTCTCGCTATGACCGTGAGGGTCGAACCACACCGCCGGCGACCTGGGCCGCAAGCCAACTACCGCACATCGGTGTCCATCAATTCATGCTGCTCAACCTGCCCGAGCGACTCCGCTGGGAAGTGCTCTATGCGGTCCAACAACGTTCGGCGCGCGGAGGTCGCATCGACCCGGAGAATACAAAAGCAGTCGTTCGCATTATGGTCGACAATCCCAGTCTGGCCACGCTTTCGAAGGTTGACATCGATCGAATCGCCAAGGATTACAACACAACCACTGCTGTGCATCTGCACCAGTTCGCTCGAGCGCTCCGAGTCGCGTACGACGTTTGCTTCGGGCGGAGTGCTAAAGATTCGTTCATTTGGGATCTCGACGAGGTGGGATTCGAACCACAGCCAGGCGGCAGCCGCCCGCCGCCGCGGCGCAGAAAAAGCCTTGACTTCAGCCAGATCAGCCAAATCTGGTTACGCGAGGCAACCCTGGCGTGGGCGCGTGAAGAGCCACAAAGCTACGTTCTCGTCAAAACAACTCGCGCCGCGATTACTGCCTCACGTGCCCTCGCACAACGACCCGACGGGGGCGACGACCTCGCAGTCCTGGGAACGCGCGACGTCGACACTATCGCTGAAGCATTTCGGGGTCTCAAACGCGAAGACAACGGCCAGCCGTGCCGCACTCCATTCAAGAGGCACATCTTTGCTGTCTTTTTCGAGCTGATCACTTGGGGGCGCCGACGCGGTCTGCTCGACGGTCTCCCCCCAGCATTCGAACCTAGCCGCAGTCGGATACATCTGCCGTCAGATCCGGTCGTGGAATCGGCCGGCAAAGCGATCCCGGAGTCCGTCCAACGCCAGCTTGACGTGCTGACCGATTCAATTGGGCACGGTTTCACGCATGGGGCCCTAAACAATGCGCAGACGCATCAAATGTTCCTAACGGCCTACATCATCCTGCGCGACACAGGGCGCCGGACTTTAGAAGTGGCCAGCCTTCGCACCGATTGCCTATCCCGCGACGCTACGGGCCCAGTGTTGGTCTATGACAACCACAAAGCCAAGCGCCACGGCCGAAGACTACCGATCCTCGAGTCGACTGCCGCTTCCATCGCAGAGTGGAGCGAGATTCGATCAAACGTCCCCACGGCCCATCCCGAGTACCTCTTTCCCGGAAGTGCGATAAGAGAGAAGCATATGAGTAGCGTTGCGCTAAGCAGTGCTATCCGGCGGTGGGTCCGCGGCTTCGTGACGCTCGACGGTGATCAGATCGGTGAGGATGGTCTCCCGATCCCGTTTGATCGAGCCCTGATTCATCCCTATGCGTTCAGACATTCGTATGCGCAGCGCCATGCAGACAACGGCACGCCTATAGATGTCCTGCGGCAATTGATGGACCACAAGTCGATCCAAACCACCGGCGGCTACTACACGATCACCGCAGACCGTAAACGGAAGGCCATCGAAACCGTCGGCAAGCTCGTCATCGACAGCAGCGGCGCTCCTGCGCCACTGTCGAGCGCAACGATCTATCAAATGCGTTCTGTTGCAGTCCCGTTTGGGAATTGTACTGAGCCATCTAACGTCAAGGCAGGCGGTCAAGGCTGCCCTATACGTTTCCAGTGCGCAGGCTGCGGTTTCTACCGGCCCGACCCTTCGTACTTGCCGGCGATCGAAGAGCACATCAACTCACTCAGTGCGGATCGTGAGATCGCCTCCGCCATGAGCGCGGCACCCTTCGTCATCGATAACTTGGACGCACAGATAGCTGCGTTCCGCACGGTGGTTGACACCATGCGTTCATCGCTCGCTCAGCTCGACGCGGACGAGCGTGAGCGAGTCGATCAAGCATCCGCTGTCCTTCGCAAGGTGCGTGCGGGCGCGTCGCTCCCGCTCCAGGACGTCACCGGAAGAAAGGCCATCACATGACACAGGCAGCCAGGCGTACGCCCGCGGATGTCCTTCGGCAGGCCCGACGACGAGATTCAGACCGAAAACGTGAATGCGTGATCCGTGCTGTCGACGCTATGAAGCGCGACGGCACACCAGTAACCTTCGCGGCAGTCGCTCGTGCCGCTGGCGTGTCCCAGTGGCTGGTCTATGCAGATGGAATGCGCGAGTACATCGAGGCCGCGCGCACCGAACAGGCCGCTACGCCTCGTACAGGCCAACCCCGCCAAGGCGGCGTCAGCGCCGCTAGTATTCAAACGGATCTCGCCTTGGTGCGGCAGGACAACAGCCAGCTGCGGGCCGAAGTGACCCGCTTGCGTCGGGCACTTCAGGATCGGCTGGGGGGGGAGTTAGAGGGACAAGGAGCGCAGCAACTCCAGCAACGGATCGACGAGCTCTCAGAAGACAATGCCCGGCTCGGAGCGGAAAACGCCAGCCTCAAATCCGAGCTATTGCAATCTTGTGAGAAGGTCAAACTTCTTGAGGATGACCTCGCTGCGGTACGCACCAGCCTCAAGCGGATGATGCGTGACGGCAACGTCTAAGGTCTCGTGGGCCGCCGAAAATCACCTAGTCGAGCTGTCGGTCAGGGACTTGCTGCGCGATTGAGCGTACCGTCCACCGCGGATCGCGGAGCAATATGTCTCGGACCTCTACGTCCTGACGGCGATTCACTGCAGTCATCGCACGCGCGAGCGCGACTCTTACCCGGCTGTCGCGGTCCTGACTTAGCGCGATTCCGAGTTGCACTGGTGCATGGAGCGATTCAGCCCACAGAATCGCCGCGAGACTGCGCAATGGCCAACTGCCCTGCGCCAACAATCCTATGTAGTCTCCTATTTCGGACTGAACGAGTTGAAGTGCCTTGGTGACCCGATAGTCGTCATCCGTACCGGCACCGATTAACCGAAGCGCGGCGTCGCGCACAATCCGGCGCTCCTCGACAGATTTGGCCAGCCTCGCTGCCAAGAACACTGCTGCCGGCCGGCTGTCGCTCCTATCGTTGACGCGTACGGCGCCGAGCGGGTTATTCATAGACGCATTTAATGCGTCGGCGTGCGATGGAGGTGGATCAGACGCGAATTGCGTTGCCGTGTTGAAGAACCGAAGCCGAACGTCTTCGTCCACATCTTTCGTCAGGTTGCTCGCCGCTATCAGGTAGCTGTCGCGGTTGGAAGATGGCTCCCACGGGGATGCGGCGTTCGTCAGCAGCGTATCGATGCATGCGACCCTCTCCTCAACCGACAGAACACGGGCAAGCAGGGAGTCATTGACCGCATTAACGCCCGTCCCAATGTGGTTGGCGTTATTTCTCGTTGGCCTTTTTAGCCGTTCGGCAGCCGCTTGAGCTCTTTCGGGTGGAATGTTGTCTGGATCGATGTATCCGATCAGTGCGTCGGCATCGCGGTGGCCGCGGTCGGCCATCGCATGGAGCCGATCACGGATCAAGTCAAGATTGGCCTCGAGTGCAGCGCGCGCGCTAGTGCCGAAGTCATAGGGCGCGCGCTCAAAGAGCCCTGTGAGTTGGTTCAGGGCGAGCGTTGCAAGTTCACCAGAGTGGGTCTTTACGACACCTGCGGCTATCGTGATATGGCTTTCGTCTGTACGTCGGCTCGTGTGCTCGGGAACCTCGACGGCATCAGCGAGCATATCTAGGACGGCCCTTGCGTGTGTTTCCGAAAGTCGTTCAGCTAGTGCCGCAATTAGGCCATACGCCGATAGGTACACCTGCGGGCTGAGGATTGGAGACTCAAGGCGTCTGCCGGAAAAAACGTCGCCGATTGCCTCGATGGCTAGTCCCACGTAGGTTTCGAGGTCGCCGTCCGGGATGAGATCAGCCTGGGCAGTTGCAAATTGGAAGGCTGAGGCGGCCACCCAGGACAGAGGGCTCTTAATTAGTTCAATGACGTCGTGAAAGGTGTCGCCAAAGTCCGCAGCGACGGATGGCACCTCCTCGTAGTCACCTCCACCGATCGTGTAATAAGCTGCTAGAGCAAGATTTCCGGTAGAGCGGTAGTGCTCACCCAACAAGCGACGCGCCTCTAGCTCGTCATGCAACGATGCCGACCTGACGCTGTCGAGGAGCTGTCGCCGTAAATTTATCGCCGCTACTCTCTCCTTCTTGTAATGCAATGCGGAAAGAGCGCGTTCCCGCACATCGAGTGCACCTGTAACAATCTTCGGCTGCGATGGCAAATCAGATAGAGCCTGCGCCAACGGATGCCATGTATCTTCGCCTATCCCACGGAAACGGTTAGCAACGAAGCGCTGACTATAGAGCCAATCCGCTGCATCAGCATGTCTCTCTGCCAGGCATGCCTCGCGAATAGCATCCCGCCACGCGCTATCGGCATCGTCCGGAGCTGCTTGCAGTAATCTGTGGCGGGCATAACGTGCGAGTGTGAGGGCCTTCAGATCCCGGGGCATCTCGTTCCGCGCGCTCCGGATCAGAGCGGACCAGTCGTCCGTGGCCTCCGCAACCGTGATACGCAAACGCACGGCCACATTGATGTCACTGCCGGAAATTTCTGTCGCGGCCAACTCAATCTGTTCGCGGTGTGTGTTGATCCAATCTAAGTCATCGTCACCCAGAGCGCGTTCGGCTGCGAAGAGTACAGCGCGAGCTCGATCTACGCTGGCAGCGAGTGCGATTGCATCAGAGGGCAATTCGATTAGGGACGGGACGGGCGCATGCAGGTGGTCGGATACGAAATCGGCAATCGCGAACGCGGCGCCCAGTGCGGGAGTGCTGGGGACTTGACCTTCAGTGGGGCCAAAATCGGGGAATTCGGCAAGAGTTCGTAGCATGTTCACTGCGCGGTCGGCCCGCAGCGAGTTACCGGTTCGCTCGGCCGCCCATAAAGCGTCCATGAGCAACCTGATCGCTGTGCCTTCTTCGCCGGCTCGCACGCAGAGCGCTGCGACGGTGGAGTCATACTGGGCGGCATGGCCTGGGAATCCCGCGGTGACCAGAAGGTGTTGCACCTCGCGGTAAAGGGCTAGGGCTCCCGCGGGATCCTCGGCTGCAGAGTCGTTGGCTCTGTTGAGCAGACCCTGAGCGTCCGTGCTCGCAAGGGGCCCGAGTAAGACGGCGTCCGCGGTGGCTACCGCATCACGGACGCCGTCACCAACAGCGGCGCCGGCGGCATGCTGAAGAATCAGCCGGAGAGACTCCACATTGACGTGGAGATTCTCCACCTTTTCCACACGGCCAATGGCAACAGAGTGGTCACTGGCTGTGACCTGGACGGCGGCCTCGACCGCATCGCCCTCGGAGAATGCTGATCCCGTCACGAGTGTTCGGGCTCTCCATCTGTGCGCCGCCGTCGTGGCTGCTCGCCGATGTTGAGTTCTTTGATCTCATCAATCCGATACGCGGCAACCGAACCCTCCGTGGCCGACACCGAGATAACCCGGCCACCATCACCGGACGATTGCTGTGTAACCACGCTATCTTTCACGTCACCAGGGATTGTGTTGCCGCCCCGTTCGCCAGCCTCGTCGGTCTCCATCAGGACTGCCCACAGTCCGCATCCGATGACCCCGACGAGACCTACTGCGACAAGTAGCCACCACCATAAAGACGGGTTCTCCGAAGTCACCTTGTTGATGCCGATGCCCTCGGCGAGGCCGAACGTCGACCCGATGGCCAATGGCTTCCATCGGCGGGCAATCTTCGTGGCGATAGACATGATGACCTTTCATCGGCAGCTGGGAACGGGCCCGTTCAACGTGCCTTACATGACTTAACGCCAACGCAACGTCAAAATTGCGCAGACACGCCGGTAGCGGGCCCATCAGCTATCCAAGTCCCGTTCCCGAGGGTAGATAACGACGGGTCCAGCAAGTTCCGTTTCCTGGTGACACCGGTGCGCATCGTGTGCGCCAACACCCAGAGCGCGGCGATCGCGCGCGCGGCGGCCAGCTTCGGCATCAGCCACACCGGTGGGGCCGCCGTCGCATTGCAGGAAGCGCGGCGAGCGCTCAAGTTGAGCTGGCGCTACGTCGAAGCGTTCGAGCAGGAAGCGGCCGACCTCTACGCCGCAGCGATGGATCTCGACCAGATGCGCCGTTTCGCCGGCGAGCTGGTCGACGTCGACGGCGCCGAATCCAAGACCACTGCCCGCAACCGCCGCGACACCGCCAACGCAATCGTCAAACTGTGGGTGTCCAGCCCCACCGTGGCCCCGATCGCCGGCACCCGGTGGGCGGCCTACAACGCGGTCACCGAGTACGTCGACCACTACAGCAAGGTCCGCGCGGCGGGCGACCCGCGCTCGGTGCGGGCCCTGCGCGCAGTCACCGGCGGCAGCACGGCCCAAACCCTGAAAACCAACGCCTTCCGGATGCTGCAAACCCTCTAACCCGTCCCGGTGGTCTGGCCCCCAGCGCCGCGGGGCCGGCCAACCCGCACCCCCGAAGACAATGCGAGGGA
>ERZ500994.420-NODE-420-length-13230-cov-14.051385_pt1 | contig 13230 bp, 13 predicted proteins | sample MGYA00248878_ERZ500994 | MGnify/ENA primary metagenome ERZ500994 (study PRJEB25958, sample SAMN03398533) | human skin metagenome | study: EMG produced TPA metagenomics assembly of the Human Skin Microbiome Metagenome (human skin metagenome) data set. | reverse complement strand
TGCGCGCGCTGGTCGAGGCCGAGATCGCCGCCCGCGACGCCTCCAACGAGCGAGCCCGGCTCAAGGCCGCGACCTTCCCGGTCATCAAGACCATCGAGGACTTCGACCTGGCCGCCTCCTCGATCCCAGCACCGACGTGGGCCTACCTGACCGGCCTGGAATGGGCACGCGCACGCGAGAACGTCGCGCTGATCGGGCCGGCCGGCACCGGCAAGTCACACACACTCATCGCGCTCGGCCACGCCGCCGTCCTCGCAGGCCACCGGGTGCGGTACCTGACCGCGGCCGAGCTGGTCGAGACCCTCTACCGAGGCCTGGCTGACAACACCGTCGGCAAGACCATCGAGACCCTGCTGCGCAACGACGTCGTCCTCGTCGACGAGATCGGCTTCGCGCCACTGGACGACACCGGCGCGCAACTGCTGTTCCGGTTCGTCGCCGCAGCCTACGAACGACGATCCCTGGGCATCGCCTCGCACCACTCCTTCGAGGACTGGGGACGCTTCCTGCCCGAACACACCACCGCGGTATCGATGCTCGACCGCCTGCTGCACCACGCCACCACCGTGGTCACCAACGGCCAGTCATACCGCATGCGCCAAGCCCGCCAACGCCAAGGAGGTGACCTCCCGACCCAGTGATCAACCCCGCAGAGGGTGGGGACTTCCACCTGGCCAAAACCGGGGACCTGAGCTTGGCCGTTGACATCCCCCGGGGCCGAATGCTGCCTGGGTCCGCGACATGCTGATGGGCGTCGGCGGTTCGCTCTTTCTGTTCGGGCCGTTCTACTTCGTCACTCGGAGCATTGATGCCCATCTGGACTCCCTGGCGGAGGAGTCGAAGCGGGACATTGCCGCTGTGCGACGCGAGGTGGATCAGAGCGAAAGACGTCAGGCCGAGGCGGTCTCTGGCCTGCGGGCGGACGTGGACCGGAGACTGGAGGACGTAGCAGCCTCAGTGACGGCCAGATTGGACGCCGAGTCGGCTGCCGATCGTGAGGCCTTCGCCTCGCTACGTACGAATACGCCGAGTCGAGAGACCCTGATTGACGCGCTCAAGCGGGCGGGCGAACTCGGGCTCATCGACGAGGCATCCCCGCCGCGAGTTCAGGTCTCGCACGTCGTTCGCCAGTACGTCGCGTTTCACTACCGCCAAGAATGGAACGACCTGGCGCTGCGCGTGGAGGACGCAAGGGGATGCGAGTTGGAGAGCATCGAGTGGAACTCTGACGACGACGTAACCGATGTACTCACCGTCGTCGGTCGGTACCTCCAGCGCTCGTCCTCGGACAGGTTCGACGTCGCGGCTCTGTTCACCGGCCTGGCCGACCTGCTGGAAGCAGCGCAGCGCAACCCCGAGGCGCGGCCAGCGATTCAGATCTGCGAACCCCAATGGCTCATTTCAGGGGGCCCCAAGCCGGTCGTGACTGTCGCGCGAGGGCGGATCTACACGGTGGAGCTCGCTCAACTGCACGGGAGTCCGACGATCAGCGACCACGTTCACGACAAGCCATGGGTCGACCACGACTCGTGGGACGAAGTGCAGTTTGTAGCTACCGAGCTCTTTCCCAAGCGCGAACCAGATCCTTGGGGGCTGGCACCGTGATGACGGACTCAGGTCGTCATTCCGCCGAGCGTCGCGCCACTGCGGCTCGACTCAAAGTAGCTCCTCCTTGCCCGATGGGGGAGCAGCTACGGTCTGACCATGTTCATGGAGTCGGGGCCCTGGAAGCAGGAGTTGGAGTCGGCGGCTGGAAGGCTCGAGGAGGCGCGCTTTGGTCTCGCGCAATTGCTGGACCGCCATGGAGACGACAGCGAGGAAGGGGCATCGGCGCTCTACCGTGTAGAGCGCGATGTGATGTTCGGAGCCTTCGCAGCCCGTCGCCTTGCTGGCATGCCCTCCAAGGTGACGCATCGGGCCCGGTCGGTGACGGCGGCCGTGATGCAGTTCCCCCTGATCCCAGGAAGGCGAGCCCCCACGCCCTGGGACGGGGGAGACTTCCTTCAGGCCTACGAGGTTGCGGCGTCGCGACCTGCTGAGGTTCATGTCAACGAGCTGTGCAATCTCTTCGTGCACAGTGACCTCTTGCGCTTCGCATGGACGACCAGTGGCTGCTCGTGGCCCACGTACGTGCTACTGCCCGAAGATGATCCGCGAGTCCGTCCCGTGCCAACGGAGTTGGCTGGCATGGTGGTGGCCACTGACAAGTCCCGCAATGAGCACCTCACGTTCGTGAGCCTGCCGGAACTCACCCGGGTGTTCCGAACTCTGTCGAATGACAAGGTGGCCGTCGCCGTCGTTCGTCGTGATCGACACGGGCGGATGCACGTAACCGCCAAGTGAGATGACCTGGGAACTCAGGCGGCGGGCCAACTGCCCAAGATGGAGGAGCAGGGATGGCAACCGGTGCGGCATGCCGAGGCAGCTGGCTTGCGCCCCACCTCGTGATCGCTGCGGCGATGCCGCGATGGCAGTGGTGCTCGTCTTGGCGGGAAATCTGTGCACGCTTCTCGGAAGCGACCGAGGTTTGACCAAAGTGCTTTCTTCGTGGCCCCATCCGTGGCCGCGCACGGCCTGCGGCGGCCGCCAGCGGCCCTCACGTCCATTGGCTGTTCCATAGTCATCCCATGAGGTCGTCCCACCAGAGGTTCCACGTAGTACCATACTGGCACCTGAGCAAGCACTTGTTGCAGCGTTGAGAGGGGACTTTCTGGGCGCGGGATCGTATTGTTCAGGGCATGAGCACAAGTGATCCCTTCGTGGGGCTGGACGACGCGCCAGAGTTCTCGCCTCACGAGTCCCTGCTGCAGAACCTTGACGCAGGGAGGCGGGGCTGGTTCCCCTTGCGAAAGGTGTTCGTGCAGCGCCCGAAGGGGAGTGCCGCCCAGTCCGGCCGGCCGAGCGCGCGAGCTTCTGTGTTGTCGGACTTGGTCCGGGCCCGCAAGCCTCTAGCGCTGGACATGTTCTTGCTGGTCCATGCACTCCAGCCTGTTTTGGGGGGCTCGCCCATCAGCTTGCCCACGTGGGCAAGGCTGCTGTCGGCCCACCAGCCCTGCGACACCAGGGGCGCGTCACGAGCAATTGATGCTCTTGCAGACATGCGCCTTCTAGTCAGGGAGGGTAGCGCGCGTTTGCCGGAACTGCGCCTCCTCAAGGAGGACGGCACCGGCGACCCGTGGACCAAGGCGGGCTCGGCCAGTGAGGAGGGGCCCGGATACTTCGTGGTGCCGCATGCGTACTGGGAAGACGGCTACTACACATCGCTCACCGTACCTGGAAAGGCAATGTTCCTCCTCTCCTTGGCGGAGACGCAGGATCCGAGGACGCCGGCCTTCTCGGTTGCATACGAGCGAATGATGGAGTGGTACGGGATAAGCGAGCGGACCGCGGAGCGAGGTTTCCGAGAGCTCGACAGCAGGGCGGGAGTGCTGCTCAAGCACGTCCGCAAGGTGCCCGACCGACGTCACCCAGCCGGCCGGCGCGAGGAAACTTGGAGGGCGCTCGAGCAACCCTTCTCCACGCAGTGGAGGGCTCACCTTCAGGCGGAGTCGGCCAGCGCTGTACGGGGGATGGGCGGTGGGGCCTCGTGACCCCGTCGTCGAGGCGGCTGAACTCGGCCGCGGAGAAGAGCAATCGCGCAGCGATGCAGGCTTGGGGGCCGACCCTTCGCCTGACCCTCCTCAGGTTGGCGAGCCAAGCCGGCGTCCTGGCGTTGCTACTGGTGGTCTTCCAAAGGTTGGCCGGGGGGCCGTAGACGTGCTGTGTGAAAAAGTCGCACTTCCTGTGTGACGGTTGCGACCAGCCGGGCCCGGAAGCCCGAGAAACTAGGACCGTACAGAATTCGGGCAACACCTCTCGGACAGCCCTCGGCCGCAACACCTGCCTGGTGTCGCGGCCGAGGGCTTTGTGCGCGCGAGGGGCTGGGTTGATGTATCTGGGTGCGCTGGAGGTCACCCACATACATCGACCGGCGAAGGGGAGAGGCTGGGCATGACGAAGGGCCGCACCCGGGTGGGTGCGGCCCTTCGTCATGTGTGTCGCTCAGGCGGCAGGGACGGGGTTGGTCGACGTGTAAGGCACGTCCCCCGCGAGCTCATTGGTGGCCTTCACCGTGACCGAGATGGTGAAGGCGGTCGGGCTGCTCAGGCCGAGGTCCTGGCCGAGCGGCGCGGTGTAGCTGCCGCCCGGGGCGATGCTGACCTGACCGACGCCACCGGTGGTGTTCGGGGGGAGCGTCAGGACGACGGTGTCGGTGCCGTAGCCGCTGGTCGTGGAGCCCGGGACGAGGTTCTTGATGTCGCTGCCGAAGATGGTGATGCCGGTGATCGTCTGGCCGTTGTCCACGACGAAGGTGATGGTCAGCCCCTCGATCGACTCGGACCCGGTGTTGTTGAAGGTCGTCGGCGACAGGTTCAGGTTGGTCGCACTCTGGCGCGTGCCGGTGCCGGGCACCGACGTCGACAGGTCGTGCGGCGCGGTCGTCGACGCCGCGAGCGAGTGGGCCGCGGCGGCGATGGTGACGACGGGGGCGGACCAGGCCGCTCCCTTGACGATGGTGCGACGGCTGGGCGTCTGCGGGGTCATACGGGTTCCCTCCCATAGGTGGTCGGCCCAGGGAGGGCGAAGCACTCCGTTGTGCTCCCGTGATCGGCCGTGATCGCTGAGGACATTGCCGTTACTTTGCAGTAACCGGGGGAAAAGGCGTGGAGAGTTTCCAGAGGTTCAGTCATCCGTCAGCCAAAGTGCCCTGAGTCGATGTATCCGAGTGCGCTGGGGGTCACTCTGATACATCGACCGACCAAGGGGGGCGTGAACCCCCCTTCGCCCTGCGGGCAAGTACTGGTGTGAGGACTCTCCGGTGACGGCCGTCGTCTTCGACCACGTCCCGACCGAGCCGGTCGACATCAACTTCACCCAGTGAGGCCGACGCGCTCTAGGGTCGGAGCATGCTGCTCTCCGACAGGGACATCCGCGCCGAGATCGACGGTGGACGGGTCGTGCTCGACCCCTGGGACCCGACGATGGTCCAGCCGAGCAGCGTCGACGTGCGGCTGGACAAGTTCTTCCGGCTCTTCGACAACCACAAGTACCCCGTCATCGACCCGGCGGCCGACCAGCCCGAGCTGACTCGGCTCATCGAGGTCGAGGCCGACGAAGGCTTCGTGCTCCACCCCGGCGAGTTCGTCCTCGGCTCGACCCTCGAGACGGTGACCCTGCCCGACGACCTCGCCGCCCGCGTCGAGGGCAAGTCCTCGCTCGGTCGCCTCGGCCTGCTGACCCACGCGACGGCCGGCTTCGTCGACCCCGGGTTCTCCGGTCACGTGACGCTCGAGCTGAGCAATGTCGCGACCCTGCCGATCCGCCTGTGGCCGGGCATGAAGATCGGCCAGCTCTGCTTCTTCCGCCTCTCGTCCCCGGCCGAGCACCCCTACGGCTCCGCGGCCTACGGATCGCACTACCAGGGGCAGCGGGGGCCGACGGCCAGCCGGTCCTTCGCCAACTTCCACCGGACCGAGGTCTGACCCGGCGTCCCAGCAGGCGGACGGGCGAAGGGAGTCCGCCGCACGTGTCGTGACCCGCAAGTAACCTCGGGCCCATGAGCACCGACACCCACCGCACCGCGCCCCACGACGAGGTCCGCGAGGACCACGAGTCCCGCCGGGTGTCCGCCTATCGCGACGACGCGCTCGGCTCGCTCGACGCGACGGGTGTCGCCGAGGAGATCCGCGCCGGGCGGATCAGCGCGGCCGAGGCCGTCGACGCCGCGATCGCCCGCGTCGCCGCGGTCGACGGGCAGCTCGGCGCGACGACCGTCCTCGACTCCGACCGGGCCCGTCGCCGGGCCGCCGCACTCCGACCGGGGGCGGGCGCCCCCTTCGCCGGGGTGCCGACGGCCTTCAAGGACAACGTGCACGTCGCGGGCCTGTCGGTGCGCATGGGCTCCGACGCGCTGCCCGACCGGCCGGCGACCGAGGACGGCGCCTTCGTCCGGCAGTACCTGTCCACCGGCGTGGTGCCGGTCGCCACGACGACCTGTCCTCCCTTCGGCTGGACGGCGACGACCGAGCGGCCGGGCGGGCGCGTCACGCGCAACCCCTGGGGCACGGGCTACTCGTCCGGCGGGTCCTCCGGTGGCGCGGCCGCGCTCGTCGCCTCCGGTGCCCTGCCCATCGCCCACGGCAACGACGGTGGTGGCTCGATCCGCATCCCCGCCGCGGCCTGCGGCCTTGTGGGGCTCAAGGTGAGCCGCGGTCGCCTGCTCGGTGACCCGACGACCGACCAGACCCCGGTCCCGATCGTCGTCAACGGCGTGCTCACCCGGACGGTCCGCGACACCGCGCGATTCCTCGCGGCGGCCGAGGACCACCAACGGGCCCGCAAGCTGCCGCGGGTCGGCCTCGTCGAGGGCCCGGCCGACCGCCGCCTGCGCGTCGGCATGATGATCGACTCGCCGCTCGTCCAGGCGACCGACTCGCAGACCCGCGAAGCCGTCGACGGTGTCGGGCGCCTGCTCGACGGCCTCGGTCACGACGTCGACGACGTCGACGTGCCGGTGCCGGCCTTCTTCAAGACCGACTTCGAGGACTACTGGGGGCTGCTCGCCCTCGCCTCGGCGAAGCAGGGGCGCCGCCTCTACGGCGACGGCTTCGACGCCGAGCGGCTCGACCCCTTCACCCGCGGCCTCGCGGCGCGAGCGAAGAAGCGCCTGCACCGCGCCCCGCTCTACCTCGCCCGCCTCGCCGCCGTCGGCCCCGCGTCGCAGCGCCTCTTCCCGGACGTCGACGTCATCCTCACGCCGACCCTGACGCACACGACCCCGCGCATCGGCTACCTCTCCGGCGACCTCGACTTCGAGACGCACTTCGAGCGGCTGCCGCAGTACGTCGGCTTCACCCCGCTGCACAACGTGAGCGGTCAGCCGTCGATCTCGCTGCCGCTGGGGCGCACCGACGACGGCCGGCCCATCGGCGTCATGCTCTCGGCCCGCACCGGTCAGGAGCGGCTGCTGCTCGAGCTGGCCTTCGAGCTGGAGGCCGCGGCCCCCTTCGCCACGCTCGACTACTGACCCGGCAGCGCCACGGCCGCCTGGAGTGCGGCGTGGTCGCTGTCGACGCCGCGCACGACCCGCAGGTGGGTGCACGTCGCGTCGCGGGTCATCACGTGGTCGATCGGCACCGGCGCCCACGACGTCGGCGTGCGCCCCCACGTCCCGGGGAAGCCCGACCCGAGCTGCGCCGTGCAGTCCCGCAGCCCGCTGTCGCGCGCGAAGCGGCGGAAGGCCACCGCGCTCGGCGTCGCGTTGAGATCACCCATGACGACCAGCGGTCCGTCGGTCCGGTCCGCCACGGCGCGAAGGGAGTCCAGCCCGGCTCCCCACCGGTCGGCGGCGAGGAAGGCGGGGTTCTGCAGGCGGGTCCCGACGAGCGTCACCGTGTCGTTCCCACGCTCCAGGCGAAGGGAGTGCCCCGGCTGCCCGTCGGGCAGCGGCGTGGTCGCCGCCGCCCGCCACGGGGTGCGCACCCACACCGTGACGTGGGCGCCGATGTAGTCGTCGAGGTCGTCGGCGGCGAGCCGCCAGCCCGGGCCGAGGTCCGCGGTGAGCGCGCGGGTGCGCGCCGGGTCCCACTCCTGGAGCGCGAGGACGTCGGCGTCGCGGGCGAGGTCGACGAGGGCGGCGTCGCTCGGGCGCGAGTGCATCGTGTTGAGCGTCGCGACCCGGAGCGTGGGCGCGCCCGCGGCCGCCGTGCTGCCGTCGGGGACGGCGTGGTCGAGCAGCGGCACCTGGCTGACGAGGATCGCCGCGAGCAGCCCTGCGCGCCAAGGGGTCTGGTGTCGCCACGGGAGGAGCGTCGCGACGACGGCGACGGCGACGATCACCGGCAGGCCGCCGGCCATGACCACTCCGAGGCTCGTGCGGCCACCGCGCACGTACATCAGGGCGACGGCCAGGGCGCACAGGCACAGCACGACGAAGGTGAGTCGGGCCCCCTTCGTCCCGCCTGGTGCGTCCGTGCTCATCGGGGGTCAGTGTGCCAGCGGGAGGCGCCGCCGCGGCTGTCACCGGGGTGTGTCAGGGTGGCGGCCATGGCTGACTTCGCTCCCGGCTCCACCGGCACCGACGAGGTGCTCTTCGCCCGAGACGGTGCGCTCGGGCGGGTCCTGCTCAACCGCCCGCGCGCGATCAACTCGCTGACGAGCGACATGGTCGAGGCGATTTGCGCGCAGCTGACCGCCTGGGCCGACGACGAGGCGATCGCCGCCGTCGCGCTCGAGGGTGCGGGGGAGCGGGGCTTCTGCGCGGGCGGCGACGTGCGGGCGGTGCGCGAGGCGCACCTGGCCGGCGGCACCGGCGGGCTCGACTTCTGGGCGCACGAGTACGTCCTCGACGCCCAGCTCGCGGAGTACCCCAAGCCCGTCATCGCCGTCATGGACGGCATCGTCATGGGCGGCGGGCTCGGCCTGACGATGTTCGGTGCGGCGCGCTGGACCACCGAGCGCTCGCAGATCGCGATGCCCGAGACGATCATCGGCTTCTTCCCCGACGTCGCCGCGACCTACCTGCTCTCCCGGGCGCCCGGTGAGGCCGGCACCCACGTCGCCCTCACCGGCACGACGATCACCGGCGCCGACGCGGTGCACCTCGGGCTCGCCGACGCGGTCGTCGACTCGTCGAACGTCTCCGGGCTGCTGGCCGCGATCGCCGCCGGGGGCCCGATCGAGGCCGTGCCCGACGGGGCGGCCACAGGCGAGGGCTCGGAGCTCGCTGCCGCCCGGTCGTGGATCGACGAGTGCTATGTCGGTGACGACCCGGTCGCCATCCTCGAGCGGCTCGAGCGACACCCCGAGCCCGCGGCCCGGGCGGCTGCGGCCGAGATCGCGCAACGCTCGCCGCTCTCCGTGGCGGTGACCCTCGAGGCGCTGCGCCGGGCGGCGGATGCCGACTCGCCGCGCGAGGTTCTCGAGACCGACACGGTGATCGGCCGAGCGTTGGTCGAGGCTCCCGACTTCGCCGAAGGGGTGCGCGCCCAGCTCGTCGACAAGGACCGTCAGCCCCGCTGGGAGCACGCTTGCCTCGCCGACGTGCCACGTGATCGGGTGCTGGCGGCCTTCTCGGACTAGGTTGAAGGTGCCCTAGGGTGATCTCCTATATGAACGATAGGACTATCGGATGATTCGGCTCGACGGCGTGACCAAGCAATACCCCGACGGCACGCTCGCCGTCGACGACCTGAGCCTCACCGCGCCCGACCGCGAGATCACCGTCCTCGTCGGCCCGTCCGGCTGCGGCAAGACGACGACGCTGCGGATGATCAACCGCATGATCGAGCCGACCTCGGGGTCGGTGACCATCGACGGGCAGGACGTCCTGGCCATGGATGCCGCGCAGCTGCGCCGCGGCATCGGCTACGTCATCCAGCAGGGAGGGCTCTTCCCCCACCACACGGTCGAGCGCAATGTCGCGGCCGTGCCGCTGCTGCTCGGTACCTCGAAGCGTGAGGCGATATCGCGGGCCCGTGAGCTGCTCGAGCTCGTCGGGCTCGACCCGGCCCTCGGGCGCCGCTACCCGGCACAGCTGTCCGGGGGGCAGCAGCAGCGCGTGGGGGTGGCCCGTGCGCTCGCCGCCGACCCGCCGGTCATGCTCATGGACGAGCCCTTCTCCGCCGTCGACCCCGTGGTGCGCGAGCAGCTGCAGGACGAGTTCCTGCGCCTGCAGGGCGAGCTCGGCAAGACCATCGTCATGGTCACCCACGACATCGACGAGGCGATCAAGCTCGGCGACCACGTCGCCGTGCTGCGCGTCGGCGGGCGGATCGCGCAGGTCGCCCGGCCTCAGGAGCTGCTCGCCCACCCTTCCGACGGCTTCGTCGCCGACTTCCTCGGGCGCGACCGCGGCTACCGGGCACTGGGCTTCGAGCGGGCGCGGATCCCGCTGCACGACGAGCCGACCGTGACGCTCGGGTCGAGCGTCGCCGACGCCGCTGCGCGCGCCGGCACCGACGGGTGGGTGCTCGTCGTCGACGAGCACCGCCACCCGCAGGGCTGGGCCCGGCCGAGCGACCTCACCGACGGGGTCCTCGACGAGTCGTCGCTCGCGCTCGGCGGCACCCTCGCCCGGGTCGACGGGCCGCTGCGTGCCGCCCTCGACGCCGCACTGTCGTCCCCGAGCCGCCGGGGCGTCGTCGTCGACGGCGTCGGCGCGCTCGCCGGCACCTGCCGAGCCACCGAGGTGCTGTCGGTCATCGAGTCCCAGGAGCGCCCGCGCGACCCGGGGCAGGGGACCGTCGCATGACGTGGATCCTCGAGCACCTCGGCGACGTCCTGTCGCTCACGCTGCGCCACACATGGCTCGCGGGGGTGCCGCTGGTCCTCGGCCTGCTCATCGCCGTGCCCCTCGGCTGGCTCGGCCACCGGAGCCCGCGCCTGCGCGGGGTGCTCACCGTCTCGGCGGGGCTGCTCTACACCGTGCCCTCCCTCGCGCTCTTCGTCCTCATGCCCCTCGTGCTCGGTACCGGCATCCTCGACCCGGTCAACGTCGTCGTCGCGATGACGATCTACACCGTCGCCCTGCTCGTGCGCTCGGTCGTCGACGGGCTCGGGTCGGTGCCCGAGGACGTCGCGCGGTCGGCGACGGCCATGGGCTACACGCCGGTGCGGCGCTTCTTCGGCGTCGACCTGCCGCTCGCGGTACCGGTCATCGCCGCCGGGCTGCGGGTCGCGGCGGTGAGCAACGTGTCGATCGTGTCGATCGCCTCGCTCATCGGGGTCAGCCAGCTCGGCGACCTGCTCGTCGACGGCTACAACCGCGCGATCGGCGGCGAGCTGCTCGCGGGCATCGTCGCCTGCATCCTGCTCGCGCTCGTCCTCGACATCGTGATCCGCCTGCTCGAGCGAGCCCTCACCCCGTGGCGCCGGGTCGGCCCGGGGAGCGCGACGTGATCAGCTCGATCCTCGACTGGCTCGTGAGCGGCACGGCGTGGTCCGGTGCCGACGGGATCCTCGCCCGCCTCGTCGAGCACGTGTTCTACACCCTCCTCGTGCTGGTCATCGCCGCGGCCATCGCGATCCCGCTCGGGCTGTGGATCGGCCACACCGGTCGCGGTCGCTGGCTGGTGACGGCGGCCAACGCGCTGCGTGCCGTGCCGACCCTCGGCCTGCTCTTCGCCCTGACCCTCGTGCTACTGCCCCGGCTGCCGGGTGACGCCGCCTTCCTCGTGCCGAGCGTCATCGTCCTCGTCCTGCTCGCCATCCCGGCGATCCTGTCGGGCACCTACTCCGGGGTCGACGCCGTCGACCCCGCGGCCCGCGATGCCGCCCGCGGCATCGGCATGACCGGGCGTCAGGTGCTGTGGCAGGTCGAGCTGCCCATCGCGCTGCCCCTGCTCCTCTCCGGCCTGCGGGCCGCGGTCCTCCAGGTCGTCGCGACCGCCACTGTCGCCGCCTACGTCGGCCTCGGTGGCCTCGGCCGGTTCCTCATCGACGGGCTGGCCACCCAGGACTACGCGATGACCGCCGGTGGGGCGATCCTCGTGGCTCTGCTCGCCCTGGCATTGGACGCCCCCTTCGCCCTGCTGGGGCGCCTGATCGTCTCGCCGGGACTCACCGGCCGCACCCGCTCCCTTCGACCCGACACCCGCACCATCACCGCTGGAGGAACCCCATGACCCCGACCATCCGCGTCCCGCGACGCGCCCGCGTCGTCGCCCTCTCCCTGACCATGGTCGGTGCCCTCGGGCTCTCCGCCTGCGGTGGCGGCGGCGACCCGCTCTCGAGCTCGTCGTCGAGCGAAGGGGGTGGCTCCGGCGGCATCATCGTCGGCTCGGCCGACTTCTCCGAGTCGATCCTGCTCGCCAACATCTACGCCGGCGCGCTGAAGGCCGACGGCGTCGACGCCTCGACCAAGACGGGCATCGGCTCCCGCGAGGTCTACCTCAAGGCGCTGGAGGAGGGGTCGGTCGACGTCGTGCCCGAGTACACCGGCAACCTCGCGCTCTACTACGACAAGTCCTTCGCCGAGACCGACCCGGACAAGACCTACGACGGTCTCAAGGAGGTCCTGCCCAAGGGGCTGACGGTCCTCGAGAAGTCCGCGGCCGAGGACAACGACTCGATCGTCGTCACCCAGGAGACGGCCGAGTCCAAGAGCCTGAAGACCCTCGACGACCTGACGAAGGTCGCCGGCGAGATGACCCTCGGTGCGCCGTCGGAGTTCAAGACCCGTGCCCAGGGCATCCCGGGCCTGAAGAAGACGTACGACATCGAGTTCAAGAGCTTCCGCCCGCTCAAGCCGGGGCAGGCGACCAACGGTGCGCTGAAGAACGGCCAGATCGATGCGGCCAACATCTTCAGCACCGACCCGGCGATCGTCGAGAACGACTTCGTCGTCCTCGAGGACACGAAGAAGCTCTTCGGCAGCCAGAACGTCGTGCCGCTCGTGCGCGAGGACTCGAAGGAGCAGGTCGCCGAGACCCTCGACGAGGTCTCGTCGAAGCTGACGACCGAAAAGCTGCAGGAGCTGCTCAAGCGCACCGACATCGACAAGGAGGACCCGGACAAGGTGGCCGCGGACTTCCTCAAGGAGGAGGGGCTCGACTGACGTCACCTGTGGCCGAGGTCACATGTGGGCCCGGGAAGAAGTCGGCGCTGCTGACGCTTCAGACCTTCGATAGTTAAACAAACAACTAATTCGGAGGTTCCCCCGTGGACATCATCGTCCTCATCGCCCGCATCCTGTTCGCCGCGATCTTCGTCGCGTCCGGCATCGGCCACCTGACCCAGACCGAGGCGATGGCGGGCTACGCCAAGTCCGTGGGCGTCCCGGCGGCCAAGCTGAGCGTCATCGTCTCCGGCGTGCTCATGGTCGTCGGCTCCCTCTCGATCATCCTCGGTGTCTGGGGCGACCTCGGCTCGCTGATGATCCTCGTCGCGGTCGCGCCGATCGCCTTCCTCATGCACCAGTTCTGGAAGGCCGACGGTGAGGCCCGCATGAACGAGCAGATCCAGTTCAACAAGACCCTCTCGCTGGCCGGTGGCGCCCTCGCGCTCTTCGCGCTCTTCGCCCTGGTCCCCGAGCTCGGCCTGACGATCACCGGTCCGCTGCTCTGAGCGACCCTCGTCTGACGTCGGCCCCGGTCACTCGGCCGGGGCCGACGCATGTCCGGTGGGGGGTGGGGCGCCGGGCGGGTGTGCCTGACGGCGTTGGTGTCACGTGGTTGCCCCTCTCCGGGCAAC
>ERZ500994.419-NODE-419-length-13276-cov-6.880342_pt1 | contig 13276 bp, 13 predicted proteins | sample MGYA00248878_ERZ500994 | MGnify/ENA primary metagenome ERZ500994 (study PRJEB25958, sample SAMN03398533) | human skin metagenome | study: EMG produced TPA metagenomics assembly of the Human Skin Microbiome Metagenome (human skin metagenome) data set. | reverse complement strand
ACAACGTGCGAATGTAAAAGTAGAAGGGATTATTTTCAATGATGCTAAGCAGTCTTTAATTGGCGCCTATAATTATCATTATGGTTATGAATACAAATCAAAAAATTCTTAGCGGTTAAATTAAAAAACTGAATTCCAAATTTGAAATAAGATCATATTATTTAAGGTAAGTTTTATGATAAAAAGAATATTTGATATTTTTGTTGCAATAGTAGTCTTAATTATCCTATTGCCTATCTATATTTTAGTTTTGATGTTGATTTGGATTTTTATGGGCAGACCAATTTTTTTTATTCAAGAAAGAGCTGGATTACATGGGAAGCCATTTAATATTATTAAATTTAGGACTATGAAAGAATTATTTGATAAAAAAGGTAAATGCCTACCCGATGAAAAAAGAATTACTAGAATTGGTAAATTTTTGAGAGCAACTAGTTTAGATGAATTGCCTCAGATATTTAATATTTTGAAAGGTGAAATGAGCCTCGTAGGTCCTCGTCCACAAATGTACGAATTTATGGAACATTATTCTGAAACACAAAAGCGTCGACACGAAGTTCGACCTGGTATCACGGGATTAGCGCAAGTCAATGGTAGGAATAATTTATCATGGGAGGAAAAGTTTAAATTAGATGTTGACTATGTAGATAATCATAATATGATTATGGATTTGAAAATCATATTAAAAACCGTGGTGGTTTTATTAAAGCGTGAGGGTATTGATAACCCAGATGTTAAGGTGGGCGCTGCTAGATTTGTTAGTCCAAGCGAGTTGTAAATTAATTTTTAACAAATTGTCCATTAATTTAGATAAAAAAAGATGAAGTAATATGGGTAAAAATATTATAGTGACAGGTGGTGCAGGGTTTATTGGGTCAGCGGTGATTCGCTATTTAATTAATGAAACCAATAATAACGTCTTAAATATTGATAAATTGACCTATGCAGGCAACTTAGAATCTCTTGACAGTATCAGTAGCAATCCACGCTATCAATTTTTACATGCTGACATATGTGATAAAGATTCGATGGTTAAAGCGTTTAATGATTTTCAGCCTGATATTGTTATGCATTTAGCAGCAGAATCGCACGTTGATCGCTCAATTCACGGCCCAGTGGATTTTATTCAGACCAATATTTTGGGTACTTATACGCTGTTAGAAGTGGCAAGAGCCTATCATCAAAAACTGACTGACGATAAAAAACAAAACTTTAGGTTTCATCATATTTCAACTGATGAGGTGTATGGTGATTTACATGGCGTCGATGATTTATTTACCGAAGCTACGCCTTATAGCCCAAGTTCGCCTTATTCTGCTAGTAAGGCAAGTTCAGATCATCTAGTACGAGCATGGTACCGCACCTATGGGTTACCCGTGGTGGTTACCAACTGCTCGAATAACTACGGCCCATTTCATTTTCCCGAAAAACTCATTCCGCTAGTGATACTCAATGCCTTAGATAATAAGCCATTGCCTGTGTATGGTGATGGCAAGCAAATCCGTGATTGGCTGTATGTCGAAGACCATGCTAGGGCGTTATATCTTGTTGCAACAACCGCTAACGTAGGGCAAACCTATAACATTGGCGGTCACAACGAAAAACAAAATATTGAAGTGGTACGAAAAATTTGTCAAATTTTGGATACTTTACAGCCCAAGGCAGATGGCAAACCCTATGAAAGTTTAATTACTTTTGTCGAAGACCGTCCTGGGCATGATTTACGCTATGCCATTGACGCCAGCAAAATTCAACAAGAACTCGGTTGGCAACCCCAAGAGACTTTCGAGTCAGGTATCCAAAAAACTGTGGAATGGTATCTAAATAACCAAGACTGGGTGCAACATATCAAGTCGGGAGAATATCAGCATTGGCTTGACAAACATTATTAGAACTAACATAAAGGTAAATTTAAGTGAAAATTTTGTTGTTAGGGAAAGATGGACAGGTAGGCTGGGAGCTACAGCGCGCCGTGCAACCGTTAGGTAAAGTCCTTGCTTTAAATCGCCAAACAAATCATGCAGGTCTATGTGGTGATGTTGCAGATTTTGCTAGAATTAATGCCACTATCCATGCTGTTAAGCCTGATATCATAATAAATGCCACTGCCTATACCGCCGTTGACAAAGCTGAAAGCGACATACAACAAAATAAGCTTATCAATCACTTAGCGGTCAACAATCTAGCAGAGCAGTGCCGACAGATAGATGCTTTGTTGGTGCATTATTCCACAGATTATGTTTTCAATGGTACGGGCGAAATGCCGTGGCAAGAGACAGATACTACTGCGCCGATTAATGCTTATGGGCAAGCCAAGCGTGACGGCGAAATAGCCTTAGAAAATAGTGGGATAAAATTTTTAAATTTTCGTACCGCTTGGGTATATGCCAGTCGTGGTAAAAACTTTATCAAAACTATGCTAACTTTGGCAAAATCCAAAGAACAATTAACCATTATTGATGACCAAGTTGGTACGCCAACATCAGCGTCATTGATTGCCGATGTCACTGCCCAAGCTTTACGTTATTATTTATTGGCAAGCGATCAAGACAAGATGCAACTTTTGGGGCATTATCATCTTGTTGCAAATGGGGTAACAACTTGGTATCAATATGCACAGTTCGTTTTTGATTTGGCCAAAAAACAAGGTGAAATCTTTACAGTGAAAGAAGTATTGCCTACCACTACCGATAATTACCCCACACCTGCCAAACGACCGTTAAATTCTCGACTTAACAACCAAAAAATTCAAACTAGTTTTCAACTACACTTACCCAACTGGCAACAAGGCGTTGAGCAGGCGGTAATAGAGCTGTTAGAGAAGGTATAAAAATGACTCAAAAAATTCGCAAAGGTATCATTTTAGCAGGGGGTTCAGGTACTCGGTTATATCCCATTACCATGGGTACATCCAAGCAATTATTGCCCATTTATGATAAACCGATGATTTATTATCCGCTGTCAGTTTTAATGCTGGCAGGAATCAAAGATATTTTAATCATCTCTACTCCCGAAGACTTGCCCAATTTTGAGAAGCTACTTGGAGATGGTAAAGACATTGGAATAACGCTATCTTACAAAGTACAGCCGTCACCAGATGGTTTAGCACAAGCCTTTATTCTTGGGGAAGAATTTATTGGTGATGATGATGCTTGTTTAATTTTGGGTGATAATATCTATTATGGGCAAGGCTTTAGTGAAAAATTGAAACGAGCCAGTGCCCAAACTCAAGGTGCGACTGTATTTGGTTATTATGTCAACGACCCCGAACGCTTTGGCGTGGTCGAGTTTGACACAGAGGGTAAAGCCCTTAGTATTGAAGAAAAACCTGAAAAACCAAAATCTAATTATGCGGTGACAGGCCTATATTTTTATGACAATCAAGTGGTTGAGATTGCCAAAAATATTAAACCTTCACAGCGTGGGGAGCTTGAGATTACCGATGTTAATAATGTCTATCTTGAGCAAGGTGCACTTAATGTAGAGTTATTAGGTCGTGGCTTTGCTTGGCTTGATACAGGTACGCATGACTCGTTAATTGATGCTAGTCAATTTGTGCAAACCATCGAGCATCGTCAAGGTCTAAAGGTTGCTTGTCTTGAAGAAATTGCCTTTTATAATGGTTGGATTTCTGTAGAACAACTCAAACAACGTGGCGAATTTTTTAAGAAAACAGGTTATGGCCAGTATCTTTTAAAACTTTATCAAGAAAAATCCACAAAAAATTAGAGATAGCAATGAATATTATTGAAACCAAAATCCAAGGTTTATTAATTATTGAACCCAGAGTATTTAGTGATGAACGTGGCTGGTTTATGGAAAGTTTTAATGAGCAAAAATTTGCCGAAGCTTTAACAGAACGCGGATTGCCCGTGCCTAAATTTGTTCAAGATAACCATTCTATGTCAAAAAAGGGTGTATTGCGTGGCTTACATTTTCAAGTACCCCCTCATGCACAGGGCAAATTGGTACGAGTAGTACAGGGCAGAGCATGGGATGTGGCAGTTGATCTTCGAAAAGAATCACCAACGTATGGCGAGTGGGTTGGTTTAGAGCTAAGTGGTGAAAACCACAGACAGTTTTGGATTCCAGAAGGGTTTGCGCATGGGTTTATAGCATTAGAAGATAATACCCAATTTTTGTATAAAACAACAGATTATTATGCCAAAGACTGTGAAAGGGCAATAGTATGGGATGATAAAGATTTGGCAATTGCATGGGAGTTAGCAACTGTTACTGTACCACTAGTCAATGAAAAAGACCAAATGGCATCAACTTTTAGAAATATCGATGTAGCCTTTTAATCGTTAATTTAATGCGATAATCTATGAAAGTAAGAAGTGTAAAAACCAATTATATTTTAAATATGATAAGGTTAAGCTCTGGTATTCTTTTTGGTCTGATCACCATGCCTTATATCACTCGGGTGTTGGGACCAGATATTCTGGGAAAGATAGAGTATGTGAACTCAATAGTAAGTTACTTCGTATTGCTGTCAAGTCTAGGTATACCAATTTATGGCATCAAGCAGATTGCTAAAGTTAGAGATAATAGCAGCGAGTTATCAAAAGTCATTTGTGAATTAACGATTATACTTGTCTTAACAAGTTTAATGGCTTATATCATCCTATTTTGTTTTATATCATTTTCGTCTTCACTAGTGACCTATAAAGATTTATTAGTGATAATGAGTTCGATGATTCTTTTGACAAATATAGGAATGGAATGGCTTTATCAAGGTATTGAAGACCAATTCTATATCACTATAAGAACATTAATTATTAGAATTATTTCAATTATTTTACTTTTTAGTTTTGTTAAAAGCTCTGATGATTATTTAATTTATGTTGTTATCACCCTAATCAATCTGGTAGGGGGAAATCTACTTAACTTACTAAGAGCACGAAAATATGTAAATTTAAAAGATATTAATTTCAGACAGTTAAATATTCAAAGACACATTAGACCTGCTTTAGCAATGTTTATCGCTACTATCTCAGTTAGTATTTATTTGCAAATAGATAGTTTTCTATTAGGTTACTTAACCGAAGATAAGTATGTTGGTTATTATTCAATTGCAAATAAGTTAATAAGATTTGCAATTGTACTCATTACTACTGTTGGTGTCGTATTGTTACCCAGGTTAACAAACCTATGGGAGAATGATAAGGAACAATATTACATTATACTCGCTAAGGCATTTAATATTCTTATATTATTAGCTTTGCCCAGTAGTATATATATATATATTTTCTCTAATCCTATCATTGGCATAATGGCAGGTAAGTATTACCAGCCCGCTATTTTATGTTTAAAAATTTTATCGCCGCTTTGTATATTAGTAGCTGTTGCTTATTTTGCTGCATTCTTGGTTTTATATGTCCAAGGTAAAGAAAAAGTTTATACCTATATCGTGTCGTTTGGTTCAGCTTTTAGTGTCTTATTAAATTTTGTTCTAATTCCTAAATATTTTCATAATGGAGCGGCTGTAACTCAAGTATTGGTAGAATTAATTGGATGCATATTGCTGACAGTCTATATATATAAGAACAACCTAATCCAAGCAAAGGGCAAGGCTATCATTGACTTCAACTTAGTCAAAGTCTTAGGGGCTAACCTTTTTTTATTAATCGTCTTTAATATATTTGCTGTACAAACCTTCAGTATTTACCAGTTTCTTTGTTTTAGCATTTTTTTTGTTATCTTATATTTTGTCACACTTTATATTCTTAAAGAAAACTTTTTATACAATTTTTCAAATTCCCTCTACAATAGGGTGTTTAAAAAGCAAAAATACATTACTTAAAGAATGCTAATAGTTTTAAAAAGTAATTGTGGTATAAGAAGTAGGCTTAGATAGCGATAGTGGTAACACTTTCAACACTCAATGAAAGGAAACAATATGACAATTGTTAAGAAAATAGTTAATAGATTGGATTTACATTTAAAAAATGCCCTAAGAAAAAATTTACAAGGACGCTTCTTTCACACCTATATTCATAAACCTATCCAATATGATATAACTGTCGACAATAAGAACATTTTATTAATCGGTATTTACTTAACAGATTATGATAATATGGCTATTCATCTAAGTGAGCAATATGCCAAAAGTGTAAGAAATAATGTCGATCAACGATGGATTGCTATTGGAAAAAATAAAGTTCCAACTTCTTTAGAAGCAGTGACGATATTGCATAGCCAAGAAAAAATTCCTAAATTTAAATTATTGAATCAAATATTGAAAGATATTGATTTTAATAAATATGATTATATTGTGTTTTCTGATGATGATATTGCAATTCATGATAATTTTTTAGATATATACATTGACATCGTTGAACGTAAAAATTTAAAGATAGCACAGCCAGCAAGAGCATGGCATAGCCATAATGTTCATCCAATAGTGATTCAAGATAAGTCATCAATTGCTCGTGAAACCAATTTTGTAGAAATTGGACCGATTTTTTCTTTTCATCAATCAGTTTTTAGTTATTTATTACCTTTTCCTGACAATGCAGAAATGGGGCTAGGCTTAGATTTTGTTTGGCCAGTGATTGCCCAAGAAAATAATTTTAAGATTGGGATAGTCGATCTTACACCAGTAGACCATAGCTATCGTGCCCAAAGCACGACTTACTCCTCATCAAAGAATCTTGAAAAGATGTATGAGTTTCTGACGAGTTATGCCAATAATATGAATGAGCCAAAAGTTACTTTGCAACGTTTTAAGGTGCAATAAACATGAAAAGGGTTGAGCTATTAAAAAAGCTAAAGATTTTTGACCTATTAGGCTTTACATATTTTAAATTTAATAAATTATTTTTTAAATATTCGAAAAGTTCAAAATTATCGTATGACGAGAAAAGCCAAAATATCATACATGTGATTAAAGAAACGAAGAATTATGACAGTATTCCAAAGATCATATGGATGTTTTGGAATGATGAGAATCTGCCGTTAGAAATACAAACATTTGTAGACAAAATTAAAACTGAAAACCCTAACTATGATGTAAAAATTTTAAATTTTAGTAATCTTAATTATTATGTCAGTGACCTTATTTTCGATGACAACGTAGATATACCTATTGCCAACAAAACTGATCTTATTCGCTTGGCATTACTATATAAATTTGGCGGTGTATGGTTAGATATAACCACAATTTTATTTCAGCCTATTGATGAGTTTCTAAATATAGAAAATATTAATAACTATGATCTTATCGCATTTTATTATGAGAAAACAACCACAGATCTTAATCGTCCAATGATTGAAAGTTGGTTTTTAGCAGCGCCTCCGCGTAGCCAGTTTATTTATGAATGGTTGGAAGCGCTTTATCCACTTATTTATTTAGGCTCTAAAGATTATTATAATAAGGTCAAGGCAAGGGCAGACTATGATCTGATTGTTCAAAAAATAACCAGACCAGAATATCTATTAGTCTATTTAGCACAGCAAATTGTAATGTTAAATTCTGAAAATAAATTTAATTTTTATTTAAGAAAATGTGATTCGAGCGCTTTTTATATTCAAGAGTATTTGAATTGGAATCCATTTGAAATACATAAGTATTTAGCTTTTAAAGATTTAAACAATGTTGTGCCAAGTCCGATAATTAAGCTCACTTCTGGCGATCGGCTCTTTATGAATATATTGTTCAAATACGACCTGATTGTTACTAATAGCATATTAGGCGCTTTACTCAAATATCGCAATTGATTTATATTTTTTGGAAATAAATATGAGCAAGCTTATCAGTCTGATAATTCCGTTATATAATGTTGAGCAATATATAGAGCAGTGTTTAGTTAGTATTATTAAGCAAATCAATGAGCAAATTGAAGTGATTATTGTTAATGACGGTTCTCAGGATAATTCGCTTCAAATTGTTGAGGATACTATAAAAAAAATTAACGATACGGCAATAGCAAATAATTTTAGAATTTTGCATCAATCAAACCAAGGGCAAAGTGTCGCTAGGAATAATGCTTTAACAATCGCCCAAGGGCAATATATTGCATTTTTAGATTCAGATGATTTGCTTGCAGATAATTATTTTCAACAATTAATGCCAATATTACAAGCGCATCAGCCTGATATAGTTAGGTTTAAGTATTCTACCTTTACTGATTTAACATCAGATAAAGCGTATTTTGATATATATATGCCTCAAAAAAACTTGACTATGATCACTGATGAAATCCTAAAAGGTATATTTAATGACATGAAATGGTTCTCATTTATAAATGTTTATAAAAAGGAGCTTTTTATAGATGAGCTGTTTCCTAAAAATGTTTATTTTGAAGACGTAATTCTTATGTCAAAGATATTTACTAAAGCGAAAACTATATATTTTTTAAATGAAAGTTTATATTTGTATAGGATTCATCAAAATAGTAGCATACGTAATTCATCAATTCAAAACATTCGTAAATTAGAGTCAAGCCATCGAAATTTATTAAATAACTTAGTCGAACGTGTAAAACATGAACCTATCTATTCTCCTATAATAAGTGCATTTAGTTTTTCTTATATCGGTCTTTTATTGAAACAAAAAAAATTTAAAGAAGCATTTTTGGTACATAAAGATTTTTTACGATATAGGGTGAGTTTGGATCCGACTTATATTACTGAAGTTAAGTCAAAAAATTATTATGAGTATGGGCTATCTTATGTATTTTTAACGATTTTTAAAAGGTTAAAAAAGTCTATGATAAAAATTTGATGTTAACATTAGTTTATTATTAATATAAGTTTTTGTCATGCTAATCGTTAAGTATGGATTAAAGAGCTGTAATTGAGTTAATTTTAATTGCATAAGTCATTTCAATATTATGAATCAGGTAAGTTATATCATGCAAAATATAATTTTTTTAATGCCCTCATTAAAGACGGGTGGGGGAAATCGGGTTACCCTTGAACTGTCAAACCAGTTAATCAACAAAGGTTATCAAGTTAAAGTCATTTATCCAAATAATTCTATGGATTTACACACTTTTACTATCTCTGATTCGGTAGAATTTGTTAAAATTGGTAATTATGCTGATAATAAAAAGGATAAATTAGTCAATTTATTTAAAACCATACAGCATATCAACAACCATCATAAAGATGATATTGTGATTGTGAGTGATCCCATCATTTCTCTATTTACAAATTTATTAAGAGTAACAGTCGTTTATAGATATGTACAAGTTGATGACTATCGCATATTTGACGATCTATTTATTCTTAAAAATAAATTTATATTGAATATTTATAAAAATTTAACTAAGCGTTCTTATCAGGCCAATATTAGATATCTATTTAACTCACTTGATACTTACAATCATTTTTTGCAGGTTTCTAAGCGAAAAGATATCCCATTGAATTTGGTTCATCCCGCAATTGATCATCACGTTTTCTTTAATCAAGGTATTAGACAAAAGCAACAAACTAATCTATGTATAGTGGCTAGAAAACATCCTTGGAAAGGGTTTAAAGAATTTATTGAAGCTTACAATCAGGGTAAATTATTAGGCATAGACAATGTGTATGTTATCTCACATGATGATTTGTCTGACTTTGATCTTTCTAACGTGACTTTGGTTAGACCAAAAAATGATCAAGAGATTGCCTATTATATGAACTTATCACAGATATTTGTTTCAACTTCTTGGTTTGAGGGGTTTGGTTTGCCACCGCTTGAGGCTATGGCATGCGGTTGTGCTTGTCTCATATCCGACAGTGGGGGGGTTAATGAATATGCAAAAGATGGGTATAATTGCCTTATGTATCAACCTCAAAACATTTTACAAATGATTAAGCAGCTTGATTTATTGGTAAATAATAGTGAGTTGCGAGATCGGTTAGTAGGAAATGGTTTACAGACTGTAAAGCGTTTTGATTGGAAAATATCTGTTACACAATTGATAAATATTGTGGAATAAAAATAATTATGGTAAGTGACTCTTCATTTTCAAAATTGAATATTTCCAAATTTGGATTGATATGTAGTATTTTTTTTATAGTATTTACAATAATTGCGAGGTTTATTCTGCCATTTGGCGATGAACCTGATTTTGACTTTAGATGGAATGACCTGATATATAATGAGTATACTGTATTTTCACCCTATAATTATTTTCATGATACTTTAAACAGTTTTAACTATACGAATATATGCGCCATTAATGCCAGTCCAACTTCACTTTGGGCGAGCATTGACTATACAAATTGTCGTGAAAGCCTGTATCAAATCCTTGCTAGAATAGTTATTACATTAATCATTTATACCCCTATTTTATTTTTGATATGTTTTAGAAACTTTAGTTATACCGTAGGTAATAGCTTATCATTAAAAAAAATTTCAAGGCAAGCCTTTGATAATCGGTTGGATGCTATTTCATTAGCCATGATATTTCCGAGTTTTATTTATTTATCTGGTATTTTAGCGCAAGAACAACTGCTATTGGCATTAGCGCTCTTTTTGGTAGCCTTTTTAGAATCTTGGCCAATTGTTTTTTTTATATTATTTGTTATTGCAAGTATTGATGCAGGTAATGCGACAGTATACGCTACCTTTATTGGGATATTTTATTGGTTTAGATTTATTCAAAAAAAGTGGGGAAATAGATATATTGTAGTCACAGCCTTATTGTTGGTGGCTTCAGCTTTTATAATTGGTGCAACTATACTTGATAAGCTTCCAAATTTGAGTCTTTTAGATGACAGAATAGAGGCAATGAAGTATAAAAGCGAAAATCTATTTGTAGATAGGTATCCAAAATTTTTTCGCCCTGTGATTACTTTTATTTCAGGGGTATTCATGTCGTCAAGTGGTCTGAAAGTTATTCCTATCTATTTGATGATTGTTGCTGCATTGCTTGTTGGATATATTAGACTTAGATCTGCAAAGACACATAATTTGTTTGAGACGAACAGACTTTATTTGTTATCAGCAATAACCACAATTTTATTTTTTATTTTTTTATTTCCTGATTATTCTTATGCGAAATATTATATTTTTTTGTTACCATTAATTTTTTCGCCATTTTTGATGGTATTTGATAAGAGTAATATATTATATTTTAATCTAGTTGTGGTGATTATCTGGCTACTAAATTTATTTGTTTATACTATTTAATTTAATCCCTTCAATTTAAAAGAATTTGAGTATATGATATATGATTATTGCTTCTATCGTAATTTACAAGCATGAACAAAAAGATGTGATGCCTACTATTGAAAGTTTATTTCGAATTAAAGCAATTGACAAAATTGTGTTAGTAGATAATTCAAGAGACTGTGATTGGGCGAATTCACTAAATGATTCTAGAGTGGATTACTTGAAATCGGACGGCAACTATGGTTTTGGCTTTGGTCATAATCTTGCTATAAAAAAGTATGCAAATCAATGCCAGTACTTTTTAATTTGCAACCCTGATATACGCTTTGAAGTTAGTGAATTTGATAAATTTTTAAATTTTGTCAAAAATCAGGATGAAGGCTTATTTTTACCTAAAATTGTTTATGAAAATGGTGAAAATCAATATGGAGCTCGATTATTGCCATCGCCATTTGATTTATTCGCCAGACGTTTTTCACCTAAATTAGCACAGGTTTTGGACAAAAGATACTTATTGAAAGATTTTGCTATGGATAAGCCAATTTTTGTTCCTTATCTTTCAGGGTGTTTTATGTTGTTTAAATCTGAGGTATTGATTAGTTTAGGGGGCTTTGATGAAAGGTTTTTTATGTATATGGAGGATATAGACCTATCGCGGCGCTGTGCTAGTAAATTTGGTAATCTTTATTACCCTGATGCTAGTATAGTGCATAAACACGAAAAAGGCTCTGCTAAAGATTTCAAATTATTGAAAGCCCATATCACAAGTTCCTTACAATATTTTAATAAATGGGGATGGTTTTTTGATAATGAGCGCACAAAATTAAATCATATTACGTTAAAACAGTTTAAATAAAACAATTATATGAATGGCAATAAGTTTTTTATTGATTATATTAATAGCAGTCTGAGTAACAAATTCAATATCCTAAAATTAGCACTGGGTAAAGGAAGTGGTGATGCAGTTAAATAATATAAAAGCTCTTAATTTATCCTTAATGTTTAGCATTGCGCTACTATCGAGTATGTCTGCAAATGCTGGACAATTGGTGCAAATGGATAGTGACCTACGCCAAACGCTTGAAGTTTTGAAGCTTCAAGGGGTGATAAATTTAGACATGTCTACTTGGCCGATCAGTTCAGAAACAATTGCATTGGCACTTAAGCAAGCGCATCCAAATACTGAAAATGACCAACAAGTGATTAACCAACTGCAGCAGCAGTTAACGCAGCAGGGTGTTACTAAGCTAAAGCTGGTGTCTAATGCCAATGGCGATAAACGCGCTGTGGTAAGCGGCTTTGGTGATAAGGTTAATACAGTTACACCCTTTGGCGTTACTTTGTCACATAGTTACCATAATGAAAATTTAGATTATAACCTTCAAGGTACGCTCAATACAGGTGATGATGAACCAAATAGACAATCAAATCTTGACGGAAGTTATATTGGTACAAAGTTGGGGAATCATCGTCTAGCCTTTGGTAGTATCCCAATATGGTGGGGTAATGGGGTAGATGGTAGTTTGATTAGAAGCAATGCTGCCCGGCCTGTCACTGGGTTTTTAATGCAACGAGCAGATAACAAGCCAATAAATGCGCCAGTATTATCAAAACTTGGCAACTTTAATTATCAGATTACGGCTGGTCAGCTGCAAGATTATACAGCGGTACCTAAAGCTAAATTGATTGGTATGCGAGCAAGTATCCAACCGCACGAAGCATTTCAAATTGGTGCTTCACGTACTATTATGTGGGGTGGAGAAAATAACTCGGAAAGTCTAAAATCATTGGGTAAAGCATTAACTGGCAAATATGATAACCCAATCAACGGTAATGATGATATTTCAAACCAAATCGCTGGTATTGATGCGCAGCTTAATTTAAAACCTTTGGTAAACTTGTCCCTGAGTGTATATGGTGAATTTATTGGTGAAGATGAAGCTGGTGGCTTGCCTAGTAAAAAAGCTTACTTAGCTGGATTTAAAGGGGTATTGCCAATGTTGCAGCAGCCTTGGCTTTGGCATGCCGAATGGGCAAATACTTACTATGATTTGGATAAAGAGGGTATAATTTATACCCATCACCTTTATACAGACGGCTACTACCAAAAAGGCTTGCCGCTAGGTCATCCGATTGGTGGGGATGGTGAAATCATTAGTGTGGGAC
>ERZ500994.417-NODE-417-length-13303-cov-5.953427_pt1 | contig 13303 bp, 10 predicted proteins | sample MGYA00248878_ERZ500994 | MGnify/ENA primary metagenome ERZ500994 (study PRJEB25958, sample SAMN03398533) | human skin metagenome | study: EMG produced TPA metagenomics assembly of the Human Skin Microbiome Metagenome (human skin metagenome) data set. | reverse complement strand
GCGACGTCGCAAGGCAGGACCGGCGCCGTCGCCGTGATCGACGATGGAATGGGCTTGCCGCCGCGAAGGATCACGCCGTTGAGCGCCTCGACATGGATCGGGCTCTCGATAGCGTTCCGCAGGACGACCGCCATTTTGTTGTTCGTCGTATCGATGACCGTGTCGATCTCGAAGACGTCCGACGTCATATCCGCGATCCGCGCCACGAAAGGTACGGCCGACGTGTCCGCGCCGACCTTGACGCGGACCTCTCCGGTCAGGAGCGCGCTCGTCTGGTCGAAGATGGCGTCGTAGACGTCACGAAATTGGGCGAGACCCAAGGTGATCGCACCCTGCACGCCAGCAGATACGTCGATCAGTGCATTGTCCTGCGCCACGAGCGATTGTCCGGCGGCGGGGTCGCTTGCGGGAATGTTCAGCCACAGCTTTGCATCCGTCGCTTCGAGAAGCGCGAGTGTCGGAGGCTGCGGCAGGGCCAGCGTCCCCTGAAGCGTCTTTGTCGCCTCCGCGATTCTTTGCGGATCCCAGACCGGCGTCGCCAGATAGGAGAGGGTCATCTGCATGCCTGCGGCGGATGTCCCCTTGGCCGTGACGGCCAGCGCCGGGCGATGGCCTGCATCGGTTTGTCTGCCGACCTTGAAGGCGTCCGGCAGGAAATAGATCTGCGAGGGCTGGTTGGAGGCCTGGAAATAGGGATACGCGCGGCCGTTCCAGTTGACGGAAAGTTTTGTCCAGGTTGGCGCGGCTCCGGTCGCGCCCCGCAGGCCGGCGAAAATATTGGCGTTCAGATCCTTGTTGAAGGTGAACGGCAGGGTCGAGTCGATGGCGACGGTCCGCCGCGCATAGGGCTGTTGCGGGTTGGAGCCGAAGGGGACGGCGAGGTCGAGCGAGCGCCGGATCGTCAGCAGGCATTGCGCCGACGGCTCCGTCATCGCCGAATAGAGAAGATCTCGATCGGAGGGACTTGCGAGATCGAGCACAAGCGTCAGCGTCGCCCCGACGCTCGACGCGGCGACCGTGAGATCCCAACTCGCCATGCGCCCCTGGAGCGACGCGGTGATCAGATAGCGGGTGGATGGCGAAAGTCGGCCGTTGCCCTGCGAGAGCGACGCCGGCGTCACGTCGACGAGATTGACGGTGAGACGGTAACCGGACCCGACGGTATCGAACGCGATCCACAAGGCGTGACCGCCCGACCCGGGAACGCTGGCTATGCCGTAGCCGGGAAGGAAGAAGCGCTGCGTCGCGTTCTTCGGCGCCTCGAACAGCATCTGATCCGTTGCCGGAGACGATGGCGCTACTAGGGTCGGCAGGTCGAAGGCCGAGCGGGGCCAGGTTCTCAGAAGCGGCGGATAGAAGCGCGGATTCCGGAAATGAAGAGTCGCGGGATCGAGCGTCTGGATTCCCTCCGCAGTCGTGACGAATGCCGGGAGGGCAACGGCCGCCGCGGGCGGATCAGACCCATCGTCGTCGCCATTGGGGAAATGAACGAGGATCGACTCGTTGTTGCTGGGCGTGGAAGCGCTCATGGCCGGCATCGGTCCGCCCCTTCCGGTTGCACAAAGTTGAGTCAAGTTTTGTCTTGATCAATTCGCCGCTCGTGAAGCGCGAACGTGTGTCGCGAGCGCAATCTCGTTCTATCTCAGCGTTTCCTTGAAATTTGTGCGATACGTCACGTTCGGCAAAAAATGTGTACAGCAACGGCAAAGCTGAGCATGACGGCATCGGCCGGAGATTATCTGTACGATATGAACTGTCGACATAGGATCGAATAGGCGGTTCATTCGTCGATCTATTTGTGAATAAGCTCACAAACTGACATGCCTCCACATGCTACGACATTCATGCGGATGGCGTGGTGTTCGACGTCGATTGATCGACTGTCGAAACGAGATTGACATGCGCCGGACGCCGGACCCGATAACGAGAGGTTACAGTCATGGCGAACAATGCGCATTTCTGCATGTGTCCTTCGGGCCCGGTGAAAACCGCCGAGGGAAAATCGGCGCTGTCGAACTACAAGGCCGCCGTTCTCAAGGATTACAGGTGGGATTCCGGAGCGAGCATCTCGATCCGTTTTCTTGAAGGCGATTCATCGCTTCAGCAGCGCGTTTGCGACGTCGCGAACACCTGGACGGATATCGCCAATCTCAATTTCGATTTTGTCGATGAAGGGCCGACCGACGTCCGTATCGCCTTCAGGCAGGGCAATGGATCATGGTCCTATATCGGGACGATGTGTCGTCAAATTCCAGAACCGCAGCCGACCATGAATTACGGCTGGCTGACGCCGGATTCATCCGACGACGAAATACGGCGCGTCGTGCTGCATGAATTCGGCCACATGATCGGCCTGATCCACGAGCACCAGAACCCCCAACACGGCATCCAGTGGAACAAGCCGGCCGTCATCAAGGATCTGTCCGGCCCGCCCAACAACTGGGATGCAGCCACCATCGACAACAACATGTTCAGGTTCTACGCACCGAATACGGTTATCGCGACGCCCGTCGATGCCGACTCGATCATGATGTATCCGATCCCGAAGTCGTGGACCCTCGACGGCTTCTCCGCCGGACTGAACAGCGAGCTGACGGACACCGACAAGTCGCTGATCGAAAGCGTCTACCCGCGTTAGGCCAATGCGCAGCGACCACTTTGCAATCGTCATCGGCCTCAGGAGCTATCCGAGGCTCGGCGATCCGCCGCCCTCGAATCTCGAGGGGCCGGGAAACGACGCAAAACTCGTCGCCGCGTGGCTGACGGATCCGGCGGGCGGCGCACTGCCGGATACGAATGTGAAGACGATCGTCTCGGAAGGCTGCAATTCTCCGCCGGACGCTGCGCCGACGCCCGCCGACATCAACAAGGCCTTCGTGTGGCTCGATGGTCTGGCCGATACCAGCCAGAAGGCGGGCAAGGGGAGAAAGGCCGGTGCGCGGCTCTACATCTATGTCTCTGGCCATGGCTGCGCGCCGAAGCCACGGCAGGGATGCCTGCTCACCGGCGATGCGGCGCTCAACGAGATTTCGTCCAACATATGCCCGATCGAATGGATCGACTGGCTGCAGGGCGCCAATTACTTCCGCGAATACGTGCTCTGGCAGGACTGCTGCACGGACCGGCAGATATTCACGGTTCCGTCGGCCGCGCCGCTCAAGCCGCTGTTCGGCAGCAATCCCGCCGGACCCGCCTTCATCGCGCTTGCCGCGCCGTACGGGCTGAGAGCCGTCGAGAAGCCGGTGCCCGAAGACGCAGGCCAGTGGCACGGCGTCTTCACCTGGAGCCTTGTGCAGGGATTGCGCGGCGCGGCGGCCGATAGAAACGGAACGGTGACGAGCCAGTCGCTGACGAACTGGTTGCGTCATGCGCAATATGGATGGCTGGACGATGCGGACCGCAATACCGTTGGAATCGCGTCCGAGCCCGATTTCGTGGACAGCGACCCGCTGACCTTCGGGACCGGACTTTCGGCGATGCTGTTCGACGTGACGCTGCGCCTTCCCGGCGCGCCGGCGCCGGTCATGACGCGCATCTGGTCGGGGTCGCCGCCGGCTGTCACGAAACAGATTGCCATTGATGCGGACGGCGCCGCAATAAAGCTCGGTCCGGGATTGTATCTGGCCGACACCGACATGGGCCTCCGGCACGGGTTTTCGGTCATTCGGAACGACGCAATCGACCTGACCGACACAGGACCGGCGGTCGGCGCTCATCCGGGGCCGTGTGCTCTCAGGATCGATCCGGGCGATCCGGCGGCCGATATCATTCTTTTCGATGGCAGCCTCGATGTCGTCGACCGCAATACGGGCAAGCGCGAGCTGCCCGCGTTGCAACCCGGTCTTTACAAGATGCGCATCCGCGTGGGCCGCAAGCTCGTCGAGCAGGTCGTCCTGCTCGATCGCGACTGGCCGCCGGACCCCGAGCCGCCGGCCGCCGGGCCGATCGCGGAAGCGCCGGCGAGCCTGCCGCTTCCGCCCCTGCCGCAGATCATCTCGGCCGCGCCGCTGCCCGGCACGCGCATGACGCGCGTCGATCAGACGGATGCGGTCCGCGAGGCATTGAAGCCCGACGACGGCCCGCCGCACGAGGGCGAAATATTGATCGCAACCCGTCTGTTCTCGGGGGAGGGGGGCGCTCCGAAAGATGTCGGCTGGCGCGCCATATCGCTCAATACGGCCGCCTCCTGTGTCGCTGATCTTTCTCGTGATCCATTCCTGGCCACGCCGGCTGTCGATCCGATCATCGCCAGAAATGTCGCGGTGTCCCCGGGCAGTTACGAAGTGCATTTCGCGATCGGCGACGGCGTGCAGCTCGGCCTCGGTCTCATCGTGCCGCCCGGCGGCTGGCGCATGGAAAGCTATTTCCTTCGCTACGATGCCAGTCCGAAGCCGGCCCTGACATTGTTGATGCGCAAGATCGGCGCGCCGTGGGGGAACGATGCCGATGTCACCATGCAGAAGGCGCTGGTCGCGCTCGCGGACGAGCGTGCGGTCGGCAATGGCGAGCTGATCGAGCAGCTTCTCGGCACAGCCGACAATCCGCTGGCGATGATCGTAGGCGCACACCTGCTGCTCATTGCCGGCGAGAAAAACGGGTCGTCCGTCCCCGCGCGTCTCAACGACATCGTTGCGCGCCTGCGCGCAGTCGTCGGCGACAACCATCCGGACGTGCAGTCACTGTCACGCCTCTGTCCGGATGTGGCTATTCGTGCGGTCGGACCCATCGTCGCGCCGCCGATTTTCGAGCGAAGCTGGCGCATCCTCATCCGCGAGAGCTTCGAACATCCCGAACTGATTCCGGTCGATCTCTGGCGAAGAGCCAATGCGAGTCTCCCGTATCCGCCGTATCTTTGCTGGGCGACGGATGCCGCCGTGCAAAACGCCTATCTCGCGGCCCAGGCGAAGCAGATCGAAGGCCTCAACGAGACTCTTGCGGCCGCTCCGCCGGCCCCTGCGCCGTCCTGGAGCGGTGCGGTTCTCGGTCGTGTGCGCGCCTGGGTCGGCGCCGGTCTCGACATGATCATGCGGCGTCACGAGGCGGTCCCCGGCGATCTCGGCGATGCGATCGTACGGATCGATGCAATCCGGCGACGCATGAATGCCAATGCCGTGCGGATCGGCATTCCGGCCGCCGCTCTCGAAGCGTTAAAGGAACTTCAGGAGTCCCACGCGGCGCCTCGCCCGGGTGCGGGGAAGCCTGCCGCCGCGATGGAGAGCACGGAGTCCTGAGCGCGTGCATGCGCTGATCGGTTGAGCTGAAGGAGGATTGTCATGATACAGGTCGACGGAACTCTCATCCATGAAATCGCGCCGCACGTAGGTGGGAAAAAGGGCGACAAGCAGGAAACGATCATCGATGCGCTTGGCGAAGTCTGCACCGCCACGCTCGACAAATATGCGATCAACAACCGCCTGAGGATCGCGCATTTTCTCGCGCAGTGCTGCCACGAGTCGGACGGCTTCTGCACGACGGTGGAATACGCCAGCGGTTCGGAATACGAAGGCCGCAGGGATCTCGGCAACGTCAATCCGGGAGACGGCGTCCGCTTCAAGGGGCGTGGCATCCTGCAGATCACGGGTCGCGCGAACTACCAGACGTATGGCGATGCGATTCAGGTCGATCTCGTCGATGCGCCGCCGAAGGCCGCCGACCCGACGACCTCTTTGCTGACCGCATGCGAATACTGGAAACGGCACAATCTCAACGACGCCGCCGACAACGACGACCTGGTGACGATCACCCGGCGCATCAACGGCGGCGTGAACGGCATCAACAGCCGCCGCGCCTATCTGATCAAGGCGAAACAGGCGCTCGTCCGGCTCGAGGCCGCCGGATATGGCGGAACCACGCCGGATGCCCCGCCCGCCTTGCGTCGTGGTTCGCATGGCGAAGCGGTCGAGTCGCTCCAGCGCATGCTTCAGAGCGCGGGATATCCTCTTGCCATCGACGGCGATTATGGCGCGGCGACGGAACTTGCAGTCATGCATTTCCAGACCGACAGCCAGTTGAAACCGGACGGCATCGCGGGGCCGCTGACGGTCGCGGCATTGACGAAGAAGATCGGAGCGCCGCAGATGATTCAGGTCGAGGCATGGGTGAAGCCAGTCGCCTCGATGGCCGTACGGGAGAGCGTCGTCACCGTGGACGCCGGCGCGATGCGTTCGACCCCGTCGAAAGCGGGTGGATTGGCGCGGGGGGCGTGATCGCATGAATTGCGCGGGATGCGTTGAACGTGAGGGCCCGATTGCGCTAATCCCCAACCCTCCCGCCTTCGCCAAGTCGTGCCGTGAGGTGGCAGTCGCATAAGCGCTTTCCCGGATGCGCGAAGCGCGATCCGGGATCTAGATTCCGCTTGGTTCCGGACTCCGGTGTACTCGCGACCAATCAGGCGGAAAGGCTAGGGAAGGCGCCATCCCTTGTAGGCGCTGTCGTCATGCAGCGGCTCCGGACCGTCGCGGCCCGTCAATTGCGTAAACCGATCCGGCGCGACGATCGTGACGGATACCTCGTCCGAGCTGACAAGCACCTCGATCCCGCGCACAGGCGGACAGGTCAGGGGGCGGAACACGCTGTCGTCAGTAAACCCCAGGATCGTCAGCAGCGATTCTTGCCGCGCGCCCGAAAGCGCGATCCGTCGTCCGTCCGCGAGATTCGCATGCAAAGCGACGTCGTCAGCGTCGCCGTTTGAAAGCATCGCGCCGATCCAGAATGCCTCGTCGTCCGGGAGCGGTAGTAAGATCTCTCTGCCGGCTCGTTCGGGCAGCAATGCGCCGTAGCTTCGTACGGAGTCAGTGGCAAATGGCACTCTCGGCTTCGGAAAGCGCTGAAACGATATGAGCGTTCGCGCGTGGCGCAATCCTTCGCGCGTGCATTCCCACGAACCCGTTTGCATCGTCATTCCCGGCGCGCATGGGGTTTCGCATTCGTCGGAATGACAGACCCCAGACACCATCATGCGCTAGTTGAGCGCAAAACCCATATTGCGTCGCGCGAGGCGCGTCATCAGCTGGTTGAGCGTGTTGCGGTTCTGCTCGCTGCAAAGCTGAGCGTCGAGATCGGCCTGGACGGCGCCCGACATCCACCAGCTCATCGACACGCGCGCCATGCGGAAGCTGCGACCGTCAAGAGACGAACAGCGGGCACGATCGGCCGCGCTGGCCTTGTCGTCCAGGGCAACAGTCGTCTCGGCATAGACGCCGATCTTGAAGAAATTGTTCGGCGGCTCGTTCTGCCCGTCCGGCGCGAGGGAGGGATCGTTCACGAATTCATCCGCGTCCTTGCGCGTCTCCGCGCCGTGGCCGCCGCGCGAGGCATAGAGCGTCGCGACGGGTGCGCTCGCGACGCCGAAGAGACGCTCCGTCAATCCGGTCAGGAGACCGGCCACCGGCGAGTTTCCGATCAGCGGCGACACCGCCGCGCGCGGCGGCGTGCTTTCATCCAGTTCCTGTTCCGGTTCGTTGGAGATCGTCAGGATCATCGGCTGCAGTCCGCGTTTGCGCAATGCGACGGCGATGTCCATGGCCGTGGAGAGGCCGGAATTCTCGAAATAGCCGCCATCGACGACCTGATCGCCCCGATGGTCGCGTTTGTTCATGTGAAACGCGCCGGCGGGAGAGATGATCGGGAAGCGTGCGCTGGTCAGCGCCGCCGTCGACAGCCGGATGTCGGGCGCGTCGCGCAGCGCCGGCACGTCGTCGCCGTGCGCGGATTCGATCTCCTTGCGGCAGCCCGTGTCGTTGTCGCAGGGCGAGGACATCGCCTCGAACAGGTCATAGGCCTCGGAATAGAGCGCGATACGCTGGCGCAATTGCGCATCGCGGTAGGTCGAAACGAGATCGGACGCGATCACACGCCGCCCGGTCTGCACGGAGGTCGCATTGAGGGCGAGCATGGGAAGCCAGCCGCGCGAGCCGGGCTGCATGGCCTTGTCGAGAGTCAGATAGCCGAAGCGGCGGCAGAGTCCCGAATCTCCCCCGTCTCGCCTGCACGCAGCGCCGCCGTCGAGCAGGTCGGGCGCCTTGCAGGCATGGCCGTGACAGGTCACATAATCCCAGTGACGCTCCCACGCTTCCTCGAGCAATGCGGCGCGGTCGGCGATGCGCAATCTCTCCGAGATGAGCTGCAGTGGCGGCGCGAAATTGTCCCGATAGCCGATGCCCACGAAGGCCGGCGAGAGATAGTCGCCGCTGACGAGCATCTGAAGGCAATCTCGCCACGATATCGTGGATTGCGCGGTTCCCGGCTTCGTCGCGCGGAACCATGAGCGCGGTTCGCGCCGGCAGGGTGGTGCGCCGTTCTCCTGGGCGTCGGCGAGGGCGGTGCGGATCGTGACCACGCCCAGCGAGCCGCCCGAGACGCCGGACAACGCGAAGATGCGGCGGCCGACCGCCTGCGGCGTCCGCGCATCCTCGATCGTGGCCATGCGGTCGAGGATTTCTCCGACGACGGTCGCCGTCATGAAGGCCGCGCGGCTCGCGCCGCCGTCGGCCGCGACGATCAGCGGCGAAGGACAGGAGACCGGCTGTCCGCTGGCGCAGCCGTTCGCGGCCCGCCACAGATCGACGGCGGTGTCGAGATCGGTCTGGCGCGCATCGCGCGGCTGCTCGGGCGTCGACGGCAGCGTCCGCAGGTCGTTGAAGGAGACGTTGAGCGCGGTGATCAGGGCGCAGCCGACGAAGAGCGCGGCGACGAGCGGTACGCCCACACGATGCGAGCGGCGGGCGAGCCAGCCGAGGGCAAGGACGGGACTCCCGAAGAGAAGCGGGACCAGCATCGCCCGTGGAATGCCCTCCGCCATGAGGTTGGGCCAGAAATAGGCCAGGCCGGCGAGCGTAAGCGTCGCCGCCAAAGACGAGCGGACCAGGCAGCGGACAATGATCTGCCCACGCGGTCGCGACCGTCCGCGCGCATGGCGGTCGAGATGGCGCACGAGGCTGCCGACGACTTGCTCGCGATGGGCGATGAACCAGTAAAACAGGATTGCCGCCGCCGGAACGGCGATGCCGAGAAGCGCCAGTTGCACGAGAGCTTCGGAGACCTGCGGCAATTCCTGCGCGTGCCAGTTGGCGAGGGCCGCAAGGATGATACCGGTCTGAAACGCCAGAAACGGCAACAGGCCGAGGACGCGCGGCGTCCACTCGATGAGCGCGGCATGTCGCGTGCGCACGCAGTCGACCATCCGGCGCATATCATCCCTGGTTAACGCGCGGCGCATGTCGCGATTGATGATCCAGTCATCTTCGCGCAGCGCGCGCCGCGCGGCGTAATGGACCGGGAACGCCCAGAACAGGAAGACGAAGGCGATCGTGGCGAGCCAGAACAGGATCGCCACGACGATATTCCTGTTCCAGGACGTATCGCTCAGAAGATTCTGCGCCTGTATCGCGAAGGCGAAGAGAAACAGCCCCGCGAAGGCGCTGAAGGCGCTGACGCGGCAGACCCACAGCACGCGGGCCATCCAGACGATCGCCTCCCAGCACCGGCGCGGAAGGGACTGCCGGCTTTCCGGAGGAAGCCGGTCGGAAAGCGGTGACTGGTCGCTCGTCAAATCGCTCATGGCCGCACCTGTGCCGGACGCACGATCTTCGGATCGCGGCAAACGTAACACCGCGAAAGAGCGTCGTTTGTGAAACAGGTCACAGAGTAGGCTTATCTCTGGCATGTCCGAGATTTCGCCTGAGGGGCTGGTTCGGCCCTCTCGCGACCGAGCGAATGTTACAGCGACGAAATGCAATCGTGATCGTTTCGTCTGAAATGTCGTTTATGATGGCGGACGATTAAAATGGGAGAGCTCGTCGGTGAGCACGCAAAAGACCGTGGCCGTTCTGGTCGGCAGCCTGCGCAAGGAGTCGTTCAACCGCAAACTGGCGCATGCGCTGATCAAGCTCGCGCCACCGGAACTCAAGCTGACCATCGTCGAGATCGGACACCTGCTGCTCTTCAATCAGGATCTGGAGCCGACCCCGCCCGAAACCTGGACAACGTTCCGCGAGGCAGTGAAGGCGGTGGACGCCGTTCTCTTCGTCACGCCCGAATATAACCGGTCGGTGCCGGGGGCCCTCAAGAATGCGTTGGACGTCGGTTCGCGGCCCTATGGTCAAAGCGTCTGGAACGGCAAACCAGGGGCGGTCTTCAGCGCCTCACCGGGCGGCATCGGCGGTTTCGGCGCCAACCATCACCTGCGCCAGTCGCTGGTGTTTCTCAATGTCCCGACGATGCAACAGCCGGAAGCCTATATCGGCGGGGTCGACAAGCTTTTTGACGAGCACGGCGAGGTGACGAACGATGGCACCCGCAAGTTCCTCAAGGGACTGATGGACGCATTCGGACACTGGGTCGCGACGAACGCCGCGCATTGACAGAGTTCGCTTGCCGGGCGCGGCCGACGTGCAGCCGCTGGTGAAGTGTCGGCCTATCCGTTCCGCGACAGCAGGAACTCGAGGTGGCGCTTCACCTGCGGCCATTCGCCGGCGATGACGCTGTAGACGCAGGTGTCGCGGATATTGCCGGACGGATCGAAATGGTTGCGCAGAATGCCGTCCAGCTTCGCGCCCAGCCGCTCGATCGCGGCGCGGCTCTGCCGGTTGAAGAAATGCGTGCGGAATTCCACCGCGATACAGCCAAGCGTCTCGAAGGCATGGGCCAGCAGAAGCCGCTTGCATTGCGTGTTGATCCCGGTCCGCTGGACACTCCTCGCGTACCAGGTCGAACCGATCTCGAGCCGTTTCACGCTGGGCACGACATTGAGATAACTCGTCATGCCGACGGCTTTGCCGCTGGCCTTGGAGACGACGGCGAAGGGGGTGGACTGCCCGGCTTGATGCGCCTTGAGGCGGGCGGCAATGGCCTCAACCATCTCCTCGGGTTTCGGCACGCTCGTGTACCAGAGTTGCCAGAGCGCGCCGTCGGCGGAGGCGAGGGCGAGCGCCGCCGCATGAGTCTGGGCGAGCGGCTCCAGGATGACGTCGTGGCCTTCGAGGCGGACGGGGGCGGGCCAGTTCGCGGTACCGGTCATTTGGCGCTTCCTTTCGGCGGCGATGCAGCGCCTGTGATAAAGCGGCGTCAAGAATCACGAAAGATCAGCCAGAGGATACGCCCATATGCCCCGCATTCCATTCGCCGATCCGGCGGTGCTGACGCCCGAGTTCCAGAGGCTGCTGGCGGTGAAGCACCCGCTCAATCTCTATCGTATGTTGCCGCGTCTCGGTCCGACCGCGTCGTCCGGCTTCATCGCGCTCGGCGGCGCGATGCTGCGGGACGGCAAGCTGGATCCCGTGCTGCGGGAGGTCGCGATCCTGCGCGTCGGCCATATCAGCAAGGCGAACTACGAGGTGCATCAGCACACCCGTATCGGCCGCAAGGCGGGGATGACCGACGCGGTGCTGGCGGCCGTGAAAGAAGGGGCGGACGCCAAGGGCCTGACCCCGCAGGAGACTCTGGTGATCCGCTATACCGACGATGTCGTCGCGAATGTGAAGGCGAGCGATGCGTTGTTCGACGAAGTCGTCAAGACCTTTGGCGAGGATCAGGCCGCGGAGCTCACGACGGTGATCGGCTTTTACATGATGGTCTGCCGGTTCCTCGAGAATATGGAAATCCCGATCGAGACGGCGTGACGATCACAACGCCCGCTTGAATCCCTTGTGGGAATGTTCGTAGCCGATGCGGTCGTAGAAGCGATGCGCGTTCACGCGCGCCATGCTGGTCGTGAGCTGCAGGGTCTTGCATCCGTGCTGGCGTGCGACGTCCTCGCAGAAGGCGAGAAGCGCCTCGCCGATGCCCTGCGACCGCAGCTTCGATGATACGCGCACGCCTTCGACGATGGCGCGTGTCGCGCCTTGCGCGACCAGCGTCGGCACGAAGGTGAGCTGCGCCGTCGCGACGACCACGCCAGCCTGTTCGCCAACGAAGAGCAGATTGTTGGGGTCGGCCTCGATGGCGTCAAAGGCCTTGATGTAGCCGGGCGCCAACGGCTCGGTGATCGCTTCGCGATGGCCGTTGACGTCATCGTCGGCGAGGAGCGCGACGATTGCGGAAAGGTCGCCGCAACGAGCGGGGCGAAAGGTTACGCCGCTCACGCGAAGAACCCTTGCAGCGCGTCGGCGGTCTCTTGCGGCGCTTCCTCGGGGAGGAAATGACCGCAATCGATCGCATGGCCGCGTACGTCGGTCGCCCAGTCGCGCCACACGGAGACCGGATCGCTGCCGCGCGCCGCTCCTGATGCTCCCCAGAGGACGAGTAGCGGAACATCGATCTTCCGGCCCGCCTGCACATCGGCCGCATCGTGCTCGCGGTCGAAGGTCGCGCCGGCGCGATAATCCTCGCAGAAGGCGTGGATGCGCTTCGGATCATTGAAGGCGGCGCGATAATGTGCGAGCGCGCCACGATCAAAGGCCTTGAACGAGCCGTCGCCGGTCCATGACGGAAGCGTCCAGTCGAAATATCGCACGGGCGCGCCCCCGATGAGCGTTTCGGGCAGCGGCTCCTCCTGCGCGAGAAAGGTCCAGTGATAGGCCTTGAGTGCGCGCGCGGCATTCATGCTATCCCACATGAATTTTGTCGGCACGACGTCCAGCGAGGCGATCTTCTCGACCCGCCCGGGATGATCGAGCGCGAGCCGGTAGGCGACGCGCGCGCCACGATCGTGGCCGACCAGACCGAAACGAATGTGGCCAAGCCGCTCCATCAGCACGACGATGTCGGCGGCCATCAGGCGCTTCGTGTACTGTTCGCCATTGTGGCTGTCCGGGATCGCGGACCAGCCATAGCCGCGAAGATCGGGAAGAACGACAATATGCGCCTGCGCCAGCACTGGCGCGACACGGTGCCATTCGACATGGGTCTGCGGATAGCCGTGCAGCAGGACGAGCGGCGGCCCCGATCCGCCGACACGCGCAAAAAGCTTTCCAGCCGGCGTGTCGATCCAGTGCGACTGAAAACCGGGGAAGAGATCGGGCAGGTCCATGTCCGGAACATGGAACAGTCCGATCCGCCCGGCAATCTATTCCGCCGCGACCTTCGCCGCGCGCTCGTAGTTGAGGATCGGCGCAAGCCAGCGTTCGACCTCTTGGATCGGCATGCCTTTGCGCGCCGCATAATCCTCGACTTGATCGCGTTCGACCTTGGCGACACCAAAATAGTGCGCATCCGGGTGAGCGATATAAAGGCCGGAGACGGACGAACCAGGCCACATGGCATAACTTTCCGTCAGCTTCACGCCAATCCGGCGTTCGGCCGCGACGAGCGCATCCGCGCACAACCGCTCGATAGTCGTGATCGCGGGCAGGATGGTCATAGTGTC
>ERZ500994.416-NODE-416-length-13356-cov-6.553191_pt1 | contig 13356 bp, 8 predicted proteins | sample MGYA00248878_ERZ500994 | MGnify/ENA primary metagenome ERZ500994 (study PRJEB25958, sample SAMN03398533) | human skin metagenome | study: EMG produced TPA metagenomics assembly of the Human Skin Microbiome Metagenome (human skin metagenome) data set. | reverse complement strand
CCCACCGCCGTGCCCGTACCGCGCAGGTCATGGCCGCGCTGCGGGACGCCCCGGACGTCCCGTCGAGCCTTGCCGCGCGCATCTACGACGTGCCGCCCGAACTGCTGCCGGCCGCCGCCCGCAACGTCTTGGCCCACCTGATCGCGCTTTGCGATCTGGGGGCCGTGCGCGCGGAAGGAGCGCAGCTTTCGACGGCGATCTGGCACGCCGCCTGACGCATCGTCCGGGTGACAAATTTTCGTCGCATGCCACTGGACGCCCCCGAAACCCGGTGCTACATCGCCCCCCGTGTTCCGGCGTAGCTCAGCGGTAGAGCAGTTGACTGTTAATCAATTGGTCGTAGGTTCGATCCCTACCGCCGGAGCCAAAAAATACGGCTTTCATAAAGCTTTGAGGGGCGGCGGACAGCACCGCCCTCGTGGGTTGCGGCCGCTTGTCACCCCACTTGTCTCTTCCTGCATGTATGCCCAACGATAACGACCCATTCGCGCCGTGGACGGACGAGCGGCGACTGGAGCAGGCTAAGCAGCGCACCGACCGGCTCGTGACTGAATGCACAAACCTGATCTGGACGCACCAGAACATTCGCAAGCTGGTGATGAGCCCAGCGGTCGCATCGCAGATACCCCGCTCGTATGCCGCTCATGCGTTCACCTCGTTCCAGCATGACTTGGTGGGTCTAGAAATTGTTCGCCTTTGTGCGATCTGGGACAGGGCTCGTCGGACAAGGCTAGCATCCCTAGTGTTCTCGCGCTCATGGAGCCGACGGGCGTCCGAGAGATATGGATCAATGATTGTATCGCTTTTTGGAGGAACCGCGGGGTTGCAATGATCGGCCACGAAGCGTGGCCGGGCGCCCATGCGATGACCGAGCGGCACATCCAAGAGCAAAATGTTCGCGAGTTTGTTCCGAAGACAGCATATGCCTTTCTGTCTGCCGAGGCCCGCGCCAAAGCCTTGATCGCGTCCGACCAACTGCGGGCGGCCAAGAGGCGGCGCGACCGCCACCTAGCCCACAATTTGACTCTTGAAGCCGCACCAGATGAACGCGGGGTGAGATATGGCGACCTTGCGGCCTTGCTGCTCCCGGCCGTCTTTGTCGTGCGTCGCCTTAATCTAGCCCTCAACGGATCGGACATGGATTTCCGCGCAAGCTTCCGCCAGGCAAGGAGGTCCGTTGCCGAACTTTGGGATAACACCAAGGTGAACATCTCGTCCCGCCGTCGTTAAGGCGTGTCACTCGCCTGATTACTATACGGCTCGTGCAATCCGGCAATCTTGCTCGGCGGATGGCCGGTCGCCAGCTCCAGCGTCGAAGAAAGTCCTTTTCACGCGCTCGGCGAAATCCAAAGGTCGTTCGCGGTGTCGAACTGCGCGCTTGGGGGTTCTTGCGCGCTCCGCTTGTGAGACCTGGTTGCCACTCATGGGATTACCGCCGGCGAGGTCGAACGAAGGCGCGCCACGTTCTCGGTTTGCCCGATCAGGGTTACAACACGCGCTTGGAACGTCTGAGTCGCGGACCGAAGTTTCCGCCTTCACACGAGAACAACGAAAATCCTCCGCGTTCCTGCAAATTCGCCGAAACCTCCGTCCTCATGTCGGCCCCCGCCGCATCGGCCTCGTCTTATCCTCGCCCCCCGACCTTCCCGCCGCGCGGCCGCGTGACTACTCTCCTGCTGTTTCCTCAGAAAGATCGACCGATGGGCATATTACTGAACCTGATCGCATTCGCGGTCCTGCTGTTCCTGATCTGGCAGCTTCGAGGTCGCACCTTGTCCACCCGGGTGTTTGCCGCGCTGGTCGCGGGCACGGTGTTCGGGATCGTGTTGCAGATGATCCACGGACCGGACAGCGCCACCACCTCGACCACGATCGAGTGGGTCAACATCGTCGGCAACGGCTACGTGAAGCTGTTGCAGATGGTGGTCATGCCGCTGGTGTTCGTGGCGATCCTGAACGCGGTGGCAAAGCTGCACGACGCAAGCTCGCTGGGGCGGATCGCGACGTTGACGGTCGGCACGCTGCTGGTGACGACCGCCATCGCCGCCGCCGTCGGCATCGCGCTGGTGCTGGCCTTCGGCCTAAGCGCCGAGGGGCTCGTGCAGGGCGCGGCCGAAACCGCGCGGCTCGAGGCGATCCAGAACGTGCAGGCGCCCAAGGTGGCCGACCTGAGCGTGCCGGACATCGTCCTGTCCTTCATCCCCAGCAACCCCTTTGCCGAGCTGACGGGGGCCAACCCGACCTCGATCATCGCCGTCGTCGTGTTCGCGGCGTTCCTGGGCGTCGCGGCGATCCGGCTCGTCCGGCGCGACGCGGAAAAGGGGCGCAGCCTGCTTGTGCTGATCGACACGCTGCAAAGCTGGATCACGCAGCTTGTGCGGATCATCATGGCGCTGACGCCTTTCGGCGTGCTGGCGCTGATGACCAAGATGGCGGCCACGTCCGACGCGGCCGACATCCTGAACCTCGGGACCTTCGTCGTGGCCTCGTATATCGGGCTCGCGATCATGTTCGTGGTGCATGCGCTGTTCCTTGCGGGCGTCGGCGTGAACCCGGCGGCGTTCTTCCGCAAGTCGCTGCCGGTCCTGACCTTCGCGTTCTCCAGCCGCTCCAGCGCGGCGGCGATCCCGCTCAACGTCGAGACGCAGATGCGCCGCCTTGGCGTGCCGCAGACGATCGCATCGTTCTCGGCGTCGTTCGGGGCCACGATCGGCCAGAACGGCTGCGCGGGGCTGTATCCGGCGATGCTGGCGGTGATGGTCGCGCCGACCGTGGGGATCAACCCGTTCGACCTGGGCTGGCTTGCGATGCTGGTGGGGGTCGTCACGCTGTCGTCTGCGGGCGTCGCGGGCGTGGGCGGCGGGGCCACGCTGGCCGCGCTGATCGTGCTGCCCGCGATGGGGCTGCCGGTGACGCTGGTCGCGCTGCTGATCTCGATCGAGCCGCTGATCGACATGGGCCGGACGGCGCTGAACGTGAGCGGGGCGATGACCGCCGGAACGGTGACGTCGCAGCTGATGGGCCAGACCGACCGGGGCATCCTGCAATCGCCCGAGGATGCCGAGTTGCTGACCGCCTGACGACGGCAGGTAATGGAACGGCGCGGGCGGAGGTCGCCCGTGTCAGAAGAAACGGCGCCCACGGATGCGGGCGCCGTTTTCGATTGTAAGGGGCCACAGGATCAGCCGGTCCGGTCCAGCCTATCCCGATCAGAACTTCCGCGGCTTGCCCTTGGGCTTGCCGGCCGGCCCGGCCGCCGGCCGGGTGGCGCTGCGGGGTTTGCGGGGTCCGGCCGGACCGGCTTCGGTCGGGCCCGCCTTCTTGTAGGCTTTCGGGCGGTCGGGCGCGGCGAAATCGGCCCCGGCCTTGCGCGCGGGTTTTCCCTTGCGGTCGTCGGGCTGGGCGTTCGCGCGGAGGCGGGCGGGGCGTTCTGCCGGATCGGGGCGCTCGGTCTGCTCGGCCCGGGCGGGTCGGGCGGGGCGCTCCGTCCGCTCCGGTCGGGGGCCTGCGTCGGTGTCGGGGTGCCGCCGCTCGGCCGCCTTTTTCGGCCACGGCTTGCCCGGGCCCTTGGCGGCGGGCTTGCCGGTCCTGGGGGCAGGGCGGTCAAGCACCGGCTCCCCCGCCATGCGGGTCATGACAAGGCCCGCCTCAAGTTCCGTCACCTGGCCGAACCGTGGTGCGTCGGCGGTCGCGATCTGGACGAAGGTCTCGTCCTGGCGGACGCGGATCGCACCGATGGAATCGCGCGAGATCCCGCCCGCCTCGCAGATCTTGGGCAGAAGCCAGCGCGCCTCGGCCCGCCCGGTGTGGCCCACCGACAGCGAAAACCACACCGCATCCCCGAATTCGCCGCGCGGGCGCGGGGGCTGGTCTGACGGCGCGGCAGGCGGTTCGGCCAGTTCCTCGGGCGTGGGGCGGCCCTCGCGCCACAGGCGGATGAAGGCGGCGGCGACGTGTTCGGCGCCGAAGCGTTCGATCAGGGCGGCGGCGGCCTCGGCCTCGTCGCCCACGCCGTGCAGCAGCGCCGGGTCGTCCAGCATCCGGCGGTCGTCCTCGGCCCGGACCTCGTCGGCGGTGGGGGGCGTGCCCCATTCGGCGCTGACCTTGGCGCCTTGCAGCAGGCGCTGCGCCTTTTTGTAGTCGGCGGGGGTCACGATCAGCGCCGACACGCCCTTCGCGCCCGCGCGGCCGGTCCGGCCGGAACGGTGCAGCAGGGTTTCGGGGTTCGTCGGCAAATCGGCGTGGATCACCAGCTCCAGCCCCGGCAGGTCGATCCCGCGCGCGGCCACGTCGGTCGCCACGCAGACGCGCGCGCGGCCCCCCCGCAGCGCCTGCAGCGCGTGGGTGCGTTCCTGCTGGCTGAGTTCGCCCGACAGCGCCACGGCGCCGAAGCCGCGGTTGCCCAGCCGCGCCAGCAGGTGGTTCACGTTGGCGCGGGTCTTGCAGAAGACGATCGCGGTCTTGGCCTCGGTCAGGCGCAGCAGGTTGAAGATCGCGTTCTCGCGGTCGCGCGCGGTCACGCTGATCGCGCGATAGGTGATGTCGCCGTGCTGGCGGGCCTCGCCCTGCGTCACAAGCCGCAGCGCGTCGCGCTGGAAGGTCTGCGCCAGCTTCTCGATCGCGGGCGGGACGGTGGCCGAAAACATCAGCGTGCGCCGGTCGGCGGGCGCCGCGCCAAGGATGAACTCAAGATCGTCGCGGAAGCCCAAGTCCAGCATCTCGTCGGCCTCGTCCAGCACGCAGGCGCGGACGAAGGACAAGTCGAGGCTGCCGCGGTCGATGTGGTCGCGCAGGCGGCCGGGGGTGCCCACGACGATCTGCGCGCCGCGAACCAGGGCCCGGCGCTCGGTCCGGTAGTCCATGCCGCCGACGCAGGTCGCGATCTCGGCCCCGGCGTAAAGCCATTCCAGTTCGCGCGCGACCTGCAGCGCCAGTTCGCGCGTGGGTGCGATCACCAGCGCGGCGGGCAGGCCGGGCAGGGGCAGCGCATCGCCGTTCAGGATGTCGGCGGCCATCGCAAGGCCGAAGGCCGCGGTCTTGCCCGACCCGGTCTGCGCGGACACCAGCAGGTCGCGCCCCGCCGCCTCGGCCGCGAGGACGGCGTTTTGGACGGGGGTCAGGTCGTCATAGCCGCGCGCCGCGAGTGCGGCCGCCAGCGGCGCGGGAATCATCCCGCCGAGGGTCGGTTCGGTCATGTGTCTTGCCAATGCAAAGGGGGATGCGCGCATCCGTGTGATGGCGCCATCCCCTTGCGGCAGGCCCCTGTTGCCCGCCGACCCGGTCATCCGGTGCCGAAGGGCCAACTAGGGGACGTGGCCCGGCAATGTCAAGGAAACCCCGGCAAACAATGGAAAAATCGCGTCGGTCAGGCAAGCGCGCGGGACCGGCTGGGCGGCTCCGCGCCGCCTTGCCGCGGCCGATAGCGTCAACATGCTTTACCGATTGTCGGATTTGCGTCACGTTCGCCCCAGTTTGACGCCTGGGGGGCGTCGCACACACAATTCGGAGGACCCGCATGACCAAGCTTTTCCTGACCACGGCGCTTGCCGCCATCCTCGCCGTCCCGACCCTTCCGGCGCTCGCCGCCACGCCCGCGCCGGGTGAGAAGCTGGCCGCGCAGCAAAGCTACAACTACTGGCTGCTGGACGCGATCAAGACGCTCGACCCGCAGAAGAACACCGACCGCGAAGGCTCGGACGTCATCAACCAGCTGTTCGAGGGTCTGACGAGCCAGGACGCCAAGGGCGCGATCATTCCGGGCCTCGCCGAAAGCTGGACCGTCAGCGACGACAAGAAGGTCTACACCTTCAAGCTGCGCGACGCCAAGTGGTCGAACGGCGATCCCGTGACCGCCAACGACGTCGTCTTCGCCTGGCGCCGCCTGGCCGACCCGGCCACCGCGTCGGAATACGCGTGGTTCGCGGAACTGGCCAACATCGCCAACGCCAGCGAAGTGGTGAAGGGTGACCAGCCCGCCGACCAGCTGGGTGTCAAGGCCGTCGACGACCGCACGCTGGAAGTGACGCTGACCCAAGGCACGCCCTACTTCCTCAAGATGCTGACCAACGCCTCGCTGTTCCCGGTTCCCCAGAAGGTCGTCGAGGCCGAGGGCGACAACTGGACCCAGCCCGGCAAGCTGGTCGGCAACGGCGCGTTCACGCTGGTCAGCCACGACCTGGGCGTACAGCTGACGCTGAAGAAAAGCGACACCTACTGGGATGCCGCGAACACCATCCTGACCGACCTCAAGTTCACCACCGTCAACGACGTGAACGCGGCGCTCACGCGCTTCCAGGCCGGCGAGCTGGACTATACCGAGATCCCGGGCGGCCAGTATCCGCGCCTGGAAAAGGAATACCCGGACGCGGCCACCGTGTCGCCCAAGGCTTGCACCTACGCCTACATTCTCAACCTCAGCGACAAGGGGCCCGAGGCGCTCAAGGACAAGCGCGTGAGGCAGGCGCTGGCGCTGGGGATGCAGCGCGACATCGTCGTGAACAACATCCTGCAGGGCGGCCAGAAACCCGCCTGGACCTGGACCCACTGGGCGATGGACGGCTTTGCCGAGCCGGAAAACCAGTGGGCCGCGATGAGCCAGGAAGACCGCACCGCCAAGGCGAAGGAGCTGCTGGCCGAGGCCGGTTACGGCCCCGACAAGCCGCTGGCGCTGTCGCTGCAGTACAACACCTCGGAAGATCACAAGAAGATCGCCGTGGCCGCGCAGCAGTTCTACAAGCAGCTGGGCGTGAACGTCACGCTCAACAACGTCGAGTGGAAGGTCCACACCGACAAGATGCAGAACCAGGACTTCGACATGGCGCGTTACGCCTGGTGCGCCGACTACAACGAGCCGTCGACCTTCCTCGACTACTTCCGCTCGACCGGCAAGAACGAGGGCAAGTTCAACAACGCCGACTACGACGCGGCGCTGGACCACGCCAAGACGGCCGAGAACCCCGCCGAGGACTACAAGAAGGCCGAGGCGATCCTGGCCGACGAGGTTCCCGGCGTGTTCGTCTACAACTACGCCTCGGTTGCGATGCGCAACCCGGCGATCAAGGGCGTTCCCCTGGAAAACCCGATGAACGACTGGTACGCCAAGGACTTCTATCGCGTCGAACAGTAACGCGATCGATGTCGTGACATGACGGCCGGGGCGCGCGCGCGAGAGCAAGCGCGCCCCGGACCCTTGTCGTTCCTTTCGGATCTCATCCAGGCGAGACCCAGATGTTCGGATTCATTCTGCGGCGGCTCGCGGTGGCGATTCCCTCCCTGCTGCTGCTCATCATCATTTCATTCGTCCTGATGCACTCGGCACCTGGCGGGCCGTTTACGCAGGAACGCGCGCTGCCGCCGCAGGTGCTGGCGAACCTCGATGCCAAGTACGGGCTGGACCAGCCCCTGATCGTCCAAATGTGGACCTATATCGTCGGCATCGTCACCCGGTTCGACTTCGGACCGAGCTTCATCTATCCCGACCTTTCGGTCAACGACATCATTTCGCAGGGTTTTCCCGTTACGCTGACCTACGGTGCGATCGGGTTCACCCTGTCGGTGCTGTTCGGCGTGATGCTGGGGATCGTCGCCGCGATTCGCCACAACACGTGGATCGACACCGCGGCGGTCGGCGTGTCGATCGGGGCGCAGGTGCTGCCCAACTTCGTGATCGCGCCGATCCTCGTCCTCGTCTTCACGCTGTGGCTGCGCTGGCTGCCCGGCGGCGGCTGGGGCGGCTGGCCCTACTGGGTAATGCCGATCATCGCGCTGACGCTGTCGCACATGGCCTCGATCGCGCGGCTGACCCGGTCGTCGATGCTGGAGGTGCTCGGCTCGAACCATATCCGCACCGCCCGCGCCAAGGGCCTGAGCGAGCGCGCGGTCATCATGCGCCACGCGCTGAAACCGGCGATGCTGCCCGTCATCAGCTACCTGGGGCCGCTGTTCGTGACGATGATCACCGGTTCGGTCGTCGTGGACATGTACTTTTCCACCGGCGGGATCGGGCGCAGCTTCGTCGATTCCGCCCTGTCGCGCGATTACGCCGTGATGATGGGGATCACGATCCTCGTCGGCGCGCTGACGATCTTCTTCAACCTGCTGGTCGACGTGCTTTACGCGTGGATCGACCCCAAGATCATTTACTGACGCCATGACCATGATCGACCGCGAAGCCATCGAACGCCTTGGCGATTCGCTGAACGCGCAAGAGGTTCAGGGCCGCAGCCCGTGGGCCGACGCTCGCCGCCGCTTCCTGCGCAACAAGGCCGCCGTGGCGGGGCTGATCGTCCTGCTGCTGGTGCTGGCGTTCGGGCTGTTCGGCCAGCACCTGGCCGCCTGGAACAACGAGGACCTCGACTTCAACGTGATGGGGATGGTGGCCGAAAAGGGCCAGCCCTCGATCGAAAGCGGGCACTATTTCGGCACGGACGAGCTGGGCCGTGACCTGTTCGCGCGCACCGTGCAGGGCACCCGCATGTCGCTGCTTGTGGGCATCGTCGGCGCGGCGATCGCGGTCGTCGTCGGCACGCTGTACGGCGCCGTTTCGGGCTTTTCCGGCGGGCGGACCGACCAGATCATGATGCGGGCCGTCGATATCCTGATGTCGATCCCCTACATGTTCGTGCTGATCCTGCTTCTCGTGATGTTCGGCCGCTCGATGTGGTTGCTGTTTCTGGGGATCGGCCTGATCTCGTGGCTGGACATGGCGCGGATCGTGCGCGGCCAGACCCTGACCCTGAAGAACCGCGAGTATATCGAGGCCGCGCGCGCCACCGGCGTTCCCGGCTGGCGCATCATCCTGCGCCACATCGTCCCGAACCTTCTGGGCGTCGTCGCCGTCTATGCCACGCTGCTGATCCCGCTGATGATCCTGACGGAAAGCTTCATGTCGTTTTTGGGACTCGGCGTGCAGGAGCCGCTGACCTCGTGGGGCGCGCTGATTTCCGAAGGCGCCAAGACGATGAACTACGGCACGTTGTGGCAGCTGCTGTTCCCGCTGTTCTTCTTTGTCATCACCCTGTTTGCGTTCTTCTTCGTCGGTGACGGGCTGCGCGACGCGCTGGACCCGAAGGATCGCTGAGATGCTGCTTGAAGTGAAAGACCTGAACGTCCGTTTCGCCACCCCGGACGGAGAGGTGAAGGCCGTGAACGGCATCGACCTTGACGTCGAGCGGGGCGAGACGCTGGGCATCGTGGGCGAATCCGGCTCGGGGAAAAGCCAGCTCGCCTTTGCGATCATGGGGCTTCTGGCCCGCAACGGCACCGCTACCGGGTCGGTCCGGTTCGAGGGGCAGGAAATCCTGAACGCCCCCGCCCGCACGCTGTCGAAGCTGCGGGCCGAGCGGATCGCGATGGTGTTCCAAGACCCGATGACCAGCCTGAACCCCTACATGCGGGTGTCGGACCAGATGGCCGAGGTGCTGATGCTTCACAAGGGCATGGGCAAATCGGCGGCGGTCGCGGAATCCGTGCGGATGCTGGACGCGGTCCGGATTCCCGATGCCCGCGGCCGCGTGAAGCTGCACCCGCACGAGTTCTCGGGCGGCATGCGCCAGCGGGTGATGATCGCCATGGCGCTGCTGTGCCGGCCGGACCTTCTGATCGCGGACGAGCCCACCACCGCGCTCGACGTGACGGTGCAGGCGCAGATCATGGAGCTGCTGGACGACCTGCAACGCGACTTCGGGATGGCGATGATCCTCATCACCCACGATCTTGGCGTCGTCGCCGGGTCGTGCGAGCGGGTCATGGTCATGTATGGCGGGCGCACGCTGGAACGCGCGCCGGTCGATCCGCTGTTCGCCGCGCCGACCCAGCCCTATACGCAGGGGCTTTTGTCGGCGATCCCGCGGGTGGACCAGAAGGGGTCGCGCCTGTCGGCCATCCCCGGCTCGCCCCCCAACATGACCCGGCCGCCGGCGGGCTGCCCCTTCACCCCGCGCTGCGCCTATGTGATGGATGTCTGCCATCAGGCGATGCCGCCCCTCGTGACGTTCGAGCCGGGCCGCTCGCGCGCGTGCTATGCCGAGATCGAGCGGGTGATGGCGGGTCCCCCGCCCGTGGTCGAGATGCCGGAACCCGCCGCGGCGGAACTGCTTGAGACGACCGCGCCGGACCTGACCGCAGTTCTGCCCGATGCGGCGGTTGCGGGGGCGGGCAGCGCCGGCGTGACGCCCGAAGGACGCCGCCCGTGAAGCCACCCGTAACTGCGCCCGTGACTGCGCCGCGCCTTTTCGACGGATCCTGCGCGCGGGCGGGCTGCCGCCCCGCCGCAGGGTCCGAACGCCCCCTGAACGGAGACCGTCGCCCATGACCAACGGCACCTCTGCACCGCTTCTCGACGTGCGCGACCTGCGCGTGACCTTCGACATCCGTCGCGACGGCGACATGCCCTGGACGCCGCCGCGCCACCTGCGCGCGGTCAATGGCGTGGACTTCACAATCCGCCCCGGCGAAACGCTGGGGATCGTGGGCGAATCCGGCTGCGGCAAGTCCACCCTCGCGCGCGCGCTGATCGGCCTCGTCCCCGCCACCGGCAAGGCGATCTGGCAGGACGGAACCGACCTTCTGTCGCTGAGCGCGCGGCAAATGCTGCGTTACCGCAGCGACATCCAGATGGTGTTCCAGGATCCGCTGGCGTCTCTGAACCCGCGCATGACCGTGGGCCAGATCATTGCCGAGCCGCTGACAACCCACCGCAAGGGCCTGTCCCGCGACGAGGTGAAGCTGCGCGTCAAGCAGATGATGGACCGCGTGGGCCTGCTGCCGAACCAGATCAACCGCTATCCGCACGAGTTCTCGGGCGGGCAGTGCCAGCGGATCGGGATCGCCCGCGCCCTCATCGTCGAGCCCAAGCTCATCATCTGCGACGAGCCGGTGTCGGCGCTCGACGTGTCGATCCAGGCGCAGGTCATCAACCTTCTGGACGACCTGCAGCGCGACCTGGGTCTTGCGCTCGTGTTCATCGCCCACGACCTGTCGGTGGTGAAGCACATCAGCGACCGAGTGATGGTCCTGTATCTGGGCAAGGTGATGGAACTGGAAGGGGCGGACGAGGTCTATGCCAACCCGCAGCACCCCTATACCCAGGCGCTCTTGTCGGCGGTGCCGGTGCCCGATCCGGCGCGCGAGCGCGCCAAGCGGATCATCCCGCTGGTGGGCGACCTGCCGTCGCCGCTGGCGCCGCCGTCGGGCTGCGTGTTCCGCACCCGCTGCCCGCGCGCGCAACCGCTGTGCGCAGCCGAGGTTCCGGCACTGACGGGCGGGCGGCACGGCGCGCACGCGCACCGCTTCGCCTGCCACTTCCCCGGCCCGCTGACCGCGGCCGAGATCGACGCCCACCGCGAGGCGGCCGCCTGAGCCCGTCCGCCTGAGCCTGTCCGCCCGCCCGCCAAGTCGGAAAGGCCCCGTTCCTTGCCGGAACGGGGCCTTTTCCTTTCGCCGGCTGCCCGCGTCTATTCCAGTTCGACCAGCAGGTCCTTGGCGTCGACCTGGGTGCCGGGCGCCACGTGCAGGGCCTTGACGGTCGCCGCGCGGTCGGCGTGCAGCCCCGTTTCCATCTTCATCGCCTCGATTGTAAGCAGCAGGTCGCCCGGCTTGACCTTCTGCCCCACCTGCACCGAAACCGAGGCGATCGACCCCGGCATCGGCGCGCCCAGATGGGCGGGGTTGCCGTCGGCGGCCTTGGGGCGCGCCACGGTCTTGGCCTTTTCCAGCCGGTTCGGCACCCGGATCACGCGCGGTTGGCCGTTGAGTTCAAAGAACACCCGCACGTCGCCCTCGTCCGAGGTTTCGCCGACCGCCTGCAACCGCAGTTCCAGCGTCTTGCCGGGATCGATCTCGATCGAGATCTCTTCGCCGGGCTCCATCCCGTAGAAGAAGGTGCGGGTGGGAAGTGTGCGGACCGGCCCATAGGCCGCATGGCGCTGCGCGTAGTCGGTAAAGACCTTGGGATACATGAGGTAGCCGTTCAGGTCCTCGTCATCGAGATCGGCGCCGGTCGCCTCGCGCGCGGTCGCCTGCACCGCCTCGAGGTCCACGGGGGCCAGCCCCTTGCCGGGCCGCTCGGTCAGGGCGGGCTCGCCTTTCAGGACCTTGGCCTGGATCCCCTGGGGCCATCCGCCGGGCGGCTGGCCCAGATTGCCCTTCATCATGTCCACGACAGAGTCGGGGAAGGCCACGTCCACGCCCGGGTCCTCGACCTGCGCGCGGGTCAGCCCCTGCGACACCATCATCAGCGCCATGTCGCCCACGACCTTGGACGACGGCGTGACCTTGACGATGTCGCCGAACATCAGGTTCGCGTCGTGATAGGCCTGCGCGATCGCGGGCCAGCGTTCCTCCAGCCCCAGGCTGCGGGCCTGCGCCTTGAGGTTGGTGAACTGCCCGCCCGGCATCTCGTGCAGATAGACCTCGGACGCGGGCGCCTGGTTGCCGGACTCGAAGGCCGCGTATTGATGGCGCACCTGTTCCCAATAGGTCGAAAGCGCCCGGATCGTCGCCATGTCCAGTTCCGTGTCGCGCTCGGTGAAGCGCAGCGCCTCGACGATCGACCCGAGCGCTGGCTGCGAGGTGCCGCCGGCAAAGCTGTCCATCGCCGCGTCCACGGCATCCACGCCAGCCTCGGCTGCCGCCAGCAGCGTGGCCGCACCCGCGCCCGAGGTGTCGTGGGTATGGAAGTGGATCGGCAACCCGACCTCATCCTTCAGCGCCTTGAAAAGGACGCGGGCGGCCGGGACCTTCAGCAGCCCCGCCATGTCCTTGAGGCCCAGCACATGCGCGCCCGAAGCCTCGAGCTCTTTCGCCATGCCGACGTAATAGCGCAGGTCGTATTTCGACCGGTCGGGGTCCAGCAGGTCGCCGGTGTAGCAGATGGTGGCCTCGCAGACCTTGTCGGCCGCGATCACGGCGTCCATCGCGACGCGCATGTTCTCGACCCAGTTGAGGCTGTCGAAGACGCGGAACACGTCCACCCCCGACGCCGCCGCCTGCGCCACGAAGGACTGGACCACGTTGTCGGGATAGTTGGTGTAGCCGACGCCGTTCGACGCGCGCAGCAGCATCTGCGTCATGATGTTGGGCATGCCCTCGCGCAGGTCGCGCAGGCGCTGCCACGGGCATTCCTGCAGGAAGCGATAGGCCACGTCAAAGGTGGCACCCCCCCAGCATTCGACCGAAAAGAGCCCCGCCATGTCCGAGGCGTAGGTGGGCGCCACGCGGATCATGTCGATCGACCGCATCCGGGTCGCGAGCAGCGACTGGTGCCCGTCGCGCATGGTGGTGTCGGTGATGAGAAGGCGCTTCTGTTCCTTCATCCAGTCGGCCACGCCCTTGGGCCCCCGTTCCTCAAGCAGCTGC
>ERZ500994.415-NODE-415-length-13373-cov-13.929043_pt1 | contig 13373 bp, 15 predicted proteins | sample MGYA00248878_ERZ500994 | MGnify/ENA primary metagenome ERZ500994 (study PRJEB25958, sample SAMN03398533) | human skin metagenome | study: EMG produced TPA metagenomics assembly of the Human Skin Microbiome Metagenome (human skin metagenome) data set. | reverse complement strand
GACCGACGACGACCGACCAGTACCGACCGTTTCACCGGAGCTTGCGGCGGCGTCGTCGAAGACGTTTCAGGGGTCTTCTCAGATGACGGTGTAGGTCGGCCGGGCGCGTCGGTCCGCAGATAGACGTCGAGGTCTCCCGACGACAGCGCGTTCTACGGATCAGCCCCCGTCGGGGCCGCGCTCGGCCGGCGCTGACGTCTCGGTCACCTTCCGCCTCGACAAGCGCGTCAAAGCCGCCTTCGCCGCGATCAGTGATGACGCATGGACGCCCATCGAGTACACCGACGCCGTGTTCGACGAGCCCACCAGCACGTGGGTGTCCCGGGCCGAGGTCGCCGAGATTCCCTTCACCGCGTTCACCTCGAGGAAGGCCGAGCAGGTCGGTGGCCGGCTCGTGGTCCGCCGGATCCCGGACCTCAACCCGGCAGGCAAGGACGGTCAGGAGACGCTGTTCGACACCTGGCGCTTCCACGCGTTCTCCACCACCGACCCGGGCGTGGCCGACACCGTGGCCGCGGACAAGACCCACCGCGACCACGCGATGATCGAACAGGTCCACGCCGACCTCAAGAGCTCCGCGCTGGCACACCTGCCGTCAGGGAAGTTCCCCGCGAACGCAGCGTGGCTGGTGCTCGCCGTGATGGCGTTCAACCTCACCCGCGCCGCCGCCACCCTCGCCGGACCAGGCCTCGCACGCGCGATTACCGCCACGATCCGCCGCACGCTCATCGCCGTCCCCGCTCGGATCGCGTCCTCAGCCCGATGCGTGACCATGCATCTACCAACCGGCTGGCCATCGTGCTGTGGTCACGCTCTGCTGCGGTGGAAAGCGCAGTCTCGTGCCCGCGAACAACGCGCGTTCCGAGCGGCGAGCTCGCCCGCTGCCAGATCAAGCGGTGAGTCTCCTCACCGATGCCGGTTGGAACAAGATGGGGGGGAGCGCTGCAGGGGACATGGCTGATCTCTTCGAATCCCTGACCGTTGGCGCTTGGACGCTCCCCAACCGGCTCGTGATGGCACCGCTGACCCGCAACCGCGCCGAGGGCACTGTGCCGGGCGACCTCGCGGTGGAGTACTACTCCCAGCGCGCCTCGTCCGGCCTGATCATCACCGAGGGCAGCCAGCCCACCGCCGAGGGCCAGGGCTACTTGAACACGCCCGGCTTCCACACCGAGGAGCAGCTCGCCGGGTGGCGCCGAGTGGCCGACGGCGTACACGCAAACGGCGGCCGCATCGTCGCACAGCTGATGCACGTCGGTCGCATCTCCCACCCCGACAACACTGGCGGTGAGGAGATCATCGCGCCGAGCCCGGTGGCGGCTCCCGACGAGATGTTCACCGCCGACGGGATGAAGCCGTATCCGACCCCACGAGAGATCACCGTCGAGGAGATCCCCTCAATCGTCGAGGGCTACGTGCAGGCCGCCCGCAACGCGATCCAGGCCGGGCTCGATGGCGTCGAGGTGCACGGCGCCAACGGCTACCTCATCCACCAGTTCCTCGCGCCCGGCTCCAACCATCGCACCGATCAGTACGGCGGATCGCCCAAGAACCGGGTCCGCTTCGCCCTCGAGGTCACGCGTGCGGTCGCCGACGCGATCGGCGCTGACCGGGTCGGCATCCGCATCTCGCCGGCTCACAACATCCAGGGCGCCACCGAGGAGAATCCCGTCGACGTCGCCGCGACCTACCGGCTCCTGGTCGCGGGCCTGGCTCCGCTCGGCTTGGCCTACCTGAGCATTCTCGCCGACCCGAAGCAGGACCTGGTCCAAGAGCTGCGCCGCTCCTTCGGCGGCGTCGTCGTCGCCAACGACGGCTTCGGCGAGATCACCACGCGCGAGTCGGCGCAGGAGATCCTGGACAAGGGCCTCGCCGACGCAGTCGCCGTCGGGCGACCCTTCCTGGCCAACCCGGACCTGCCCGCCCGGTGGCGCACCGGCGCGGAGCTCAACGAGCCGAACCCCGACACCTTCTACGGCGGTGGCGCCGAGGGCTACACCGACTACCCGTTCCTCGACAGTTGATCTGACCCGAGCGGAACTTCCGACCTTCGCCCCGACCTAGGTCATCGGCATTCGGAACGTCTCAACTTGCCGCCCGGGTGCACGATGACGTCAGCGACCTCGGCGTAGAGCACCGCAGTCTCGCCGAGCACGACCTCGGGGTGCCCCAACTCTTGCGACCGTCATCGAATCTGACCCTTGGTGTTCCGATGTACTCGTTGCGGTCGTGGGTCTCGCCCACGTAAGACGTCCACCTGAAGTCCTCGTGCAGGAGTGCACCCAATTGCTCGCCCTTTCCGTCAGCGAGAGCCGCTGCTCGCGTCTCGGCGGCCTCAACGACCTGCCTTGCCGCATCCACGCAGGGCAGCCGCTGATGAGCCATGGCCGTCCGGAGATGATCGACGTCCCGGTCGTGACACCGGGACCCGTGTCGGAGGACCACGCACACAAGATCAGGTCGTGTGGAACGCCAAGGTCGTGGCCCTGGGCCGATGCCCGGTCCGCGGCAACGTCGGCCGGGATCCCTTCGAGGAGGTCGTCGAGGAGGTCTCGACTTAGTCGGTTCCGCCGATCACCGCTTCGAGCGAGGCTCGCTCGCCGACCGGGGGGTGACTCACCGGCCGCCGTGATTCGCGTCGTCTCGTGCGCGAAGCGGTCATGCAGGACGACGGTGGACTCTGTGAGTCGGCTCAATGAGGTGGCCACGTCCAGCTCGGTTCCCGTCGCGGCGAGGCGGGTGAACTCCTCGTGCACCGCCTCCCGATGGTTCAGGGCGGCCACGCTGCGCGCCATCTCGGTGTTGGCCGCGTCCAGTTCGAGGGCGCGGCGGCGGTCGCGTTCGTGCAGCTCCGCGTCCACGAGCGCCGCTCCGAGGAGGTGGCCTAACCGTGCGATGACGAACATCTGTTCGGCGTCGGGCTTAGTGGCGTGTCTCAGGACCAGCTGACCCGGTGAGCCGGACAACTCCGCGACGGCGGTCGTACACGTCCAATGGTCGCCGTGATTCTCGATAAACGCGCGCTCCCCGGGCCGCAGGCTCGACGTCGTCGGGTGCCCGGGGGGCCAGGTGGTCCATTTTTGATGTCGTCGGAACGTGACGTGAACCAGCTGGCAGCCGGTCACCGACTCCACCGCGTGAGTCAGCACTTCGATGACCTCGTCCACGTCGTGACGGTCCAGCTTCAGCATGGACATCACCAGCAGCTCATGGAGCCCGGTCGGGGCCCGCCGCAGGTCCAGTTCGTTGTCCGTCGCCGCCGTTTCAGTTGAGGGAGGCTCCGGGAGGGTCATCGCTGGATCCCTAGCCGGTCCGTTCGTACAGGGTGTTCTCCAGTACGAGACCGGGCAGCCAGATCCGGGGGTGCACCCTCATGGCCTCGAAGACGACGCCGGTGCCAAAGCGTCTATGTCGTAGAGGCACAGGATCGACTGGGGTGCCGAGGGGCGAAGTCGTTGAGCCGGGCCTCGTAGGCGAGCAGGTCCGCGACCGAGGTTCCACCTCCACGTGATCCCTCGCCCCTCCGCGAAGGACAACGCCGGGCTGACCATCCCGTGGCAGCCCGGCGTGCCCGGTGATGCCGACGCGATCGCCGGGATCGGCGGTCGACGTGCTGTCGCTCTGGGTAGGAGCTAGACGACTGGTCTAATACTTGGTAAAGTCAAGTCATGCTCGATGCCAGGGAGAACATCCTCGACGCCGGCCAGCGCGCCGTCGCACACAAGGGGTGGGCCGCCGTGGGGCTGACCGAGATCCTCGGCGCGGCCGGGGTGCCCAAGGGATCCTTCTACCACTGGTTCGCCTCGAAGGACGCCTTCGGTGAAGCGATGCTCCAGGCCTACTTCGCGACCTACCTGGCCGAGATGGACGCCACCTTCGCGCATGAGGACGAGACGGCGGTCGGCCGACTGATGGACTACTGGCAGGGCTGGCGCCGTACGCAGTCGCTGAACGACTGTGAGGGGAAGTGCCTGGCGGTCAAGCTGGGAGCAGAGGTCGCCGACCTCTCCGAGCCGATGCGCCGCGCCCTCGAGCAGGGCACGGGAGCGATCGTCGAGCGGATCGCCGCGATGCTCGAGGCGGGAGCCATCGACGGCTCGGTCGTCGCCTTCCGCGACTCCAAGGCCGTCGCGCAGTCGCTCTACGGCCTCTGGGTCGGCGCGAGCGTCCTGACGAAGATCCATCGTGAGCCGACGCCCATGGATGACGCGCTCGCGCACACAGAACGGGTGCTTCGCCCGGCATGAAGATCTTCTCGCGCGGACGACCGGCCGCGCGGGCCGCAGGGAGACAACCGGTCTACTGGAGGAATCATGAAGGTGCTCATCGTCCTGACGTCGCACGACCAGCTCGGCGACACCGGCAAGAAGACCGGCTTCTGGCTGGAGGAGCTTGCCGCCCCCTACTACCGGTTCAAGGAGGCCGGGTACGACATCACGCTCGCCTCCCCCGGCGGCGGTGAGCCGCCGCTGGATCCGAAGAGCAACGAGCCCGAGTTCCAGACCGACGACACGCGGCGCTTCGAGGCCGACTCCGAAGCCGTCGCGGCGCTTGCGAGCACGGTTCGGCTCGCGTCGGTCTCGGCTGCCGACTTCGACACGGTGTTCTACGCCGGCGGTCACGGACCGCTCTGGGACCTCGCGGAGGACCAGGACTCGATCCGCCTGATCGAGACGGCACTGCGGGCGGAGAAGCCGGTGGCCCTGGTCTGCCACGCCCCCGGCGTACTGCGGCACACCACCCACGAGGACGGCACGCCCGTCGTGCGTGGCAAAAAGGTCACCGGCTTCACGAACTCCGAGGAGGTCGGGGTCGGGCTGGACAAGGTGGTGCCGTTCCTGGTCGAGGACGAGCTGGTCCGCCTGGGCGCCGACTACTCCAAGTCCGACGACTGGGCGCCGTACGTCGTCGAGGACGGGCTGCTCCTCACCGGGCAGAACCCGGCCTCGTCGGCCGCGGCCGCGGACGCGCTGATCGCCAAGCTCGGCGCGTAGAGCGGCTCGAGAGCATTGAACACGAGTGCCTTGCCCCGGCGACTGTCGCGACGGAGTCGCCACGAGCGGCGCGGGAGGCTGCAACGGGGGCCAGGGACTCGGCACGACGCTGCCCTTTCATGCGCAGGTGTGCTTCTCCCGCGAGCACGTCGAGGAGTTCGCGGGCTTTCTCCCCGAGAGCGGGGGGTTCCAGATCTTCTGACCTCTGCTTACAGATCGGATCGGCCCCTCGCTCTTCGGAGCGGGGGGCCGTCGTCGTTTCGTCACGCCGTGGTGTGGCCGCTCTGGTAGGACGGACGATGACACGAAGGGAGAGCGACGATGACCGACCCCCGCATCAAGCACGCGGCCGAGGTGGTCCGGCGCGCCGTGGCCGAGGTGACCTTCCTCGGCCTCGACGAGAGCCTCGCGGTGGCCGAGGCGCTGCGCGACGCAGGCTGCCTCGTGGACCCCGCCGTGCCGTGGGAGCAGGGCTTCGAGGCCGGCCGGGAGATGGCCCGTCAGTGGGGGAGTGCCGAGTGGTGGATGCTCGGCGAGGAGCCGCCCAATCCCTACCGCGCCCCCTGACCACCACCCGGGGCACGTACGCTGCCGACATGAGCGAGACCACCGCGCCAGAGCAGGAGGTCGTGCGCATCTGCCGCGACCTGCTGCGGATCGACACGAGCAACTACGGCCCCGGCCAGGAGGGCCCGGGGGAGCGAGAGGCCGCCGACTACGTCGTCGACCAGCTGCGCGAGGTCGGCCTCGAGCCCCAGGTCTTCGAGTCCGAGCCCGGTCGCACGACCGTGGCGGTGCGCATCGCCGGCGCCGACCGTGACCGCGGCGCCCTGTGCATCCACGGGCACCTCGACGTCGTGCCGGCCCACGCCGAGGACTGGAGCGTCCCCCCCTTCGACGGCGTGGAGCGTGACGGCTGCCTCTGGGGCCGCGGCGCGGTCGACATGAAGGACATGGTCGCGATGATGCTCGCCTGCGTGCGGCACCTCGCGCGGACCAGCACGGTCCCGCCGCGCGACCTGCTCTTCGTCTTCTTCGCCGACGAGGAGGCCGGTGGCGTCCTCGGCAGCCAGTTCATGGTCCGTGAGCACCGCGAGGTCTTCGACGGCGTCACCGAGGCGATCAGCGAGGTCGGTGGCTACAGCGTCACCGTCGACGACGCGAAGGGGGAGCCCCGCCGGGCCTACCTCCTCCAGACCGCGGAGAAGGGCATCGCCTGGCTCAGGCTCGAGGCGAAGGGAACGGCCGGTCACGGCTCCGTCCCGACCTCGGACAACCCGATCGTCCACCTCGCCGAGGCCATCGCCCGGATCGACGCCCACACGTGGCCCCGTGAGTTCATCGCCAGCGTCCGCGGCCTGCTCGACGGGCTGAGCGAGCTCACGGGTGTCGGCTACAGCGACGAGGACGCCGAGGCGCTGCTCGAGCGGATCGGGCCGGCCGCCGGCTTCGTCCGCGGCGCGCTGCAGGACACGGCCAACGTCACCATGCTCGACGCCGGCTACAAGCACAACGTCGTGCCGCAGACCGCGAGCGCCTCGCTGGACTGCCGCTTCCTCCCCGGCCACGAGGAGGACCTCATGGCGACCATCCACGAGCTCGCCGGTGAGCACGTCGAGGTCGTCGTCGACCACCGTGACATCTCGCTGGACGCGCCCTTTGACGGCGAGCTCGTCGACAGGATGCGCGCCGCGCTGCTCGGGGAGGACCCGGAGGCGACGATCCTGCCCTACTGCCTCTCCGGCGGGACGGACAACAAGGCGCTCGAGGCGCTCGGGGTCGTCGGCTACGGCTTCGCGCCGCTGCGGCTGCCCGCGGACCTGCCCTTCGCCCCGATGTTCCACGGGATCGACGAGCGGGTGCCGCTGGAGTCCCTGGAGTTCGGTGCGCGGGTGCTGTGGCGCCTCGTCGAGGACTGCTGACGTCCCGGCTCAGGGAGTGGGCAGCATCGGCGGGCGTGGCACGCGGATGATCTTGCGCCGCAACCATGCCCGCTGCTTGCCGCTCATGTAGACGACCGTGCGGTGCAGCTCCCACCGGCCGTACTCGGCGTGGTCGGCCAGCTCCTGACGGATCGCGGAGCGTGCGGCATCGCGCGGGAAGACGATCGTGCGGAACTCGTACTCAGCCATCGGTGCCATTGTCGCCCATGACGGGTAGCGTCATGCCCATGAGCGACCCGCGCCCCGCCCTGAACCAGCTGATCGCCGCCTTCGAGCGTCACCTCGAGGCCTCGTCCCAGCGTCGCGGCGAGGACGACCCGACGGTCGTCGCCGCCTACGAGGACCTGGCCGATGCCTTCGAGGCCTACGACGACGCCCTCCACGACGCGACCGGCGAGATGACCCCGCTGGTCGTCGTCGACGAGCAGTTCATGGTCGACGACGATGACGAGTCGGACGACGACTACGACGACGACGAGGACGACCAGTCCTACTCGGGTCTCGACGACGAGGACTACGACCGGGACGACGACCGGTCCTGAGCCCGGTGGCTCACAGCCAGCCGGAGCGCTTGAAGAGCCGGTAGAGCCCGAGGCAGATGAGCACCATCGCCAGCAGGGCCAGCGGGTAGCCGTAGTAGACCTCGTGGCCGGAGACGTCGACGCTCGCGGTGAGCTCGGGCATCCCCTCGAAGTTCATGCCGTAGACGCCGGCGACCATCGTCGGCAGCGCCGCCATCGCGGCCCACGCCGAGATCTTGCGCATGTCCTGGTTCTGCTGCACGCCGACGAGCGCGAGGTGCGCGTTGAGCACGTCGGAGAGCAGCCGGTCCTGGGACTCGGTGTTGTCGATGACGAGGGTGACGTGGTCGTAGACGTCGCGGAAGTACAGCCGCAGCTCGTCCGTCGGCACCGGGGTGTCGACCCCGATGAGCTGGGAGAGCGGACGGCTCAGCGGGACCGCGGCTCGCTTGAACTCCAGCACCTCGCGCTTGAGGGCGTAGATCTCCTCGGTGTCGACCTGCTCGTCGGGTGAGAAGACCCTGGCCTCGATGTCGTCGAGGTCGCGCTGCAGCTCGTCCTCGATGTCGAGGTACTGGTCGACGACGAAGTCGATGATCGCGTAGAAGACGCCCCACGGGCCGTGCTGCAGCGCCTCGTGGTCGTCGGTCTCGAGTCGGCTGCGCAGACCGGCGAGCGGGCTGGCCTCGCCGCGGCGGATGGTGACGATGTAGCCGGGGCCGATGAAGACCATGATCTCGCCGGACTCGACGTCGGACGTCGCCTCGACATAGCGCAGCGGACGCAGCACGACGAAGTGTCCGTCGCCGTAGCGCTCGATCTTCGGTCGCTGGTCACCCTTGACCGAGTCCTCGATGGCGAGCGGGTGCAGCCCCAGCTGCTCGGACACCTCGTCGAAGGTCTCGGCGGATGGGTCGCGCATGCCGATCCACAGGAAGTCGCGACTGCCCTGCGTACGGATCTCGTGGAGGCTGGCTCCGATGTCGGTGCAGGGGAGGCGGCGCCCGTCGCTGTAGCGGGCCTGGTCGACGATCACCCGGGCATCGTCTCAGGCGCAGCGCCCGGGGCGCCTAGTGTGAGGGGCGTGGCGTACTGCATCCTCATCCGGCACGGACGGTCGACGGCCAACACGAAGGGAGTGCTGGCGGGCTGGACCCCCGGCGTCTCCCTCGACGAGACCGGCCGGCAGCAGGCCGCCCGGCTCGTCGAGCGGCTGGAGGACACCCCCGTCGTCCACGTCGCGACCTCGCCGCTGCAGCGCTGCCGCGAGACGGCCGAGCCGCTGCTCGCGGCGCACGGGCTGGAGGCACAGGTCCACGAGGGCCTGGGGGAGTGCCGCTACGGCGCGTGGACCGGTCGGGCCATCTCCGAGCTCGCCAAGGACCCGCTGTGGCGGGTCGTGCAGGACACACCGAGCCGGGTGACCTTCCCCGCCGGCGACGACTACGACGGTGAGTCGATGCAGGCGATGTCCGACCGCGCCGTCGCGGCCGTCCGAGAGATCGATGCCGCGGTCACGGCCGAGCACGGTGCGCACGCGGTGTGGGCCGCGGTCAGCCACGGCGACGTCATCAAGGCGGTGCTCGCCGATGCCGTGGGCACCCCGCTCGACGACTTCCAGCGGCTGCACGTCGACCCGGCCTCCATCTCCGTCGTGCACTACACCGAGAGCCGGCCGATGCTGCTGCGCAGCAACGACACCGGCAGCTCCGCGCTGAAGCCGCCGCCCCCTGCTCCGGACACCCCGGCAGCGGGGGACGCGGTCGTCGGCGGCGGGGCAGGACTAGGGTCGACGTCATGACCGTCGTCGAGTTCGACCCCCCGGAGCGCTTCGTCCTGGGCACCGTCGGCCCACCCGGGCAGCGGACCTTCTTCCTGCAGGCCAGCGACGAGAGCCGACGCGTGCAGGTGTCGCTCGAGAAGCTGCACGCCCAGGTCCTCGCCGAGCGCATCGGGGAGCTGCTCGACCAGGTCGCGGGGCTCGAGGCGACCGTCGCGGCCGCGGCCGAGGCGGCCGACAACGCTCCGCTCGACACCCCGATCTCCGAGGACTTCCGCGTGCAGGCCCTCGCCCTGTCGTGGGACGACGACCGGCACGTCGTGCTCATCGAGGCCCACGACCACGACCCCGACGAGGTCGACGAGCTCGAGGCCACGCCCGACCTCAACAGCCTGCGGGTGTCGCTGGGGCCGGCGCAGGCGCGTGCCTTCGCCCGCCGGTGCGAGACGGTCGTGCGCGCCGGGCGTCCGGCCTGCCCCTTCTGCGGTGGGGCGGTCGACGCCGACGGGCACATCTGCCCGCGTGCCAACGGCTACAAGCGCTGACGGTGGCGTCACCCCCTTCGCTCACCGACGGGGAGCTCGTCGTCCTCGGACGGCACCCGTTGGCGAGCAATGCCGTCTTCGTCGCCGAGGTGCGCTCAGCCGGCGGGCCCGCGGTGACCGTCGCCTACAAGCCGGTCGACGGCGAGCGCCCGCTGTGGGACTTCCCCGACGGCTCGCTCGCCGCCCGCGAGGTCGCCGCGTGGCGCATCGACGCCCTCGGCGGCTTCGGGCTCGTGCCCGAGACCGTGTGGCGCGACGGACCGGCCGGGCCGGGCTCCGTCCAGCGGTGGGTCGGTGAGCCGACGAGCCTGTGCCCGACGCCGGTGGCCGTCACCCCACCCGGTGCCGTGCCCGAGGGCAATCTCGTCGTCCTCGAGGGGGAGGACGAGACCGGTGCGCCCCTGCTGCTCTCGCACCCCGACGACTCCCGGCTGCGTTCGATGTCCGTGCTCGACGCGGTGCTCAACAACTCCGACCGCAAGGGCGGTCACGTGCTCGAGCACGACGGAGGCTTGTGGGGGATCGACCACGGAGTGAGCCTCCACGAGGACCCGAAGCTGCGGACCGTGCTGTGGGGCTGGGCAGGTGACCCGCTCACTGCTGGGGACCTCGAGCGCCTGTCGCGTCTCGACGGCGAGCTGTCGCGACCCGAGGTGGTGGCCGAGCTCGTCGAGCTCATCACGCCGACCGAGATCGAGGCGCTGCGGGGGCGCGTCGAGAGCCTGCTGACCACAGGCTCGCACCCGGTGCCCACCGGCGACTGGCCGGCGATCCCGTGGCCGCCGCTGTGAGGTCGCACCGGGTCTCGGGCGCTGGCGTGATCACCTCGCCGACCTCGTAGGCTGTCCGGGTGAGAGCCTGGCCTGCACCCCACCTGCCCGTCGTCCCCGGAGAGCCGATCTCCCTTCGCCTCCACGACGTGGCCCGGGGCGAGGTGGCCCCCGTCGAGCCCGAGGGCACCGCGAGTCTCTACGTGTGCGGCGTGACGCCCTACGACACGACCCACATGGGGCACGCGGCCACCTACGTCACCTTCGACGTCGTCGGGCGCGCGCTGCGCGACGGCGGGCGGGCGGTGACCTACGTGCAAAATGTCACCGACGTCGACGACCCGCTCTTCGAGCGGGCCGCGCGCGACGGGGTCGACTGGCGTGACCTCGGCAGCGACCAGATCGCCCTCTTCCTCGAGGACATGACCGCACTCGGCGTCATCCCGCCGGACCACTTCATGGGCGTCATGGAGTCGATGCCGACGATCATCGCCGCGGTCCAGCGGCTCGTCGCGCTCGGGGTGACCTACGAGGTCGTCGAGGACGGCGTCCGCGACACCTACCTCGACCTGGCCGCCGCCGGCGGACTGGGCGAGCTGAGCCACCTCGACCGCGAGACGATGCTCGCCTTCTCCGCCGAGCGCGGCGGCGACCCCCAGCGCCCCGGCAAGCGCGACCCGCTCGACCCGATGCTCTGGCGCGGCGAGCGTCAGGGCGAGCCCGCCTGGGACGCAGGCGAGCTCGGCCGGGGGCGTCCCGGCTGGCACATCGAGTGCACGGCGATCGCCATGGAGCACCTCGGTGACCACGTCGACGTCCAGGGCGGCGGGACCGACCTCGTCTTCCCGCACCACGAGATGTCGGTCGTCCAGGCCGAGGCGATCACGGGGGAGCGGCCCTTCGCCCGGCACACGTCGCACCAGGCGATGGTCGCCTACGACGGCGAGAAGATGAGCAAGTCCAAGGGCAACCTCGTGCGGGTGTCGACCCTGCGCTCGGAGGGCGTCGACCCGATGGCGATCCGCCTCGTCCTGCTGGCGCACCACTACCGCGGTGAGTGGGAGTGGACGGCCGAGGACCTCACCCGCGCCCAGGAGCGCCTCGAGCACTGGCGTGCCGGGCTCTCCACCGACGGTGGTCCCGATGCCATCGCGACGATCGCCGCGATCCGTGACGCGATCGCCGACGACCTGGACACCCCCACCGCGCTGGGGGCGGTCGACGCCTGGGCCGAGCAGTCGCTCGCGGGCCCGGGCGAGGTGCGCTCCGCGCCCGGCGAGCTGGCGCGGGCGATCGACGCACTCCTCGGCATCCGCCTCTGACCGATGCTCTGGAGCGGTCAGGCGGGGTTGTCGGTGCCGTCGCCGCGACGACGCAGGTAGCGCTCGAACTCCTTGGCGATCGCGTCGCCGCTCGCCTCGGGCAGCTCGGACGTGTCCTGCGCGCTCTCGAGCGCCGAGACGTACTCGGCGACGTCCTCGTCGGTGCTGGCCAGCTCGTCGACGCCCCGCTCCCAGGCCTGCGCCTCCTCCTCGAGGTCACCGTGGTCGATGACCGTGTCGAGCAGGTCCTCGAGCTGGCCGAGCAGGGCGAGCGAGGCCTTGGGGCAGGGGACCTGAGAGGTGTAGTGCGGCACGCTCGCCCAGGCCGAGATCGAGACCATCTCGGCCTGCTGGGCGCCGTCGGCGACGACACCCGTGATGCCGGTGGGGCCCTCGTAGCGGGCAGGCTCGAGGTCGTGCTTGTAGGCGACCGCCTCGTCCTCGCTCGTGCACACGACCGGGATGGGCCGCGAGTGTGCGACGTCGGCGAGCAGGGCACCGAGGGTGATGACGGTCGTGACGCCGTTGGCCGCGGCGAGGTCGAGCAGCTCGGTGGTGAAGGCGCGCCAACGGAACGACGGCTCGATGCCGGTGACGAGCAGGACGTCGCGCCCGAGGCTGTCGGGGGAGGCCAGCAGGATGCGCGTGGTGTTCCAGTGGATGCCGCGCCCCTGGCCCTGGTTGATCACCCGCGGGCGGGTCACCTGGAAGTCGTAGTAGTCCTCCGGGTCGATGGCCGCGACGGTCTCGGCGTCCCACAGACTCCCGAGGTGCTCGATCGCCCGGGAGGCAGCCTCGCCGGCGTCGTTCCAGCCCTCGAAGGCGCAGATCATCACCGGGTCGTGCAGCTCGGGCAGGTCCTCGATCTCGATCACGACCACCACCCTACGACGCGTAATCTTGGCGCCTGTGAGCACCGAGCCCGCCGCCCTGCCCGCCGCCGTCCTGTGGGACATGGACGGCACCCTCGTCGACACCGAGCCCTACTGGATCACCGCCGAGCACGAGCTCGTCGAGGAGTTCGGCGGTACGTGGACCCACGAGCTGGCCGTCCAGCTCGTCGGCAACCCGCTCCTCGTCTCCGCGCAGTTCATCCTCGACAACTCGCCCGTCGACCTGCCCGCCGAGGAGGTCGTCCACCGGCTGCAGTCCCGGGTCGTCGAGCAGATCGCCCAGGAGGTGCCGTGGCGCCCCGGCGCACGTGAGCTGCTCGCTGCCTGCCGTGAGCTCGACATCCCGCAGGCGCTCGTGACGATGTCGTGGACCGACCTCGCCGGTGCCGTCGTCGAGGCCACCGAGTCGGGCTCCTTCGGCCTCATGGTCACCGGTGACCTCGTGACCCACGGCAAGCCGCACCCCGAGCCCTATGCCACCGCTGCGGAGAAGCTCGGCGTGCACCCGGCAGCCTGCATCGCCATCGAGGACTCGCCGACCGGCGTGCGCTCCGCGACGGCTGCCCGCGTGCCCCCGCCCCCCCCGGCCCCCCCCCCCCGGGACG
>ERZ500994.414-NODE-414-length-13374-cov-5.798483_pt1 | contig 13374 bp, 13 predicted proteins | sample MGYA00248878_ERZ500994 | MGnify/ENA primary metagenome ERZ500994 (study PRJEB25958, sample SAMN03398533) | human skin metagenome | study: EMG produced TPA metagenomics assembly of the Human Skin Microbiome Metagenome (human skin metagenome) data set. | reverse complement strand
GTGGGGCTGTCCTACGGCGCTCACTCGAACCTCTGCGTCAACCAGATCCGCCGCAACGGCACGGAAGAGCAGAAGCGCCGGTGGCTGCCCGGCTGCGTCAGCGGCGAGATTGTTACCTCGATCGCCATGACCGAGCCCGACGCGGGCAGCGATCTGCGCGGCACGCGCACCGTCGCCCGGCGCGATGGAGATGACGTCCTCATCAACGGCCAGAAGACATTCATCACCAACGGTTATCACGCCGACCTCATCGTCGTTCTCGCAGGCGAGAAAGACGAGTCTGGAAAGGACAGAAAATCCCTCTTTCTCGTCGAAGCGACGCGCGAGGGGTTTTCGCGCGGGCGTATCCTCGACAAGATCGGGCAGCGCGCGCAGGACACGACCGAACTGTTCTTCGACAATGTCCGTGTTCCCGTCGCCAACCGGCTCGGCGAAGCAGGGCAGGGCCTGTCCTATTTGATGGCGCAACTGCCGCGCGAGCGTCTGTCCGTCGGCATCGCGGCCGTCGCCGGGGCGGAGGCGGTTTTCGATCTCACGTTGACATACACGCGTGAGCGCAAGGCGTTTGGTCAGTCGATCGGCGACTTTCAGCATCTGCGTTTCAAGCTCGCGGAAATGAAGACCGAGACAACGGTCGCGCGCGCCTTTCTGGAGCAATGCATCTGTCGCTTCGAGGAAGGCCACCTGCCGCCCGAGGAGGCGGCGATGTGCAAATACTGGCTGACCGACGTGGAGGCGCGCGTCGTCGACGGCTGCGTCCAGATGTTCGGCGGCAGCGGGTTTATGCGGGAATATCCGGTTGCGCGCGCCTATGCGGACATCCGTGGCCAGCGCATCTACGCCGGCACCAACGAAATCATGAAAGAGATCATCGCCCGCACGCTTTGAAGGTGGGACGACGACCCGGTTCACCGGGCATCGGGAGGAAGTTTGATGAAGACGATCGGAACCCTGACCGCCGGCGTGGCGCTCGCGCTCGCAAGCCTGTGCGGCGCGGCATCGGCGCAGTCGCCGGGCGTGACGCCGACGGAAATCATCCTTGGCAATACCGCGCCCTACAGCGGACCGGCCTCCGCTTACGCCACGATCGCGAAATCCGCGCTCGCCTATTTCGACATGGTCAACGACAAGGGCGGGATTCACGGCCGCAAGGTGAAGATCATCAGCCTCGATGATGCGTTCACGCCGGCCAAGGCGGTGGAACAGACGCGCAAGCTCGTCGAATCCGATGAGGTGCTCGCGATCTTCCTGCCGATCGGTTCGCCGACATCGGCGGCCACGCAGCCCTATCTGAACCTCAAGAAGGTTCCGCAGATTTTCGTCTCGTCCGGCGCAAGCCGGTGGAACCAGCCCGAGAAATATCCCTGGACCGTCGCGTGGAACGCCGATTATCGGGCCGAGGGGCGCGCCTACGCGAAATATATTCTCGATACCGTGGCCGATCCCAAGATCGCGGTGCTCTACCAGAACGACGATTATGGCAAGGATATCGTCCAGGGTCTCAGGGACGGCCTCGGGGAGAAAGTGAAGCTGATTGTCTCGTCGCGAACCTATGAACTCGCGGACGTCTCGATCGAGTCGCAATTGTCGGACGCCAAAGCATCCGGCGCGAATGTCTTTCTCTCCGCCACGACGCCGAAGTTCGCGTCGCAATCGATCCGGGGCGTCGCCGCGCGAAACTGGAAGCCAACGTTCATCATCACGAGCGTGAGCAATTCGGTCGATCCGGTCCTGACGAACGGGGGACTGGAGAACGCCGTCGGGCTCATTTCCTCGGGCTATGTGAAGCAGCCGACCGATCCGCAATGGCACAACGACGCTGATTACAAGACGTGGCTCGCCTTCATGGACAAATATTACCCGCAAGGCTCGAAGGCCGACTGGCTCAATCCCTATGCATACGGAATGGCCTATGCGATGCACCAGGGACTGGAGCGCGCCGGCCCGAACCCGACGCGCGAGGGTCTCATGAAGGCGCTTGAGACGATCAAGGATGTGCCGGTGCCGATGCTTCTCCCGGGCATCACCATCTCTCTCAGCGCCACCGATCACGCGCCCATCAAGGCGCTGCAGATGCTGCGATTCGACGGCAAGACATGGAATACGATCGGCAATCTGGTGAAAACGGATTGATCGCTTCATCCGTCGCTGGTCCAGCCTGAGCAGGGAATGCCGAATGTCGATGATCATCGAAGAACAAAATGGCGGCGTGCGGATCGTCACGCTGAACAATCCGGAGCGCTACAACGCCCTTGGCGGAACGCTCATGCCGGATCTGGCCGGCGCACTGACGCGGGCGAATGCTGATCCGGCGGTGCGCGCCATCCTGCTCACCGGCAAAGGCAAGGGATTTTGCGCGGGCGCGCAGTTCGGCGGCGATACATTCGCCAAAGGCGCGGCGATCGGCGACTGGATGCGCGCCTCCATCAATCCGCTCATCGCGTCGATGCGCGCCTCGCCGAAGCCGATCGTCACAGCCATCAACGGGGCTGCGGCGGGCGCCGGCGTCGGCCTTGCTCTGGCGGGCGACATCGTTATCGCTGCACGGTCCGCCCGTTTCATCCTCAGTTTCGCGAAGCTCGGCGCGGCGCTGGACGCCGGGACATCGCTTCTGGTCCAGCGCGCCATCGGCGCGCCGCGTGCGCGCGCCCTCGCCATGTTCGGGGATGCGCTCGATGGCGAGACAGCGGAGCGTTGGGGTCTCGTCTGGAAATGCGTCGATGATGACGCGCTGATGGCGGAAGCCCTGAAGGCCGCGCAGCGTCTTGCCAACGGGCCGCCGATTAGCCTGGGTCTCGTCAAGGCGCAGCTCGAAGCGGCATGGAGCGCCGACATCGCCGCGGCGCTGGACGTCGAGGCGGACAGTCAGGCAAAGGCCTTCACCACGGAAGATCTTCGCGAGGGCGCCGCCGCCTTCGTGGAGAAACGGGCGGCCGTGTTCAGGGGTCGTTGAGGCGATCGGATAAATACAAACGATACAAACGGGAGGAATGGCGACGTGCAGAGCCCTAGCGACAAGCCGCAGGAGAACGGGACCGGCCGGCGCGGCCTCGGAAAGATGGTGGTCGGGGGAATCCTGACATCGGCGGCGTTGCGTTTTCGCGATCGCGAAGCGTTTCTGTGCGCCGGCACGGGTCGCCGCTTTTCGTTCCGTCAGACGAACCAGCGCTGCAACCGTCTCGCGAACGGGCTGACCGCCGCCGGGCTGAAGAAGGGCGATGTCGTCGCGTTTCTCTACAACAATCGGGTCGAGCTTCCGGAAACCTATTTCGCGCTCGCCAAACTCGGTCTTGTCGGCATTCCGCTGAACTATCGGCTTGCGCCGGCCGAAATCGTCGCGCTCGTCGATGCGATGGGCGCGCAGGCCATGCTGTTCGAGACGCGGTTTCTCGGTTCGGCGCAGGCGGTCAGGGATAGTGTAGCGCGGATCACCCGTTTCATCGCGGTCGGCGACGGCGCACCGGACTGGGCGCGGCCCTATGAAGATGTTCTCGCGGGATCGACGGACGACGAGCCGCAGGTCGACGTGCAGGAGCACGATCCGTTTTATTTCAACCTGACCTCCGGCACGACGGGTCTGCCCAAAGCCTACACGCTGACCCACTATAACAACGCGACGATCGGCGCGATGTTCGAGGCCTTCGACACGACGTCGAAGGACGTCTTCATGACGATCTTTCCGGCGTTCGGACGGGTCGGCTATGCCTGGATCGCGGCCGGTCTGATGTTCGGCGCGCGCAACATCCTGATGGATTTCACGCCGGCGGAAGCCCTGCGTCTCATCGAGGCGGAGCGCGTCACCCTGTTCAATGCGGTTCCGACGATGGGCGCCATGCTTCTCGCGGACCCGAGCCGTGCGTCGCGCGACCTCGACAGCCTGCGCGGCATCGTCTTCGCGGGCTCCATGTTCCCCGCGCCCCTGCGCGAAAAGGTGGCGCAGGGCCTCTGTCCGTACATCTACGAATACTACGGCATGCAGGAGACCGGCGCGCTGACGGTCAGTACGCCGGAGGACCGCAAGCTCCAGCCGGAGTCGATCGGCCTGCCGATCAACTTCGCCGAGATACGCATCGAGCGGAGCGACGGCTCGGTTGCCGGTGTGGACGAACTCGGCGAGATCGTCGGGAGGTCGCCGTCGACCGTCACGCATTATTTCAACAACCCCGGGAAATCGGCCGAAACGTTTCGGGGCGGCTGGGTTCACACGGGCGATCTCGGCTCGATGAACGCGGATGGCTTCATCTTCGTGCGGGGCCGTCTCAAGGACATGATCATCACCGGCGGCCAGAATGTTCACGCGGCCGAGGTGGAGGAGACGCTTCTGAGCATGCCGGGCATCGCCGATTGCGCCGTTTTCGGTCTTCCCGACGAGTTCTGGGGCGAGCGCGTCGCTGCGCTGATCGTCCGCACCGCCGACAGCGAGAAGGGCGACACGAGCGCGGACAGGATCGAGGCCTTCTGCCGGGAGCGGCTGGCCGGCTTCAAGATCCCGCGCGCCGTCTTTTTCGAAGAGACCGCCTTGCCGCGCACGCCGACGGGCAAGGTACAGAAATTTCTGCTCGTGGAGCGCTTCAAGGACGGCGCTTCGGGTTAAGTCTATCCCGGTCGTGAGATTGTCAGAGCGCGCCGGGGCGCTCGACACGGATCAATGAGGAGTGTGGACATGGCAAACAATGTGATCGTTGCGGGCGTCGGCATGATCCCGTTCGCCAAGCCGGGCGCGAGCGCGCCCTATTCGGAAATGGGCGCGGCCGCCGGCCGTCTCGCGATCGCCGATGCAGGCATTTCCTACGATGCGGTCCAGCAGGCCTACGCCGGCTACGTCTATGCGGATTCGACCGCCGGCCAGCGCGCGATCTATCCGCTCGGCCTCACCGGCATTCCGATCGTCAACGTCAACAACAATTGTTCCACCGGCTCGACGGCTCTGTTCCTTGCGCGGCAGGCGATCGCCTCGGGCGCGGCGGATTGCGTGCTGGCGCTCGGGTTCGAGCAGATGTCGCCAGGCGCGCTGGGCTCGGTGTTCAACGACCGTCCCAGCCCGTTCGAGGAATTCGACGCGGTCGCCGAAAAGATCATCGATGCGCCCGGCGTGCCGCTCGCCCTGAAATATTTCGGCGGCGCGGGCCTCGCGCATATGCAGAAATACGGCACGAAGCTCGAGACCTTCGCGAAGGTCCGGGCCAAGGCGAGCCGTCACGCGAAAAACAATCCGCTCGCGCTCTTCCGCACCGAGGTCACGGAAGAGGACGTGATGAATTCCAAGGTCGTCTGGCCGGGCGTGATGACGCGCCTGATGGCCTGTCCGCCGACCTGCGGCGCGGCCGCCGCGATCCTCGTCTCGGACTCCTTCGCCGCGAAGCATGGCCTGCGCGCCGATGTGCGCATCGCCGCGCAGACGATGGTGACCGATTTCGCCTCGACCTTCGACAGCGGCGACATGATGCGCGTGGTGGGCTTCGACATGGCGCGCGCGGCGGCGCAGCGCATCTATGACGAGGCGGGCGTCGGGCCGGAGGACATCGACGTCGTCGAGCTGCACGATTGCTTCGCGCAGAACGAACTCATCACCTATGAAGCGCTCGGCCTGTGCAAGGATGGCGAGGCGGAGCGTTTCGTCGAGGACGGCGACAACACGTATGGTGGCAAGTTCGTCACCAATCCGTCGGGCGGCCTGCTGTCGAAGGGCCATCCGCTCGGCGCGACCGGGCTTGCGCAATGCTACGAGCTGACGCGGCAGCTTCGCGGCACGGCGGAAGCGACGCAGGTCGAGGGCGCGAAGCGCGCGCTCCAGCACAATCTCGGCCTCGGCGGCGCCTGCGTCGTCAGCCTCTACGAGCGCGTGTGAGATCGCCATGGTCGATCAATCCGCGGTCGGAACGCGATTCACGCCCGTTCAGGCGCGTGTGGAAGGAAGCCGCGTCCGCGATTTCCTCGACACGATCGGAGAAAAGAGTCCCGTCTATCGGGACGCCGCGGCCGCGCGGGCGGCGGGCTACGCGGACATCCCGATTCCGCCAACCTTTCTCTTCTGCCTGGAGATGATGGGTGCGCGCGATCCGTTCGAAGCCTTCTCGCTGCTCGGCATCGATATCGCGCGCGTCCTGCATGGCGAGCAGCGGTTCGTTTATCACGCACCCGCCGTCGTCGGCGACGTGCTGACATTCGAGTCGAGCGTGTCGGGCGTCGCGGTTAAGAAGGGCGGCGCGATGACGATCGTCGATGTGACGACGAAAATCACCAATCAGGATGGTCGCCATGTCGCGGATACGACGCGCGCCATTGTGGTCCGGAACTAGGAGCGTGTGATGAACGATGCCGTCAAGACGCCGGCGGTCGGCGATGCCGTCGTCCGGCGATCCTTTCCACCGATCACGCGGCATACGCTTGCATTGTATTGCGGCGCATCCGGCGACCACAATCCCATCCATGTCGATATCGACTTCGCGAAACATGCGGGATTCCCGGATGTCTTCGCGCACGGCATGCTGATCATGGCCTATCTGGGCGAGGCGCTCACGGACGCCGTTCCGCAGGCGCGGATACGCGGCTTCTCGACGCGCTTCGTCGCCATGACGCAGGTCGGCGACGCCATCACCTGCGAGGGGACGGTGGAGGAACTTTTCGAGGCGGATGGCGAGAAACGCGCCCGCCTCTCCCTCGCCGCCAAGAATGGCGCCGGCGAGATCAAACTGGCCGGCGAAGCCGTCTTCGCCCTCTAAGGAAAGAGAACCGGATCATGAGGAAGCTTGAGGGCAAGGTCGCGCTGGTGACGGGTTCCGGTCGCGGGATCGGCCGCGCGATCGCATTGAAACTCGCAAGCGAGGGCGCCAGGGTCGTCGTCAACGATCTCGATGCCGGGCCCGGCGATGCGGTCGCGAAGGAAATCCGCGATGCGGGCGGCGAGGCGATCGCGGTCAACGGCAGCGTGATGGCCGACGGTTTCGCGGACCGCTTCGTCGGCGCCGCCGTGGAGCAGTTCGGCGGCATCGACATCGTCGTCAACAATGCCGGCTACACGTGGGACGCGACCATCCAGAAGATGTCCGACGAGCAGTTCCAGGCGATGCTCGACGTGCATCTCGTCGCGCCGTTCCGGATCCTTCGCGCCGCCTCGGAGCCGTTTCGCATCGCGGCCAAGAGAGACGCCGAGGCGGGACGCGAAGTGTTCCGCAAGGTCGTCAACATCTCCTCGATCGCAGGTCTCTACGGCAATGCCGGGCAGGTCAGCTATTCGTCCGCCAAGGCGGCGCTGATCGGCATGACGCGGACGCTGTGCAAGGAATGGGGGCGCTACAAGGTCAACGTCAACTGCGTCGCCTTCGGCCTCATCGGCACGCGTCTCACGCAGCCGATCGAAACGCAGCAGAAGACCGTCGATATCGAAGGCCGCGCGATCAAGGTCGGCGTGCAGCCGGCGTTGCTGGCGACCATGGACCGCATGATTCCCCTCGGCCGCGCCGGAACGCCCGAGGAAGCGGCGGACGCCGTCTACCTCTTCTGCAGTCCGGAATCGAACTACATCAGCGGCCAGGTCGTCGTGTGCGGCGGCGGCATCCTGATGTGAGCAGGAAATCGCGGGGCGCGCCCGCGAGCGCCGGCTATTTCGTATCCAGCTGCGCCTGCAGTTCGCGCGCGAAGGCGCCGATGCGTTTCGCATTGTCGCCGAAATCGTTGCGGCCGTAGCGCGAGACGGAGCGGACGTCGATCCGGGTCTGGCCGGCGAGCGGTTTGACCCGGATGGTGATGTCGTCCGGAAATCCCATGATTAGCGTCCGGTCGACGGCATCGATATGCCCGAGCCCCGACCGCCCGCTGCCGGGCGCCGCGCGGTCGACGATGGTCCAGCCCCGCGCCTGCGCCGCCTTCAGCGCGATGGCGAAGGCTTCATCCGCCTCGAGCTCGACGAGGATTGGCTGCACGTCGGGATAGGCCGCGCGCTGGACGATTGCGTTGGATGGCAGGGGGCTTGGCGGCACGCGCCCGCCGCGCGCCTCGAGCGCCGCGCGCGATTGCGAGAAGGTCGGCGGATCGCGTGTGTCCGTGCTCACGTCGTTGAGGACCGGCAGGCGCAGGGCCTGGGCGGCGAGCCAGGCCGGCATCGCGAGCAGCGAGAGCGCCACGCCGACGCCGATGATGACCGGCCGGACGCCGCGCCGGCCGGTTCGCCACATGCTGACGCAGGCCGCGCCCGCCAGCAGCAGCACGATGCAGTCGATGACGATCGCCGAGGCGAAGACGGCCATGCCGGCCGGCACTTCGACGATGCGCAGGCGGGTGATCGCGACGCCGACGCCGCCGACCGCAAGCGCAAAGATCGCGAGGCGGCGACACCACAGCGCCGCCCGCGAGACCGGCCTTTCCAGAAGGACTGGGCTGCGCATCGCTCGCGGCCTCGGATCGGGCGATCAGCTTCCCGGCAGGCGGTAGGCCTTGAAGGTCTCCCGCAGCTTCAGCTTGTTGATCTTGCCGGTCGCCGTATGCGGAATTTCGGGCACGAACTGCACGTCGTCCGGCATCCACCATTTGGCGATCTTGCCGTCCATGAAATGCAGGATTTCGTCGCGACCGGGATCGCGGCCGTCCTTCTTCACGATGACGAGAAGCGGCCGCTCGTCCCATTTCGGATGGACGATGCCGATGACCGCCGCCTCCGCGACATCGGGGTGGCCGACGGCGAGATTTTCGAGATCGATCGAGGAGATCCATTCGCCGCCCGACTTGATGACGTCCTTGGCGCGATCGGTGATCTGCATGTAGCCGTTCGGATCGATCGTCGCGACGTCGCCCGTGTCGAAGAAGCCGTTCTGGTCGAGGATTTCCTCGTTCTCGCGCTTGAAGTAGCGGCGCACGACGGCCGGCCCCTTGACCTTGAGGCCGCCGAACTTCACGCCGTCCCACGGCAGGTCCTTGTTCTCGTCGTCGACGATCTTCATCTCGACGCCGAAGGGCGCGAAACCCTGCTTCTGCTTCACGTCGTAGAGCTTCTCGCCTTCGAGGCCGCCGAGCGCCGGCTTCAGGGAGCCGAGCGAGCCGATCGGGCTCATCTCGGTCATGCCCCAGGCATGCACGACCTCGACGCCATAGTCCTTCTCGAATGCCTCCATCATGGCGCGCGGGCAGGCCGAACCGCCGATCAGCACGCGCTTCAGCGTGGAGAGCTTGAGATTGTTCTTCTGCATATGCTGCAGAAGCATCAGCCAGACGGTCGGGACGGCCGCCGACATCGTGACCTTCTCGCCTTCGAGAAGATTGTAGACGCTCTCGCCGTCGAGCTTCATGCCCGGCATGACGAGCCGCGCGCCGTTGATCGGCGCCGAGAAGGCGAGCGACCAGGAATTGGCGTGGAACATCGGCACGATCGGCAGGATCGTGTCCTTCGCGGAAATGCCGAAACAGTCCGGCGCGCTCGCCGTCAGCGCGTGCAGCACGTTGGAACGGTGCGAATAGAGCACGCCCTTGGGATCGCCAGTCGTGCCGGAGGTGTAGCACAGGCCGGCGGCGGTGTTCTCGTCGAAGGTCTTCCACGCGAAGTCGCCGTCGGCTTCGGCGATCCAGTCCTCGTAGGCGACGGCGTTCTTCAGTTTCGTCGCCGGCATATGCGCGCCGTCGGTGAGAACGATGTAGCGTTCGATCGACGGCAGAAGGTCGGCGATCTGTTCGAGCAGGGGCACGAATGTCAGGTCGGTCATCATCACGCGGTCCTGCGCGTGATTGACGATCCAGGCGATCTGTTCCGGGAACAGGCGCGGATTGACGGTGTGGTAGATCGCGCCGATGCCGGTGATGCCGTACCACGCCTCGAGGTGCCGCCAGGTGTTCCAGGCGAGGGTCGCGACACGGTCGCCGATCCGGACGCCGTCGCGTTCGAGGCGCTGCGCGACTTTCAGGGCATTGGCGCGGACGGAGGCATAGTCGGTGCGGTGAAGGTTGCCCTCCACCGCCCGCGACACGATCTCGCGGGCGCCGTGCTGCGTGCTGGCATGGTCGATGACTTTCGACAAAAGCAGGGGCCAGTCCTGCATCAAACCCAGCATCTCGGTTCCTCCTGTTGCGTCCCGTCGGCGGCTGAGGCTTCTCTACAAGAGAGCAGGGGGTCGGTAAACGGGCGGTCCAATGCGCGGATTTCCCAAGGCCCGTCCAAGGCTGTAGACTGGATTCCCGTGGATCTTTCCCCCGATTCTGTTCCGCAGGCCGAGCGAGCCTGGTTCCGGTTTCTTCGCGTGGAGGCCCGGATCCGTGTATCCGTCGCCGCACGCCTGAAAAGCGTGGGGCTTTCGATCCCGCAATGCGACGTCCTCACCACGCTCACGGAGCATGAGGGCGTCAGCCAGCAGGACCTCGCCGCGCATCTTTATGTGACGAAGGGCAATATCTCGGGCCTGATCGACAGGCTCGAGGCGGCGGGCCTCGTCGAACGGCGGCTCATCGCCGGCGACCGGCGCGCCTATTCGATCTGCCTGACGGCGGAAGGCCGCAAGGCGGCGGAAGCCGGCATCGCGATCCAGAAACGCTTCGTCGCGGACACATTCGGCCGGATGCCGCCGGAAGACCTGGCCGCGTTTGAAACCTTCCTCGTGGGCGTGCGCGACCGCGTCCGCCAGAGCGACGGAGCGCCCGATCCAGCGCTGCCGGGCGGGAAAGCACGCTGAGGGGTCGGACGGAGCGCCTGCGGGCGTGGGCACTCGGTGTCGGCCTCCTCCTGCAACAAAACGGTTTCGCCCAAGGTTTTACACAAGCGCCTTTGCCGCCGCCTCGTCCCATCGATCTGCCGGCGCCCGAAATCCAGGGTCCGCCGATGCCGGCGGCCGGCTTTGCTGTGCCTATGCCGCCGGAGCGGCCAGCCGATCTGCCATCGGTCGAACGGCCGAACCCGGAGTCCAGCGCGCCCACGCCGCGCGTCGCTTCGGAGAAGGATGTCGACGCGTGCCGCCAGCTTCTCGAAAGCGGAGCGGTCGTCGCACATGCGATCGCACCGATTCGCGGGGCGGGCGAATGCGGGATCGACGCGCCAATCTCGCTCGAAGCGATCGTCGTCGGCGAGAAGCGCATTCGTCTCGATCCCGCGCCATCGGTGCGCTGCGATCTCGCCGCGACCTTTGCCCGCTGGATCGCGGAAGATGTCGCGCCGATGCTGGAGGCGAAGGGGCTTCCGCTGGAAGGCATCGTCAACGCCGACGCCTATTCATGCCGGAGCCGGAACCATGTGTCCGGCGCAAAACTCAGCGAGCACGGCAAGGGCAACGCGATCGACCTCGATGCATTCGTCGTCGCGCCGTCGCGCCGGATCGCGTTGACGGGACCGGACGCCCTTTCGTTCGCCGCGCCGCTTCGCGCCTCCGCGTGCGCACGGTTTGCGACGGTACTCGGACCGGGTTCCGACGGCTACCACAATAATCACATCCATCTCGATCTCGAAGATCGACGCACGCATGGGACATTGTGTCAGTGGACGCTCGCGCCCGCCGGACCGGAAGCCCCGAGACCATGACGCATTCGTAATCTTCGGGCGGGAACTCTCTTCCCGGTCGTCCGTTGGGCTGCCGGAAAACAGAGGAGATGATGCATGGGTAGCTTGGCAGATAAAGCCTCGGGTCTTGCGAACCAGGCCGTCGGCGCCGCGAAAGCGGGCGTCGGCAAGGCGACTGACAATCCGAATCTCGAAGCGGAAGGTCACGCGCAAGAGCTGAAAGGCAAGGCGCAGAAGGCGATGGGCGACGCGAAGGGCGCGGTGAAAGATACCGCGAACGCAGCCGCCGACGCGGTAAACCGCAAACTTTGATTTCCGCATGTCGGAAAGGACATCGCCCGCGAAAGCGGGCGATGTTTTTTGTGCAGCTCAGCCGCGCGGGTCGATGGGGCGGGAATCGAGTCCGAGAAGCTTTTCGATATAGGCCGCGCCCGCGATGGCTTTTCCATCGCAGTTCGTCGGCGCGACGATCTGAAGTCCAACCGGCAGCTTTTCCTGCGTGAATCCGCAGGGAAGCGAGATCGCCGGGGCGCCGCATAAAGTGATCGCATAGGCGATCGACAGCCAGAGAATATAGTTCTCGAACTTGTGGCCGTCGCATTCCGCGAGATAGGTCTGATCGACGGGAAAAGCCGCCGTCACCGTCGCGGGCGTCAGCAGCAGATCGTAGCGGTTCAGAAACGCATCCAGTTTGCGCGTCAGCGCGGCGCGCTGCCATTGCGCGCGCATCAGGCGGTCTTGCGTGAGCTTCAAGCCCTCCTCGATGTTCCAGAGAAGGTCCGGCTTGTATTTGTCGCGATGCTCCGCGAGGAGCTGGCCGTGCCCGATCGCGAAATTATGCGCGCGCAGCACATGGAAACATTCGTGCGCTTCGGAAAAATCGGGATGCGCTTCCTCCACGATCACGCCGTCCGCCGCCAGCCGGTCCGCCGCCGCGCGTGTCGCCGCGGCAACCTGCGGATCGACGGGCGTGATGCCGAGCGTGGCGCTGTAGGCGACACGCTTCGGCTTCCATCCCGATCCGGCCGCTGTCGAATAGGAGATCGCGGGTCGCGGCTTCGACAGAAGATCGCCGCGATGCTCGCCGGCCATCGCATCGTAGAACAGTGCGAGATCGGCGACGCTGCGCGCCATCGGTCCCTGCACGCCAAGAGTCTGGTCGATCAGCGTCGGGTTTGACGTCGCGACGCAGCCGGGCGTCGGCCGCATGCCGACGATGCCGCAGAAACTCGCCGGATTTCGCAGCGAGCCGCCCATGTCCGATCCATGCGCGAGCCAGGCCGTGCCGGAGGCAAGCGCGGCAGCCGCGCCGCCCGATGAACCGGCGGCGGAGCGCGCGAGATTCCATGGGTTGCGCGTCTGGCCGAAGACCGGGTTGAACGTGTTCCCGCCGGCGCCGAATTCCGGCGTGTTCGACTTCGCGTAGACGATGCCGTCCGATCGCTCGATCTGTTCCACGGTGATGTCGGACGTGTCCGGCACGAGATCGGCGAAGATCAGCGAGCCGAATGTCGTTCGCACGCCGGCGACGCGCGACAGATCCTTGATCGGGACCGGCAGTCCCGCGAGAAGCCCCCGTTCGGCAACCGGCTTCTTCATCACCCGGTCGGCATGCGCCCGCGCACGTTCGAAACACAAGGTCGGAAGCGCGTTGACCTTGCCGTCGACGGCGGCAACGCGCTTTTCCAGGGCATCGAGGCAATCGTGCGGTGTTATGTCGCCGCTGCGCAAGCGCGCAACGAGCGCGCTTGCCGAAGAGGCGACCAGTTCGTCGCTGGGGCGTAGTCCGTCAGTCATCGGCACGATCTCCTGTAGCGGCATCTTCGCCCGTCGGCCGGGGCCATGCAAAGCGTGCCGTCGCCGACCGCTCTCCGGCCCTTAAACCCCTCTTTACCTTAACGGTC
>ERZ500994.412-NODE-412-length-13489-cov-5.804451_pt1 | contig 13489 bp, 14 predicted proteins | sample MGYA00248878_ERZ500994 | MGnify/ENA primary metagenome ERZ500994 (study PRJEB25958, sample SAMN03398533) | human skin metagenome | study: EMG produced TPA metagenomics assembly of the Human Skin Microbiome Metagenome (human skin metagenome) data set. | reverse complement strand
GCGGCAGCGCGCCGAACAACGCGGCGAGCGTCGTCATCATGATCGGCCGGAAGCGCAGCATGCTCGCCTCGACGATCGCCGCGCGGGCGCGTTCCATCGCTGCCTTGATCGACGGGTCGCTTTCCTTCGCGATCGCTTGTTCCAGCGTTCCGAGCGCGGCGGGATTGCGCGAGCGGAAAACCGTCGCCGCGGCCTCGCGGCGTTTGGCCGGGTCGGACGAGAGCAATGTGAGATCGCCGATGACGGAAGCGACCTGGGAGCGCACGCGGTTGTTCTGCCGCACGACATCGGGCGCGCTCGCCGGCGTCGCCGCCGCGCCGGTCGCGGCGTCGACGAATTTTCCGTCCGCCGATTTGATGAAGACGCCGGGCGGATCACCCAGAAAATACAGATTTTCGCCCTGCAGAGCTTCGATAATCGCGGCTGCGCGCGGATTTCCGCTTTTCGCGACCGCATCGATCGCATCGACCGTGTCCGAATAGGAGTCGGCCGTGAATCCCTTCAGCGCATCGGCGAATTCGTCGGCCGACGCCAGCGCCGGCATGATCGTCAGGAGCGTTCCGAGCGCGATGAGAGTGCGAAAGAAACGAAGCGGGTGAAAGCGCATGCGGTCGCGGTCTCGGCTCTTGAAGATTTGCGGTCGAGGGCGCGGCTCGCTCCGCGCGGTCGCCACGGCGCATGTCGCGCCCGGCGGGGAAAGGCGGCGCGAACGCCGCCTTTGATTTTGTCAGGAAACAACGTCACCAATTGAAGGCATCAGCTCGCGCCGCCGCACTTGCTGGTCTTCGTGTTGAAGTTGCCGCAGTTCTTGTTGACCCAGTCGCCGATGAGATCGCGCGAGCCCGGAAGCTCTCTCGACCAGGCGTCGCCCGGGATTTCCTTCTTCGACTTCCAGACCACATCGAACTGGCCGTCCGGCTTGATCTCGCCGATGAAGACGGGCTTCGTGATGTGGTGGTTCGGAAGAACCGTCGCGGTGCCGCCGGTCAGGTTCGGCGTCTCGATGCCCGGCAGGGCCGCGATGACCTTGTCCGGTTCAGTCGACTTCACCTTTTCGACCGCCTTCACCCAGAGATTGAAGCCGATGTAATGGGCTTCCATCGGGTCGTTGGTCGTGCGCTTCGGGTTCTTGGTGAAGGCATGCCAGTCCTTGATGAACTTCTCGTTCGCGGGCGTCTTGATCGACTGGAAGTAGTTCCAGGCGGCCAGATGGCCGACGAGCGGCTTCGTGTCGATGCCGGCGAGTTCTTCCTCACCGACCGAGAAGGCCACGACCGGAATATCCGTCGCCTTCAGGCCCTGGTTGCCGAGCTCCTTGTAAAAGGGCACGTTGGCGTCGCCGTTGATCGTCGAGACGACGGCGGTTTTCTTGCCTTCCGAGCCGAACTTCTTGATCTTCGCGACTTCCGTCTGCCAGTCCGAGAAGCCGAACGGCGTGTAGTTCACGATGATGTCCGAATCCGCGACGCCCTTCGACTTGAGATAGGCTTCGAGGATCTTGTTGGTCGTGCGCGGATAGACGTAGTCGGTGCCTTCGAGCACCCAGCGCTTCACCGAGCCGCCGTCTTTCGACATCAGATAGTCGACCGCCGGAATGGCCTGCTGGTTCGGCGCGGCGCCGGTGTAGAACACGTTGCGCTCGCTCTCCTCGCCCTCGTACTGCACGGGGTAGAAGAGGATGCTGTTGAGTTCCTTGAAGACCGGCAGAACGGACTTGCGGGACACCGACGTCCAGCAGCCGAACACCACATCGACCTTGTCCTTCGAGATCAGCTCGCGCGCCTTCTCGGCGAACAGCGGCCAGTTCGACGCCGGATCGACGACGACGGCCTCGAGCTTCTTGCCGAGAATGCCGCCCTTCTTGTTCTGCTCCTCGATGAGCATCAGCATGACGTCCTTCAGGGTCGTCTCGCTGATCGCCATCGTGCCGGACAGCGAATGAAGGATACCGACCTTGATCGTATCCGCGGCCTGCGCGGCGAAGGACGCGACCGTCAGCGCCAGGCCGGCTGTGGCGCCGAGCCATCGCCGGGCGCGCGGAAGCCCCTGCGGGTCTTTCCAATTCAGCATCTAAGAGCTCCTCTCCACCGCGGGCATCCAAGCCCGCGGCCTGATGACTTCCCTGGCGGCAGGTTTTCGTAGAGCCCGTCCGCCCGCCCCTCCGGGCGAACGGTCCTCGCAAGCCCCGTGCCGCGCGAAACTAATTGCCGCCGGCAGCCTGGATGCTGGATTGCCGGGCGTTCGCGCGGAAAAATCGGACGAACTGCACAGAGGATGCGATCAGAAAAGCATCTGCCTGCATAACAGGCAGATATACTGTCTAAAAAATAAGCAATCGACCGTGGGCAGCAATTCGGGTCGGCGCGAGCCGGAATTCGCCTCTGCATCGCCGGACGTCACGCCGTCGGTCTGGATTCTCGTCTGGAGTCGCGCCGCAATCCTTCCGGCAAAGGTCGAGCGGTTTCACCGAAGATCTGAATCCGGTTCGTCGTCGCAAGAAAGCGCGAATGTCCAACGTGGCGATTCGGACCGTTCCGCAAAACGGCCCGGATTGCTCCGTCGCGACGCGCCTCGCAATGACGCCGGAATTTACTCCGCCGCGGACACTTCCGGCACGTGGCGCAAACCGCGCTCGGCCTTGAGCAGTTCCGCCACCAGGAACGCCACCTCGATCGCCTGCTCCGCATTGAGGCGCGGATCGCAATAGGTGTGGTAGCGGTCGTGCAGATCAGCCTCGGAGATCGCCCGCGCCCCGCCGGTGCATTCGGTGACGTCCTTGCCGGTCATTTCGAGATGGATGCCGCCGGCATAAGTGCCTTCCGCCGCATGGACGGCGAAGAAGGTGCGGATCTCGCTCATGATGCGGTCGAACGGCCGCGTCTTGTAGCCGCCCGCCGACACCGTGTTGCCGTGCATCGGGTCGCAGGACCACACGACGTTGCGGCCGGCGCGCTGCACCGCGCGCACGAGGCGCGGCAGGTGTTCCTGCGCCTTGTCCGAGCCGAAGCGGCAGATCAGCGTCAGGCGGCCGGGCTCGTTGGCGGGATCGAGCATGTCGATCAGGTGCAGAAGCTCGTCCGCCGCGAGCGACGGACCGCATTTCAGGCCGATCGGATTTTTGATGCCGCGCGCGAATTCGACATGCGCGCCATCCGGCTGCCGCGTGCGATCTCCGATCCAGATCATGTGGCCCGAGGTCGCGTAATGATCGCCCGTCGTCGAATCGACGCGCGTCATCGCCTGTTCGAAGCCGAGCAGGAGCGCCTCATGCGACGTGTAGAAATCCGTCGCGCGCATCTCGGGATGGCCTTCCGGGTCAAGCCCGATGGCGCGCATGAAGCCGAGCGTCTCGGTGATCCGGTCGGCCAGTTCCTGGTAGCGGCCGGACTGCGGGCTGTCCTTGACGAAACCGAGCATCCAGCGATGCGCGTTCTCGAGATTGGCGTAGCCGCCGCCCGCGAAGGCGCGCAGCAGGTTCAGCGTCGCCGCCGACTGCCGGTAGGCCTCGAGCTGGCGCTTCGGATCGGGCGTGCGCGCGGCCGCCTCGAAGGCGATGTCGTTCACGATATCGCCGCGATAGCTCGGCAGGGAGACGCCGTTCTGCGTCTCGTTCGGCGACGAGCGGGGCTTCGCGAACTGGCCGGCGATGCGGCCGACCTTCACGACCGGCGAGGCCGCCGCGAAGGTCATGACCACCGCCATCTGCAGGAAGACGCGGAAGAAATCCCGGATATTGTCCGCCGAATGCTCCGCAAAGCTCTCGGCGCAGTCGCCGCCCTGCAGCAGGAAAGCGTTGCCCTTCGCAACTTCGCCCAACGTCCGTTTGAGCTTGCGCGCCTCGCCTGCAAAAACCAGCGGCGGAAAGCCGGCAAGCGTCCGCTCCACCTCGGCGAGCGCCGGGGCGTCGGGATAATCGGGCATCTGGGCGGCAGTCTTGCCGCGCCAGCTCGCTGGAGACCAGCGCTCGGACATCGTTCGAACTCCTGCGGCCCGGTGTCTGCGGGCCGAAAGGCGGGCTTATACACCACGTGCCGGGAGACGCCAGTTTGGCATCCAACCCCCACCGGATATAAGCGCGCGCGATGACCACGGCGACCGGGGATACCAGCGAGACGCGGCGGCCAGCCGTCCAGTCGGACATCGTCGGCGGCCGGCCGGAGGCGCTCTCCCCCGCCCTGTCGCAATTCATCCATCTGGCGCGCTGGATCGCGGCGACCGCCGTGCTGCTCCATCATGTCAGCGCGACCTTCGTCAGCGTGCCCGACATCATGACCGCGCGGCACAACGCGCTCGAATATGTGTGGTGGTTCGCCACCCCCTATATTTTCGCGCATGAGGCCGTGATCGTCTTCTTCGTGCTCTCGGGCTTTCTGGTGGGCGGCGCGGTCGCCGGCCGGCGCAAGCAGGAAACGCCCTGGCTGCGCAGCTACGTGATCGACCGCCTGGCGCGCATCTATATCGTCTTCCTGCCGGTCATCGCGCTGACGCTCATCCTGGACACCAGCGGACGCTCCCTGTTCGCCGCCGCCAACCTCTACGACCTGCCCTTCCTCGCCGGCCGCTACGACCCGGGCCTCATACTGCCGAACCTCCTGAGCTTGCAGGGGCTGTGGTTCGAGCCGCTCGGCACGAACCTGCCGCTTTGGTCTCTGGGCATGGAAGTGTGGTTCTACCTGCTCTTCCCGCTGCTCCTTCTGCCCTGGCTGAGCGCCTATCCGAACCACTGGCTTCGCGTCTTCGGACTCGCCGCCGCGATCCTCTTCCTGATGGCCCTGCCGCCGACGAACTACATGCCGTTCGGTTTCGCGATCTGGGCGCTTGGCGCCGCTGCACGCGTCCTGCCGCGCCCGCTGATGCGCTCGAAATGGCTCGCGCTCGCCCTGTTCGTCATTCTCTCGGTGGTCGTGCGGCTCGCGATCCGCGAGCATTTCCTGATGCAGCCGCCGGTCAAATATCTCGTCGATGCGGCGGAGGCGCTGTGTTTCGCCAATCTGCTTCTGACCTTGCGGTTCGACCAGAGCGCGGGGTTCCGCTTCGCCCGATCAGGCATTCACGCCCGTCTCGCCAGCTTCTCCTACACGCTCTACGCCTTCCATGTGCCGGTCGTGTTCTGGCTTGCAGGGGCGATCGGCGTGACCTTTGGCGCGGGCTGGCGCCTGCAGCAGGCGACGCTGCTGCACTATGTCGTGGCGCTCGGCGTCATCGCGTTCGTGCTGATCGCCGGCTACGGGCTGTCGCTTCTGACCGAAGCCCATACCGAAACCGTACGCCGGCGGGCGCGCGCCATGTTCGCGCGCCGCAGATCCGAAAGCGCCTGACATGGCGGACGATCACGCACGCCCGTGGCGGCTGGTTCATGCGCTGGCCGCCGTCCTGCCCGTCGTGCTCGCGGGCGCGATCGGGTCGGCCGCGACGCTGCCGGCGATCCCGACCTGGTATGCCGGCCTGGCGAAACCCTGGTTCACGCCGCCGAACGGCGTCTTCGGACCGGCGTGGACGACGCTCTATGCGCTGATGGCGATCGCCTTATACCGCATCCTGCGGCATCGGCCGGATCGCGCCCGCGCGCAGGCCATCGCGATCTTTCTCCTGCATATGGCGCTCAACGCGTTCTGGTCGGTGGCGTTCTTCGGCAGTCGCAGCCCGGCGCTCGGCCTCGCCGATATCGCCTTGGTATGGACGGTCGCGCTCGTCAATGTCGTGCTGTTCTGGCGTCTGGACAGAATGGCGGGCGCGCTCATGGCGCCCAACCTCCTGTGGGTGACGTTTGCCGCGATGCTCAATATCGCGGTCTGGCGGCTGAACTAACCAACGACGCGATGCACCATCACTTGCCGTTCCGGGTGAGAACGAAGTCGTAGTTCAATGTATGGTACGGCTCGGCGCGCTGCGTCCCATCCGGCGCCACGCCCGCTTCATGACGCACGAAATCGGCGATCAACTGCGGTCGAACGCCAAAGGCGACATCACTGTCCAGATATTCACTGCCGCGAACGAAAATATGCGTGCAGAGCGGATCTGCCATTTCCGTCTGTATCGCGAAATGCAGATGTGCTGGGCGCCAGTACTTTCCCGACGTATTGCGGATGAGGTCGCCGAGCGCTGCATCCATAGGCGCCGGATAGGCGGTCGGCATGACGCTCCAGAAGCTGTAGAATCCCTGCGCATCGCACCGAATGCGTCCACGCCCCCACATGTTCTCCGGATCGAAATGATCCTGAACGTCATAGAGACCGCGGTCGTCGGATTGCCAGACGTTCACGATGGCGTCGGCGACCGGATTTCCTGCTGTGTCGATCACGCGACCATGCGTGAAGAGCGGTCGCCCGGATGCTCCATTGGCGATGTCCGCGCCGGAGGGGAAAACTGGCGCATTGTTCAGGAAGAACGGTCCGATCAAGGTCGGTATCGTCGCGCCGGGCGGTTTGGGCTGCGACGACGCCAGAACCTGCATCGAAACGCCGATCGCGTCGGACAGCGCGATGAATTCATTTCGTCCGTCCTTTGTCACCGCAGCGCCGCAAGCCAGAAACGCCATGAACGTTTCCCACTCCGCCCAGGTCACTTTATGATCGCAGACGAACTGGTGCAGATGATCGATCAGGCCGAGCATCAGCTCGCGGAGACGGGGGTTTTCGGTCGCCTGAAATCGCTGTCGAACGTCGGCAAGGATCGCGGACTGATTTTCGGTGAGAACGCTGGCGGCCGGTTCGCTCACGCTGTCCTCCATCGCGATGTCTTTGATCAAAAAAGTACGGCCAGATTACAGAGCAATCTGGCCGCGTTCAAATTGATCGCCAGGTCGGCCCGAGCTTCAGCCGAGCTTGTAAGCGCAGAGCTTGTTGCCGTCGGGATCGCGGAAATAGGCAAAGAAAGCCTTCGGCGCACGTTCGCCCGGATCGCCTTCGTTGGCCGCGCCGAGCGAGAGAGCCTTGGCGTGGAAGGCCGCCGCCTCCTCGGCCGTATCGAAGGCGAATCCACCCATCGTGCCGTTGCCGACGGTGGCGGGATTCTTGTCGTAGGGACCGAGGACGCCGAACAGTCCGGTTCCCTTGCCGCTGTAGAGGCGGCCACCAGACGGATGTTCCACCACCGGCCTCATGCCGATCGAGCCGAGAAGCGCATCGTAGAATTTCTTCGCTTCTTCCAGCTTGTTCGATCCGACCGTGAAATAACTGACCGCTGCCATCGCTTTTCCTCCCGTTGTAAATCCTACCGCGCCGGCGCGAGACGGTGTTCGCGCCGGACCGTGCGCGTCCGCATCGTCACGAGTTCCTCGGCCGCCGTCGGATGCAGCGCCATGGTCGCGTCGAAATCCGCTTTCCTCGCGCCCATCTTCAGCGAGATCGCGAGCAGTTGCGCCATCTCACCGGAGTCGTGGCCAAGGATATGGACGCCCAGCACGCGGTCCGTCTCTCCATCGACGACGATCTTCATCAACGTCTTTTCGTCCCGTCCGGAGAGCGTCGCCTTCATCGGCCGGAATTTCGCGGAATAGATGTCGACGACCGGGAATATCCTGCAGGCCTCTTCCTCGGACATGCCGACCGTGCCGATCTCCGGCGTCGTGAAGACGGCCGTCGGCACATGCGTATGATCGACGGTCGCGTCCTTGCCGCCGAAAACATGGTCGGCGAAAAGATGTCCTTCGCGGATCGCGACCGGCGTGAGATTCAGCCGGTCCGTGACGTCGCCGACGGCGTAGATCGACGGAACATTTGTCCTGGAATGCGGATCGACGAGAATCGCGCCCTTGTCGTTGACTTTCACGCCGGCCGTTTCGAGGCCGAGATGTTTCGTCAACGGAGCGCGACCGGTCGCCAGCAGCACGACATCGGCCTCGACCGGCGCGCCGCTCGATACGTTCACGCGCAAACCACCGGCCGTCTTCTCGATCGACGACGGCGCCGCGCCGGAGCGGATCGAAATCCCCGCATGCACGAGAGCCGCCGTCAGTTCCGTGCGCAGATCCATGTCGAAGCCGCGCAGGATGACGTCGCCGCGAAACACCAGCGTCACCTGCGAGCCGAGGCGCGCGAAGGCGCTGGCGAATTCAACGGCTATATAGCCCGCGCCGATGATCGTCAGCCGTTCGGGAAATTTCGGCAGGTCGAAAATCTCGTTGGACGAGATCGTATATTCGATGCCCGGGATCTTCGGGATCTTCTCCGGCCAGCCGCCGGCGGCCACGAGAATATGCCCCGCCGTGATCGTGCGGCCGCTCGCGAGCCGCACCTGTTTCGGCCCGGCGACGGTCGCGCGCTCCTCGACGATCTCCGCGCCAGCCTTGTCGAGGCCCATGCGATAGAGGCCCGACAGGCGCGTGACTTCCTTTTCCTTGGCATCGACGAGGGTGCGCCAGTCGAACCGCGTTTCGCCGACATGCCAGCCGAAACCGAAGGCGTCCGCGAAATCGTCGCGGAACCGCGACGCATAGACGTAAAGCTTCTTCGGTACGCAGCCTCGCACGACGCATGTGCCGCCGATGCGCGATTCTTCCGCCACGGCGACCTTCGCGCCGTAACCGGCGGCGATGCGCGCGGCGCGCGTGCCGCCCGACCCCGCGCCGATGACGAAGAGATCGACGTCGGGCTTGCTCACGGAACTCTCCTGAAGATCAGAGCTGGTGGCCGCGCGCCTTCATCTCGGCGCGGACACGGGTCATCATGTCCGTCGAGAGGCGCTGCGTGAACGTCTGCATCTGCGGAATGAGATCGTTCATCACCAGCGGCTGCGAAGCGACATAGGCGACACCGGCCGGGCTCTTGAAGAACGCGACGATCTCCTTGAGCTGCGCCTCGGTCAGGCGCTGCGCATAGAGTTTGCCTGCGGTCGTCACGAGGTCGTCCGCCTGTTTGTCGAATTCCGGTTTGATCTTCACCATCACGTCGTTGAGGTCGCGGATGAGATCAGGCCGCGTCTGGGTCAGCGACGTGCCGATCTGGTCGAGGAACTGCGGGACGATGATGTCGAGCGAGCGCGAGATGCCCGACGCAATGATCACGTCCCGGCCGAGCGCGATCGCGGCCGCCGAAGGCTGCGCCGGCGCGACGGGGAGCGCCGGCATGGTCGGCGCGGGCGCCATGGGCGAGGTCTGCGCGGGCGAGGCCGGCTGCTGGGCGCCGGCGTTCTGCGCCGAGAGGGCGATGGCGGCTGCGGCGCAGGCCGCGAGAAGGCGGCGCTTCTGGTTCGACACGACGGGAACTCCTTCCGAAAGGTCTGCGCGCACCCGGATCACGAGGCCGCGCCAAAAATCCTGATGTCCTCGCCATCGGCGACGATGATGGCGGTGGCGAGGCCGATGAACAGGCCGTGGCCCATCACGCCGGGGATGGCGTCGAGGGCGGTAGCGAGCGCCTCGGGATCCTCGATCTCGCCGGCGGCGCAATCGAGGATGAGATGGCCGCCGTCGGTGACGAAGGGCTGCCCGGCCGATGTCGTCCGAAGGGCCGGGACGCCGGCGAGCCCGGCGGCCCGCGCGACCGCCTCGACCTTGCGGCGCGTGGACAGGAGCCCGAAGCGGTCGACCTCGACCGGCAGGTGGAACCGGCCGAGCCGGCCCACCGCCTTGGAGGCATCGGCGACGACGATCATCCGCGCCGAGGCGGACGCGACGATCTTTTCGCGCAGCAAGGCTCCGCCGCCGCCCTTGATGAGCCGCCGTTGCGGATCGAATTCGTCCGCGCCGTCGACCACCAGATCGAGTTCGGGGGTCTCGTCGAGCGTGGTGAGCGGGATGCCGAGGCCGGCCGCCTGTTTCGCCGTCGCCTCCGAGGTCGGGACGCCCACGACGGCGAACCCTTCCTTCACGCGCGCGCCGAGCAGATCGACGAAATGCGCCGCCGTCGAGCCGGTGCCGAGGCCGAGCCGCATGCCCGGCCGGACGAAATCGAGGGCGCGGGCGGCCGCGCGGCGCTTGGCGTCGTCGGCGCTTCCTGTCGTGCGGTCTGAGGCGGTCACTCTGTCGAAACAACCATTTGCAAGGCGACCGATCTCTAGCGGTTCGGGAGGCAAAGCCAAGCGAAAACCGTAACGCCTCGAGGCTACGATGCCGGTCCGTCAGTTGAGCGTGGCGCTCCCTATCCCCGACGAAGGGCCGGACACGTTGTTGAAGAACCGGTTGTCCTTGTACGAAACCACGTTCGTCCCGCCCTCCACGCCATACGAGCCGTTATTGCTTGCGCTGGTACGGGTGATCGCGACGGGCGGGGACAGATAGACCGCGATTCCAAGGCTCGCGTTATTGTCCGCGTGACAATTGTCAACGATGACCCTGAGGTTGTTGCCTTGCAGGATGACGCCGCTGTTTCCCTTCGCGAACGTCGAATTCATCAGCGTCGCCGTGGTCGAACCCGAGCTGTAGCTCGAGAACAGCGATACATTGGCCCAGAGATTGTTCGTCGCCGTCACGTCGTCGATAACGAGTGACAACGACCCTGTGCTGCTGCCCGGCGGATAGTGATTTATGCCCGAATAGCCGTTGTAGGACGACGTCGTATTGGAGATGGTCACGATCATCGCTCCGGACGGCGGCGCAATGAGAATCCCGTTCCCTTTTTCGAAGGAGCCGACGAACCGGGTGATGAAGCAGTTCGAGATATCGATCTTCCCTCCGCTGTTGAGGACGATTCCGTTGCTGCCTGCTCCCGCACCCTCGACCGTCAGGCCGCGCAGGATGATCGTGTCGCTCGAGCCGGCGTCGATCTCGATGGCATTGCCTCCGGGCGTCGCCAGCACGCCGGCCAGACTGCCGTCGCCGATGATCGTGATCCCCTTGGTGATGACGACCGCGCCGTAGCCGCCCGAATCCTTTACGTCGATTTCACCGGCGGCGGCGGTATTGTCGTGGGCGTATTGAAGGGTTCGGCACGGCGACGCGATCGGCCCGCAGCCGCCTTGATCCACACCCGTGGCCGAAATCCACGTGCGTTGGTTGAGGGCCTGCGCCGAAGTAGCGGCGCCGAAGACAAAGGCTGCAGCGATGGCTGGAAGCGAAAGCGACCTGTTCATTGGAGCCCCCCGAATGCGGTCGGTCCAAATCTAGAGGGTATCGCGCGAATTGCGAATCCAGCCGGCCAAGGACGATCGTTGGCCGGGAAGCCGCGACTGGAACGCCTGGTGGGCGATATAGGGATCGAACCTATGACCCCACCCGTGTGAAGGGTGTGCTCTACCGCTGAGCTAATCGCCCGCGCCCGGCGCGTGCGGGGGGTTTAGGAGAGCGGCCCCAGGCCGTCAAGCCACGCGCGGACGCGCTATGGCCCGCAGCTCGTCGACAGCAGCCTCCAGCGCATCGAAATGCGAGATGATGCGGTCCGGCCCGAGGTCCGCGACCGGCCGGTCCGTATAGCCGAAATCCACGGCGATCACCGGGATTCCCGCCGCTTTCGCGGAGGCGATGTCGGCGCCGGAATCCCCGACCATGATCGCATCCTCGATCGCGCCGCCTGCCCGGGCGATCGTCATCGTGAGGATTCGCGGATCGGGTTTCGCGATCGCAAACGTGTCCTGTCCGCAGATCGCGCGAAACCTGTCCGCGATCCCGAGCGCCGCAAGGAGCTTTCGGGCCGGATGCTCGATCTTGTTGGTGCAGACCGCGAAGTGGAATCCGCGCGCTTCGAGCCTGTCGAGCGCCGCGACCACGCCGGGAAAAAGCACCGATTCGTCACAGATATGCGCCTCGTACCAGACGAGAAACGCCTGGAAGAGCCGCTCCAGATCCGCGTCGGAAAGCGCCCTGTCCTGCGCGGCATAGGCGCGCCGGATCAGGGCCTTGGCTCCCGCTCCGACCATGTGCCGGGCCTCCGCGAGAGAGGTCGGCCGCAGCCCCTCGGGCTCCACCACGGCGTTGAGCGCGCGCACGAGGTCGCCAGCGGTTTCGGCCAGAGTGCCGTCGAGATCGAAGACGAGAAGCGGTTTCATGCGGCCTTCTAGCCCGCGCGCGGCCCGGCGAACAACGGCGTCAATCGAACGTTAACCATGTTTGGGCTCGATCCGGCTGTCAGCTCGCGGGATTCGCATGTCGCCTCGTCTTTACCCAACGGTTCTTGCCTTCCTGCTGCTTGCGTCCGGCGCCGCACAGGCCGGCTCCTACGATTTCCTCGCCGCGCCCGAGATCGATCTCAACCGCGTCTATCGCGTCGACCGCGCCACGGGCGAGATGGGCGCGTGCCAGTACGGCATCGCCAAGGAAGGCTCGGTCGGCGTCACGCTCTGCTACAAGGCCGGCGAAGGCGCAACGGCGCAGACGCCCAGCGACTATGCCCTCCTGGCCTCTCATCACGAGCGCGAGGCCGGCGTGTTCCGGCTCGACCTGCGCACCGGCGCGGTCTCGATCTGCTATGTGCTGAACGAAATGGTGGTCTGCACGCCGCCGGGCCGATAGTCAGGCCGCTTCTCTGCCGCGCCGGGGGCTGCTATCCGGGACGGATGACCTCCCCTGAGCCACCGAAGACCGCCACGGCGGCCGATGACATCGCCGCGCTGCGCCAGAAACTCGAAGACACCGGCTATGTCTGCGGCCGCGCCATCGCGACCGCCCTGTTCCTCGCCGAGAAGCTCGGCAAGCCGCTGCTGGTCGAAGGGCCGCCCGGCGTCGGCAAGACCGAACTCGCCAAGGCGACCGCCGCCGTCACCGGCAAGCCGCTGATCCGCCTGCAATGCTACGAGGGCCTCGATGAATCGAAGGCCCTCTACGAGTGGAAATACGGCAAGCAGCTCCTCTACACGCAGGTCTTGAAGGAAAAGCTCGGCGACCTGCTCGAAGGCGCGCAGGGCCTGCAGGGCGCGCTGGCCCGGCTGCACGATTTCGACGACACGTTCTTCTCGGAAGAATTCCTCGAGCCGCGTCCTCTGCTGCGCGCGCTCTGGGCGCCGGAGGGCGCGGTTCTGCTGATCGACGAGATCGACAAGGCCGACGACGAATTCGAGGCCTTTCTGCTCGAACTCCTGTCCGACTACCAGATCTCCGTGCCGGAACTCGGGACGATCCGCGCGAAGCACACGCCGATCGTCTTCGTGACGTCGAACAATCGCCGCGAGATCGGCGACGCCCTGAAGCGCCGCTGCCTCCATCTGCACATCGATTTTCCCGACGCGGCGCTGGAGCGCACTATCATCGCGACGCGCGTGCCGGACGCGGAACGGCGGCTCAACGAACAGCTCGTCGCTTTCGTCCAGGGCCTGCGCACGCTCGATCTCAAGAAAGCGCCGGCGATCAGCGAGACGATCGACTGGGCGCGCACGCTGGTGCTGCTGCACGCCCGCGAACTCGACGCCGATCTCGTCCGCGACACCTTGAACGTGCTGCTGAAATTCCAGGACGACATCGACCTCGTGGCCCCGCAGGCGGCGCGGCTGGTAATCCAGGCGAAGACCGAGAGCGAGAAGCCGCTGCTGCGGACCGTGACGTGAGCACGGGTGCGATCCTCCCCCGCCCTGCGGGGGAGGGGGCGCCGAAGGCGACGGAGGGGGGGGAGGCCACGAGCCC
>ERZ500994.410-NODE-410-length-13532-cov-5.208281_pt1 | contig 13532 bp, 18 predicted proteins | sample MGYA00248878_ERZ500994 | MGnify/ENA primary metagenome ERZ500994 (study PRJEB25958, sample SAMN03398533) | human skin metagenome | study: EMG produced TPA metagenomics assembly of the Human Skin Microbiome Metagenome (human skin metagenome) data set. | reverse complement strand
CAACGTCACTGCGACCGCGTCGGCGTGGACGCAGCTGGTGCTCGCCACGCCGGTGGTGCTGTGGGCCGGCTGGCCGTTCTTCGTCCGCGGCTGGGCGTCGGTACGGACCCGGAACCTCAACATGTTCACGCTCATCGCGATGGGCACCGGTGTCGCGTGGCTGTTCTCCGTCGTCGCGACGCTCGCGCCGGGCATCTTCCCCGACGCATTCCGGATGGACGGCGCGGTCGATGTCTACTTCGAGGCCGCCGCGGTCATCACCACCCTGGTCCTCCTCGGCCAGGTCCTGGAGCTGCGCGCCCGAGAGCAGACCTCAGGGGCCATCCGTGCCCTGCTCGACCTCACACCCGATACCGCCCACCGGATCAATCCGGACGGCACCGAAAAGGAGGTGACCCTCGACCAGGTCCAGGTCGGCGACCGGTTGCGGGTGCGCCCGGGCGAGAAGGTGCCGGTCGACGGCGAGGTCGAGGAGGGCCGCTCCTCCGTCGACCAGTCCATGGTGACGGGCGAGTCCGTTCCGGTCACGAAGGAACCGGGAGCCCCCGTCATTGGCGGCAGCCTGAACACGACGGGCGGCTTCATCATGCGCGCGACCAAGGTCGGCGCGGACACGATGCTGTCGCGGATTGTTTCCATGGTCGCCGAGGCCCAGCGCTCGCGCGCGCCGATCCAGCGTCTGGCGGACGACGTGTCGGGATGGTTCGTGCCCGCCGTCATCGCCGTCGCGGTGCTCGCCTTCGTGCTGTGGCTCTCGTTCGGGCCCGAGCCGCGTTTCAGCTTCGCGCTTCTCGCTGCGGTCTCCGTCCTCATCATCGCCTGCCCGTGCGCGCTCGGGCTCGCTACGCCGATGTCCATCATGGTCGGGGTTGGACGGGGAGCGCAGGCCGGCATCCTGATCAAGAACGCCGAGGCGCTCGAGCGCCTGGAGAAGGTTGACACGCTCGTCATCGACAAGACCGGGACTCTGACCGAAGGCAAGCCGTCCGTCACCGCCATCGTGCCCGCGGCCGGCTTCGACGAAGAGACAGTGCTGCGGATGGCCGCCAGCGTCGAGCGCGCGAGCGAGCATCCGCTCGCGCTCGCGATCCTGCGCGAGGCTGAGCGCCGGGGTCTCGCGACCGCGCCCGTGACCGAGTTCGATTCCCCGACTGGCAGGGGGGCGCTCGGGTCCGTCGGCGGCCACAAGGTCGTGCTCGGCAACGCCAGGTTTCTGAAGGAAGCTGGGGTCAACGGGCTGAAGTCCGCCCTGAACGCCACGGCGGAGCGGCTGCGCGCTGACGGGGCGACGGCGATTTTCGTCGGCATTGACGGGCGGCCGGCCGGCGTGGTCGCCATCGCGGATCCGATCAAGGCCACCACGCCCGAGGCGATCCGCGCCTTGAGGGCCGAGGGCATCCGGATCGTGATGCTGACGGGCGATAACTGGACCACTGCCAAGGCCGTCGCGGCGAAGCTCGAGATCGACGATATCGAGGCGGAGGTTCTCCCCGAAGACAAGAGCTCCGTTGTAAAGCGCCACCAGACGGCGGGCCGGGTCGTCGCGATGGCGGGTGATGGGGTGAACGACGCTCCGGCCCTCGCCGTGGCGGATATCGGCATCGCCATGGGCGGCGGCACTGACGTCGCAATCGAGAGCGCCGGGGTCACCCTGCTGGGAGGGGACCTCAACGGCATTGTCCGCGCGCGCCGCCTGTCCCGGGCAACGATGCGCAACATTCGCCAGAACCTGTTTCTCGCCTTCATCTACAACGCGGCAGGCGTGCCCCTCGCGGCTGGCCTCCTCTACCCCTTTCTAGGCATCCTACTCTCGCCGGTGGTGGCCGCCGCCGCCATGGCGCTGTCCTCTGTCAGTGTGATCGGGAATGCGCTCCGGCTGCGCGTCGCGAGCATCGCGTGAGGATCGCCGGCCCCGCTCTGGCCATTGTCGTTGCCGTCCTGCCTATTGGTGAGGCGGCTGCGGCCGGGGGCCTCGATCCGCCTGGCCTGACGAACTCGCCCCGCACGGAGCGGCTTGGCGGACGAGAGGCCGCCGTGGAGTTCCTTCGGCATCTCTACGCCGTCTACCTCGGCATTCGGGGCTGCACCGAGGCAAGCCTTGAGCTGGGCAAACCCGAGTTCCTGCCCAGCGTCACGCTCCTGGACGCGCGCCGCGCGATGACGGCCGTCGACGCTGCCGCAAAGGGAGCGGGTCTCGACATCGACCGTATCTGGACGGAGGTCGCGCCTCTCGGCGTCGTCACGGCGGAGGCCCTGAAGGAAGACAGCCCCGACCATCTCGCCAATTGCCGGGGGATCGGCGCTGTCTTCCGAATCGATCTCGCGAATCTGCAGAACACTCTGTCGAAGCTGGGGGAAGCCCGACCGCTCATCGAAAAGGACTTCTGAGGTGTACCGCTCGTTGGCCGACTCCACGAGGCCGAGCCGAGAGGGATGGCCGCGACCATGATGGTTCCGACAGTCACAGAGATCGTGGAGGCCTATCTCGCGACGATGGATGCGAAGAGGCCGGGGCTCGTCCAAGGCTTTCATCTCGTGGGCTCCGCCGCGCTCGACGACTTCGCCTTCGGGATTAGCGACATCAACTTTGTAGCCGTGACTGCCAGTTCTCTGGGAGCCGAGGATCTCGTCGCGATCGCGGAGGTGCACCGGGATTTTGCCTCGAAATACACGAACGTGCCGCTCGACGGACCGTATCTCTCCCAGGCGGAACTCGAGGGGAAATGGTCGGCGATGGCGGACGGTCCCCACGTGCGACGGGGCGCATTCTTCGAAACCGGAACGCACGGACGCGGGTATTTGGACCGGCACGCTTGGTCTGACAGTGCAGAGACTTTACTAGGATTGCCGATAGGCACCGACCTCTCAATCCAAACGCAGACGGTCGACGAGGCCGCGATCCGTCTCGCGGAACGCACGATTACCGAGCTCCTGGCGAATGAGCAGGACGAAGCACCCTATTCTGTTGCTGATGGGAACAAGCTTTCTCAAGCCGTGCTTGCGCTCGCTCGGCTCCATTATACTCTGACAACCGGGCGCCTTACTTCAAAGACGAAGGCCGGTCTCTACGCCCTAGTCACGTTCTCATCACGGTGGTCGCCTCTTATAGAAGCCGCTCTCTTGCGCAGACGCGCACCGACCTCAACACTCCCGAGTTTCCCGCTCGCCATGGTCGTGGCCTACGCTCGGATGGTGGCCTTCGACATGAGCGAGCTTGCCTGCATGGGATCCTCCGAGGAATCCATGGGCGCGCGCTGAACCACATCGCGCCGGCGAAACGCGTGCAGGGGCTATTTCTCGTCTTCGCCTCGCCCCAGAGGAGTCTGATAACTCGATTTGAAATTCCGCGGGGAGCGGGGTCCGGGACAGCCCTCGGTGCGTAAGGATGGGTCCAAAAACGCGCCGCTATGTTAGATGCTAGCGACATGGCCGAACAAGATGACCAGCCTCCGGGTCACCCCGTATCGCACGAACGCCAGCTACCCCGTCTCCGGCGTATCGAGGGACAGGTGCGCGGTATTCAGCAGATGGTGACCGACCGCCGCTATTGCGTAGACATCGGACACCAGATCGACGCCGTCATCGCGGCGCTTCGTCGGGTGCAGTCCGACATGATCCGCGACCACCTTGAGGCCTTAATCCAGGCCACGGTTGCGAGCGACATCCCGGAGGACAGGCGTCGTGAGCTGGCCGATGAAATAGCCACGCTTATCTCGAGGGGCAGTTGACCGGCCGGTTCTTGTGACCGGCTCGGAACAGCTGCCTCTAGGTCGACGGATCGCGCTTGCGACCGGTTGCCAGGAGAGGACGCAGCGGTGCCTGGGGAGCTCCGCGTGAACTCGCCCCGCCGGTCGCAGCAACGTCCCGTTCGTGTCGACCGGCCTCCCGGCATGGGAAATCTGTGTGGCGGCCGCCGATCGTAATAGGTGGTCATCTCACTTGGCCGAGTGCCTCTGGACCCATTTCGTGAGCTCGGCGACCTCCTGCTCCTGCTCCTTCATGGTCTTCTCTGCGGTGCGTTTGGCCCCTCCGTCCTTGCCGTATTTGACTTCCACCTTGGCCATCTCGATCGCACCAAGATGGTGGGCGATCATCCCGCAAACAAAGGCGACGTCAGGGTCCTTTGCCGTCATGCCCTGCATCATCGCCGGGTTCATCCGCATCATCGCCTGCATGAGACCGCGATGAGCCTCGTCCATGCTACCCATGGCGCCTTGCATGTCCCGCATCGAATCCGCCGACATCGGCATCGAGCTGGCAGACGCACGGCAACCCTCGGGGAGGTCGAAGGCCGGCGGGCTCGCGGCCGCCGAACCCGATGAGGGCTGGGGGGCCGTGGAGGTCTGGGCCATTGCTCCAGCCGAGAGGAGGGCTGCGGTCAAGGCGACTAGGGCATAAAGGGGGCGTTTCATCGGCTTCTCCTGAAGGGACCGCGAGCGGGCTGCGGCAGCTTTGTTTTGGATGGCCAATCAGGCGGCCATCCGGCGGCAGCTCTCGGCGCAGCGGCGGCACTGGTCGACGCAGTCCTTCATGTCACCCACGGCCTCGCAGCTCTTGGCGCACTCCTCACAAATCTCTGCGCATTCGCGGCAGGTGTGCTTGTGGTGCTCCGTTCCGATCAGCATAAAATGAGCGCTCGTCCGACAGATCTCGGCGCAAGCCATCATGATGCGGAAGTGGGCCGGTTCCGTGTGCTTGCCTCCGGCCTCCAGGCAATGGTTCATAGCCATCCCGAGGCAGGTCTGATAGCAGCGCAAACACTCCTCTATGCAGCTGCTCATGTCTGATGACGTCGGGTGCATTGACCGTGACTCCAGGCGAGAGTGAGGGGGCGCTCTCAACAACATAACATACCCTCTAGGGGTAAAGTTCCCCGTTGGCTCGGAACCCGTTGGTCGCAAGCCAGAACGCCAGACCTCAAACGGCGACAGTCAGGCAAGGAGCCGGGTGCGTAGGCTCAAGGGCGTGTCGAGATCAGGGCTGCGAGAAGCGGGGGCGGCTTCGCGAGGGGAGGTTGGTGTCTCGATGAGAGAGACCCGCGTCTTGGTACGAGGCGCCAAGTCTGGGGTCCGCTGCAGGGCTGAGTTTCTTGAGATCGGTGCGTTCTGTGGGCTCGTCGGTGCCGGCCTGCCTAGCTTGATCTCAGCCGCTACCTGGCCGTCCGGCGACGGGTGATGCACGACTGGCGAGCGAGCCCGCCGGCCTTTGTGATGCAGCCGAAGCGCAGCAACGTTGTGCTCGCTATGGCCGCGTTCCCTCGAGGGGGTCGCTCAGGTTGCTCATGGATCGAGAAGCGCAACGGCATCCACCTGTAAAACGTCAGCAAGTCTCTCAAGTATGTCGACCGTCGGCGCATTTTCCTCGCGCTCGATCATTCCGACATAGTTGCGGTTGAGCCCCGCCCGTTGGGCGACCTCTTCCTGAGTCAGACCACGCTCGGCACGAAGCCGCCGCAGGTTCCTCGCCACTCTCGCTCTTAGCCTCATCGAGGCAGGGCGGGCAGAGTCGGGACAGGCCTCCACCCAGTATTCTAGGTATTCGTGCTGCGAAGCCGGGTTTGCCGCGATCAGGCTGCCCACGCCCAGGCTTACTCGGCGTTGAGACTCCGTTCATCCAGAACCCCTGGGGCGTATCTGGATCCGGTCAGAGGAACACTGCGATGAAGCTCGACCGAAAGGACGCAATCATCCTGAACGCGTTGCAGCAAGACGCCCGTTTGACAGGCGACGACCTCGGACCGCTGGTCCACCTATCCTCGGCTGCGTGTAACCGGCGCATAAAGCGGCTGCGCGACGCGGGTGTGATCGAGGGCGAGGTCGTGATCGTCTCCCCCGAGCGGGTCGGGTTTAGCCTTCTCCTGACAGTCCTCATGTCGCTGAAGAGCGACCACGCTCCTGACGCCGTCGACCGGTTGAAAGCGGCACTGCGCGACCGGCCCGAGGTCATCAATGCCGTGTCGGTGGCCGGCCATTGGGATTTCGTACTGACAGTCGCTGCGACAGGACCGGACCGCTACGAGGTGATGATGCGTGAGCTTCGGGCAGCGCATCCCTGCCTTGACGGGTCGGAAGCCCTACTTGTCCTCGATCGGATCAAGGTCGGTCTATCAATCCCAGTCGGGCCCAAGTGATACCTGTGCCCCGTATCTCTATCTGCGCAGCGGACGCGCTTTGGCGCGAAAAGTGCGTTTACTGCGCGTTTCGGGCGGCAGTGGGAGGACGATATTGCGGAGACAGCGCACACCGAATGCCCCATTTTGACGCACAGATATTCGGTGGCGGTGGCCCTCCATAGCGAAGCCGGCACGGTTCTTCGCTCAGGGCTGGTCCCAGGAATAGGACGGGAGAGGATATTGATCCGGATGGCGGACACGAAAGTCGTCGCACAGCACCTTCACGCACGATACGAGCCGCTCAGAGCGGTTACGCTGATTGGGCGCACGATGCAGAAGGCCTTGTTTGCTGGCCGCTCGGATGAGGTAGTGTTCTGGGCTCTCGTTCACGCCCATTACCGCGGCGGGGAACTCTGTGGCGCCACGGATGCCGAGCTTGCGGCCTTCCGGGCCTCGATCGTCCCCGACCTCGTTGACGTCCACTGATCCGGCGACGATCCGGGCTTCGGATGGGAGCGGCGCTGCCTGAAGGGAGTGTTCCGCGCCAGATTAAACATCTCCGGGCGAAACCACGATCGAAGCGCTCGCCGGCGTCGGCGGGTTCGAGGCCACTCCGGTCGAGGTCGAAAAATCGCCTGGCCCGGTCGGACTGGCCGGAGTGCAGACCGCCTCACCATCCTTACATTTTGGATCGGCGAGCGAGCGCGCGTTGTTGGCCATGGCGCAAATCGTCGTGCCGTTGCTATCTGAGAAGCCCGAGCACCGACCCGAATTGACCATCTTCTGGCAATTCCCGGTGCCGAGCTGGATGCAGGCGCCAATCAGGCTCGCGTCGACCTTCTGGCCGTCGAACGTCGACATTGAAGCGAGCTGCCTGACCGCCGGCGAGTTGTAGCCGTCGTTCGTCAGGTTAGCCCAGGCGTTCACCTGCTGCTGCAAGGACATGCATCCATAGCCAGCCCGATCCGTCCCGGCATACTTCTGGACGTTCGCATTATTGAGCTGAAAGATGCCGGTGCAACAGCTGCCGTTATACACGCCCTTGTTGCCGCCGGATTCGAAGCGACCGAGACCGCCGAGCGAGCAGGATGTGGCCTTGAGGTCGTCGCGCAACGATGAGTTCCGGACGGCGTCCGTGATCTCCTGGGCCGAGTAGTTGGTGCGCTCGCAATATTGTCCCCGCTGCGCCCAGGCCATGTCCGGACCGAGCATGCCGAGACCGAGGATGAAGGCGAGGAGAAGCAAAGGGTGCCGTGCGCGCATGTTCCGCATCTCACCTGATCGGGTAGACGTGAGCGCAGCTCGGGATGTCCTTGCCGCCGACCCTGGTGCGCAGCGCGACCGTCCCGGCTATCGGGTCGAAACGCGTGTAGGTGGCGTCGTCGCGATTCTTCGCCGGCAGGTCCGGATCATTGTGGTCGGCGTAGCAGCCTGCGACCGTCTTCATGCCGATCAGCTTGCCGTCCTGGATCATGGCGATGCGGACGGGGCAGTTCGAAGGCTCGATCTCGGCGCCCTTGTCGTTGGCGCCGCTCTCGCATTGTCGCGACAGGGCGGTGCTGACGATGATCGTGCGACCATCGTCGCGGTAGGTCGAGGACAGCGCCGTCACGAGCGCGTTGTTGCCGTTGAGCGGCCGCTTGAGCTGCGTCGTGACGTAGGCATTGGCCTCGCGGATGACGTCGGGCCAGACGAGCGTCTGTAGCGGGTCGTTGGACGAGGGAGTCTGCAAATCGTGGAACGTCATCGCCTGCCAGGTACCAGCGGCTTGGCCTTGCGCAGCCGCGGCGCCGGGAGCGGCGAGGCCTGCGATCAAAGGGATGAGAACGGAGAAGCGCATCGGAACCTCCTGATGTAACGTGCCGACCGGCATGGCAGGGCCGGGGGTGCGGTCCAGGCCGCGCGGCGCGCGCCCCGGGAGGGGTTGCCTTGACCGCATCCCGTGCGGCCATGACAGGATCGGGAGCCGCACATCGATTGTCTCATGGCGGGTAGAGCGGGATTTCGTGCGAGCAGCCCTCGATCGCCCGATGATCGATCACGAGGCCAGTCCTGACGAGCTTCCTGGCAGGATCGTAGGAACTATAGGCCACGGCGCGGTTCGGGTCGTTGTCCTCGCCCGGTACGGGCGCAGCGAGTTCGAGAAAGCAGGTCCGGCCGCCGTCGAGGGTCCGGACCCGCACGCCCTCGTAGATGGCGACCCGCAGCGGGCAGAGCTTCACGGTCGCGCGGGCAGCCGCGTGGAACTCCTTCATGGCACAGCCCGTCGCCGTGTTCAGAATGCTGAGGACGACGGACTTTTGAGTGCTCCAAATCACGAAATGGGCCTCCGTGGCCGGAGCGTTCGACGTCTGGAAACGCGTGTCGCCGCGGGCGAGATAGGCGCGGTTGTTTTCGTCGAGCGCATCTCTCCAGATATCGGCGTAGGTTCGTGTCGCGGTCGAAGGCTGCCTCAGGTCGGCATAGGACAATGGCCGCCACGTGGTGGGGTCGGGCGTCAGCTCCTGCGCCGTAGCGGCCGCCATCGGGATGGTGGTCGCGATCGCTGCCAAGACTGCCCACAGCGAGGCGGCAAGCGCGCCCGCGGCGTGCCTGGTCTCAGTCCTTCCGTGTCGTGGCAGGGCGATGATCGCCTTGGGGTTGGGCACGCGGCTACTCGTAACGATCGCGGCCGGGAACCCACCACCAGCGGTCCTTCGGCGATCTCTCGCCGTTGAGCCACGGCGCGAGCGAGCGCGGCGGGTTGACGGGCTGCATGCTCCACGCGGCACGGTCGTAGTAGAAGTTGACGGTCTGACGGCCGAGGTTGCGGCCGAGGGCGTCGAGGAAGTCCGTCGCGCAATGGACGACAGGACCACGGTAGCGCGCGACGCGCGCCGTCTGCGCATCGAGCGCACCGGGCTTGCAACCGAAGAGTCGGACGGATGTCGCGCGCAAATCCGGTGGCGCGTCGGCCAGGAGGCGGCGATACGCGTCGTTGGCCTGCGGTTGTGTCGGATAAGGGAAGCGCTCGGTCAGGGCCGGCGCAAAGGTGGATCGATCCGGGGCGTACTCGAGCCGCCCCGGTTCAACCCGGTGCGGCGAGTAAAGCGCGTCGGTTGCCGGCGGTTGCGCGACCACAACGATCGGTGGGGGAGGGGAGGAGCAGCCCACGAGCACGAGCAATGGAAAAAAGGCGCGCGCAGCAGGTTTCACGGCGTCCGCTCCGGTCCGAAAGTCGCCACATCGCCGGGTGCGCGCCCGGCGCGAAAGTCCCAAGGCATCTGGAAGGTGCTCGCCCACAGGCCGCGGTAGGCCTTGCGAGCTTCGCGTTCGGCGGCCGCGTAGGCGCGGATCGCGGGGTCCTGGTCGCTGGCGGGCAGGGTCACGGCGATCCCATCTCGGACCATGTCGGCGGCGAGATCGGGATGGGCGGCAGAGGCGCAGCGCGCGAGATGCTCGCCCGCCTCTTCCCTCACGGTGGCGCAGGAGAGCCACCTATTCAGCGTGGCTGTTACGAGCCAGGCCACGGCCATTACGCCGCAGGGCCAGGGCTGGCGACCAAGGCGGGCCGTTTGGGCGGGCGCGCAGGTGTCGATGCCGTAGAGGCGGTAGACGGCCCCGGTCTCGATGTCGCGAAAACGGCGGCCGTCGAGGACTTCGACCCGCAAGGGTGGTCGTTGAGGAGGGCCGTCCGGCCGATAGATCCCTGGGCGGTCAGGCGCGGGCGATTGGGCGCTGGCGGACCCGGTAAGCACAATCCAGCCGGCGATTGCCACCACGCCGACGCCGCGCTCACGCTTCGGCGTCATCATGTTGGCCGAGGTCGAGCTTGTGGAACACGTTCGCGACGATGTCCGTCGTGTAGACGGTCTCACCGTTCTTTTTGTAACCACCGTCGGCGACGCGGCACTCAGCGTAGACCGGGTCACCCTTCCCGACATTCGCCAGCGCCCACGCTGCGATCTTTTCGTTCAGCAAGCTGATGGTGACCCAGTCGGTCTCTTCCTGCCGCAACCCTTTCGCGTCGGTCCAGACGCGGTCGGTGGCCACGTTGATTCTAGCGGTCCTGCCGAAGGATTTTGGCGCTTGGCCCACACGGCCACGCACAATGAACAGGTTCGTCGTCCTCACGGTGAAAGCTCCTTTGAGGAGAGGGAATCGAGAGAGAGGGCGCCGCCGTTGCTCGGCGCCGGGGGTGCCCCGAGGGGCCCCCGCGTGGTCTTCAGCGCGCGCAGGATGATGGCGTTGGGGTCGGGGACGTCGGCGAAGGCCCAAAGTCCAGCCCGGCTGCGTTGCGCGACAAGCTGGGCGACAGAATAGGGAGCGTGGAGGGGTTTGCCGTCCGGGGTGAGCGCTGCGAAGGCATATCCCGTGGCGATCAGCGCCGTGCCGAGATCGATGCGCGATCCCGTCCCGGCGCCCGTCGTCGGCTGAGCGATGCAGAAGACGAACACCGTGCGAGCCGCAGGGAGCTCGGCCGCGTTGTAGCACTGGGGGCGCAGATCGCGGGTGAGTGCGATCAGCATGATGAGCGAGGCCTCGCCGCAATCCCTCTTCACCCCGTATGCGTTGGTGAAGCTCGTCCCTCGCAGGCAGGATTGGACGCCGTAGAGGCGATAGGTGACACCCCGATCCGTCCAGCTGTCGCCCGTCTCATAGACGGCCGAGGCCGGCACGGGGAACCACGCCGGCGCCTGCTGGGCCGACGCCGGCCACGCCGCCGCGAGCATCCCGACGAGGGAGGCGGCCGCTGTCCGCATCAGTAGCCCCTCAGGGAGAAGTAGAAGCGCTGGGCGCCGTTCGCGGTGCCGATGTCGACAAAGTGCGGATCGGGTCGTGCATCCCTTGGGATCGACGGGTAGGTGGTCCGGCAAGACGCGTCGTGGCCCGAGCCGCACGTCTGCTGCGGCTTTGACAGATCGGTGCAGACCGGCCCGTTCTCGTTCACCACGGACGGTTCATCGTCGCTGGTTTGCGTCGGCGTCAGCCCGGCTGGGCACGGCAAGTACGGGTCGTAGCCGAGGCTACTCGCACGACCTTCTTGGCAGACCGGCCAGCCGCGACCGCGCGCGAGCTGTCGGAAAAGCTCCTGCATAACAGGGACGCAGTAGGGGATGCCTGACCAGCCGGGAGCCGCCGCTGCGGCGCAGAGCAGGACCTTGCAGCCGAACGACGCGTCCTGCGCGCGGGTCTGGAAGGTCATCGCGAACGTCGCGGCGAGAACGATCCCCGCGGCAGTTGCCACTGAACGGAAGCCGCGCTCGCAGCGAGATGCCAAAGGATGGTTGACGGCGATCATGTCGCCGTTATACCAATGTCTATTATAATGTCTATAAACGAATCCGGTTCGGGGGCGTTGTGGGAAGAGCGGGTGCGGTTGTCGGGCTGAGCCTTCTGGCGTGGCAGGGCCCTACGGCGTGGCAGGTGGTGAGGGCCGAGACGGCGGCCGCTGTCGACGCCTCGGGGCGCGTGGTTCCGATTCGGCAAGACGCGGCCCGGCCTGCGGTGATCGGGCGATCGGGTGGGTTTCCGTGCGTCGAGGGTGCCGCGCTGCCTGTCGAACAGGCGAAGGGCCTGGTGGCGCGCGTTGCTGCCGAGGAGGGGTTCTATCCCGAATTCGTGCTGTCGGTCGCCAAGATCGAGAGCCGATACGATTCGACGGCGCGGTCGGAGAAAGGTGCCTATGGCCTGATGCAGCTGATGCCGGACACGGCGGAGCGCTTCAAGGTCGATCTCTGCGATCCGGAGGGGAATATCCGGGGCGGCATCCGCCTTCTTCGGACGCTGCACGCGCGCTACCGGAATCCGCTTTTCATCCTGGCTGCCTACAACGCCGGCGAGGACGCAGTTCGGAAGAGCCGTGGCGTGCCGCCCTTCCCCGAGACGGTGCGCTTCGTCGCCGACGTTCTGAACGATTTCTACACCTGGCCGAACCCGGCCGGAGGACCGAACGCGGTGCTGGCAGCCGCATCCGGGCCCGGCATCCTTGAAATCGAAGGGGGTAGAGCGGCTCCCGCTCCTTCCTTGCCTCCCGGCAAGCCGTCCGGCTCCAACACACCCTCAACCAAACCCGCCGCGCCGCAATGGAGCGACGGCTTCGTCATGCACGTCGAATGAAAGGATGCGAATGATGCCGAGATTGCCCCGGAATGTCCTGCCGCTCAGCGGTGCCCTTATCGTCCTCAGCGCGGGATCCGCGCTGGCGCAGGCCGCCGGAACGTTGCAGCCCGTGCAGTCGACGCTGACCCAGCTCGTCCAGGCGCTGACCGGACCGATCTCGACCGCGCTCGCAACCCTCGCAGTGATCGCCTGCGGGTTCTTCGCCTGGTCCGGCCGCCTCACCTGGGGCATCGCCGGCAGCGTCATCTTCGGGATCGTGCTCGTCTTCGGCTCGGCCCAGATCGTTCAGTTCTTCCAGTCGGCGGTCGGGCAGTGAGCGCCCACGACGACCTTGAGGAGCCGTTGATCACGCCGCTCGTGAAGGCGCTGACGCGCGCGCCGACGCTGATGGGCGTGCCGTACATGTACTTCATGTTCAACGGCGTCGTGTCCTCGGTTTGCTTCCTCGTCACGCACAACCTGTTCATGCTGCTGGTGGCGATCCCGCTTCACCTCTTCGGCTACGTCCTGACGCTGCGGGACGACAGGATCTTCGAGATCCTGTTCGTGAGGTCGACGCGGTGCCCGCCTCGTTCGCGTGCCTTTTGGTCCGCAGACAGCTACGCCGCCTGAGGTTCCGATGGTCGCGCGAGCACTCCTCGATGAGCTGACCTTCGGCGCCGTGTCCCGTCGCGAGCGCCCCGTAGCGTCGCACATTCCCTACACCCGCCACGTCGACGATCATGTCGTGCGGACGCGCGACGGGCTGGTCATGACCTTCCTGAAGCTCGAAGGTTACTCGTTCGAGACGGCCGACATCAGCGAGATCAATTCCCGGCTCCTCGCCCGCAACGACATTGTGCGGACGCTCGCGAACTCCCGCTTCGCCCTGGTTGGCCACGTCATTCGGCGCGAGGTGAAGCCCCATATCGCCTCGACCTTCGACAACGCGCTCTGCCGTGAGATCGATACGCGCTACGACGCGGCGCTGTCGAAGCGCCGCATGTTCGTCAACGAGCTCTACGTGACGATCGTTCGCCGGCCGCTGCAGGGCCAAGCCGGCACCTTCGACGCGATCCTCACGAAGCTCCTCGGGCGCAAGGATCAGGCGGGCGAGTCAGTCGCCGTCCAAACCGCGTTGACGGAGCTCCGGGACGCGGCAACGGCCGTGCGGGAGAATCTCGCGGCCTACGGGGCGCGCCAACTCGGGGTCGTCCGGCGCGACGGCGTCTGGTTCTCCGAGCCCCTGGAGTTCCTGGTCCAGCTCGTGAACGGCGGCCTGCCGCGCCCGATGCACCTCCCCCGGATGGGGCTCCCCCGCGCGCCCCCCCCGGAACGT
>ERZ500994.409-NODE-409-length-13547-cov-5.789505_pt1 | contig 13547 bp, 12 predicted proteins | sample MGYA00248878_ERZ500994 | MGnify/ENA primary metagenome ERZ500994 (study PRJEB25958, sample SAMN03398533) | human skin metagenome | study: EMG produced TPA metagenomics assembly of the Human Skin Microbiome Metagenome (human skin metagenome) data set. | reverse complement strand
GTCAAAGACTCTTTGGGGGAGGTGGTGTCTCAAACCGATGCTGAATTAACGGCACGTCGCAACGATTACGCCAATAAGATTGGTTATAGTGCCTCGTATGACCCATTTGCCAGTATCAAGGCGTCAGCTAATCAAGTTTATAACAATGCAGATACCATCGCTCAAACAGCGGTCAATAATGCCAATACTGCCGTAAACAGTACAATGACAGGCATCACCACGCCATCGCCAACCGTACAACGAACACCACAGGCAGTTCAAACTCCAAATGTTCAAACGGCACCCATAGTCACTGCCCCAATTCAGTCAAGTCCTTCAAGCATGGGCGACACCAACCGCTTTACCGGGGGAACCAGTACCAACAATAGCACCAACCCATTTACTCGTAACTAAATCGACGGATTGAATCAATGAATCACTCACCGCAGTTCATGCCAAAAAAACTATTTCCAATCATACGCGGCAGCATGATATTGGGGGTGTTTGTCTTGTCTATGAGCGTTATGCGTAATGCCACGGCTTTGGATATAACGTCGATTGCGATGAATTTTGTGAGGGGATTGGGGATCGAGCAGCTGTTTGGCAGCACCACCAGTAGTCAAAGTAATGCGGTTACCGTCAACACAAGCCAAACCGCGCTATCGGCGTCGCTGTTATCCAATGCCATCGCTAAAACCAGCGAGGTTCAAGCAGCTGTGGATCAGGGTATTGAGATTGGTAAGCGCGTCACTCAGGCCCAGCAAGATAAACAAATTGGACGAGGTTTACCGAGCAGCATTGGCTGTGAAGCGATTGCTGAAAAGCAGCTGGCCAATACCCGAAAGATTATCACTGACGATACCGTATTATCTCAAACCTCAGCGGTAGCCGCCTCTCACGTTGTCAGCGAAACCCAAAAACGTTCGCTGCGTACCCAAGTGCATTTAAACGATTATTGTGACGTCACTGAAAGCGCACAGGGTATTTGCGTACTAAAAGCCGATGGTATGGGTGGGGCCGATACCAACTATGGTATGTGGGCATCACAGCTATCGCTCTCAAAAGAGCAACAAGCTGCTGCACAAAATTATATTTTTAACAATGTCGATCCTGCCGATACCGTGGATAGTAAATGTGACGGCAGTTTATGTGGCGAGCTGGCCAGCATGCAGCGTGGATTTAATGCGTTATCGAGCATCGTTCACAATGCCTATTTATCGCAAATTAATGACCGGGTAGTGTTAGATACGGTACCCGATGCTAAGGCGGTTATCTCAGATACGATTAAAGCCGATAAGCCAGCGGCAACCGGTAACACGGTAAAAATGCCCGATAGTGGTGCCAACCCTTCTGCATCCGCGCCTATCACGCCAGCATCTAGCGCAAAAAATAAATAATGAAAGAACCTGGCAATCCTTGGTTCATAAGAGGCTATCAATGAATAAGAATTTTTTAACACTTTTGGCAATTACCGCCGTCGCGCCATTTGCAATCGCCGCTGCGCCACTTGAGCAATTTCGTTCGGTAACCTCTGTGCAGCAACAAAGCGCACAATTAGCCGCAACCACAAATGCCAAGATAACTACCATGTCTGAGCAGATTAATGGCGCACTGGCGACCCAATCGTCGGCATTGGCCAATGCCATTCGTGGGGCCGTCGCGCAAGAGGCTGTTAGTGCCACGCAGATTGCCACCGCGGATAGAAATGCGCGTGTGGTGCAAGCGGAGGCAAAAAATGCCAGTGACGTTGCTCAAAAATTATTGGATATTAAATTAAAGTATGGTCCACAAACCGGTCAAGGGTATGCTGCCTGTAAAACGCTTATAGAAAATCAGCAAACTGACCAAGCTGTCACCAATGCCACGCTTAATACCAAAGATAGAGTGGTAACCACGGACAACGCCGCCGGACGCTTCTCAAGCAGTTTGCAAGATTTTGCGGCTAAACGCAATCACAATCACTATACCAACTTCTGTACCAAAGAAGAATATGACCAAAAGTTGTGTGATGAAGTATCAGACATGCCAGGGCTTGATACCAATGCGGCAGTATTATTTTCATCCGCCAAAGCTGGAACCAAAGTCGCTGCTGCAAAAGCCGCTGTTCGCGAAAATATCTTAGGTACGCCTAACATCGCGATTCCGGCCAACATGGGGCAAACCGCGCAAGGACAAGCGTACCTATATAACAGTAACCGTAAATCTGCCCTGTCTGCTTTCCCGGCCTATTCATTGGCGCATGCTGAGTCAATGAGTGAAAAACGTGATGATTTAAAAGATAGCAATGGCAACCCAATGTCGCCAAATGATCTGATTTTTGCCACAGTGTCGCGCTACTATGGTTCAGATGAAGCAAAACAATGGGCTAAAACGATGGCCGACCAAGTGCCACGCGGTCTATTGGTCGAGTTGGCTAAAATGGAAGGGGTTGGAGCCTGGATGGATAATCAAGAGTATGAGACCAATAACCGTATTATTGGTAACTTAGGCTCAATGACGGTCATTGCCACACTCCCACTTGAGGAGCAAGTCACTCGCAAACGTAATGTAATTGCAAGAAGTAGCACGGCAGCTGCTATCAAAAATTCTAATTAATGAGATAGTAATATGAATAAGCAAACCAACTACCTAAGAAAATTACTACCTGCGGCCTTACTGATTACCGCCGTTGCCCCAGCCAATGCGTTTTGCCCGGTTAATTTCTTCCCTGACCCTTTATTTAGACCCTCGTTCGTGTCATCACAAGCCAGCATTGATGCGGCTTTAACAGCGTTTAATGCCCGAACGCGTGTGAGCATCCAAAAAAACAGCGACGTGGTAACCGCTGCCATCGGTGTTTTAACCGCGCAAAAAGCCTTAGCCGCCTCTCAAATTGGTAAGGCCATTGAAAACAACACCCAAGTCCAAGCACAAGCCCAGCAATCGGTAGAGACTGCCATGAGCCTTGCCGGGTCATCGCCGAACGGCAAGAAGTTGAGAAGGTTAAGGAAAACACCCAAAAAGCCATTGCTCAAATGATAAACTCAGAAGTTACCGCTCGACCAGGACGCTGGGCATCACGTCGCACAGCATTGGCCGAACGCCTGGCCTTGCACGACGCGCTTTACTGTACCGCTGATCAAGTATCATCAGGCTTGTGTAAACGCGTTGGTAGCCGCGCAGGTAAGTCGCTTGAAGCGGCCACCTTATTCACGCCAGCCCCCTATGATAGTGCTGAGTATCGTGATAAATCAGCTTTTATTAATAACGTTATGGGACTACCGGACGATCCATTAGATAAAAACTTGGCTTCTACAAGCAATGGCGTTGAATTAATGGACGATAAACGTCGTAAAGACAGTATCAATTCAACAGCGTTAGCTGGCTTTAAGTACCTGCAAGCAGCCTACTCAGGTGTGCCTAACCAGCACCTATCTCAAGCCAACAAAGAGTTGCCGGTTGCTAAAAGTGAAGGCGATCAGCTAAGACAAGCAGCGCAGACTGCCAGCGGCAAAAATAGCGCAGCCAACACGTCATACTCAAGTGATGGTTCGTATGGCTCCGGTGTACCATTGGCATTGCAACTTAAGAATGATGTGTCTCGCTATTTTGGTAGTGGTGATGAATACAAGCAATGGTCAAAAACCTTGGTTGGCCAAACTGAAAAAGGCGTATTAAAAGAAATTCTAACGATTAAGGCATTACGATTATTCCAGCAATCCGAAAAATACCAACAACTCATGCAGCTTGAAGCAATGGTAGCCGCGAACGTGGCTGCTGAGACTTACCGAAATGGTATGCAAGCAAACATTGAAAATCAGCGCAATCGCATTACACGTTCAAATACGGCTGCTGCAATTAAGGCTTCACAATAGCCGCTGGCATGATGGGTATGATATATGGATTTACTAAGCGAAAGTTTTAAGTTGGAAAACTCGGTGGATTTAACCGAGCAGGAAAGTTTTGAGTTGTGGGATGGGATGGGGACCGCTCATCCCCTACATCATGACGATGTATTTAACGTCAGCATTACCACGGCCACCGAAGTTGACAATTTAACTGGTGATATTAGTACCTATATCGTTAAAGAAACTCTGCCGGTTTACATGCAACAGGCCGATACCCGGCAAATAGAACACAAGCTTGCTCGCATCCTACGGAAGGATTTACCGCCATCATCTAATTTATATAATGTTGGGATGGTGACTAAAGCGTTAACCATTGGTCAAGCCACTGAGTTGTTTCAAAGAGCATTGCTTATTCAACTTAAAGACGATGGCCTGTTTTATAAAATCCAAACGTCCCAAGCCGCTGAATTTAAACATAACTATGGTTTGCGTTTGGCCAAGCAAGATATTACTTCGTTGGCCAATAGCACTGAATATATTGTGAAGTATGTGAAAAAAACCTGCCATAATGCCTATTATTCGGCCGTCATCTTAAATAGCCGGGTACGTTTTGAGAATCAACTAGCACGTTCAGATGACGCAAACAAAGACCAAATTCAGTATGGTGAGAAAAATTATTTAGCCTTGCAAGACAAATTAGCCAAACATATCTTGCCAAGAAATCAACACTATTTACAGATAATTTCACCGCTTACCAACGCCCCGGTGACCGTAAATAGTCAGGCACTTTATATCGGCATCAAACAATTAGAATTAGAGTTAGGCCTGATAGATAAATGGGTCGTACAATTTACTTGTGAAGCCAACTACGCTGAAAGTACGCTTGATTTCATCAAAAAAAGACAACCGATGTATTATGACCTCAAAGACCTGTTTGCATAAAAAAGGACGGTTTTTAAACCGTCCTTTTTTGTTCAATTTTGGTGTGATAAGCGCAAAGCAGTTAGTCGTCTGATTCGTCGCTACGTTGTTCTTGTTCTTCTGTGCTTTCTACTTTCGACGCTGACTCACCAGTCCCCTCTTGCCCCTTTTCCCCATCTTCAAACGCATTAAGTGCTATTAACACGTTATCATCATTAAGTTCTTTGACACGTTTGGCTTCAAGGGTTTGCATTTTTTCATTTAAGGCCTTCATAGCTAATTTAACTTCACTAATTTCTCTTTCAACAGCCAATGTTGGGATTTTCTGAATAAGCAGATTATTGATATCAGGATGGTCGCCAGCTTCAATAAGGTCAACGACAGCTTGACCAATCAATAGTAATTCTTCATCGCTAAAATCCGCTTGCGGCTTTGGGCTTTGCAAACTTGCAATGAGTTCTTTGGTTTGTTCTAAGTGTTGGGCGTTGGCTTTTTTAATGACACTTGAGGCAGTTTTCTCAATCATAAAACCAAACATTTTACTTAAATCACTAAAATCTACGCTTTCATCGCCGATTTCATCGCTCTTATCACTTTGTTGCATAACATTTGCCCTAATTTAGATTAAATTTACCGACCACGCGAGATAGCTCGACATCCGTAGGCTGTGCTAGAGCATCACTGTATAGAAAAGACGCCTCACAAGGCTTTGATATTTGTGTTTGGGTTAGCAAGCTTTGAGTCGTGCTATCCTCTATATTAAATTTATGGGCAATGGCTTTAACCTTCGTACTGGTCTCAGCGATGGATTGACTATTAATGGTGAGTGCTTCGACATTATCATCTGAAACATTAGCACCTAAATTAGAGGGCTTAAGCTGCTCAATCGGTGTGTGTAAAGCCGATATTTGTTGATGACCGACATCTGTAGCTATTTGATTTAAAAAAGAAATTACTGATTCGTTACCCTCGGTTTGTGCCTTTGTAAAACACTGTTCAATAAAAATTTTTGATGCTGTACTATTGTCTGTCAAAAATGAGGGTGCAGATAAGGATTGTGCTGATTGAGGTCGAAGGTTGGCAGTCATTTACATTACCTTTTTAGATTATATTTATTGAAAAAATATAATTGTAATTTATTAAGTATATAATGATAATTTATCATTAATGCTATATCGAGTCAACGAAGGTAGAGTCGCTATAACCCTTGATGATACTAAGGTTTATAAGTTTTAGATGAATTTAAAAATAATTCTTTTTAAACATATCTATGAAATATATAATGAACTTGTACCTTAATAATATAGTATAAATTTTGTATGTTAGATAACCACAATATAGCAGCTAATACAAAAGGTGTTTTTAAAATATCGTTGGCAATTTGGCAATGCTTCAAGGGTAAAAAGGCAATTAGTTTATACTTGCAGGGGCAAGACGAATCTACTGGTAAGGTAACGTTATTTTATAAAGATGGGTATGGTAATTTAAGTTATGGATATTATCATCTGCAATCCATTATGACTGTGCTTAAATTATCATCATTAAGTAAGATGGTGGGTGACAATAATGCCATCATTTGCCCTGAATTAAACAATCAATCTATTGGCTTATATTTGCATAAAGACGACTATTTTGCGCCGTCTCACAATAAAGTATATGAAAATTTAGCGATAACAACAGTTTACGATAGTGTTAGTAATAACTTGGCAGACGATATGAGTTTTGGAAATAAAACGGTGGAGGAACGCCATGATTATTTTTATCAGCTCATGCTAAACAAAACAAGGGAAAATCAAGCCAACATTCTAGCAAGCATCGAGCAAGCTAAATGTAGCTAATGATTCATATAAATTATACCGATTTAAATTTAAGCTTATTAGAGGATATGAAATGGCAAATAAAATAATGATTACCGACTCACCGAACGAACCTAATGGTGCAAAAACCGCTAAGAAAGTTTCCAAGCTGGCTGCGTTAAATGCCTTTGAAGCCAACAGTCGCAATAAGCGCGTGATGGATTTTTATGCCAAAAATTTAGCCAAGCAATTACGTTCTCTACTACTTCGTTGGGCTAGAGCCAATAAAGGACTTACCCAAATTGAAGTAAGTGAACAGCTGGGTATTTTCCAATCCTCATACTCAAATATCGAGAAAAAAGGCGTTAAATCTAGCTATTTAGAAGCGATTTCAGAGCTATTGGATATTCCTCTTGATTTATTAAAAAATCCGACGATCGTTGGCGTCCAACAATTCATTTATAGCTCCGGTGCCGAGGATGTGGAATCTAACACTGAAAAGGACTTAGAAGCTCAATCTCTATCACAAGAATTGATAAATATCGAAACCTTAGACCTGAAAAGAGCCTTAAACAGTCCATCCAGTAAACAAATTAGCCCATCAATGTCGCTTAAAAAAGTTGTTGAGCTGAATCAATCTAACCAAAAAGGGATGGATTTTGATAATTCGGTGGTGATTTTACTGGTGACGCCGCATCAGACCAATATTATTTTACAGGCATTAGATCAGTTGCAACGCCACTATAAGACGCCTGACCGTATCATGGAAATTCAGGAGCTACGTCAAACTATCTCAGATAGCTATAGTCAAGCATTGGCTGATCAGTAAAGCGACGGTGGGTTTTTTGTGTAAATAAAAATGCCCATATCTGCGATATGCCAAAGCAAATGGGCTTGTTCATTGATTTGGCTGTTATGCTGAGACTGCTGGATATTACTTCCTTTTAATCTCTCGACATTTTGCGTCGTCTCCCCTTCACTTTTGCTAGACGTCTCAGTCGATTGAGCAGCCGCTTGAGGCGTTTTTTGAGCGGTCTCAGCATTAGTAGCTGGTGATTTTAGGGGTATTGCCGCAATTTTTTTTGATTTAAATTTAGATAACAGTTTTCCAAACACGCCCTTGCCTATCGTTTTCTTCAATTCACTGTTTTGTGGCGACGTATTATCTCGCCCATCTTGTTCTTGCTCATGAGCCTTATTCGCTTGTTGGCTATCTTCGTCTGTTTTAGGCGGCATAACGCTTCGTGTATTACCTAATACCAAACGCTCCTGCGGTTGTTGGTGTTCGTCATAACTGTCATCTATCGCTTGTTTTACCACTTGATAACCAATATCCGTGCTTTCCTGTTGGTTGGGTTTACGATGGTCTGTTGCCTTGACGGTTTCATTCATTTTTAGCAGCTGACTGCATTTTTTGAGGGCAAGGTACAAAATTGGCATGTTGGGCGTGGTGTTATCGTAAGTTAACACGATATTTAACATATCCTCGCCGAGGTCAGCTTTATTAGGGTTGTACTGCCAGGCATTATCAAGCTTGGTGCATTGGTAAGCATTGATAAATACCCCAAGCTCATGCTCGTTTCTCTCAAGGATAGTTAACGCCTCCTCTACCTTGTTAAATGGCAACAAAATGTTCAGCGTTGGTATATTTGTTAGAGATTTTAGGCAATTATTGATTAGCCATAGCGCATCTTCACTATTTTTTAAAGCAAGGTAGTCTTTGGCATCTAATATAAGGGGGCTTAAGATAAAGTATTGATGTAGGGCATCATAATCTAACCCAAGGTGTTCGGCCTGTGTTTTAAAGAGTCGTTTAACCGCAAGAGCTTGGTAATGACCAAGACCATACTCGTTAATATGTTTAATCAGAATACAAGCGAAAAAAAAGGCTTTATATCGGTGAACGTGCGCGGAAGATTGAGCATCAATATCGGATAATAACCATTCTCTAAATCTTAAAGCTTTATGAGTATCTTTGGCTTTATATTCGTTAATATCAACGAGTGAGTGGTCGATATGTGCTAAATCACTGTCTGTAAAGTCTGGCTTAAACCGTGACTGACCATTTACGTCTAAAACAGCGTCTCGAAAATCATTTGCTGGCAAGTTGAGATTAGCTTCTTCGTTATTTAACTCTACCAAAGCATTTCCCCGGCTTCTTCAAGATAAGGGTTAACGTGATTGTCGAGAACCATATTGCATAGGGCTTTTAAATTAACAGACCCTAAAATATCTAAGAGTTGATTAAGCTGACCCATATAAAAGGTATCTTCATCCACATTTGCAGAATGGCTGGCAGTACGGTGTTCACGTAAACCATCATATAAGGTAGCAACCGCTTTTACTTTTTCATCTTCAATCTCTTGAGTAACGGTGTTGTCTAAATCGTAGATGATGGCAAGCTTCACCATTATTTTTTCAAAAAGATTTTTAAGAAAATCGCCCTGGTAAATAAAATGCTCAACATTGTGCGGCACCAAATAAGCGTTTGGATCGCCGTCTTTGTGGTCAAAAATATAAAAACCTTTGCTGTGTATGCGCTCAATAATATGATTTTGTAAATCTTGCCACATGGTTCTAATCTCTAACGCCTTTATTGGTAAGGTCAAATACTATTTGTCGGACTTAGTAAGGGCTTGGGTCATTACCAAAATTGCTGCCTTTTTCCATTAATTCAAAGTCATCACGATCAGCGTCACTAAGATATTGTAATGGATCGACATCATCTAGGCCGGGGGTCATTTCAAACACAGGGAACTCGCCTTTTAAGCGTAAAAAGTTTGTATCGTAAATCGAATCTTCCATGCGCTGCATTAATTCTTCGGGTTCAGGGGTGCGAATACCATGAAATTTTAACCGATTATTGTCTATTAATAATCCGGTCAGCATTTCTTTCTCAAAAGGTAAGGATTTGACCACGCGATTAATGGCAGAATCGAACCCAAAACCAACTTTTTTACCCTGCATTTCAGGCGTTAACTCAGGCTGTAAGCTAACATAGACGTCACTACCATTGTCATTTGCTGCAAATAATTCAGTGATTTTTGATACATCAATTTCACGCATTTTTCCATTACCGTAGTTAATTAAACTATGTTAAAATTTTAACATATTTTGTATGATTATAATGTTTTTTTCCACTTAATTTTGCCAATACGTTATTTTTGATGGCCTTCAAGAGTTCCCAATATGTCCCTAATTTGTGATAATAATATCAATGCAACTTCTTCCAGCACTAGCTGTCAGAACGATGTCGCCATTGATTTTTTTAAACGTTTGTTTGGCGATAAGTTTATTGGTTCATTTTATGGTGAAGGCATACCGGCAACAGCAGCCAATACCTTGCAAAATGGTGATATCAACACATTGGCTTTGACCCTTAATACGGTCGCATTAGCCTCTATTTTTATCACCTGCTTATTATTAACTTTTTCCTTTTTCTACTTCATTATTGATGGGGCAAATGATGGTGCTGCAATAGGCTTTGGAAGTAAAAAAGAGTCCTCATTACTTGGGTTAATTGGACGTCCTTTTATTTCAATGCTTATGCTACTGCCGACCTTATCAGGCTATTCTGTTGTTCATATTTTGATTATTTACATTGCACTCATAGGTAATAATGGCGCAAACAAGATTTTCCAAAAAATAAATGACTTATCCATTCCTACGGCCAATCTATTTAAGACACAAACCGCGCTTTCCGATGATTTAAAAGCCATTAACGACGTCAGCGAGCCAGTCATTCAAGGGGCGTTTGCCGCGTACTGTATGCGACAAACCAATGATGATTTTACTGGGGCAAGGACCCAAACTAATAGTACCACTGGTTTAACCTTGGACTCAGGTTTAAAACCAACCACGTTCGGCGGTGTATTTTCCCAAAATAGTTTTACCTGGGTTGATGGAACCGGGTGGCTTAATGTCACTGGCATGAATGGCGATATTTGTGGAAAATTTACAGTAAATTGGCAAAATGATACGGCCAAGTATGATGCCTCGGATTTATCAGGTACATTCACCTTAGGCGGTCATAGTATGGGTGTTGGTTCAAATTCAACATTCGCTGCCAACGTCCGTGATATCGCCGAAGGTCTTGGTAAACTTAATAAATCTATCAACCAAACTAGAGCAATCGCAGCCCTTAACGCGTATGCTCAAGGATTTATGCTAGTTAATGGCGGTTGTTTACCAAGCGACGTGGCTTATCGTTTAGAAACAATGGCAGGTTATGAGGGACGTCGGAGCGTTCAAGGGCGTTCGGCTGTCTTAGATACTTGGCAAACTTGTAGTATTAGTGAGTCTGGCGCAAATGCGTGGCCAGTAACTAAATCTTCTGCTCAACCCACGACGGAGACAATAGGTAATAATACCGCTGGTGGTACTAATACGACAGGTGGTACTGGTACAACCAATGGTGGTACGACGAATGGCTCAACGCAGAATCAATATAATGTCTCTGCCATCATGAAAATTATTAAAAATCAGAATGACAGGGTAGATAGTCAAATATTAGCAATTTTAAATTCACAAGATCAGGCAACCAAGAATAAAATTGAGGAAGCCAGTAAATCAGTGCGCCGTGAGGTTCAATCTCAAGGTTGGTTGTTCTCAGGTATTGGCCAATCGCGTTTAAGACAGCTTCGTGCCATTGTTAGAAGCAATATTTATAACAAACCTTATGAGTTTGAACCGCGCAATATTACAAATATGGACGTGTTCCAAGACAGTGAAGATAAAAAGAAGAGTCCACAGCAAGAATGGCTCACCAAAATTGATAACTTTGAACGCGCAATTTATAACCGTTTAACCGACTTAGGGTTTACTTCTGCTTCACCGGTTATGACTCTTAAAGCTGGCACATCAGGCGGTTCAGCAAATATTGATGTAGATGGTATTGTCACTGCCTCACTCAAAGATGCAGTATTGGGTGTTGAGAAAAAAGCCATTCAAACTATGCTAGGTACAGAAAGTGATGGTACTGCGTTAGAGCGTATTCAAACCACAGGCGAGCTATTTTCTATCAATGCCATGTATGTTAATAAGTCATTGAAGCTTATTAATAAGACATTAGGTGGCGTTGTGGTACTGACTGCACCATTACAGCAAATGCCTATTGTGAGTGCAGGACATAGAATTGCAGAGTTTGCCCATCAAAACTTTGAGCAGGAAATTCTGCCACAAGCGATTGAAATCAGTAATGCGTTAAGTGATATTGGCCGCATGTTTGGGGTAATTATCCCAAGTATGCCATTCTTCTTTTTAGCAATGGCAGCTATAGGATGGTTTATTCAAATAATCCAAACCATGTTTGGCATGTTGCTATTCTTTATTATGCACTCTATTCCTCAATCAAGTTTTATTGGTACACAGCAGCAAGGCTATTTAACCCTATTAACGCTGCTGTTTCGTCCTATGCTTATTGTGGCTGGATTCTTTGTCGGATTTGCTTTCTTTGAAATTGCCGTGGACTTTATCGCCTATACCTTCTTTGCCGTACATGCAACCATACAAGGACAAACCCTTGCTGGCGGTATCGGCTTTTTAGAGTTGGTCACGTTAGTATCAACGATGAAATGGTGGTGGTACGCATTAGCAGCCTTATTAGTTTCTGCTTCTTATCTATGCTTTGGTCTAACACAAGAGCTTTCTGACAACGTGAATGACTGGCTAGGTACTAGCCTATTGCGTGGCTTTGGCAACATGAAAACAGACACAATCATGCAGTCTGCAAATGCTACGGCTAAGAATAATGCGAGTGAGGCACGTAGAGCGGCAGGTTCTTTAAATAAACCAAATAACGGAAACGGTCCGAATGCAAGCAATAATGGTAGCCAGGGCAATGACCCGAACGGCGGTAACGGTGGCTTGAATAGTTTGGCTAGTGACGATAATGGCACCAGTGCTGCTAATCAACCTGCTAGTAGGGGTGTATCACCAGCCGCCTTAACCTTAACAAGTACAGGAAGCTCTAACTCCACACGCGTTGCTAGTAAAGCAAACTTATCAACTGATTTGCCTATTGGTATGTCAAGAGACGCCATGTTGTCATCTACCGATGCAGACGGTAATTCAATGTTTGTTCAAAGCAAACAAAGTCCTAAATCAGATATGTTAGCAAAAGCCCATGCCACATTAGATGGCAAAAAACATGAACTCCAACTACAAGGTGGATTATTGGGTGCAGGTGTAGCGGCGGTAGGTGGACTGGTGGGCGCAAGACACGGTATCTCAAATAGACTGGATGCTTTGAAGGCTATGGGCAATAATTCAATCGGTAGCAAACTATCCGCGGTTACCTCAGGCGGTATGGTAGGTTTCCGTCAAGGTATGGGCGCAGGTGATGTTGGCCATTATCGCAGTTTATCGGAGATAAAGGATTTTCATAATGAAAATAAAGATGCTTACGGTATAACTGAGGAAATAGCGGCACAGTCTGAAAAAACCAATGCGGATGCTCAAGCAATGGGTATTGAGCGCGAAAATCAAACGGCTCAAGGTGATATTGGCAGCGATCTACAAAATCGAGTCTTTACACTTCCTATGACTGGTGCAGAATTTGTGACGCGTCAGCATCAACAAGATATTGAAAGAGCGCAGCAGCAAATATCTGAAAAACAATCTATTGATGAAGTGAATAATCAGCAAAACACTGGTAATGCGAATATCAATACCCAAAATACCCAGCAAAATACATTGAACCCATTTAATACTACGACACAGAATACAGGTATGTTTACTCCAACTGCTACGCCTACAGTAACTTTACCAACAGCTCAGGCAACCGGTGTGGTAAACCCGGCTAACCCGACGGTACAAGCCATGCCAACCCCTCAGGCAACTGGTGCAGTCAATCCGGCTAACCCAACGGTACAGGCTATGCCAACAGCTCAAACAACTGGTGCGGTGAACCCTGCCAATCCAACGGCTCAAGCTATGCCAACGATACAGGCGACTGGTGCGGTCAATCCAGCTAACCCAACGGTACAGGCTATGCCAACAGCTCAAACAACTGGTGCGGTGAACC
>ERZ500994.408-NODE-408-length-13561-cov-11.546646_pt1 | contig 13561 bp, 11 predicted proteins | sample MGYA00248878_ERZ500994 | MGnify/ENA primary metagenome ERZ500994 (study PRJEB25958, sample SAMN03398533) | human skin metagenome | study: EMG produced TPA metagenomics assembly of the Human Skin Microbiome Metagenome (human skin metagenome) data set. | reverse complement strand
CGGCCGCGAGGTTGCGGCGATAGAAGGCGTTCGATTCCTCGGCGGTGGAAAAGCCCGCATACTGCCGGATCGTCCACGGCCGGCCGGCATACATCGTCGCCCGGGGGCCGCGGGTGAACGGCTCCATCCCCGGCAGGCTGCCCATGTGCGGCAGGTCCGCGGTGTCGGCCTCGGTGTAGAGCGGCTTGACGGTGATGCCCTCCAGCGTCTCCCAGTTGAGGCTGTCGGGATCGGCGCCCTTCAGTTCCTTGCTGGCCAGCGCGCGCCACTGGTCGAGATTGGCTTGGGTCATGGCTGGGTCCTTTCCGATGCGACCACGGTCGCTATATTCCGATGCATGAACAGGTTTCTGGTGACAGGCGCGGCGGCCGTACTGGCGGTGGTGGCGGGGCAGGCGGCGGCCTGGGGGCCGGGGCGGCACGGGCCGGGCAACAACCCCTTCGCCTCCAGCCAGGGCATGGGCACCCGTCGTGGCGAAGGGGGTGGCTCCGGCGGCGCTCGCCCCGGCAACAACCCCTTCGCGTCCAGCCAGGGCATGCCCCGTCCGGGCCAGCGTCCCGGCGGCCAGCGCCCCGGTGGCGCCGGTCAGCGTCCGGCGGCTGCGGCCGGCCAGGGCGGTCCGCGTCCCGCGGGTCCGCGCCCCGGCGGCGGTCCCCGTCCCTCGCCCGGCATGATGCCCTCCAGCTCGGCCGTCCCGCGGCCGGGTGAGCGTCCCGGTGGCCGTGGTGGCCCGGGCGCCGGTCGTGGTCGCCCCGGTGGCGGCCCCGGTGCCCGTCCGGGCGGTGGCCCCGGTGGCGGTGGCTACCGCGGTGGTCCCGGCGGCCGTGGCGGCACCCAGGGTGCCTTCGGTCGCGGTGGCGGCAAGCGCAAGCAGCGCAAGAGCAAGCGCGCGAAGCGGGCCGAGTTCGAGCAGATGCAGGCGCCGTCGATCGGCGGTGTCATCGTCCCCCGTGGCGACGGCTCGACCGTGGTGCGCGTGCGCCAGGGCGCCTCGATGACCGACTTCGCGGACAAGATCAACGCCAACCCCGCGTCGCTCGTCACCGTGCTCTTCAACCTCGGTGAGATGGCCACGGCCACGCAGTCGCTCGACGAGGAGACCTTCCAGCTCCTCGGTGCCGAGCTCGGCTACGACATCCAGATCGTCTCGCCCGAGGAGGAGGAGCGCGAGCTCTTCGACTCCTTCGACATCAACCTCGAGATCGGGGTCGACGCCGAGGACGAGGAGGACCTGGCGGCCCGTCCGCCGGTCGTCACCGTCATGGGTCACGTCGACCACGGCAAGACGCGTCTGCTCGACGCGATCCGCAACGCCGACGTGGGCTCGGGCGAGGCCGGTGGCATCACCCAGCACATCGGCGCCTACCAGATCCACACCGAGCACGAGGGTGCGGACCGCCCGCTGACCTTCATCGACACCCCGGGTCACGAGGCCTTCACGGCCATGCGTGCCCGTGGTGCCAAGGTCACCGACATCGCGATCCTCGTGGTCGCGGCCGACGACGGCGTCATGCCGCAGACCATCGAGGCGCTCAACCACGCCCAGGCTGCGGACGTCCCGATCGTCGTCGCGGTCAACAAGATCGACGTCGAGGGCGCCGACCCGGCGAAGATCCGTGGTCAGCTCACCGAGTACAACCTCGTGGCCGAGGAGTACGGCGGCGACACGATGTTCGTCGACGTCTCCGCCAAGCAGGGTCAGAACATCGACACCCTGCTCGAGGCCGTCCTGCTCACCGCGGACGCGGCGCTCGACCTGCGGGCCAACCCCGACCGGGACGCCCGTGGTGTCGCGATCGAGGCCAACCTTGACAAGGGCCGCGGTGCGACCGCGACCGTCCTCGTCCAGTCCGGCACGCTGCACGTCGGTGACGCGATCGTCACCGGCTCGGCCTTCGGTCGTGTGCGCGCCATGCTCGACGAGCACGGCAACAACGTCGACGAGGCGGGCCCGTCCCGTCCGGTCCAGGTGCTCGGTCTCTCCTCGGTCCCGCGGGCCGGCGACACCTTCGTCGTCGCCCCCGACGACCGGACCGCGCGCCAGATCGCCGAGAAGCGTGAGGCGGCCGACCGTCAGGCCAGCCTGGCCAAGGCGCGCAAGCGGATCAGCCTCGAGGACCTCGACCAGGTCATCGCGGCGGGCAAGATCGACACCCTCAACCTCATCCTCAAGGGTGACGTGTCGGGTTCGGTCGAGGCCCTGGAGGACGCCCTGCTGCAGATCGACGTCGGCGACGACGTCGACCTGCGGATCATCGACCGCGGCGTCGGCGCGATCACGCTCAACAACATCAACCTCGCCATGGCCTCGGACGCGATCATCATCGGCTTCAACGTCCGTGCCGAGGGCCAGAACGCCGAGGTCGCCGAGCGCGAGGGCGTCGAGATCCGCTACTACGGCGTGATCTACCAGGCCATCGAGGAGATCGAGCAGGCGCTCAAGGGCATGCTCAAGCCGGAGTACGAGGAGGTCGAGCTCGGCTCGGCGGAGATCCGCGAGGTCTTCCGCTCGAGCAAGTTCGGCAACATCGCCGGTTCGATCGTCCGCAGCGGCGAGATCAAGCGTGGCTCCAAGGCGCGCATCACGCGCAACGGCGTGGTGCTCACCGAGGGCCTCGAGCTCACCGGTCTGCGTCGCTTCAAGGACGACGTCACCGAGGTCCGCGAGGGCTTCGAGTGCGGTATCAACCTCGGCAGCTTCAACGACGTGCAGGAGGGTGACCTCATCACCACCTACGAGATGCGCGAGAAGCCGCGCGACTGATCTCGTCGGACGCACGACGGGTCGAAGGGGGGTGGGCAGCGCGAGCTGCCCACCCCCCTTCGCCGCGCTTGGGGCCGTCGCTCCCGCCGTGCCGGCCCGATGCCCACTAGGGTTGGGGTGACCACACCCACGACTTCAGGGGAGCCTCAATGAGCACGCCTCCTCCTCCGCCCGGCAGCGGAGGCAACCAGCCCTACGACCCGACCGGCCAGGGCTCGACGCCCGGCCAGCAGCCCGCCTACGGCTCCCAGCAGCCGCCGGCCTACGGCCAGGGCCAGCAGTACGGCTCCGGCATGCCGCCGCAGGCCCCGCCGCCGGCACCCGGTGGCTTCCCGCAGGACGGGGGCGACGCCAGCAAGGCCAAGAACTTCTCGATCGCGTCGATCGTGCTCGGCCTCATCGGCTGCTGCTGCTGGCCGCTTGCCATCGGCGGTCTGGTCCTGGGCATCTTGGGCAAGAAGGAGGCCGAGAAGGCCGGCCAGCCGACCCAGCTGGCGATGATCGGCATCGTCCTCTCGGCGATCTTCCTCGCGCTCGGTGTCATTCTCGGCATCCTGCAGCTTGCGGGGGTCGTCGATGTCTACAGCTTCAACTTCGAGACCTCCTGAGGCTCGACGTCACAGGAGGGCCCCCGGTGCAGCGGCACTGGGGGCCCTCATCTCACGCCACGACGACGGGGTCACAGGAGACGCGCCCGCGGTCGAGGTACTCCTTGCCCGCCGGTAAGGTCGCCGAGAAGTCAGCATCAGACAGGGGAGCCGAGCATGAGCGCGATGAACGACGACACGGGGCCGGTGGCCCGGACAGCGGGCGAGGTGGTCCCCGCGGGGCAACCCGGAGGAGGCCAGATTCTGGGTGTTCTGGGGGAGATCTCCTATGACTCTCAGGCCGTGCACGTCCCGGGGCGGTCCTTCCCGATCGCCGGGTCAGTGTGGACCGTCCGGGACATGTCTCGGAGTGAGCGGTCCATGCCGTCATGGGCCATCATCTGCGCCATCGTCTTCTTCATTTTCTGCTTCCTCGGACTGCTCTTCCTCGCAGTGAAGGAGACCCGATACACCGGGTATGTCGAGGTCGAGGTCCGGCGCGGATCTGACTACCACGTGACCCAGATCCCCGTGACCGGGCCGCAGACCTTGTCGTGGGCCAACAGCATGGTGAACCATGCCCGCTCGGTCGCCGCGTGGGCTGCTCACGCAGGCTGAGCACACACACCACCAGGACGCCACATGAGCACGCCCCCACCCCCGCCCGGTTACGGCATCCTCCCGCCTGACCCCAGCGACCCCCACCGTGGCGGCCCGGGAGGGCAGCCGCCGGTTGGTCCGCCCCCGCCGATGCCCTACCCGCAGGGCGGTCCGCCGCCCGGCGCCGGCAACGCCCGCACCCTCGGCATCATCTCGGTCATCAGCGGGATCGTCGGCATCCCCGTCGCCTGCTGCTGCTGGTTCATCGGCTGGATCCCGGCCCTCGTCGCGCTGGGCACCGGCGCGGTCGGGCTGAGCCAGCTGGGCCGCGAGCCCGGCAGCGACGCAAAGCCATTCCTCATCGCCGGGCTCGTCCTGGGTGTCGTCGGGCTGCTGCTCACGGTGTTCTCGCTCGCCTTCGGCTTCGCCAACGCCTTCTACAACGAGTACTGAGCCGACCCACGGGCCGGGTCGCATACCGTAGGACCGTCCCCACCCAGCCCCTCACGGAGGTGTGCCATGGCCGACCCGGCCCGCGCCCGCAAGATCGCCGACCGCATCCAGGAGCTCATCGCGGCCAACCTGCAGCAGGTCGTCAAGGACCCCGACCTGGGCTTCGTGACGATCACGGACGTGCGGGTGACCGGCGACCTGCAGCACGCCTCGGTCTTCTACACCGTCTTCGGCGACGACGCGCAGCGCGAGCGCAGCGCCGAGGTCCTCGAGGCCAACCGCGGCAAGCTGCGCTCCTTCGTCGGCAAGCAGCTCGGGATCCGGCTCACCCCGACCCTCGAGATCATCCCCGACGCGCTGCCCGAGAATGCCTCCCACATCGACGACCTGCTGCGCTCGGCGCGCGAGCGCGACGAGGACCTCGCCCGCTCGCGCACCGACGCCCGTCCCGCCGGTGAGGCCGACCCCTACCGGACCAAGGACGCCGACGACGAGGGGACCTCCCCGGCGTGAGCGACGGTCTCGTCGTCGTCGACAAGCCGGCCGACTGGTCCAGCCACGACGTCGTCGCCCGCAGCCGGAGGCTCTACCGCACCCGCAAGGTCGGCCACGCCGGCACCCTCGACCCGATGGCCACCGGCGTCCTCGTCCTCGGCGTCGGGCGGGGGACCAAGCTGCTCACCTTCCTCGTCGGCGCGGACAAGGAGTACACCGCGACGATCCGCCTCGGTCAGGCGACGATCACCGACGACGCCGAAGGGGAGATCACGAGCGTCGGCGAGGTGGCCGGGGTCGACCGGGCCGCGCTCGACGCGGCCATCGGGCGGCTCACCGGCGACATCCAGCAGGTGCCGAGCGCGGTGAGCGCGATCAAGGTCAAGGGCGAGCGCTCCTACGCCCGCGTGCGTGCGGGCGAGAAGGTCGACCTGCCGGCGCGGCCGGTCACGGTCTCCCGATTCGACGTGCTCGACGTGCGCCCCGCTGATGCCGACGGCCACCCGGTGCTCGACGTCGACGTCGTCGTCGAGGTCTCGTCCGGGACCTATGTGCGCGCCCTCGCCCGCGACCTCGGGGCCGACCTGGGCACCCACGGCCACCTCACCGCGCTGCGCCGCACCCGGGTGGGCGGACTGACGCTCGAGCAGGCCCACACCCTCGACGAGCTCACCGCGCTGCGCGAGGGTGGGGGAGAGGACGCGCAGCTGCCGCTCACCCCGCTCGCCGACGCCGCCCGGGCGGCCCTGGTCACCCGCGAGCTCACGGCCGATGAGGCCCGAGCCCTCGGCTACGGGCAGCGCGTCGAGAGCGCCGAGCCCGGTCGCACCGAGCCGGTCGCGGCCCTGTCGCCGGAGGGTGATCTGGTGGCCGTGCTCGACGAGAGCCGCCCTCGCGCGCGAGCCCACGTCGTCTTCGCCCCGGCCAGTTCGTAGAGTGTCCTCTCGTGCAGCACTGGACAGCCCCGAGCGACACCCCGCCGCAGCTGCGGCCGTGCGTGGCGACCTTCGGCAACTTCGACGGGGTGCACCGCGGCCACCGTGCGATCCTCGACGAGCTGACCCGGCAGGCCCGCGAGCGTGACCTGCCCGCCGTCGCGGTGACCTTCGACCCCCACCCGGTCCAGGTCATGCACCCGGAGCGGGCTCCCGAGATCATCTCGCCCGGACCGCTGCGCGACGAGCTGCTCGAGCAGGCCGGGGTCGACGGCCTGCTGTCGCTGCCCTTCACCATGGAGTTCGCGCAGACGAGTGCCGTCGACTATGTCGTCGACACCTTCGTCACCGGGCTGCAGGCGCAGTGCCTCGTCGTCGGGGCCGACACCAAGGGCTTCGGCGCCGGCTACACCGGTGACGTCGAGCTGCTGCGCCGCCTGGGCGAGGAGCACGGCTTCGACGTCGTCGTCATCGAGGACCAGGGCGAGGCCGAGCGGTGGTCCTCCTCGGCCGTGCGCACCCACCTCGCCGCTGGCGAGGCCGGCGAGGCCGCCGCGATCCTCGGCCGTCCGCACCGCGTCGTCGGCACCGTCGTCCACGGCCACCACCGCGGTCGCGAGCTCGGTTACCCGACGGCCAACCTCGGTGCCGACAGCCTCGGGCTCGTCCCGGCCGACGGCGTCTACGCCGGCTGGCTGACCCGCCTCGACCGGCCGGAGGGCGACCCGGAGCGTCGCCTGCCGGCCGCCATCTCGGTCGGGACCAACCCGACCTTCGACGGGCAGGTCCGCGTCGTCGAGTCCTATGTCCTCGACCGCACCGACCTCGACCTCTACGGCGAGCGGGTGGCCGTCGACTTCGTCGGTCACGTGCGCCCGACACTGCGCTTCGAGTCCATCGACGAGCTGCTCGTGGCCATGGCGCGCGACGTCGAGCGCACCCGCGACCTGCTCGACCGCTGACGCCGGCCGTGCCCGAGCCAGGTCGGCGTGGTCGGCTCGCGCGGCAGCTGCTGCGCTCCGACCTCGTCCTGCTCGCCGCGGCGCTCATCGCCTCGGGCCTGGGCGCCGTGCTCGTCCATTCCGCCACCCGGGCCGACGCCGGCTCCGCCTACCTCGTGCGGCACCTGCTCAACCTCGCCATCGGGCTGCTCATCGCCCTGGCCGTCGTCCGGCTGGACCGGGCGGCGCTGCGGGCACTGGCCCCCTTCGTCTACCTCGCGGGGATCATCGGGCTCGCGCTCGTGGTCACCCCGCTCGGCTCCGAGATCAACGGCTCGCGGTCGTGGATCCAGGTGCCCGGGGGCTTTTCCATCCAGCCGAGCGAGATGGCCAAGGTGGGGCTGTGCGTCGCGCTGCCGATGCTGCTCGCGCCCGCGGCGGAGCGCCGGGACCGCCCACGGCCCCGTGAGGTGCTGCTCGCCGGGCTCGTCACGGCCGTACCCGTGCTGCTCGTCATGGCCCAGCCCGACCTCGGCTCGGCGCTCGTGCTCGTCGCCCTCGCGCTCGGCGTGCTCGTCGTCTCCGGCGCCTCCTGGCCCTGGCTCGCCGGGGTGCTGCTCGCCGGCGTCGCGGCGGTGACCGCGGCCTTCACGACGCCCCTGCTCAGCGCCTACCAGCGCGACCGGCTCACCGCCTTCCTCGACCCGAGCACCGACCCGCTCGGCATCGGCTACCAGACCCAGCAGGTGCGGCGGGCGATCGCCGGGGGCGGCTGGGGCGGGCAGGGGCTGCACGCCGGTGACCTGACGAGCTCGGGCGCGATCCCCTTCCAGGAGACCGACTTCGTCTTCTCGGTCGCGGGGGAGGAGCTCGGCTTCGTCGGTGCGGCCTTCGTCGTCTGCCTGCTCGGGCTCGTCGTCGCCCGCATCGCCCTGGCGGGCACGCGCAGCGACGACCCCTTCGTCCGGCTCGTGTGCTGGGCGGTCGCGACCTGGTTCGCCGTCCAAGCGGTCGAGAACGTCGGGATGAACCTCGGCCTGCTCCCCGTGACCGGCCTGCCGCTGCCCTTCCTCTCCTACGGCGGGTCGTCGATGTTCGCCTGCTGGGCGGCGATCGGTCTCGTCGTCGCCGTGACCCGGGAGGAGAGGTCCGCCACAGGTCGTGGACCGGCACGCCTGCGCGGGTGACGATGTCGCCGTGCGGATCCCGACCTTCCAGACCCTGTCCAAGGACCTCGGCGCCACCGCCCTGCGACGCGGGCTCAACCTGTGGCCGCCCTTCCTCGCGGCGAGCGTCCACGTCGACCGCATCTCGCCCGACTTCCGCGAGTTCGACGTCTCGCTGCGGATGCGCCCGTGGAGCCGCAACTACGTGGGCACGCAGTTCGGGGGATCGCTCTTCGCGATGTGCGACCCGTGGTGGATGCTCGGCGCCCTGCGCAACCTCGGTGGGGACTACATCGTGTGGGACAAGGCGGGCGCGATCGAGTTCGTCAGCCCCGGCCGCGGCGACGTGAGCACAAGCATCCGGATCACCGACGAGCTGCTCGACGGGATCCGGGCTGCGACGGCCGACGGCTCCAAGCACCTCGTGTGGTGCGACAACGACCTCGTCGCCCCCGACGGAACCCTCGTCGCCCGCTATCGCAAGCAGCTCTACGTGCGGCGCAAGCCGGTCTGAGTGCCCCCCGGCCGGGCCGCCGCCCCGGGCCGTTGGTTACCAATCGGTTACTGTCCGGACAGGGGAGTGACACCGCCCGCCCTCGTGGGAGAAGATGCGCGCACCACCCGCAGCCCACGAAGGAGTGGACTTCCCGTGCCTGACCCCATCCCCTCGCGCGCGTCCGACGAGGTCTTCGACGCCAGCGTCTTCACCCATCGCGCCCCCTCCGTCGGTCACCTCCTGCGTGACCGCATCGCCGCCACACCCGACACCACCGCCTACTCCTTCCCCTCGGGCATCGCCTGGGGGGAGCTGACGTGGGCCCAGCTGGGGGAGCGGGTGTGGGCGCTCGCCGCAGGCCTCGTCGACCTCGGCATCCAGCCGGAGGACCGGGTCTCGCTCGCCTCGAGCACCCGCATCGAGTGGGTGCTCGCGGACTACGCGATCATGGCGGCGGGTGCAGCGACGACCACGATCTACCCGACGTCGATCAGCGACGACGTCGCCTTCATCATCGCCAACTCCGGCTCCCGCGTCGTCGTCGCCGAGGACGCCGAGCAGGTCACCAAGCTGCGCGAGGTCCGCGACGCGATCCCCGACGTCATGACCGTCGTCGCGGTCGACACCGAGGGCGTCGACCTCGACGACTGGGTCATCTCCTTCGAGGACCTCGAGGAGCGCGGTGCCGCCCTGCTCGCCTCCGAGCCGGGCGTCGTCGACACCCGCATCGACGGCACGGGTCCCGAGTCGCTCGCGACGATCATCTACACCTCGGGCACCACCGGCCGGCCCAAGGGCGTGCGCCTGCTGCACCGGACGTGGACCTACCAGGGCGCGGCGATCCGCTCGACGGAGATGCTCACCGCCGACGACGTGCACTACCTGTGGCTGCCGCTGTCGCACGTCTTCGCCAAGGTGCTGCTGCTCATCAGCACCGACGTCGGCATGCAGACGGCGATCGACGGCCGGATCGACAAGATCGTCGACAACCTCGGCGAGGTCCGGCCGACCTTCATGGCCGCGGCACCGCGCATCTTCGAGAAGGTCTACGGCAAGCTCTCCCTGTCGATGCAGGAGGAGGGCGGCGCCAAGGCGAAGATCTTCGACTTCGCGTCCGAGACCGCCCGCGCCTACTCCCGGGCCATGTCCGAGGGCCGTTCCCCGAGCGTCGCGCTCGGCCTCAAGCACAAGGTCGCCGACAAGCTCGTCCTGAGCAAGGTGCGCGAGCGCTTCGGCGGTCGGGTGCGTTTCTTCATCTCCGGCTCGGCGGCGCTCAACATCGACATCGCCCACTGGTTCAACGGCGCCGGGCTGCCGATCCTCGAGGGCTACGGCCTCACCGAGACCTCGGCGGCGGCGACGGTCAACCGGCCCTACGCCCTTCGTGTGGGGACCGTCGGCTGGCCCAATGTGCAGACGGAGATGAAGGTCGCCGAGGACGGCGAGATCCTCGTGCGCGGAGAGCTCGTCATGCAGGGCTACCACGACAACCCCGACGCGACCGCCGAGGTGCTCACGGACGACGGGTGGTTCCACACCGGCGACATCGGCGAGATCGACGCCGACGGCTTCGTCAAGATCACCGACCGCAAGAAGGACCTCTTCAAGACGAGCAACGGCAAGTACGTCGCGCCCTCGCTCATCGAGTCGACCTTCAAGGGCCTGTGCCCCTACGTCGGCCAGCTGCTCGTCCACGGCGAGAACCGGCAGTTCGTCTCCGCCCTGGTCACCCTCGACGAGGAGGCGATCCAGCCGTGGGCCGAGGCCAACGGCCTCGAGGGTGCGAGCTACACCGAGATCGTCTCCTCGATGCAGGCCCGCGACATGGTCCAGTCATACGTGGACGAGCTCAACGCGGGCCTCAACCGCCACGAGCAGATCAAGAAGTTCCACATCCTCGGTCGGGACCTCACGGTCGAGGACGGCGAGCTGACGCCGAGCCTGAAGCTGCGCCGCAAGGTCGTCGCCGAGAAGTTCAAGGCCGACATCGAGGAGCTCTACCCGAGCTGAGCGGTCGCGTCGTCCGAAGGGAGGTCCGGTCCGTGGCGTTTGGGACAGCCGCGGACCGGACCTACCCTTGGGGTATGTCCGGTGAGTCGATCTTCCCTGCCCTGGAGCCCCTGCTCGAGCAGGTCAGCAAGCCCATCCAGTACGTCGGGGGCGAGCTGAACTCCACGGTCAAGGACTGGCACGTCGGTGGTCACGGCCCCGACGGGCAGGACCTCACGGTCCGCTGGGCCCTGATGTACCCCGACGCCTACGAGGTGGGCGTGCCCAACCAGGGCGTCATGATCCTCTACGAGGTGCTCAACGAGCGGCCCGACGCGCTCGCCGAGCGCAGCTATGCGGTCTGGCCCGACATGGAGGCCCTGCTGCGCGAGCACGGGCTGCCGCAGTTCACCGTCGACGGGCACCGCGCGATCGGCGACTTCGACGTCTTCGGGCTGAGCTTCTCCACCGAGCTGGGCTACACCAACATGCTCACCGCCCTCGACCTCGCGGGCATCCCGCTCCACGCGGCCGACCGCGGCGACGAGCACCCGATCGTCGTCATGGGCGGGCACGCGTCCTTCAACCCCGAGCCGGTCGCCGACTTCATCGACGCCGCGATCGTGGGCGACGGCGAGGAGGCGGTGCTCACCGCCACCGACATCATCGGCGAGTGGAAGTCCCAGGGCCGCCCGGGCGGCCGGGTCGAGGTGCTGCGTCGCCTCGCCGCGACCGGCGGCGTCTACGTCCCCGCCTTCTACGACGTCGACTACCTGCCCGACGGGCGCATCCAGCGCGTCGTGCCGAGCGAGACCGGCGTGCCGTGGCGGGTCGACAAGCACACCGTCATGGACCTCGACGCCTGGCCCTACCCGAAGCAGCCGCTCGTGCCGCTCGCCGAGTCGGTGCACGAGCGGATGAGCGTCGAGATCTTCCGCGGCTGCACCCGCGGCTGCCGCTTCTGCCAGGCCGGCATGATCACCCGCCCGGTGCGCGAGCGCTCGATCACCGGCATCGGCGAGATGGTCGAGCGGGGCCTCGAGGCCACCGGCTTCGAGGAGGTCGGCCTGCTCTCGCTCTCGAGCGCCGACCACACCGAGATCGGTGACATCGCCAAGGGCCTGGCCGACCGCTACGAGGGCACCAACACCGGCCTGTCGCTGCCGAGCACCCGCGTCGACGCCTTCAACATCGACCTGGCCAACGAGCTGACCCGCAACGGTCGTCGGTCCGGCCTGACCTTCGCCCCCGAGGGCGGCTCCGAGCGCATCCGCAAGGTCATCAACAAGATGGTCACCGAGGACGACCTCATCAAGACGGTCTCCGCGGCCTACGGCGCCGGCTGGCGCCAGGTGAAGCTCTACTTCATGTGCGGCCTGCCGACCGAGACCGACGAGGACGTCCTCCAGATCGCCGAGGTCGCCAAGCGGGTCATCGAGACCGGTCGCCAGGTCGCCGGGCACAACGACATCCGCTGCACCGTCTCCATCGGCGGCTTCGTGCCCAAGCCGCACACCCCCTTCCAGTGGGCCGCGCAGCTCGGCGCCGAGGAGACCGACGAGCGGCTGCACAAGCTGCGCGACGCGATCCGCGCCGACAAGCGCTACGGCCGGTCCATCGGCTTCCGCTACCACGACGGCAAGCCGGGCATCGTCGAGGGCCTGCTCTCGCGCGGTGACCGCCGCGTCGGCCGGGTCATCGAGCAGGTGTGGCGCGACGGCGGTCGCTTCGACGGCTGGAGCGAGCACTTCTCCTACGACCGCTGGATGTCGGCCGCCGAGACCGCTCTCGAGGGCACCGGCGTCGACGTCGCCTGGTACACCACCCGCGAGCGTGAGGAGTCGGAGGTCCTGCCCTGGGACCACATCGACTCCGGCCTCGACAAGGAGTGGCTGTGGCAGGACTGGCTCGACGCCGTCGACGAGACCGAGGTCGACGACTGCCGCTGGACCCCGTGCTTCGACTGCGGCGTCTGCCCCCAGATGGGCACCGACATCGAGATCGGCCCCACGGGCAAGACGCTGCTGCCGCTCACCGTCCTCGGGGCGGGCAAGCAGGAGATGGTCCGCCCCTCCTGACCGCCCTGCGGGCCCCTCGACCCCGACGACGGACGAAGGGGGAGAATGCCCGACATGACTGCGACGCCGACGACCGCGACGCCGACCGTGCTCACCGAGGCGCTGCGGCGCGAGGGCGTCGCCGACGCCCGCACCGACGCCCTGACGATCGGCATGTACGCCACCGACGCGGGCATCTACCGGGTGCCCCCGCGGGCGGTCGTCTTCCCGCGGCACACCGACGAGATCGCCGCGACCCTCGCGGTCGCGCGTGAGCTCGGCGTCCCGGTGACCACGCGAGGGGCCGGCACCTCGTGCGCAGGCAATGCCGTCGGCCCGGGCATCGTCATCGACACCGCCCGCCACCTCGGCCGGGTCCTCGAGGTCGACCGCGACAGCGCGACCGCCCTCGTCGAGGCGGGCACGGTGCACGCGACGCTGCAGGCCCGAGCCCGCGAGATCGGGCTGCGCTTCGGCCCCGACCCGAGCAGCCACAGCCGCTGCACCGTCGGCGGCATGATCGGCAACAACGCCTGCGGCAACCGCGCCCTGGGCTACGGCCGCACGAGCGACAACGTCGTCGGCATGGAGCTGCTCACCGCGGCGGGCACGGCCCTGTCCGCGACGACGGGAGTGGCGGGGGGACCCCCTTCGCTCACCGGGGACGACGCCCTCGTCGCCCGCCTGACACAGCTGGCCGACGACCACCTCGGCACGATCCGCACGGAGTTCGGCCGCTTCGGCCGGCAGGTCTCGGGCTATGCCCTCGAGCACCTCGCCCCCGAGCGCGGCCGCGACATCGGCCGCATGCTCGTCGGCTCCGAGGGCACCCTCGCCGTCGTCACGCAGGCGCGGGTGCGGCTGGTCACCGACCCGGCGGCCACCTGCCTGGCGGTCCTGGGCTTCCCCGACATCTACGCCGCCGGCGACGTCGCCCACCAGCTCAAGGGGCTGGGCGCGGTCGCGGCCGAGGGCATCGACTCGCGCATCGTCGACATCGTGCGCCGCCGCCGTGGCCCGCACGCCGTGCCCGACCTGCCGCGCGGCGCCGCGTGGATGCTCGTCGAGGTCCCCGGGG
>ERZ500994.407-NODE-407-length-13563-cov-5.469129_pt1 | contig 13563 bp, 10 predicted proteins | sample MGYA00248878_ERZ500994 | MGnify/ENA primary metagenome ERZ500994 (study PRJEB25958, sample SAMN03398533) | human skin metagenome | study: EMG produced TPA metagenomics assembly of the Human Skin Microbiome Metagenome (human skin metagenome) data set. | reverse complement strand
CGACGAGGCGATCGAGGTAGAGGTAACCGTCGAGATGGTCGGTCTCGTGCTGCAGGCAGCGGCCGAGAAATCCCGTTCCTTCAACGGAAACCTCGTTGCCGTCGAGGTCAGTACCGGTGACCTTCGCCCAGTCGGCGCGCGCGGTCGGGAAGGCCTCACCCGGGACCGACAGGCAGCCTTCCCAGTCGTCATCCGGGTCGGGCATGCCCTCGGGCCGTTCGCTTGTCTCGAGCACCGGGTTGATGACGTGGCCGGTGTGCATGACACCGTCGTCGTCGGGGCAGTCGTAGACGAAGACGCGCAGGTCGACGCCGATCTGGTTGGCGGCCAGGCCGACGCCGTTGGCCGCTGCCATCGTCTCGAACATGTCGTCGACGAGGGTGCGCAGGTCATCGTCCACGGTCTCGACCCGGCGGGTCGGGTTATGCAGGACGGGGTCGCCGACGATGACGATGGGGCGGACGGTCATGAAACGCGAGTTTACTGAGCCGAGTACGCCGCCGGTCTGGCGACCACCTCGCCGTGGGGCACCAGGAACCACGCGTCGGGCTGCTCGCCCCACCAGCGGAACGCGGCGCTCAGATCGTCGAGCTCGGCCTCGTCGGTCAGCGCGAGCGCCAGCTCGTGGAAGTTGGAATGCAGCACTCGGTCGGCCCAGAGCCCAGACCACCACTCAATCTCGTCGGGTGCCGCGTAGCACCACACCGACGCGGTCGAGACGATGTCGGTCAGTCCGGCCTGGAGCGCCCACGACTTCAGGTGTCGCCCGGCATCGGGCTCTGCGCCGATCGCGCGGGCGGTCTGGCGGTAGATCTCCTGCCAGCGCGGCAATCGCGGGTCATCTGGGAACCAGGTCATCGCACCGTAGTCGGCGTCGCGTACGGCGATCACGCCGCCGGGTTTGCACACCCGCGACATCTCACGCAGGGCCGCGACCGGGTCCATCAGATGCTGCAGCACCTGATGGGCGTGTACGACGTCGAACTCACCGTCGGCGTACGGCAGCTCGTAGACGTCGCCGACGTCAAAGGTGAGGTTGTCGAGCCCGGCCGCGTGAGCGCGTGCTTGCTCGAGTGGCTCGGGTACCCGCTCCAGCCCGACGACCCGTCCATCGACGACGAGCCGGGCAAGGTCCGCCGTGATCGTGCCCGGCCCGCAGCCGACGTCGAGCACGCTCGTCCCGGGAGCCAGGTGCTCGAGCAGGTAGCCCGCCGAGTTCTGCGCCGTACGCCAGGAATGCGAGCGCAGAACGCTCTCGTGATGGCCGTGCAGGTAGGTCTCGCCCATGCGTCAAGGTTCCCACCGCTGTCCACGATTTAGAATCTACGCCCACAATTTGGGATAACTCGATGGCCGCGACTCGTGGCACTGTGGGACAGTCGCAGCGTGCCCGACGCAATCTTTGACCACCCGAGACTGGCCGCCGTCTATGACGCGCTCGACCCCGACCGCAGCGACCTCGACGAGTACGCCGGCATCGTCATCAACGAGCTCGGTGCCCGTAGCGTCCTCGACATAGGCTGCGGCACAGGCACTTTTGCACTGTTGCTGGCAAAGCGCGGACTCCACGTCACCGGCGTCGACCCGACTGCCGCATCGATCGACATCGCTCGCCGGAAGCCCGGCGCGGAGGTCGTGACGTGGATTGTCGGAACCGTCGACGCTCTTCGGCCGATGCAGGTCGACGCAGCGACGATGACGGCGAACGTCGCACAGGTCTTCCTCGACGACCGCGATTGGGCAACGACGCTCAGGGCTGCGCGAGAAGCCCTGCGGCCGGGCGGCACGCTGGTGTTCGAAGCACGTCGTCCAGAAGACCGCGGATGGGAGCGGTGGACCAAAGAGGAGTCCCGGCAGGTTGTTCCCGTGCCTGGCATCGGCGATGTCGAGGACTGGGTCCAACTCACGAAAGTCGACGGCGAGCTGGTCACCTTCGAGTCCCCCACGATCTTCCACGCGGACGGTGAGCGGATCGAGTCGACGTCGACCTTGCGATTTCGGACTCGCGAGGCGATCGAACGGTCGCTTATCGAGGCAGGCTTCGAGTCGGTCGACGTACGCGACCTCGCCTACGCGCCGGGCCGGTCATGGCTGTATCTCGCCAAGCGACCAGTAGCTGACGAGGCCCACGGAGCCCACGCCACCGGCGCCGCACCACAGTGCTGACCCGGCCCCAGCGAGGCTCACCCAGCCCTGGCGAGGGTGGTGTGGACTTGGCGCCAGCGTCGGTGCGGGTCCCACCACTGCGGACCGCGCACGTGGGGCATGCCCGCGACCGTGCGGATATGCCAGTCGTTGTAGCCAAGAGTGCGGTGGTGGAACCAGCACAGTAGGACGCCGTTATCGGTGTGGGTCGCACCGCCGAGCGCCCAGTCCTGGACGTGGTGGATTTCGCACCACGCTGCGTGTGTGGCAGCCGGGGATGATGCATTCGCGGTCCCGGGCGGTGATGGCCTTGCGCTGAGCGGCGGTGAAGATGCGCCCGGTGGTCTCGATGGCGATGATCCGACCGGTCGAGACGTGGATGACGCGTTGGATGACACCAATGCAGGCGATGCGTTGTGCCGCGTGCCAGGAGGTCTGGACGTCGAGGCCGTCCAGGTGCGCCCAGCCGGACTGGCGCTCAAAGTCCTCAGCGCTCATCGTGACGACGAGGGTGGGCGCGGCGCCGCCGAGAGTGGGTGCGTCGGCAGCCCGTGCGGCGAGGTTGAGGATCGCGGCGAGAGCGTCATGGCGCTGCTGCGGCCCGGTGCGCTCATCCGGTGGCGGCAGCTCTGCGTCGGCGCTCACAGAGTCGTCGTGGTCGAGGTTGGCGCCGGCTTTGCTGCTGCGGGGGTTGGTGATCGCACTGATGAGTCGTTCGAGCTGGCTGGCGACGTCCGGCACAAGCTTGCCGGTGAGCGGTACGAGCCCGCCCTTGGGCTTGCCGAGGGTGAGCCCGCGCTTGGCCATTGCAAGCTTCTCAGCGGGCTCGGCGCCGTCAGGATCGGCGTACGCAGTGAGGCGGCGGGCCAGGAACGCGAGGTCGTCCGCATCCAGCGGCGGAATCTCTGCGCCATCCGAGCAGGTCGCGCCGCGAGCGTCCTCGTCGATGCCGGCGCCATCATCGCTCGTGTGGTCAGCGGTGTTGTTGCCGTGCCCGCGGGCGTAACGGGCCAGGATCTCGTCGGCTTCGGCCAGGTCTTCGGTGGAGATCCGCGCCCTCACGCAACGCGGCAGTCAGGTGCGGGAACCGTCCGGGCAGTAGTTGTCCGGTGGTCAGGCAGCGTTCGCGACCGGCGATCTTCGCGGTGGCCATGAGCTCGCGCGCGGTCTTGCCACTGCACAGGGTGGCGGCGCGAACCAGCTCTGCGGCGTCCTTCGCACCGAGGCGCGTCGTCAACCGTTCGTCACGCGGTGCGGTGTTGCGCTCGTGGACCTGCTCAATCGCCGCCACCAGCAGCGCGTCGCAGAGGCGAGCGTGTTGCCCGCCGAGGCGGAGGGTGCCGATCAACTCGCGGTCGGACAGCGCCTCGGTGGCCAGGGCGGTCGTGGCGCGTTGTACGGCGCGGGCGTAGGCATCGCGAGCGGCGGCAAGTTCGCCGGTGACGCTGAGCTCCACGACCTGTTCGTTCATGTGTTCGATTAGGCCAGTCGCCACCGACATCACTTCGAGGCAAACCGGCCGAAACTGCGACAGGTGAGGCGAGTGGGCCCAGTGGTGCGCAAGTTGCAGCACGCGTTACCGCATCGTTATGAAACCCGCTTCGAATGGGCCCGCATGCTGGCCGGCGGAGGTCTCGACGCGCTCAGGCGCTGGGCGCCTTCGCGGCTCGACCACCAAGAATCGGGGTCTCGCCGGGCGGGGCTCGGCGGGACTGGCGGCTAGAGGTCGAGGCCGGTGTCGACCTTGGCGGCGTACTCGGCGGGCGCGGTGTCGTCGTCCCCGCCGGAGGGGTCGACGACGAGTACGTCGGCACCGTCGGGCACGTTGCGCTTGACCACCGCGAGCGCGACCGGGCCGTCATCGAAGTGCATCTCCGACGTACCCACGAACCCGACGTCGCGTCCACCAGCCATCACCCGCGCCCCGCGGTGCGGCACCGTGTGTTGCGAGCCGTCGACGTGCAGGCGCACGAGCCGCCGCGGCGGCCGCCCGAGGTTGTGCACCCGCGCGACCGTCTCCTGCCCGCGGTAACAGCCTTTGTTGAGGTGCACGGCCGTGTTGATCAGCCCGATCTCGTGCGGGATGGTGCGGTGGTCGGTCTCCTTGCCCAGCCGCGGGCGCAGCGCCTCGATGCGGAGCGCCTCGTAGGCCATCATCCCGGCCGGCTCGACACCGGCCTCGCGCGCCGCCGCCACGAACGACGCGACCTCGGCAGGCGTGCCGAGTACGTCGTACTCCCCCGGCCAGGGCTTCGCGCGCAGGAATCCGTACGGCGTACCGACCACAAGTCCCGGATCCGGCACCTCGACGCCCAGCTCGGCGAGGACGGACGCGGCCCGCGGGCCGACCAGGCTGACCATCGACAGGTCTGACGAACGGTCGGCGACCTCGACGCGCAGCATGAACCGCATGCGGTCGAGGTAGTCGTAGAGCTCCGGCGCCTTGCCCGGCTCGGTGTCGATCCAGATCTCATCGCCGAGAGCGGTGAACCACAGGTCCTGCTCGACGTGCCCGTGCGGCGAGAGCACCAAACCCTCGATCGTCGTGAGGTCGGGCAGCTGCTCAAGGTGCTGCGAGGTGAGCGAGTGCAACCAGGAGCGGCGGTCGTCGCCGCTGACCACGACGAAACCGCGGTTGGACCGGTCGAGCAGCGCCACGTCGCGCGCCAAGCGCCGCTGCTCGCGCAGCGGGTCGCCGTAGTGCGCCGCCACGCCGCGATCGAAGTCTTCGTCCTCGACCCGGCCATGCTGTTCCAACACCGTCACGACTGCTCCTCCACCTGCCTGGACCACCACCCATGGTAGGTCGATGCGAGACTAGGCACATGAGCACTGATCAGCACGCGAGCACCGGTCCCTGGTTTGTCAGCGCCCTGGAGTACGACGGCACGTCCTGGTCAGTACGCCGCCACGACCCGGCAGCACCGCTGCTGACCGCGTTCGACTTCGCGGCCGTGCGCGGCGATGGCGCCTTCGAGGCCATGCACATCATGGACGGCAAGGCCAACAAGCCCGAGCGGCACATGGAGCGCATGGCCCGCTCGCTGGAGCACCTGGGCATCGCCGGCCCGTCGTACGCCGAGTGGAAGGCGCTCATCAACGACCTCGTCGCACAGTGGCCCGCCGGCATCGAGGGCGTGCTCAAGCTGGTGATCAGCCGCGGCCAGGAGGGTGGACCGAGCCCCGACGTACCCACGGCGTACGGCACCCTCGTGCCGATCGGCGACGACCTCATCGCCCAGCGCGCGGGCGGGATCGACGTGATCACGCTGACGTTCGGCTACTCCGCGCACCAGCGCGAGGAGGCCCCATGGCTGCTCGGCGGCACGAAGTACCTCTCCTATGCGATCAACATGGCCGCCAAGCGCGAGGCGGCCCGCCGCGGCGCGCAGGACGTGCTGTTCGTCAGTTCCGACGGCGAGGTGCTCGAAGGCCCCAACTCGTCGATCATCTGGCTGACCGGCGACACGTTGCACACGACCCCGGCCTCGACCGGCATCCTGCGGGGTACGACGCAGGAGCTGATCTTCAGCAAGGTGCTCGGCCACGGACTGCACACCAACGTCACCGACGCCGACGTGCCCGACGTACTCGCCGCCGACGGTGCCTGGATGAGCTCGTCGACCCGCGGCGTCGCGGCGGTCAAGACGCTGGACGGTACGCCGATCGCCCAGTCTCCGCAGACCACGCGCCTGCTGCAGGAGCTCTCCGGCCTCCCGATGCCCACCTGACCGCGACCTGCGGTGGTTCCCGTACCGCTATTGGCCAGTTAGCGGTACGTAATCCACCGCAGATCAGAGCAGCGCGCGTTTGTGCGCCTCGTTGACCGCCGACGCGCGGTCGCGTACGCCGAGCTTGCCGAAGATGTGCATCAGGTGCGTCTTGACCGTCGTCTCGCTGACGTGCAGCCGGGCACCTATCTGCCGGTTCGTCGCACCGTCGGCGACCAGCACCAGCACCTCTCGCTCGCGCGGGCTCAATGCCGCTGTCCGGTCCGGCCCGACCCGCTGCACGAGGTGCCCGGCGACCGAAGCGGCTATCACCGGCCTGCCGTCGTACGCCGCCGCCGTGGCCGCGCGCAGCTCGTCGGCGCTGGCGTCCTTGAGCAGGTAGCCGGTCGCGCCCGCCTCGATCGCTGGCAGCACGTCGCTGTCGCTGTCGAAGGTGGTCAGCACGACGATCTTGACCTCCGGCCAGCGCCGCCGGATTGCCGTAATCGCCTCGACACCGCCCATGCGCGGCATCCGCAGGTCCATGAGTACGACGTCCGCCCGGTCGCGCTCCAGCCGCGCAATCGCCTGCTCGCCGTCGCCGGCCTCGCCGACGACACTGAACCGCGCATCGGCCTCGAAGATTCCGCGGATGCCGTCGCGCACCACCGGATGGTCGTCAACGATCAGCACGTCAATCGTCACGCGAGCTCCTCCGACGACGCGGGTACGACGGCGCTGACCGTCGTACCCTCGCCCGTTTGCGACTCGATCTCAAAGTAGCCGCCGAGCCGGTCGATCCGCTCGTGCATGACGCCGATCCCATATCCCCCAGGCGATGTCGGCGGCGCAGCGACCTCGAATCCAACGCCGTCGTCGCGCACGTCGAGCGCCACCGCGTCATCCAGGTAGGCGAGCGAGACCGTCACCGCAGACGCCCTCGCGTGCTTGGCGATGTTGGCCAGCGCCTCCTGCGCGACGCGGAAGAGCGCGACTTCGACATCGGGAGGTAGCGATCGTGGTGCGCCCGTGGCGGCGTACTCGACGGGTACGTCGTGCATCTCGCTCCACTGCTTTGCCAAGCGTGCCAGGGCATCTGAGAAGCGTGGACCGACGAGTGCCTCGGGCCGCAGCGCTTGCACCGACCGACGAGCCTCGCCGAGGCTCTCGCGCGCGAGCTGGTGCGCGATCTGCAGGTGCCGGTCAGAGTCAGCACCCGGCTGTCGGGCTGCCTCCAGCTGCGCGACGACGCCGGCGAGCCCCTGCGCGATGGTGTCGTGGATCTCGCGCGCGAGCCGCGCCCGCTCCTCGGCAACACCGGACTCGCGTGCCTGGCGGGCAACTTCCTCTTGTAGGGCAGCGTTCTCGGCCAGGGTTGCCTCGAGCTGGCGGTTGGTCTGCTGAGTACGCCGCAGCTCGCCCAACCGCTCCTCATGGCGCTGCTCACGGGCGCGCTCGAGCTGCATCATGCCTGCGGCGACAGCCAGGTTCACCAGGAACAGTCCAGCGAACCCGATCCACACGCCGCTGCTCAGATTGCGCACACCGCCCACCTGCGAGGTCGCGAGCTGGGTTGCGATACACACAAACGCGGCCCACCGCAGCGCCGCGTTGCTCACCATCGGCGCGCGAAGGTAGAAAGTCCAGGCATAGAAGGCAAACCACGGCCCGTTGAACACCAGGAAAGCGCTGAGCAGAATGCCGCCGGCGAGGTAGACCACCAGTCGCTGCTGGTCACGCTCGCGGGGGCTGCCGGGTCGGGTCCACCAGAAGTACTCCCACGCCGCGGCGCCAGCCGCGGCTGCCATCACAGGGACAAGCAGCTCCGGCGCGGCGTACGGGATGATCAGAAACAGGATCGTGCTGACCGTGAGCAGCAGGTACGGCACTACCAGCAGGACGCGTTCTTCCTGCTGGTCTGCCTTGGTCTGCGGCGCGACGAGTGGCTCGGTAGGCGCGGCCGGTATCTCGACGCTGGCGCAGGACTTGTGCGTCACTGCTCCCATCGGAAGAACCGTACCGCGAGGCCACCGAAGACCACGCCGTACACCGCGAGCAGCGGCAGCACCCACCACGCCGGCCACTCGCCGGCCGTCGTCGTGGTCATCGCCTCCGTCGCCGCGCCGAGCGGGCTGAACCGCGCGACCTCGGCAAGTACGGCGGGCATCGCCGGGATCGGGATCCACAGCCCGGCAAAGAACATCAACGGGAAGAAGAGCATCGCGCCCACCGCACTCGCCGTACGCCCCGTGGGCACGATCGCGGCGACCAGCATGCCGATCGCAAGCAGGGCAGCGATCGTGAGCAGGAAGGTGAGGGCGAAACCGAACAGCTGGCGCGGCACGGGTACGTCGAAGGCGAGCCGCGCGACCAGCACCACGAGCACCGCCATCGCGAGCGCGAGGCCGAGGTAGAGCGCCAGCTGGGCGCCGAGCATGCGCGCGCTGCCGATCGGTGTCGTGGCGAGCCGCTTGAGGATCAGCTGCTCGCGGTAGCCAGCGATCACCGCGGGCATCGTCGCGACGGCCAGGAACGACAGGCTCATCAGCAAGATCACCGGCGTGTAGTAGTTGATCATCCGCACGCCGGTGTCGGGGTCGGTCTCGCGGAACGGCGGCACCGAGCCGAGGATGACCAGGAGCACGACCGGGAAGACGACGCTCCAGAAGAGTGCTGCGGGCTCGCGGACAAACAGCCGAAACTCGCTGCGGGCCAGGGCAACAGTGGCGGACATGGCTAGACCAGCTCCTTCTCGGAGAGCGTCTCGGCGGCCGAGTCGAGTGACTCGCCGGTGATGGCGACGAACGCGTCGTCGAGACTCGCCTGCTCCAGGCGTACGTCGCCGGCGGTCACGCCGAGCTCCGACAGCTGCGTGAGCACCTGCTGGGCCACCTCCTCGCCGCCGGCGATCACCAGCTCGTCGCCGTGCCGCCGGGTCGTCTCGACCGCAGCGAGCTGCGCGATCCGCGAGTCGACGCGTTCGGGTGCGGTGAGACGCAACGTGTGCGGGGCCTCGCTCATCGCGGCGATCGCAGCCGGCGTGTCCAGGGCAACCACGCTGCCGCGCGCGATGATCGCGAGCCGATCGCAGAGTCGCTGTGCCTCCTCCATGAAGTGCGTGACGAGCACGATCGTGACGCCGCGCTCGCGCACGCGCTCGATCAACGACCACGTCTCGCGGCGCGCCGCTGGGTCGAGTCCGGTCGTCAGCTCGTCGAGGACAGCGATCTGTGGATTTCCCAGCAGTGCCAGGGCGATTGACAGCCGCTGCTTCTGCCCGCCCGACAGCTTGCGATACGGCACCGACCACGCGTCGTCGATGCCCAGCTCGCCGAGCAGCTCCCGACCGTCACGCGGCGCGTCATAGAACGCCGAGTAGAGGGTGATCGCCTCGCCCACGGTCATCTTGTCCGGCAGCGCCGCCTCCTGCAGCTGCACGCCGACCGCGTTGGTGAGCGCCGTACGGTCGCGGAGCGGGTCGAGCCCGAGCACGTCGACAACCCCGCCGTCGGGGCGGCGCAGTCCGACGAGGCACTCGACGGTGGTGGTCTTGCCGGCACCGTTGGGGCCGAGGATCCCGAAGATCTCGCCCCCGCCGACGGTGAGCGACACGTCGTCCACGGCGACCTTCGCGCCGTACACCTTGCGCAGGTGGGAAATCTCGATGACTGGCATGTCATCGATGTTCCCGCCTCACGCACCACCGCGGTATCCGGCGGTACGGCGTACTCCTATCCTCCGTTCGGAGGATGCCGCCGCGACCTGCGGTGGAATACGTACCGCTAAGAGCGCTTGAGCGGTACGGGATCCACCGCAGGTGGGTGCACAGAGGGCTACGAGCGACGGCGTCCGGACCACTGAGCCAGTACGCCGGTCCCCAGCAGCACCAGCGCGGCGATGACCAGCGCACCCGCACTGAAGCCGGTCTTGGCCAGCGGTGGTGGCAGCCCGGGCCCGATCGGCGGCTGCGGTACGACGGCCGGGTCGCCGACGTCGACGACCGTCTCGGTGCCGCAGTCATCGTCCCCACCACCGGGCTGGCAGGTGCCGCCGGGTACGTCGGTGACGACCTGGTTGGACAGTACGGCGCCATCGGGCGCGTCCCGGTCGACCCGCACCGTGTAGGTGATGGTCACCGAGTCACCCGGCGCCAGCGTGCCCGACCACTGCAGCACGGTGCCGTCAATGACGACGGCGCCCGCGGACGCGGCTGGCGGCCCGACGAGCGTGGCGTACTCGAGTACGTCGCCCAGGTCGTCGGCCGCCGCGGCCTGCGCGGTCGTTGTGCCGTCGTTGGTCAGCGTGATCGTGTAGTCGAGCGTGCCGCCGGGGTTGACGGTCTGCTTGTCGACCGACTTCTTCGCCGCCACGCTCGTCGTCGAGGAGGTCGGAGTCGTGACGTTGTCACCGCCGGTGACCGTGTCGTCGCCGGAAGTGCCTGTCACCACGGCATTGTTGGCGACCCCACCGGCGTCGACGTCGGCCTGCGTCACGGTGTACGGCGCCGCCGTACACGTCATCGACTCGCCCGGCGCCAGCGACGTGGCCGGGCACGTGACCGCGCCGACCAGCGGATCGCTCACGCTGACTGCACTCACGGTCAGGTTGCCGGTGTTGGTGACCACGAACGAGTAGCTGATCTCATCGCCGACCGCCGCGGCCGACGCGCCGCCGGAGATCGTCGCCTGCTTGTCCACCGACAGCCCCGGACCCGGGTCGGCCGGGGTGATCTCGTGCGTGTCGTCGTCGCTCACGCTCTGCCCGGACGGGTCGGTGCCGGTTGCGGTCGCGGTGTTGGTGATGACGCCGGCCTGCACGTCGGCCTCGGTCACGTTGTACGGCGGCGCCGTACACGTCAGCTGCCCTCCCGGCGCGACCGTGTCGCCGCCGCAGGTGAGCGTGCCCAGCTTCGGGTCAACGACGCGAATCCCACTGATCGTGACATTGCCGGAGTTGGTGACCACGAAGATGTAGCTGACGGTCTCGCCCGGATCGAGCGTGCCGTTGTCATTGGCGTCGTCGTACGTCGCCGTCTTGTCCAGCGTGAGGCCGCCGGCCGACGGAACCGTCGGCACCGTGCTGGCGTCGTCGACATCGCTCGGCCCGCCGATCGGGTCGATACCGGTCGCGGTGGCCGTGTTGAGCACCTCGCCGGCGTCAACATCGGCCTGCGTGACCGTGTAGGGACCGCCCGTACAGATCACCGACTCCCCCGGCGCCAGGGTCGTCACCGGGCAGGTGACGGCGCCGATCTTCGGGTCGTCGACGGTCAGGTTGCGGACTGTCACGTTGCCGTTGTTGGTGATTTCGAACGTGTAGTCGATGGTCTCGCCGACCTGCGCGACGCCGTCATCGTTGCTGTCGTCCAGCCTGCCGGTCTTCTCCATCGACAGCGGCGAGACCGGCTGCACGGTGTGCACGTCGACGCCGCCGCTGTCGGTGACCGTCGAGCCGTCGGTCGACGTACCGGTTGCGGTCGCGACGTTGTCGACGGCACCGGCGAAGAGGTCGAGCTCGGTGACGACGTAGCTGCCGGTGCACTCGAACGACGAACCGGGCGCCAGGCTCTCGCCACCGGTGCACGTGAGGCCGGGCAGCAGTGGATCGGAGACCGTGATGTCGCTCAGCGTCGTCGTGCCGACGTTGGTGACGACGATCCGGTAGGCGACGTTGGTCCCGGGCACGGCCGGGTCGACGTCGGGCGTTGCGTACTTGTCGACCTGCAGATTCGGCACCGAGCGGGTGTCAATGGTCGACTCGCTCGTGTCGTCGACGGTGGCGCCGGTCGGATCGGTGCCGCTGACCGTGGCGGTGTTGCGTACCTCCCCGGCGTCAACGTCAGCCTGTGTCACGACATAGCTTGCGGTGCAGGACATCTGCGCGCCTGGCGCGAGCTCGGCCGCGGGGCACGCGACGGCGCCGACCTTCGGATCGCTGACCGCGATGCCTGAGATCGTGACGTTGCCGGTGTTGGTGACCTCGAACGTGTAGTCGACGGTCTCCCCCACGTCGGCTTGCGCGTTGTCGTCGCCGTCGACGAGTACGCCGGTCTTCACCAGCGTGAGCCCGGAAACCGAGGCGACGGCGTCGATGCTCGACGACCCGTCGTCGCTGACCGGGTTGCCGCCCGGGTCGCTGCCGGTCGCGGTCGCAGTGTTGTCGACCTGGCTGGCGTCGACGTCGGCTTGCGTGACCGTGTAGACCGGCGCCGTACACGTCATCGACGCCCCGGGCACGAGCGTCGTCGCGGGGCAGGTGACTCCGGCGATCTTCGGGTCGCTGACCGAGATCCCAGTGATAGTCACGTTTCCGGTGTTGGCGACGGTTAAGGTGTAGGTGATCGTCTCACCGACGTCGGCGAGCCCGTTGCCGTTGGCATCGTCGAGCGCACCGGTCTTGGTCACGATGAGCTGCGGCGCCGCGACGACCGTGTCGATGCTTTCCTCGTCGGTGTCGGTGACGGTGCCGCCGCCGGGCTGGGTGCCGGTGACGGTGGCGGAGTTGTCGACGGAGCCGGCATCGACGTCGTCCTGGGTGACGGTGTACGGCGCCGCCGTACACGTCATCGAGTCACCCGGAGCCAACGACGTGGCCGGGCACGAGACCTCGCCGAGTTTCGGGTCACTCACCGAGATCCCAGTGATAGTAACGTTTCCGACGTTGGTGACGGTGAACGTGTAGTCGATCTCGTCACCGTTGTCGACGACCTGGTTGCCGTTGGCGTCGGCGTTCGAACCGGACTTCTCCAGCACCAGCTGCGCGGCCGGCGCGACGGTCGGCACAGTGTTGTCCGAGTCGTCGGTGACCTCGTTGCCGCTCGGGTCTTCGGCCGTCACCACCGCGGTGTTGAGTACGCCGCCGGCGTCGATGTCGTCCTGAGTGGCGGTGTACGCCGAAGCCGTGCACGTCATCTGCGCACCCGGCGCGAGCTCGGTCTGCGGGCACGAGACCGTCCCGGCCTTCGGGTCGCTGACCGAGACCGAGCTGACCGTCACGTTGCCGGTGTTGGTGACGACGAACGAGTAGTCGATGCTCTCACCGACGTCGGCGACGCCGTTGTCGTTGGTGTCGTTCAGCGCCGACTGCTTGGCTACGAAGACGCCGGGGACCGCGGTCACCGTGTCGACCTCCGCCGACCCGGTGTCGGTGACGTCGTTGCCGCCGGGGTCGGTGCCGGTCGCGGTGGCCTCGTTGACGATGTCGCCCTGGTCAACGTCCGCCTGGGTGACGGTGTACGCCGCCGCCGTACACGTCATCGACTCCCCTGGCCCAAGCTCGCTGGCCGGGCAGATGACCGCGCCGAGCATCGGGTCCTCGACCGAGATCCCAGAAATAGTCACGTTTCCGAGGTTGCTCACGGTGAAGGTGTAGGTCAGCTCTTCGCCAACATCAGCGAGTCCATTGCCGTTGGGGTCGTTGTTGACCACGGTCTTGTCCAGGCCGAGCGCGGCCGACGGGACCGTGGTCGGCACGTCGTCGCTTGCGTCATCGCTGACGCTGCCGTCGCCTGGCGTTGTTGCGGTACCGGTCGCCTCGTTGCGAACGCCGCCGGCGTCGATGTCGCCTTGCGTGACGGTGTAGGTCGCCGCCGTACACGTCGCGGACTCGCCCGGCGCGAGTGGCGTGGTCGGGCAGGTGACCGCGCCGATCTTGGGGTCGTCGACGGTGAGGCCGCTCAGCGTCACGTTGCCGACGTTGGTGATCGTGA
>ERZ500994.406-NODE-406-length-13604-cov-5.756440_pt1 | contig 13604 bp, 14 predicted proteins | sample MGYA00248878_ERZ500994 | MGnify/ENA primary metagenome ERZ500994 (study PRJEB25958, sample SAMN03398533) | human skin metagenome | study: EMG produced TPA metagenomics assembly of the Human Skin Microbiome Metagenome (human skin metagenome) data set. | reverse complement strand
TTATCGACGGCCTCACCAACCCGAGCGCGGCAAACCCCGACCACGCGATCGTCCAGGCACGCATCCCCCGCACGGCGGCAGCGCTGCTCGTCGGCGCCGCGCTCGGACTCGCCGGAGCGGTGCTGCAGGGTATGACCCGCAACCCGCTCGCCGACCCGGGGATCCTCGGGCTGAACGGGGGCGCCGCGCTCGCGGTCGTCGTGGGAATCGCCAGCTTCGGCATCGGCTCGATCAACGCGACCCTCTGGTGGGCGTTTGCCGGGGCGGGAATCGCCGCCGTACTCGTCTACTTCGTCGCGTCGCTTGGCCGAGGCGGCGCGAGTCCGCTGTCGCTCGCGCTCGCCGGAGCCGCGCTCAACGCCGCCTTCCTGTCGGTCGTGCAGTTCCTCATCATCGTCAGCCAAAGCAGTCTGGAGGCGTTCCGCCAGTGGAGCGTCGGCTCGGTCGCACTTCGTGAGTGGAGCTCGCTGACCCCTGCGATCCCCTTCCTCGTCGCAGGTTTGCTTATCTGTCTCGGCTGCGCCCGATGGCTCAACGGGCTCGCGCTCGGCGAGGACACCGCCCGCGGACTGGGCCAGAACGTCGCGCTGACGCGCATCGTCGGCGGCATCGGCGTCGTCCTGCTCGGCGGCGCGGCAACCGCCGCAGTCGGGCCGATCGCGTTCCTCGGCCTCGTGGTGCCGCACGCGGTCCGCGCTCTCGTCGGCTCGGACTACCGACGCGTGCTGCCGCTGTCACTGCTTGGCGGTGCCGTCCTGCTGACCACCGCCGACGTCGTGGGGCGTGTGATCGCGCCACCGGGCGAGGTCCAGGTGGCGGTCATGACTGCGATGATTGGGATCCCGGTCTTCCTGTGGCTGGTACGCCGTCGCAAGGCGGTGGAGCTGTGAGCACCACCATCAGCCCGACGCAGGTCGAGCCCGAGGCGCGACCAGCCTTCAGCGCGGCAGACGTCCGCGCGCTTCGGGTCCGGCGTACTCGCCGAGTACGTCGGTGGGTGTGCGCGCTCGGGCTCGCCGTCGTCTGCGCGGCCGCGATCAACGTGCTGCTCGGCCGCTACACCGTCACAATCCCTGATTTCATTGCGATCCTCGGCGGCGAGCGGATCCCCGGCGCCTCGTTCATCGTGATGCAGGACAAGCTGCCGCGCACCATCACCGGCGTACTCGTGGGGCTGTGCTTCGGGGCCGCGGGAGCGCTGCTGCAGCGACTGCTGCGCAACCCGCTCGCCAGCCCCGACATCATCGGCATCAGCCAAGGAGCCAGCGCCGTCGCGGTCGCCGGCATCGTCTTCTTCGGTGCGAGCGGACTCGCCGTGTCGGGCCTGGCCTTTCTCGGCGCGCTCGCCGTGATCGCTGTTGGGTACGCCGTCACCCGCACTCAGCGGCTGGCCGGGACCCAGTTCATCCTGGTCGGGCTCGCGCTCGCCGCTGGCGGTCACGCACTCATCTCGTGGCTGCTGAGCCGCACCGATATCCGCACCGCCGCCGACTCAGTGCGCTGGCTGGCCGGTTCGCTGAACAACGCGACCTGGCAGCGCATCGTGATCCTGCTGCTGTGCGCCGCCGTACTCCTGCCACTGACCGTATTGGCGGCTCGCGCGCTCCAGCCGCTCGAGCTGGGTGACGACACCGCGCAGTCGCTGGGGTCACTGGCCGTACGCTCGCGCCTGCTCGTCGTCGTGACGGCCGGCGCGCTGTGCGCCGCCGCCACGGCGATCGTAGGGCCGCTCGCGTTTGTCGCGTTCCTCGCCGGGCCGATCGCCCGACGCCTGGTGCCGGGCGCCGCAGTCGGGACCGCAGCGCTCGTCGGGGCACTGATCGTCGTACTCGCCGACTTCGTTGCCGCGAACTTCTTCGGCGACAACGTGGTCCCCGTCGGCGTGGTGACCGGAGCGCTCGGCGCGCCCTTCCTGATCCTCACCCTCATCACCTCGAACTCCAACGGAAAGGCTCGATGACATGACCACGACGCGCACCCTCCGCGCGAACGATCTCGTGCTCAAGTACGACGACCGGACCATCGTCGACGGGCTGGACCTGACGCTGCCCACCTCCAAGGTCACCGTGATCGTGGGCGCCAACGCGTGCGGCAAGTCCACGCTGCTCCGTGCGCTCGCTCGACTGCTGAGCCCACACTCCGGAGTTGTGCATCTCGACGAACACGACCTTCGCGAGCTGAGCAGTCGAAAGATCGCCCATATGCTTGGCATCTTGAGCCAGTCACCCATTGCTCCGGAAGGCATCACGGTGGTCGACCTCGTCAGCCGTGGTCGCTATCCGCACCAAGGAGTCTTCCGCCGCTGGAGCACTGCCGACGACGAGGCTGTCGCGTCCGCGCTGGAGTCGACCGGCACGAGCGAGCTCGCCGACCGTCCGGTCGACCAGCTCTCCGGCGGGCAGCGGCAGCGCGTCTGGATCGCGATGGCGCTGGCCCAGCAGACCGACATCATGCTGCTGGACGAGCCGACGACGTACCTCGACCTCGCGCACCAGATCGACGTACTCGACCTCGTCGCCGAGACCAATGCCCGCACCGGCGCCACGATTGCGATGGTGCTGCACGACCTCAACCTGGCAGCGCGCTACGCCGATCACGTCGTTGCCATGTGCGACGGCGCGATCGTCGCCCAGGGCTCGCCGTGGGACGTCTTCACTGCCGAGCTGATGCGTGATGTCTTTTCCTTACGCTGCAGGGTGATTGCCGATCCCGAGTCGGGTACGCCGTGATCATCCCGGCTCAGTCGCGGCCCGCTGCACTGCCTCAGGCGGGACTGGCGGTCGCCGGATGAGCGCGATGCTGCCGTTTGATGTCGAGGTGCGCGAGGTCAACCGGCTCAGCGAGAACTTCGTGCGGATCACCTTCGGTGGCGCCGAGCTCGACCGGTTCGGCGTACATGGCCCGACCTACGACCTGCGGGTCAAGGTGATGGTCCCCTCCACGACGGGGACGATGCCGGACTTCAAGAAGCTGCTCCAGAGCCCGACCTGGTATTCGGAGTGGAAGCAGCTCGACCCGGACACCCGCGGCTACATGCGCACCTACACCGCGCGCGAGTACCGCACCGGTGACGACCCGCAGCTCGATGTCGACTTCGTCATGCATCTCGGCGACTCGACGGGTCCCGCGTCGTCGTGGGCCTCCCGGCCCGGGGCCGGTGATCTCGACAACCGCTCGTCGCTAGCGCTCCTCGCTGCTCGATCACCGGGAGTCCCGCTCGATCACCAGAAATGGTGGTCGAGCCGGGCGAGCCCCCAGGGCGAGCCCGCGTCGAGACCCCGCGCGGTGCAAGAAATCCCGGCCCAAGTCCAAGGTTGACTCACCGGATCTCGACTCGCTCAGGCGCTGGGCGCCTTCACGGTGGTCCCTGAGGAGGCGCGAGGCACGAGCGCCGTCTCGAAGGGCTCGATCATCAGGTGCGCTGAGGCGTGCGCGGCGGTTACTCTCGGGGCATGAGAAGCGAGGAGTACGGCGACTACAGCGTCGATGACGAAGACCAGCTGCAGCCCAGCGACACCCTCGAGGACCGCGGCGTCAAGGACGCCCTCGACGAGGGGTATGTCACCCGTGAGGGCTGGTCGCCGGGGCAGGGTTACGGCAACACCGCCGAGGAGGAGTCCCGCGGCGAGTCGCTGGACCAGCGCATCGCGCAGGAGGAGCCGGACTTCGACTACGAGTCGGACTCCTGGAGCGACGACGACGGCGACGACGACCAGGTAGGCAACGAGCGGTCGGGCAGGCTCACCATCTCCGGCAACGGCGACGACGATGCCGACAGCCCCGAAGACGCCGACAACCCGCAAAGCGACGTGTTCGCCCAGGACGTCGGCATCGCCGGCTCAGCCGCGACCGCCGAAGAAGCCGCGATGCACGTCATCGACGACGAGCGCGAGTAGGACGGCCGACGAGCGAGTGCCGGTGACCGGCTGGCTTTGCAGGAGCGCGCGCCATGTTGTGGTGGTCTGACCCCGGAGCCTGGCTCGGACGCATCATCTTCGAGCGCGGTGTCGCACTCCTGCTGCTCATCACGCTGATCAGCACGATCCGCCAGTTCCGCGCGCTGCTGTCCAGCACCGGGCTGTTGCCCATCCCGCGTTTCCTCGAGCTCACCAGACCACGAGATCGACCGAGCATCTTCGGGTTGTACTACTCCGACCGGTTCTTCCTCGGCACCTGCTGGTTCGGCGTCGTACTCTGCCTCGTCACGATCGCCGGCGGCACCGCGGCGCTGCCCTGGTGGGCCCACGCGCTGGCGTGGGCCGCGATGTGGGCGATCTACCTGAGCATCATCAACGTCGGCCAACGCTGGTACTCCTTCCTCTGGGAGATGCTGCTGTGCGAGGTCCTCTTCCTCGGGATCTTCATCGGCCCCGCGGACCGTACGCCGTCGCTGGTCGTCACCGCCGCGCTGATCTGGCTGTTGATCCGGGTCGAGTTCGGCGCCGGCATGATCAAGATGCGCGGCGGTCGCGAGTGGCGCGACCTGACCGCGCTCGACTACCACCACGAGACCCAGCCGATGCCCGGCCCGCTCAGCTGGTATTTCCACCACCTGCCGAAGATCGCACACCGTGTCGAGGCCGGCGCCAACCACGTCGTCCAGCTCGTCGTCCCCTTCGCGCTGCTGGCACCTGACCCGGTGCGTTCGATCGCCGCGCTCGTCATCGCCGCGACACAGGCCTACCTCGTACTGTCGGGAAACTTCGCCTGGGTCAACCTGTTGACGATCTGCCTCGCACTCTCGCTCGTCGACGCCTCGTTCCTGCGCGTCGTCCTCCCACTGCGCGAGCCGGCGATGAGTGACGGATCGGTTGCAGAGCAATGGATCCTGGTCGCTTTCGGGTTGCTCAGTATCGTGCTGGCGTGGCAGCCGCTGCGCAACCTGCTGTCCTCCCAGCAGAAGATGAACGCGCGATATAACCCCTTCTACCTCGGCAACTCGTACGGCGCCTTCGGCACCATCGGCAAGGTACGCCGCGAGATCGTCATCTCGGGGTCGGCCGGCCGCGACCAGCCGTGGCGGGAGTACGAGTTCCCCGGCAAGCCCGGCGACCTCGCGCGCCGTCCGCCTCAGGTCGCGCCGTACCACCAGCGCCTGGGCTGGATGCTCTGGTTTGCCGCGCTCTCGCCGGCCTACGGACGCGGCTGGCTCGACCGGCTCATCAAGGCCTTGCTCACCGGCGATCGCGATATCAAAGACCAGTTGCGCGTCGACCCGTTCCCCGACGAACCTCCCGCCTGGGTGAAGGTCACGTCGTACGACTACCGGTTCAGTACGCCGGCCGAGCGCCGCGCGACCGGCGACTGGTGGGTCCGCACCAACGAACGGGAGTACCTCGCGCCGCGACGACTTCGCTAAACCGCGCGCGGACGCCGTACGATCCACCCCGTGGGCGATGGACTGCTACCGCGCCGGTTTGGCGCCAAGCTGCTGCTCTTCGTGTACGCCGACCTGCTCGCCGTCCATTTGCTCGCCCAGCTGATCGTGGCCCCCGAGCTCGCCGCCGTCACCCAGGCGCTCGCCATGCCCGTGCTCGCCCTCGTCCTCTTCAACGAGATGCCCACCCGCGGGCCGCTCGTCTGGTTCACGCTGCTGGCGCTCGGCTTCAGCTGGCTCGGCGACCTGCTGCCCCGTTTCGTCGCACCGGAACTGCAGTTCATCCTGCTCATGGGCTGTTTCATGATGGCCCAGATCGCTTATATAGTCGCGTTCTCGCCGTACTGGCGGGACCTCCGACGCTGCTGGCAGGCGCTCATTCCGCTGGCTGCCGCGTGCGGCGTACTCGTCGTCGCCGCTGTCCCCTACGCCGGCGACCTGCTCGGCCCGATGCTCGCGTACGGCGTCACGCTGTTTGCGATGGTGCTGCTCAGCGGCGGTGTGCATCCGGTCGATGGGATCGGTGGGGCGTTGTTCCTGCTCAGCGACGCCCTCATCGCGCTCAACGCTCTGGGGCTCGTCGAATTCACGGCCGTGGACTTCGTGGTGATGGCGACCTATCTGGTCGCGCAGGCGGTGATCGTCCTGGGCGTCGCCTCGCGAGCGCGCGCCGCCCTGGTTGCGTGAGTGACACAATCAACCTGTGGCACAGCTGATCGACATTCATCCGGAGGACCCGCAGCCGCGCTTGGTGCGCAAGGCCGCGGACCTCATCCGTAACGGCGGACTCATCGCCTACCCCACCGACTCGTCGTACGCCCTCGGCTGCTCTCTGGGCAACAAGGAAGCACTGCAACGCATCCGCGACATTCGACAGCTCGATGATCGTCACGATTTCACCCTGGTGTGCGGCGACTTCTCGCAGATGAACTCCTACGTCGCCTTTGACAACTCGCTGTTTCGAGTGCTCAAGAACGCGACGCCTGGGCCATACACGTTCATCATGCAAGCCAGCCGCGAGACGCCGCGCGTTATGCAGAACCCAAAGAAGAAGACCGTCGGCGTGCGGATTCCCGACCACAAGGTCGCACTCGCGCTGATCGCCGAGCTCGGCACGCCGATCGTCTCCAGCACCCTGCTGCTGCCCGACCGCGACGAGCAGCTGCTGCGGGGCTGGGAGGTCCGTGACGAGCTCGACTACCAGCTCGACGCGGTCATCGACGGCGAGTCCGGCTATACCCCGACGACGGTCGTCGACGTCACCAGCGGCGTACCGGAGATCATCCGCGTCGGGGCCGGAGACCCCACTCCGTTCGAGTAGCCGCGGCCGTGTGACCAGGGCAATTCCACAGCCGCGGGCCCGCGTTGCAAAAGGTTGCCGGGTGGGGGCAGGATGGGAATCGGCCCGTTCGGAATTCCTCGACACAGTTCAGGAGTAGTTAATGGCTGTCTACACGCTTCCCGATCTTCCGTACGACTACAGTGCGCTTGAGCCGCACATCGACGCACAGATCATGGAGCTCCATCACGACAAGCACCACAAGAAGTACGTCGATGATGCGAACACCGCCTTGGAGAAGCTCGCCGAGGCGCGCGACAAGGGCGACTTCGGCACGATTCCCAAGCTGGAGAAGGACCTCGCCTTCAACCTGGGCGGGCACACCAACCACTCGGTCTTCTGGACCAACATGTCCCCGGACGGCGGCGGCAAGCCCACCGGCGACCTCGCGGCTGCGATCGACCAGCACTTCGGTTCGTTCGAGGCGTTCCAGGGCCAGTTCGAGGCCGCCGCGACGACCATCCAGGGCTCGGGTTGGGCAATGCTGGTGTGGGACTCGATCGGTCAGCAGCCGCTCATCGTCCAGCTGTACGACCAGCAGAGCAACGTTCCGCTCGGGCTGACCCCGATCCTGCTGCTGGACATGTGGGAGCACGCGTTCTACCTGCAGTACAAGAACGTCAAGGCCGACTACGCCAAGGCGTGGTGGAACGTCGTCAACTGGGAAGACGCCGCGGCCCGCTTCGCTGCCGCCCAGCAGCAGACCCAGGGCCTGATCGTCAAGTAACCCTCGAAGCACAGCACCTCACGGACTCCGGCGACTCGTTCGCCGGAGTCCGCTTGTCTTGGTGGTCGAGCAGGCCGAGGAACGAGGCCGTCGAGACCCCGGTGGCTAGGCGGCGTACTCGTTGAACCAGTCGATCGCCTGCTGGCGCAGCTTCTTGGTCTCGAAGAACACCGGTGCGGAGTGCTCGCCGTCGACCTCGACTAGCTCGGTGGGTACGCCGGCCGCGTCCAGCTTCTGATACATCCGCTCACTCTGGATCGGCGCGACGACGCAGTCCTGCTTGCCGTGCATCAGCAGGATCGGCGCGTCGCTGGAGTCGACATAGTTGATCGGTGAGGCCAGCGCGGCGAGCGTCTTCGACGGCTCGATCGCCGGCGACCCGCCGACCAGCAGGCTCTGACCGACCTCGCCCCCGGTCTGGCTGCACGCCATCACGTCGGTGGCCATCGTGACCAGATCGGAGATCCCGTAGTAGGAGATCGCGGCGTCGACGTCGCTGGACTCGCCGGTCTCGCCGACCGCCCCCTCCATCGTCGGGTCGCCGTTGGTCACCGCCATCATCTGCGCGAGATGCCCGCCAGCAGACTCCCCCCACACCACGATGCGCTCGGGATCGAGCCGGTACTTCTGCGCATTCGCCCGCAGGAAACGCACCGCGGACTTCACATCCAGGATCTGCGCGGGCCAGATCGCCTCGTCGGTCAGCCGGTAGTTCACCGCCGCGACCGCATAACCCGCGTCGAGCAGCGCGTTGCGGAATTCCTTGATGTTGGCGACCGAGGTGTCGTTGACTGCGGCCTTGTCGCCGAGCTGCCAGCCACCGCCATGCAGATAGATCGCCACGGGGTGGTCGGACCTGCCATCGTCTGGGACGTAGAGGTCGAGCTGTTGGCGCAACGAGTCATCGGCGTACCGCACGTTCTCGGTGACCTTCAAGCTGCTGCCGTCGTCGGAGCTGCACGCCGTCACCAGGGTCGCGACGACGAGGGCGACGAGTACGACGACGCGATACCTCACGCAGACATTCTGCTGCATACGCGCAGATTCGTCAGTGAATTGCAGACGCGGGTAGCGTCAATGTCATGCTGCACCAGACGCGACAGGCCATCGCCACAGCGGTGCGTGCCCGAGTGGTCGGCCCCGACGCCGCCGCGCGGGCGGCGGTGATCTGGCAGACGCCCGGGCCGCGACGGTTCTCCGCGACCGACCCGATCTGGCGCGTGCATGCCGACTCATCGATGTTCATCGGCGGCATCCGGGCGCTGCTGCTGCAGGCGCTGCACCCGCTCGCGATGGCCGGCGTGGCCGACCATTCGGACTACCGCGGCGATCCCTGGGGACGGCTGCAGCGCACCAGCGGATTCATCGCGACCACGACGTACGCCGTCGACGACGAGGCCGACCGTGCCGTGCGGATCGTGAAGGCGGTCCACAAGCGCGTCCGGGGGCGCACCCGCGATGGCCGGGAGTACGACGCCACCGACCCGCACTTGCTCAAGTGGGTGCATCTCGCCGAGATCGACAGCTTCTTGGCCGCACACCAGCTGTTCGGTCGCCGACCGCTCACTGCCGATGAGGCCGACGTCTACGTCGCGCAGACTGGCGGGACGGCCCGCGCGCTCGGCGTCAACGACCCGCCGGGTTCGGTCGCCGAGCTCAACGACGCTCTCGCGGCGTACCGTCCGGAGCTTGAGTCGACCCCCGAGGCGCGCGAGGTCGCGAAGTTCCTGATGATCCGCCCACCGCTGCCGCTGCCGCTGGTCCCGGCGTACAGCTTGCTGTCCTCGTCAGCGGCCGGCAGCCTGCCGAGTTGGGCGCTGCGCATGCTGCGACTGCCGCATGTGCCACGGGTGACGTCGATGCTCACGAGACCGGCTGGAAGACTAGGCGCGAGTGGTGTTCGGTGGCTGATGAGCAGTGTGGATCTGCCGGAGAAGCACGGCAAAAAATCTCCGCGAGCCGCGGAACCTCAGCCGAGCACCTGACCGTCAGAGCGCGCGGAGGCCCGCGCCTCGAGAGCTAAGCCCCCCTCGTCAAGGAGAACTCATGCAGCCCCTGATCCGAATCGGCGCATTCCTGGCCATCATCGGTTTCGCGTCGTCGGCCCTGTACTGGCACACCAACGTCCGCATCTTCTCGTTCCTTGACGGTGCCCAGCCCGGTATCGGAATCGGGATCGGCGTACTCGGCGTCATCCTGGTCATCGCCGGCGTGCTGATCGACCGCAACAAGAAGACCAAGAGCGTCGACGGCCCGGGCGCTTTCGGCGCCCCGCCGCAGGGCGCAGCGCATGACGGGCAGCAGCCCGGCCCGTACTACGGCCAGCCGGGCCAGCCGGGTCAGCCGGGTCAGCCCGGTCAGGTGGCCGGTGGCGGTCAGGGCTTTCCCACCCAGGGCCATGCCGGCCCGGCCGGGCAGCACGCAAACGGGCAGCACGCGAACGGGCAGCAAGGTCCGGGCCGGGCACCCGAACCCGGCGCCCCGGGACAGCCTGGCGGGCCCGGGCAGCCCGGCCAGCAGGGCAACGGCCCGATTCAGGGTCCGGGCTTCGGTCCGCGCCCGTAGCCTCAGGCCGGCGGCGCGAAGCGCACCGGCAGCCGCTTGATCCCGCGCTGGAAGCTCGATCGCAGCAGCGCCGGTTCGCCCGCCGCCTCCATCCACGACGTGCGCTCCAGCAGCTGGGAGAACATCTGCCGTAGCTGCACGCGCGCCAGATGTGCACCGAGGCAGAAGTGCGGGCCGTGCCCGAAGACGAGATGCTCGCGTGAGCCGCGGTCGATCCGAAACTGCGCCGGATCGCGGAAAACCCGCGGGTCACGGTTGGCCGACAGGAAGCTCACGACGACCTTCTCGCCGGCGCTGATCTGCTGACCGGCCAGCAACGTGTCGACAGTCGCGGTACGGCGAAACACCATCACCGGCGTCCACCAACGCAGCATCTCCTCGATCGCTGCGTCCATGAGGTCGGGCTCGTCGCGCAGCCGGCGCTGGGCGTCCGGGTGCTGCAGCAGCGCATACATTCCGCCGGGCAGGCCGTTGCGCAGCGTCTCGTTGCCGGCCACCGCGAACAGCCAGAACATGTTTTCGAACTCCTCGACGCTGATCGCGCCGTCATCGCCGTGCGTGCTGCTCATCAGGATCGACATGACGTCCGAGCCGGGATCGCGCTGCTTGCGTTCGCCGAGCCGGTGGGCGTAGTCGTAGAGGTCCGGCATGCCGGCGCGGCTCCGCGGATCGGGCATCCGCCCGTCGGTGTCGGGTTCTGGTCGCAGCCTCAGTGCTTCGCGAGCGATATCGCTGCCCTGGCTGGGATCGAACGCCGCGCTGGTCGCATAGTCAGGGTCCTGAAAGCCGATGACACGGTTGGACCAGTCGAACATGAGCATGCGGTCTTGCGACGGCACCCCGAGTACGTCGGCCAGCGTGAGCAGCGGCAGGTCCGCGGCGATGTGCTTGGCGAAGTCGACCGGTTCGTCGTACACCAGGGCCTTGTCGAGGATCGCGCTGACGTGTGCGGCAATCTGCTCCTCGAGTCGCAACACCGCCCGCGCGGTGAAGGACTTCTGCAGCGGCCGGCGCAGTCGCCCGTGGTCGGGCGGGTCCATGTTGAGCATCATCCGCTGGACGTAGCGCAGGTCGGCCGCGGTCGCCGGATCGCGCACCTGCGTTGCCCCGAGGTGCGAGGAGTACGTCGCCGGATCGGTGAGCACGGCCTGCACGTCGGCGTGCCGCAGCACCAACCAATACCCTGGGCCACCGGCAAAGTCGGCGGCCGGAGGCTCGTCGACCCACACGATCGGCGACTGCTCGCGCAGCGTGTCGAGCACGTCGAGCGGTGCGCCGGCGACGTAGGTCTGCGGATCGTGGATGCGCTCTGTACCGGGTGCGGCGATCGGGCTCATCCCCGAAGGCTAACGCGAGCCGGCCGGTGCGGTCACCGGTCGCCGATAGCGGCCAGCAGCGCGACCTCGGTGCCGGCGAGACCGACCGAGTGAAAGACGCTGCGGCCCTCGGGACGCTGCATGCCCTCAGCGAGGAATCGACCCAGCTCCACCGCGCGATCGAGCTCGGCCGCCGCCGGACCGTAGTCGCGCAACTGCGCCAGCGAGTCGGTGGTCACCAACGACGCGCCGGCCACGAGGTCTGCCGGATACTCGGCCGCCCCTTCTGCCTTGGGTCCGAGCAGGTTGACGTGTACGTCGTCGCGCAGCCAGTCCGTCTGCAGCACCGGCGTTGCGCTGTTGGTCGCCGCGACCACGATCCCGGCGTCGCGGACGGCGTCTTCGGCGCTGGTGGACGCGACATGCCGGACGGCGCCGGTGTCGCGGTCGTGCACGACGACGACCTGCGCACCGCCGAGCGAGTCATAGGCGCGATAGCCGTAGATATCCGGCAGCGCTCCCACGGTGAAGGTCATCGTCTCGACGCCTATGCCGGCATGAAGTCGCGGCGGGGCCGCGAGCCGTCGAGCTCCATGAGCACTCAGCGTGCGGACCATGACGGCGACGGCGTCGGCGGCCGGATAGCGCCGTACCTGCTCGTCGGTGAGCAGCCGCGGAGCCGTCACCGCAGCGCCGGGCGGCGTGCGGTCCACACCGCCAGGGCCGCGAGCGCGGCAACCTCGAAGCCGATCAGGATGCGCTCGACGAGGCCGAGGTCGATCGCGTGCCACCACGGCACCCCGCTGAACTGCGACTGCACGACCGACCACACCAGGTAGCCGAGTACGACGCCCGCGGCGAGCCCGAAGATCGAGCCGAGGCGCGCGCTGAGTGCCCCGCCGCGCCGCCACGAGCGCGCGGTGACGACCGCGACCGCAAGCGGCAGCGCGAAGAACGCGACCAGGCTCGCGACGCGGTGGATCTGTCCGCTGAGGCTCGGGCCCACCGACCAGTCGGTCTTCGGGAAGATCGCGACGGCGGTCAGTCCCAGCGCCCAGAGTCCGAGCAGCATGCCGCCGACCACGCCGAGGTGCCCGCGCCGGGCGAGCGCTGCCGCGAGCGCGATCGACCCGGCAACGAGGAGTGCGACGGAGGCGGTGAACTTGACCGGGTGGGTGAACACGTACGCCGACACGGTCTGGGAAGCGCCGCCGACGGTGAGGTCGAGGCCGATCACCAGCGCCGCGGCGCCAGCGAAACCGACCAGCGCGAGGACGGCCAAGATCGCGGCCACGCGGTCGAACCGATCACGGACGGGGTGCTCAGTAGGCAGCGGACGCACGGTCTGGGCGTCCGTCAAGACGTGGGACATTCATCAAAGGTACGTCGGGGGCGTCGCCACGGGCATCGCGCGCACCTGTGAGTTCGCTGAGACTGCACGCCACTGTCTCGAGTGTGATCGGCGGTGTGGGATCGCTGGACATCGGGCTGGCGCATTCGTTCGTGAGCGTCATCAACTCTGCGCGTAGCAGTCACGGAGATATAGAAAGGATCCTGGCAGCAGCGGGAGGGCCGACAGGTCACAGCCCACTCGCTGCTGCCAGGACTGGTTGGGGTGCGGTCAGACTGCACCGCGGCTTTGTGCCCGCTCACGGTGAGACGAGCGGCACGGCCCAGGGACATTGGACAACCGCGGACTGACCTTCGGGGGCTTGCGATCAGGGCTCCCTGACGCGTCGAGCGGTACGGGTGGCCGATGCGACACGCGTGTCAAATCCGGCTGCAACTCTATAGAGACGGGTCGGCGCAGTCAACAGACGAATTGCAGAAATCTACCGACGACCAGCCCCTGGCCGTCGGTCGACGATATGAGACAGTGGCGCGCGTGCCGCCGCAGAACCCGCCGTCGATCGACGAAGTCCGAGCCGCGATCGCCGAGCGTGACGGCGAGCTCAACAGCGTCGTACACCTCTTCACGACTCCGCTCGCACCGACCGGCGACGGACCGCTGCGCGGCGAGGTCGTCATGGTCAAGGACAACATCGCGGTGACCGGCGCACCGTGGTCGGCCGGCTCGGCGACCCGCCTGGGCTCACCAGCGAGCTTCGATGCCGAATGCGTCCGACGAGTGCGCGATGCAGGTGCCGTGATCGTGGCGATGACCAACCTCGACGAGTTCGCGATGGGCGCGTCCACGGCGTCGTCGTGTTTCGGCCCGACCCACAACCCGTGGGATCTCACGCGTACGGCAGGCGGCTCCAGCGGCGGCTCGGCGGCGGC
>ERZ500994.405-NODE-405-length-13617-cov-5.846483_pt1 | contig 13617 bp, 10 predicted proteins | sample MGYA00248878_ERZ500994 | MGnify/ENA primary metagenome ERZ500994 (study PRJEB25958, sample SAMN03398533) | human skin metagenome | study: EMG produced TPA metagenomics assembly of the Human Skin Microbiome Metagenome (human skin metagenome) data set. | reverse complement strand
CATGGGCGGGGTCTCGACAACCGCTCGGTCGCTAACGCTCCCTCACTGCTCGACCACCGGTGTGGGGGTCGCGCTCGTCGTCGAGTCGGCGCGCCACATCCAGGTCGAGGGGGTGCGCTACGTTCCGGTCACTGCCCCAGGAGCGTCGCTGTCCATCGCCCTGGCGTGGCGAGAGGAGCAACGCTCAGCGGTGGTCGGCGCCGTCGTCGCGGTCGCGCGGCGCACCTTCCCCGGCGGCTGACCGGTCGGCGTCAGCCGCAGCCGACGGGTCGTCTGCGCGGAGGCCTTCGGCGAGCCGGGCGCGACGAGACTGCTCGGCCAGCGTGGCCCGCTCGCGCTCGGCTGCGGTGCGCTTGGCCGAGTTCTGCTTCGCCTCGCGATGGGCGTCGCGTATCGACTTGATGATGATGACGGCCAGAATCGCCAGGGCGATATACCAGCTGTACTTGTCGATGAGGTCGACGAGCCGCTTTGCCGGGTCGCCAATCTGGTAGCCGAGAAACATCCAGATGCTGCGGTTCACCAGCGCGCTGAGGAGGTCCACGATCAGGAACGTCCGCAGCTGCATTCCGGCGCTGCCGACGAACGCGTAGACCACCGAGGCCGGCAAGAACGGGATCAACCCGACGATGAAGACGGCCGCGATGCCGTAACGGCGAGCGAGCGCCTCGGCGTGCCGCGCCGTACGCGCCGCCCATCTCGAACGACCGGCGATCATCTCGATCATCGCGTGGCCCCACAGCTTGCCTGCCCACCAGAAGATCCAGTCGAACTTGATGATCGACAGGCTCGCGATGACCAGCCACAGCCACCAGGTCGACTCGACGCCGAGCGCGATGCCCGCGCCGATGTCGACCATCGCGATCGCCGAACCGGTGATGGTGGCGAGCGCGTAGGTGCTCATCCCGAGGATGATCGGGCGCAGCGGCATCATCGCGATGCCGTAGAGCCCTAGGGCGATGATCGCCCACCAGGCGCGCTTGTCCTCGGCGGTCGCCTCGCCGCCCCACGGCATGCGGGGGTCGTCCCACATAGAAGGGGGCTTTGCGGGCTGCTCAGGGTTGGTCGATGCCACCGGTCCAGGGTAGGTGCTCGTCGGTGAGCGCCGCGTGGGTGGAGCGCCGACTCACGCCACGGCGGTCCCGCGTGCCGCATCGACGCTGAGCTCCGGGCCACGCGGGAGTAGCGAGAGCACGGCGGTGGGGACGTCTTTTGCCTGCTCAGGCTGGAATCCGAGGCGGCCCAGCGCGGTGCGGTCAGCGACCGGGTAGGCCACACCCGAGTCAGTGACCAGCACATAGGAGTCCGCGCGGTCGCCAGGGACGCGGACGATGGTGACTCGGCCGCGCGGCACCACCACTGCCGCTGGGGCCGCCGGCTCGTCGATCAGCGACGCGCCCGAGAGCGGCAGCTGGTCGAGTACGCCGGCGCGTGGCACGCCCCAGCTCGCACATGCCGCGCGTGAGCGCAGGTCGAGGGCCTGCGGCACCTCGACCGGCCAGTCCGACGGGAGCTCTACCTGCGTGGTCGTCGTACTTTCGGTGTCGGGAGCCTGGACCGGAGGCGCATCGCTGAGCAGCGCCGCCGCCAGCGCGGTGATCGGCGCGAGGCCTGCGGGCACGACGGCGAAGTACGTCGTACCGGCCGGGGTCGTGCGCGCCAGCACCTCGTCGGGCTGCCAGCCGAGCGCGGCGGCGTCCAGTGGGGTCGCCTCGGGGATGAGGCTGAGGAGCTCGGCGGGAGCACCGACCGCGGTGCTCTGCGAGATGCCCAGCGACGCGAGCCGGTCTGCTTCGATCCGGTGTCGCACCGCACCCGTGACCAACCACAGGGCACCTTCGGTGTCAGACAGCAACATCGCCTGTGACGCAGGCAATGTCGCTGCAGCGGGGGAGTGCGTCAGGACCGTGACGCGACGCTCCGGCTGGCCCGGCGCGAGGCACACCGACCAGGCTCCGGCGCCCGTCGCCGCTCCGGGCAGTACGTCGGGAGCCCCGGCGATCCCCATCGGTGCGCCACGCGAGAGGCCGCGCAGTGTCGCGGCGTCCACGTCGACGATCTCGTCGGCCGCGAGCTTCGCGGACGTCTCGTTCAATGCCGGGTGCGCCACGCCGTCGACGACGATGAAGTAGGCACCGGATTCGGTGCGCACTGCACCGGCACTCGGCACGGGAGGGCTCGGTGCACCGGCAAAGAAGCCATACGCCGCAGCCGCTCCCACGGCCAACAGACTGAGCACCACCAGCACTGGGACGCTGCGCTCTCGCCCGGCAGCGAGGTCGGCGTACGGTCCGGACTCGCCGTGGGTGAGCGCGGCGAGTCGGCGCCGGGCGGCGAAGCGCAGCGCCATCGCCTGTTCGCGCGGCGTGATCATTGCGCTCCCACCAGCCGCACCACCGCATCGAGTGCGCCCCAGACCCACAGCAGCAGCGGACCCAATGCGGCACGCGTGAGGGTTTCGAGAGTGCCGACGACGCGGATGGCCGTCGGAGCGGGGTGCGGCACGCAGGCGAGCGCGACGGCGGCCACGAGTGCGCCGGCGCCCGCCGACACCTGGGTCGCCGTGGCGTCGGGCGTGAGGACGACCGCGCCGGCGTACGTCGCCGATCCCAGCAGCACCAGCAGATGTCGGCGCATCGGGCTTCGGCTGATGAGCAGCCGGGCTGTGGTGGACGTCAGGGCGCAGCAGGCGACCAACGTCGTAGCCAGGTGGGACCAGGCCAGCAGTCCACCAGCGCCGATCCCGACGCCAAGCACGGCACCGCACACGATGCCCGCGTGAGCTGCGCTGACGCGACGGGCGGCCGACCCTTCGGCCAGCAGTGAGTCAGTCGAGTGCTCACCGCTGAACCGGATCCGCAGCGGACCGGCTCGCAGCAGGGCTGACGAGCTGACGACCGGCAGATAGCTCGCTGCCACCACGATGGTCGCGACCGCGGCCGGCAGGGACCATTGGGCAAGCCACGCCACCAGCCCGCCGAGTGCAAGCGAGGTCGCGAGGATCGCCACGATGTCTGACCGGATCGCCGTGACCCTGCCCAGGGCGAGCACGACCGCAAGCCCGAGCGACGACGCGACGGGGATGTACCCGCTGATCCCCGCCGGTGCCTGCAGGGCGAGTGCGATCGCGCCGATAACGCCGAGCACGGCAGCAATCCGCGCCAAGACGTCGCCTGGCGTCGCGCCTTGTTGCGCGGCCACAACCGCGGCCGGGTCGTCATAGACAGCAGTGCTCGGCTGATCCTCCCGTGGCGACATGACCAGCACCTGACCGTCGGTGATACCGGCGTCCTGGGCGGACAGGTCTAGATCGATCGGCGATCCCGCCGCGGTCGAGATCTGCAGCCGCGCGACCGGTAGTCCTGGCGCCACCTCGTCAGCGAGAGCGGGCGCGATGAGTGCCAGTGGCACCGCCGAGGGGATCGTCAGGTCCCGGGTCGCGGACGGGCCGCTGACCGTCAGCGCGACGGTGGACATGGGCGAACCTGTGGAAGAGCCACGCGAGCAATCCTTGATATGTCGTAGGTTTCTCCACCAACGCTAGGCGAGCGGGTCACTGCGGCGCGCGGCGCGAGACGGAGGCTGGGGATAACTCCATGACGATCCAGACGGCGAGTGCTCAGTCCGACGAGCGAGAACAGGCGATCGAGCTCGACCCGCCTCCCGACATACCACCGCCGACCACCGGCAGCGGCTGGCTGACCGCGCTTCCCGCGCTCGGCGGGCTGGGGGCGGTGGCCTACCTCTTCGCGGGCCCCCGCCAGGCGATGTCGTACGTCGCGGGTGGCTTCTTCCTGCTCATGTCGATCTCGATGGTCGTCGGCAGCCTCGCCCGGAATCGCTCGACGACGAAGTCCAACGCCGACGAGGTACGCCGCAGATACCTGACATACCTGGAATCGGTGCGTCTCGCTCTGGCGACGTCGGCGGACCGATCCGTCGACCACGGCGTCCTCGGGCTCGGAGTCTCCGACGCCGATCCTCCGCGTCGCGCGTTCCTCGACGACACGGCGGTCACCGCCCGAGCCGACCCCTTCGCTCTTGATGCGGCACGCCGTCTCGTGGCGGCGTACGCCGGCGCGCCCACGCCCGCCGTCCGGCTGCGGCTCACCGCGGGAGAGCGCGTCTCGATCGACGGCGTCAGTGTGGCCCAGCTACGGGAGATCGTGTGCGCGGCGGCGGCATCGCACTCGCCCGACGAGCTCGCGATCGCCGTCGTGACAGGCGATGTTTGTCAATGGCGGTGGTTGAAGTGGCTACCACACGCGCGACACGACGGTGAGGTTCTGGCAGTCGCGCCCGAGCGGCTGGCGACGCTCACGAGCGCGATCCTGGCCGATCCGCGACGCACCTGGCTGGTCGTGGCCGACGTGCTCGACCGGTCGGCGTACGCCGGTGCGCGGAGCCTGCCGGCCGTTGTGATCGCTGCGGGGTCACCGGTCGGTGCCTGGCGGCGGTTTCAGGTCGACGCCGCGGTGCTTACCGAGCTCGACCGAGACCTCCCTACGCGACGAGGAACACTGCCCGGGCGTTCGGCGCTCGAGGCGCAGGCCGCGGCGCGCGCGCTGTCCGCCACGCACCGCTCGCTCGCCTCGGCCGTCACCGAGCCGGCGGCCGGCGACGGATGGACTGAAGAGTCGCTGAGCTGGGAGGCCCTGCAGGAACGGCGGAGCCAACGGACCGCGCAGCCACACCGCAGGTTGGTGGTCTCGATGGGACACGACGAGTCCGGCACTCCGGTCGAGCTCGACCTGAAGGAGTCGGCCGAGGGTGGAGCCGGCCCACACGGGCTTATTATCGGGGCGACCGGGTCGGGCAAGTCAGAGCTGTTGCGCACGATCGTGCTTGAGGTTGCCGCGCATCACGACAGCCGCGATGTGTCGCTGGTGCTGGTCGACTTCAAAGGCGGAGCGGCGTTTCGCGGCTTCGACGTACTGCCGCACACGTGTGCGCTGATCACCAATCTGCAGGCCGGCCAGTGGCAGGTCGACCGGATGCTCGCGGCCCTCTCCGGTGAGCTGCACCGGAGGCAGGAGCTGCTCGCCGATGCCGGAGTGCAGTCGCAGAAGGAGTACGCCGCAACGGCAGGTCGCCATAGCGAGCCGCTGCCCACGCTGCTGGTGGTGATCGACGAGTTCACCGAGCTGCTCGCGCAACGACCCGAGCTGACCGACCTGCTGGTGCAGATCGGTCGCCTGGGGCGCTCGTTGGGAATCCACCTGCTGCTGGCGTCGCAGCGCCTGGACGAGGGACGCCTGCGCGGACTCGAGTCACACCTGTCATATCGGATCGCGCTGCGCACCTTCTCCGCCGCGGAGTCGCGTGCTGTCATCGGGTCCAGCGCCGCCTACGAGCTGCCGCGGGCTCCGGGCCACGGCTACCTGAAGACGGATGCCGAACTGTCCACCCGGTTTGCCGCGACCTGCCTGGCGACTCCGGTCGGGTCGGCGAAGGATGCGCCCGCGGACGTCCGGCCGTTTGAGCCGCCGCTGCTCGGTTCGGCGCCCGAGGACGGCGGTGCAGACGAAGGACCCGAAGTCGGCGAGCCGGTCGCCGGTCGGCTGCTGCAGATCCTTGCCGGAACCGCCCCTCCGGCTCGCAAGATCTGGTTGCCGCCGCTCGCGCCGGTGCCGCTTCGTGACCTGCTCGACGGCGCAGCTGCCCCGCTTGCGGTGCCGGTCGGCATCGTCGACCGGCCGTTCGAGCAGCGACTCGAGCGCCACATCCTCGATCTGTCCGGGGCCGGCGGGCACGTCGCGATCGTCGGCGGTCCGCGCTCTGGCAAGTCGACGGCCGTGCGCACGTTGGTCCAGTCGCTGCAACACCGGCACGGTGACGGCAGCGCCCAGGTCTACTGCCTTGATCTCGGTGGCGGGCTGGGCGATCTGGAGCATTGGCCGATCGTCGGTGGGGTGGCGCGACGGATGGAGCCGGAGCGGGTGCGTCGCTTCGTCGAGTTCGTCGCGCAGGTCGTCGACGATCGAGAGGCGGCGTTCGCGCGGACCGCGATCGCCACCGTGGAGCAGTTCCGCCAGGCACGGCGCGGCGGCGAGGTGCGTTCCGAGCTCGGCGATGTCTTCCTCGTGGTGGATGGGATGTCGGTGCTGCGGGCCGACTTCGACGAGCTCGACGAGCGGCTCACCAGGATCGCGGCGCGTGGTCTTGCCTACGGCGTCCATCTCGTGGTCACCGCGCATCGGTGGCTGGACCTGCGACCGGCCTTGCGCGAGCTGGTGACCACCAGGATCGAGCTGCGGCTGGGCGATCCGATCGACTCGCAGATCGACCGAAAAGCGGCCGCCGCGCTCCCGGAGCACTGTCCCGGACGTGGGCTCGCCGCCGACGGCGGGTCGTTGCAGATTGCCGAGCCCGACCTCGCCGCACCGGCGGACGCCGTGCCCGCCCCACCGGTACCGATGCTCCCGCGAAGCGTCGACCCCGCACGCTTGCCATCAGCGGTGCGGGCGGCGGGAGTCTGTCTCGGCGTCGAAGGCACCCGGATGCGCGCGGTGATGGCGGGGGTGAGCGGCCCGTTTCAGCTGGTCCTCGGCGACAGCGGATCGGGCAAGTCCAGTCACCTTCGCGCCGTACTGCACCAGATCCCCGCCGACCACCGCGTCGTGGTTATCGACTATCGACGGTCGATCTCCGAAGCCGAGGGCCGCGCAAACGTCGTGGGGTACGCCGCCGACCCACACCGGTGCGCCGACGTCATCGCCGGACTCGTGGAGGGCCTGGACAAGCGCCGCGCGGCGATGTCAGGGCGCAGCAAGTCTTCCGCAGCGCCAGTGCATCTGCTCGTCGACGACTACGACCTTGTCGCTGCCGGGGCCAACCCGCTCGCGGCCCTCAGTGCGCTGTTGGCCCATGCCCGTGAGGCCGCGCTCTCCGTGCACCTCGCGCGGCGCTGCGCCGGTGCCTCGCGCGCGCTCCTTGATCCCGTCGTCGGGACGATGCGTGAGCTCGGGGCCGCGGTGACGGTGCTCAGTGGCTCGCCGGACGAGGGACTGGTGTGTGGGGTCCGACCGTCGCGCCAGCCGATGGGCCGCGGCATCCACGTGGACCGCGACCTCGGCACCGTGCCGATCCAACTTGTCACACAGCCGTAACGCAGAAACGCTATTCGTCAGGTGACGCACGGCGGCGTGACTGGCAGGGTAGCGAGCAACGACCGGTTGTCCCGGACCGGCGACAGGGGAAGAGGACGCGATGAACGAGGACGACGAGAGGTTCCTTGCGCTGGCGATCGAGCAAGCGCGAATCGGATGGGAGGAGGGTGGGATCCCGATCGGGGCGGCGCTGGTCCACGACGGTGAGGTCCTCGCGGTGGGGCGCAACCAGCGGGTGCAGAAGGACAGCGCGATCCTGCACGGGGAGACCGACTGTATCGAGAACGCCGGGCGTCTTCCGGCCAGCGTCTACCGCACCAGCACCCTCTACACGACGTTGTCGCCTTGCCTGATGTGCGCGGGAACCGCGCTCATGTACGAGATCCCCCGGATCGTCGTCGGCGAGAACCGTACCTTCGAGCAGTCCGAGGAGCTCCTGCGCAGCTACGGGGTCCAGGTCGACGTCGTGGACAACGCGGAGTGCGTGGCCCTCATGCGCGAGATGATCGAACAGAAACCGCAGCTGTGGAGCGAAGACATCGGAGTCGACGAGACCGAAGTGACCACCGGCGGCGCGTCATGACCGACACCCACCGCTCGGAGCACGACAGCGACATTCCCGCCACCGCAGCAGAAGCCGAACGACTCGACGCCGACTTCCCGCTCACCCCCGTGCCGAGCTCGGCACGCAAGAGCGGGTTCTCGATCATGATCGTGCTGCTCGGCTTCACCGTCTTCACCCCGACGATGGTCGCCGGTGCCGGGCTCGCGGTCTCGTTTACCTGGAGCGACTTCATCGTCGTACTGCTCGTCGGCTCGCTGCTGCTCGGCGCGTACGTGTGCGTGATCGCGTTCCTCGGTCAACGCACGGGCCTGACGACGGTGATGATGGCGCGGTTCCCACTGGGGTACGGCGGATCCAAGCTCGCGTCCATCCTGCTCGGCGGCACCCAGATCGGGTGGTACGGCGTCGTCATCGGCACGATCGGCGACATGATGGCGCAGGCGTTCGGCTGGGAAAGCTATGCGCCGAAGGCGATCACGATGGTCGTCGTGAGCGCCTTCATGGCCGCGACGGCGTACTTCGGCTACAACGGCATGTACTACGTGTCACTGGTCGCGACTCCACTCATCCTGATCCTGGCGTTCTGGCTGATGTGGCGCTCGCTCGATCACGTGGGCGGGTTCGGCGGGCTCGCCGATGCCGAGCCGACGACCTCGATGAGCTTTGCCGCCGCCGTCACGGCGATCGTCGGCACGTTCGTCTCGGCGGGCACGCAGTGCGCCAACTGGACGCGGTTTGCCCGCCGGCCAAGCGATGCGGTGAGCTCCGCGGCGATCGCGTTCTTCATCGGCAATGGGCTGATGATCCTGTTCGGCGCGATCGGCGCCCTGGCGTACGGCGAGGGCGACTTCACCGTGCTGCTCTACCAGCTCGGGCTCGTCGGCTGGGGCATCTTCTTCATGTTCGGCAACCTGTGGACGTCCAACGCGGACACGGCGTACGCGTTCGGAAACGCCGGAGCCGAGCTGTTCAACAAGCCGAAGAAGGGCCCGTTCATCATCGGCGGCGCGGCCATCGGCACGGCTCTGGCCCTGTTCGGGGTGCAGAACCACCTGATCGACTACCTGATCCTGCTGGGCGTCTTCATCCCGCCGCTCGGCGGTGTGTTGATCGGCGACTGGCTGGCGCGGTGGCGGCACGGGCAGCCGCCGGTCAGCAGCATCACCACCGCGCTGCGGTGGCAGGGACTGGTCCCGTACGTCGTCGCGAGTGTGCTGGCCTACCTCTCGAGCGAGTACGGATGGGGGATCGCCCCCGTCAACGGAATCGTCGTCGCCGGCGTACTCGCCTTCTTGTTCGCACGGGGGAGCACGCGTACCCCATAATCGAGGCAACCTAGTCACCCGAGAGGACGCCGTCATGCCCATCGTCGTCGGATTCATCCCCACCAAAGAAGGTCGCGCCGCGCTCGACCGTGCCGTCGAGGAGGCGCAGCTGCGCAACGAGCGGCTGATCGTCGTGAGCTCCAACAAGGGCGGCGAGAACTTCAGCCGCGACGTCGTACAGTTCGACGACGAGCTGGAAAAGGTCACCAAGGACCTCGAGGCGCGCGGCATCGAGTTCGACGTGCACGGCCTGGTGCGCGGCAACGAGCCGGCCGAGGACCTCGTCGAGATCGCCGAGAAGCAGAACGCCAAGCTGATCGTGATCGGCCTTCGGCGCCGCTCACCCGTCGGCAAGCTGCTGATGGGCTCTAACGCGCAGCGGATCCTGCTCGATGCAAACTGCGACGTCCTCGCCGTCAAGCCGAGCTAAGGGCATCCGCATGACCGAGAGCACCCACAAGTACACCCTCGACGAGTCGGAGCTGCCGACGCAGTGGTACAACCTCGTCGCCGACCTGCCGACGGCTCCGCCGCCGCCGCTGCACCCGGCGACGCACGTGCCGGTCGGCCCGGACGACCTCGCGGCGCTCTTCCCGCCGGAGCTGATCGCGCAGGAGGTCACGACCGAGCGGTACGTCGACATCCCCGAGCCGGTGCTCGACGTCTACAAGCAGTGGCGTCCATCGCCCCTCTACCGGGCACATCGGCTGGAGCAGAAGCTCGGCACGCCGGCCCGCATCTACTACAAGTACGAAGGTGTCTCACCGGCCGGTTCGCACAAGACCAACACGTCGGTGCCGCAGGTCTACTACAACTCGATCAACGGAATCACCAAGCTCACCACCGAGACCGGCGCGGGGCAGTGGGGCACCGCATTGTCGTTCGCCTGCTCGCTCTTCGGGGTCGAGTGTGAGGTCTGGCAGGTCGGCGCCTCGTTTGACAGCAAGCCGGCCCGGCGCGCGCTCATCGAGGTCTTCGGCGGACGCGTGCACCGCTCGCCCTCTGGGCTGACCGAGTTCGGAAAAGCCTTTGACGATGGGCATCCCGGCTCGCTCGGCATCGCGATCTCCGAGGCGGTGGAAGTTGCCGCCCAGGACGACACGATCAAGTACTCGCTTGGCTCGGTGCTCAACCACGTGCTGCTGCACCAGACGATCATCGGCGAGGAGGCGGTGCGCCAGCTCGCGAAGGCCGGCGAGTCCGGCGCGGATCTGGTCATCGGCTGCGCCGGCGGCGGCTCCAACCTCGCGGGCCTGGCCTTCCCGTTCCTGCGCGAGAAGCTCGCGGGCAACCAGGACCCGCGGGTGATCGCGGTAGAACCGGCCTCGTGCCCAACCCTCACCCGGGGTGAGTTCCGCTATGACTTCGGCGATACCGCGGGGATGACGCCGTTGATGAAGATGTACACCCTCGGTCACGACTTCGTGCCGTCGCCGATTCACGCGGGCGGCCTGCGCTACCACGGCATGGCGCCGCTGGTCTCGCACGTCGTCCACGAGGGCCTGATGGAGGCCGCGGCGCTTCCGCAGCGCGAGTGCTTCGAGGCGGCGATCGAGTTCGCCCGGACCGAAGGACACGTCCCGGCACCGGAGTCATCGCACGCCCTCGCGCAGGCCCGCCGAGAAGCGCTGGCGTGCAAGGAATCCGGCGAGGAGAAGGTCATCGTCATCGGGCTGTCCGGGCACGGCTACCTCGAGCTCGGTGCGTACGAGCAGTACCTCAGCGAGTCACTGAACGACGATCCGCTCAGTGACGACGAGCTGGCCAAGTCGCTGGCCTCTGTCCCGGCGGTCTAGAGATGGCGCACACCGACGCTGCCGGTGTTCCCGCGGACGGGAGCACGAAGCAGACCTCGATGCGCCGCGTCGCGGTCGCGAGCCTCATCGGCACGACGATCGAGTTCTACGACTTCTACGCCTACGGCATCGCCGCCGCTCTGGTGCTCAACACCGCGTTCTTCCCGGAGCTGTCGAGTACGGCGGGCACGCTCGCCGCGTTCTCGACGTACGCCGTCGCCTTCGCGGCCCGTCCGATCGGTGCGATCATCTTCGGGCACTGGGGTGACCGTATTGGGCGTAAGGCCGTGCTGATCGCCTCGCTGCTGACTATGGGCATCGCGACGGTGCTGATCGGCCTGCTGCCCGGCTACGAGACGCTCGGCATCTGGGCCGCCGCGATCCTGGTCGTGCTGCGGTTTCTGCAGGGCGTCGGCCTCGGCGGTGAGTGGGGCGGCGCCGCGCTGCTGGCGACCGAGCACGCGCCCGCGGGCCGCCGCGGCTTCTATGCGATGTTTCCGCAGCTCGGCCCGTCGATCGGCTTCATCCTGGCCAACGGGCTGTTTCTGATCGTCCGGCTCAATGTCAGCGAGGAGAACTTCGCCTCGTGGGGCTGGCGGATCCCGTTCATCGCCAGCCTGGCACTCGTGGTCGTGGGGCTCTGGGTGCGCGTGACCGTTGCGGAGACGCCGGCGTTCAAGAAGGCCGCGGAGTCCGACACGCTCGCGCGGGTGCCGCTCGTCGAGCTGCTGAAGAGCGAGTGGAAGCATGTGCTGCTCGGCGCCGGCGTGATGATGCTGCAGTACACGCTCTTCTACACCGCGACGACGTACTGCCTCTCCTACGGCACCAAGGTCCTCGGTATCCCGCAGCAGGACATGCTGCTGATGACGCTGCTCGCCGTACTCGCCCTTGCCGCGGGCACGATCGCCAGCGCGGTGCTGTCGGATCGCTTGGGACGCAAGAAGGTTCTTGTCGCCGGGGCGGCCGCGGGCATCGTCTGGGGGCTGGTGATGTTCCCGCTGATCAACACCGAGATCTACTTCCTGGTCTGGCTCGCGCTCGCCGGCGCGCTCGGGATCATGGGCGTGACGTTCGGTCCGATGGCGGCCTACCTGCCCGAGCTCTTCCCGACCCGGCTGCGTTATAGCGGTGCGGGGCTGGCCTACAGCGTCGGCGGGATCCTCGGCGGCTCACTGCCGCCGATCGTCGCGACCTACCTGAACGCCGAGTTCGGCTCCTACACGGTCGGTCTCTACATCTCGCTCGTCGGACTCATCTCGCTGGGCTGCACGCTCGCGATCCGCGAGACCAAGGACACCGACATCTCCGTCTGATCCGGCCGCCCGGCGCAGGCAGCTCGCAGACAGCGCTGCGACGAGTACGACGATCGCCAGCCAGCCCGCCGCTGTCCACGCATCCGGCCGCAGCAGCGGCTGCCCACGCAGCGCCTGGACCGTGACCAGGGCGGTCACGCCTGCGTAGCCGAGCCCGGCGGTCATGACCAGCCGGGTGCGCGTGCGCTCGTCGACGAGGCGCCGCCAGCGGCGACTTGCCGCGGCGAGTGCGGCGGCCACCAGGGGCAGCAGCTGCAGGGCGTGGATTCCGACGAAGTGTCCGATCCGCAGGTCTCCGCCGCCGGTGCTCCAGCCGACGACCGGCAGTCCCGCGCCGCCGTCGGCGACACCCACCGAGTGCGCACCGGCCATCGTCGGTGCGGCGCCGGCATCCATCGCGGCCTCCTGCTCGGGGGTCGGCTGGGTCATCAGAAACGCGATCGCCATTCCGGCCAGTGAGATCAACGCGCCACAGCGGATCGCCATGCGCAGCGGAGCATCGATGTCGCCGAGCTTCCAGACCAGCAGGGTCAGGGCCGCGGTGGCGATCCACAACATGAGGATCGCACTTCCGGCAATCGCGAAGAGCGTGGTGTCGAGCGCGGTGGAGATGTTGAAGTGGCTGGCCCGACCTCGCACCGCCTGCACGGCGATCCAGACCATCTCTGCGATCGCGGTGCCGGAGAGTACGACGGCCAGTCCGCGTCCCGCGCGGGCGAACCGGTCCGGCACGTACTTCATCAGCCAGGCCCAGCTGAGGCAGAAGATCGCCAGCGAGATCGTGAACTTCAGCGGCTTGAGCCAGATCGGCTGGCCCAGCAGCTGTCGCTGGTCGACCGCCAGCAGGACCAGGCACAGCACAGTACCGGCGAGCATCGCCAGTCCGGTGACGGTCAGTGGCCGGTTCCAACCGCCGAGCGCGGTGCGGGTTCGAGTGAGCAGTGGTGCCGACATGGTGCGCTCCTCTGGAGGTTTCGATTTATAGACAGTGTTGCTATCCACTTACGGATAGCATTACTCTCTAAACATGGAAAGTCAAGGTATCTGTTAGAGTGATTTCCGTGCGGATGGCAGAGCTCAGCCGGCAGTCCGGCGTACCCGTGGCGACGGTGAAGTACTACCTGCGCGAGGGGCTGTTGCCGGCCGGGGAGCGCACGAGCGCCAACCAGGCGCAGTACGACGACGCGCACGTGCGGCGGCTGCGGCTGATCAAGGCGCTGTCGGAGTACGGCGGCATCTCGATCGGCGGAATCCGCCACGTCATCGGCAAGATCGACGACGGTATGCCGCTGGGCGAGGTACTCGGGGCGGTCGAGTTCGAGCTGGCCGGCGGCGAGCGGGTGAGCGAGTCACCGTCGCAGCAGTGGGCCCGGTCGCTGGTCGAAGACACGGTCGCCGAGCAACGCTGGGACCTCGACCCGAACGGTGCGCAGTTTGCCCGCACGGTGGCCGTGCTGGCGGCCGCGCGGGACGCCGGTCACGGTGAGCTGCTGGAGAAGCTGCTGC
>ERZ500994.404-NODE-404-length-13620-cov-13.507261_pt1 | contig 13620 bp, 12 predicted proteins | sample MGYA00248878_ERZ500994 | MGnify/ENA primary metagenome ERZ500994 (study PRJEB25958, sample SAMN03398533) | human skin metagenome | study: EMG produced TPA metagenomics assembly of the Human Skin Microbiome Metagenome (human skin metagenome) data set. | reverse complement strand
TCGCGACCAAGGGCGCCCGGGTCGCCGTCGTCGTGGGTGCGGCCGTGACCGGACAGGAGCAGCTGCAGGCCGCCGCCCGAGCGACCGAGCGTCCCGCAGACGGCGACGACATCGCCGGGGCGAGCACCGTCGCGGCGCACCGCGGCGCGGCCGCCCAGGTCGCCGATGGCCGTGATGGCGACGAGGACGCTGCCCTCCCCCGCCGACGACAGATCGCCGCCGAGGACCGGGGCACCGGCCTCGCGGGCGACCGCGGCGATGCCCTCGGCCAGGCCCACCGCCCAGTCGACCTCGGTCGCGGGGTCGGCGGCGAGGGCGACGAGCAGACCGGTGGGCGTGGCGCCCATCGCGGCGATGTCCGCGACGTTCTGCACCACGGCCTTGTGCCCGACCTCCTGCGGTGAGGACCACGTGTCGAGCCAGTCGCGCCCGCGCACCATCGTGTCGGTCGTGAGCACGACGGCACCGGACGGTGCGGCGAGGACGGCCGCGTCGTCGCCCGGGCCGAGGAGGACCTGGGCGGGTCCCCCCTTCGCCGTGTCGTAGACCGGGAAGAGGCGCCGCAGCAGCTCCCCCTCCGACAGGTCGGACAGGCGGGTCGGGTGCATCGGTCACGCTCCATCGAGGCGAAGGGGGTCAGCACCGCACGGTAGCCTCCCCGCCGTGCCCTTCACCCGCCGACCTCGTGCCGCTCTCGCCCTCGGGTGCGCGCTGCCGCTGCTGCTCGCGGGCTGCGGAGGTGCCGTGGAGGTGGTCGTGCCCGATGCGGCGGACAGCCCACCGTGCGTCGCGGCCGCCGAGCACTGGCCCTCGACCCTGAGCGAGCTGGATCCCCGCGAGACCGACCCGAGCGACCCCGGGGTGCGCGCCTGGGGCGACCCGGCGGTCGTCGCCCGGTGCGGGATGCCGGCCCTGGGACCGACCGAGGAGCAGTGCGTCGTCGTCGACGACATCGGCTGGGTCGCCGAGGAGCTCGGCGACGGCACGCGCCTGACGACCTATGGGCGCGACCCGGCGATCGAGGTCATCGTGCCCGAGGCACACGGGCCGGGGCCGCTGCTGCTTCCGGCCTTCACGCAGGCGGTCGAGGAGCTGCCGACCAACGGGCGCGAGTGCTCCTGAGCCCATGGCCCACTCCCCTTCGCCCTGCCCCAACTCTGCAAGACCCTAGGGTCCTGCAGGGTGGGCGCGGTCAGCGCAGGCCGACGGGGCGCTCGAGGGCGAGCTGGATGAGCTCGTCGACGAGCTCGGGGTAGGCCAGGCCGCTCGCGTCCCACATGCGCGGGTACATCGAGTGCGGGGTGAAGCCGGGCATCGTGTTGATCTCGTTGATGACCACGGCACCGCCGTCGGTGACGAAGCAGTCGACCCGGGCCAGGCCCTCGCAGGCCAGCGACTCGAAGGCCGCGGCCGCCAGGCGGCGCACCTCGTCGATCGCGGCCTGCGGCAGGTCCGCCGGGCAGGACAGCACGACCGAGGCCTCGTCGAGGTACTTGGCCTCGAAGTCGTAGAAGTCGTGACCGTGGCCGGACTCGACGACGATCTCGCCGGGCATCGAGGTGCGGGGGGCGTCAAGCCCCCGGCCCTGCAGGACCGCGCACTCGATCTCGCGGCCGACGATGCCGGACTCGACGATGACCTTGAGGTCGTGCTCGCGGGCGGCCTCGATGGCCGCCTCGAGCCCGTCGGGGGTGTCGACCTTGGACACGCCCATCGACGAGCCGGCCCGGCAGGGCTTGACGAAGACGGGGAAGGTCAGCGCGTTGACGGCGTCCATCGCGGCGGCCTTGTCCCGGCGCCACTGGGCGTCGGTGATGACCGTGTAGGGCCCAACGGGCAGGCCGGCGCCGGCGAAGACGACCTTCATGTAGTGCTTGTCCATGCCGGCTGCGGAGGCGAGCACGCCCGAGCCGACGTAGCGGATGTCGGCGAGCTCGAGCATGCCCTGCAGGGTGCCGTCCTCGCCGTAGGGGCCGTGGAGCAGCGGGAAGACGACGTCGACCTCGCCGAGGGCCTCGAGCGCCTGCCCCGCTCGGTGCACCGTGAGGGTGGAGTCGCCGACGCGGGTCGGCAGGATGACCTCGGTGCCGGTCTCGGTGACCTCGGGCGTGTGCCCCGGCGTGAGCGCCAGCGCATCGGGGTCGTCGGCGGCGAGCACCCACGACCCGTCGGTCGTGATCCCGACCGGGACGACGTCGTAGGCGTCACGGTCGATCGCGCGCAGCACGCCCGCGGCCGTGGCGCAGGAGACGGCGTGCTCGGAGGAGCGACCGCCGAAGACGACGGCGACGCGGGGCTTGCGGCTGGACTGGCTGCTCATCGGGGAGAGACTAACCTCTAGCCTCGCCCTCATGGAGCACGACGACGCCGCACAGGCCCTCTCCCCCCGCACCAAGGTGGTCGCCCTCGGGCGCCCCGAGCGCACCCCGGGTGCGGCGCTCAACCCGCCCGTGACCTTCACCTCGACCTACATCCAGGACGGGCCGGTCAACTACGCGCGGGTCGGCAACCCGACGTGGACTCCCTTCGAGGAGGCGGTCGGCGAGCTCGAAGGGGGTGACGCGCTCCTCTTCTCGTCCGGCATGGCCGCGGTGCAGGCCGCGCTCTCGCTCGTGCCGACCGGCGGCACCGTCGTCGCGCCGGCTGCCGCCTACAACGGCGTCGTCGTCACGCTCACCGAGGCGGCGCGCGACGGTCGGCTCGAGGTCCGGTGGGTCGACGTCACCGACACCGCGGCGACGACCGCGGCCCTTGCCGGCGCCGACCTGCTGTGGCTCGAGTCGCCGTCCAACCCGCTGCTCGAGGTCGCCGACATCGCCGCCCTCACCGACGCCGCGCACGAGGCGGGGGCGCTCGTCGTCGTCGACAACACCTTCGCCACCCCGCTGCTGCAGCGCCCGCTCGAGGACGGCGTCGACGTCGTCGTGCACTCCGCGACGAAGTACCTCTCCGGCCACTCCGACGTCATCCTCGGCCTGACCGTCACCCCCGGCACCGACGCGGGCCGGGAGCTGCACGCCCGCCTCGCCCGCCACCGCACCCTCGGTGGGGCGATCGCCGGACCCATGGAGGCGTGGCTCGCGCTGCGCGGGCTGCGCACGCTCTCCCTTCGTCTGGAGCGGGCGTGCGCCAACGCCGCCGACCTCGCCGAACGCCTGGCCACCCACCCGCGCATCTCCCGCGTGCGCTACCCCGGCTGGGGCGCGATCGTCTCCGTCGAGGTCGCCGGCGACGGTGATGGCGCCGCCGAGGCCGAGGCCATGACCGCCGGCACCCGCATCTGGTCGCCCTCGACGAGCCTCGGTGGTGTCGAGTCGCAGCTCGAGCGCCGCCGCCGCCAGCCCGGCGAGCCCGACGCCGTCCCCGACAACCTCGTCCGCCTGTCCGTCGGCGTCGAGGACGTCGACGACCTCTGGGCCGACCTGCAGCAGGCCCTCGACCGGATCTGAGCGAGGCCCTTCGAGACGGCCGCGGGCGGCCTCCTCAGGGACCGGGGAGGAGAGCAGGCGCAGGGCGAAGGGGGATGACCGCGCACATCAAGCCGAAGTCCGAAAGACCGTCGTGACGGGTCTGCACGACGAAGGGACTTCGGCGGGCGCGGTCGTCCCCCTTCGTCCGGAGCCGGCCCTTCGAGACGCTTGCTGCGCAAGCTCCTCAGGGACCGGGGGGCTACTCGGTCTCGTGCTTGCGGGCGCGGGCGAGCAGGACGTCGACCATGTCGGCGGGGGCGAAGCCCTCGTGGACGACGCGGTTGACCATCTCGGTGATCGGCACGTCGACGCCGTGGGCGCGGGCGAGGTCGAGGATCGAGGCGCACGACTTCACGCCCTCGGCGGTCTGCTTCGTCTGCTCGGTGACCTCGGCGACCGACAGGCCCTCGCCGAGCTTGACGCCGAAGGAGTGGTTGCGCGACAGCGGCGACATGCACGTCGCGATGAGGTCGCCGACACCGGCGAGGCCGGCCATCGTCCGCGGGTCGGCGCCCAGGGCCATCGCCAGGCGGGTGGTCTCGGCGAGCCCGCGGGTGATGAGCGTGGCCTTGGTGTTGTCGCCGAAGCCCAGACCGGCGGCCATGCCGACCGCGAGGGCGATGACGTTCTTCACCGCGCCACCGAGCTCGGCGCCGACGACGTCGTGGCTCGTGTAGGGGCGGAAGTAGCTCGTCGAGCAGGCCGCGGCCACCCGATCGGCGGCGGAGACGTCGGGGCAGGCGACGACCGTGGCGGCGGGCTGCCGCTGGACGATCTCGCGGGCGAGGTTGGGCCCGCTCACGACGCCGATCCGGTCGGCCGGGACCCCGGCGACCTCGTGGATGACCTCGCTCATCCGCTTCGTCGTGCCGAGCTCGATGCCCTTCATCAGGGACACGACGATCTTGTCGGTGAGCAACGGCGCCCACTCGGTGAGGTTGGTGCGCAGCGACTGCGACGGCACCGACAGGATGACGATCTCGGCGCCCTCGGTGACCTCGGCGGGGTCGGTGGAGGCGCTGATCCCGCCCGGCAGCTGAACGCCCGGCAGGTAGTCGTCGTTGACCCCGCGGTTGAGCTGCTCGACGAGCTCGGGGCGTCGGCCCCAGACCCGCACGTCGTTGCCGCCGTCGGCGAGGATCGAGGCGAAGGCGGTGCCCCAGCTGCCGGCTCCGAAGACTGCGATGTGGCTCACAACTGCTCTCCTGATCGGTAGTTGCCCGTGACGCGCATGCCATGGGCCTTCGGGTCGAAGCGCTCGGTCGGTGCACGCTCACCGCGCACGGTCTCGAGCTCGGTGGTGATGGCCTGCATGATCCGGTCGGTGGCCGCGGTGACGGCCGCTCCCTTCGCCGGCTGGCCCCGCAGGTCGTCGAGGGCGACGGGCGGACCGAAGCGCACCTGCATGCGCACCCGGTGGCGCGACAGGCGAGGCCGCTTGGCGTAGCGGGGCAACAGGTCCTGCGGCCCCCACTGGGCGACGGGGATGACCGGCGCACCGGGCTGCAGGGCCAGGCGTGCTGCGCCGGTCTTGCCCCGCATGGGCCACAGGTCGGGGTCGCGGGTGAGCGACCCCTCCGGGTAGATGACGACGCACTCCCCCGCGTCGAGCGCCCGCACGGCGTGGACGAGCGCGGTGCCGGCCGACGTCGTCTCGCGGTCGACGCGCACCTGCTTGGCGTGGCGCAGGACCCACCCGACGACCGGGGTGTCGAAGAGCGTGCTCTTGGCCAGGTAGACGGGGCTGTAGCCGCGGTTGTAGAGCACGTGCGCCCACGGGAAGGGGTCGACGTGGGAGACGTGGTTGGGCGTGATGATGAAGCCGCCCTGCTCGGGCACGTGCTCCAGACCGCTCACCTCGTAGCGGGCGACGAGGCGCATCGCCCCGCGCAGCAGCCCGGCAGCCACCCGGTACATCACGGGCGTGTGCGTGCGGTGGACGACCATGTCACCTCTTCTTGCTCTCGGCCTTGCTCACCCTAGGCCACGGATACGCTCGACCTGTGCAAGCCACGGTCTTCTCCCACAGCCCGGACGACAGCACCGTCGTCGTCACCGACGAGGGTGTGCGCCTCGAGGCGACGCCCGAGGTCTTCGCCGAGAGCTCGTTGCGCTTCGTGCGCCCCGGGCAGCGGGTGAGCATCGTCGTCGCCGACGGCGTGGTCACCCGTCTGTGGATCGTCGGCATCGGCGACGGCGAGACGATCGCCTGACGAGACGGTGCGAGCAGCGCCGACATGACGAGGGCCGACGACCACGTGGTCGTCGGCCCTCGTCGTGCTCCTCGGGTCAGCTGCCGCCGCCGGACGAGGATGCGGTCTTCTTCGCCGGGGTCGCCTTCTTCGTCGTGGTCTTGGCCGCCGACGTCTTCTTCGCCGGGGTCGCCTTCTTGGCCGTGGTCTTGGCCGCCGAGGTCTTCTTGGCGGGGGTGGCCTTCTTGGCCGTGGTCTTGGCCGCCGAGGTCTTCTTGGCGGGCGTGGCCTTCTTCGTCGTCGTCTTGGCCGCCGAGGTCTTCTTGGCCGGGGTGGCCTTCTTGGCCGTCGTCGTCTTGGCCGCCGACGTCTTCTTCGCCGGAGTCGCCTTCTTGGCCGTCGACTTCTTGGCCGCCGACTTCTTCGCGGCGGAGGTCTTCGTCGCCGTCTTCTTGGCCGGGGTCGAGCTCGCGGCGGACTTCTTCGTGCGACGCCCGGGCAGTGCACCTTCGGCGATCGACAGGGCGGTGCCACCGGCGGCGACGGCCGCACCGGTCACCGTGCCGGCGGCAGCACGCGCAGCGGCGGGTGCGGCCTTGGGCAGCGAGCGCGGGTCGGCGACATAGCCCTTGAAGCTCGTGCCGGCCTTGAAGCGGGGGACGCTGGTCTTCTTGATCTTGACGACCTCACCGGTGCGCGGGTTGCGGCCGGTGCGCGCGGCGCGGGCCGCCTTCTCGAAGGTGCCGAAGCCGGTGATGGCGACGCGGCCGCCCTTGGCGACCTCACGGACGATCGTGTCGAGCACGACCTCGAGTGCTTCCTGGGCGGCCTTGCGGCTGCCGAGCCTTTCCTCGAGAGCCTTGACGAGTTCTGCCTTGTTCACGGTCACTCCCGTAGCGGTGCGGCGCCGGTCGTCCCCCGGCTGGGAAGGCCGAGCCGTACACCCGACCTGTTCCGACGGTATTGGGGTCACGACCTCCGGTGGGTCATTTGGACGTCGCCTTTTCTTGCCGCACAAGCGCATTCGCACCCTGCCGCTGCGCGGGGTGAGGGGCTCCCCCTTCGTCCTGCAGCGGGGCGTCCTGCGGCACAACGGGATTGGGCCGCAGCCGCCCGTCACGATCGTCACGGCACGAGGACGACATGACGAAGGGGGTGCCGCAGCACCCCCTTCGTCATCGTGGCGACGACACGCCGGTCAGGCAGGCGTCGTCTTCGGCTTCCAGCTCGGCCGGGTCGCCTCGAAGTCGGTGATGTCCTGCTCGTGGCGCAGGGTCAGGCCGATGTCGTCGAGGCCTTCGAGCAGACGCCAGCGCGTGTAGTCGTCGACGTGGAAGGCGCAGACGATGTCACCGGCGGTGACGGTCCGTGCGGTGAGGTCGACGGTGATCTCGGCACCCGGGGTGTTCTCGAGGTACTTCCACAGCAGCTCGACGTCGTCCTGGCTCACCTGCGCGGCGAGCAGCCCCTGCTTGCTCGAGTTACCGCGGAAGATGTCGGCGAAGCGCGAGGAGATGACGACGCGGAAGCCGTAGTCCTTGAGCGCCCACACGGCGTGCTCGCGGGAGGAGCCGGTGCCGAAGTCCGGGCCGGCGACGAGCACGGAGCCCTCGCGGTAGGCGGGCTGGTTGAGCACGAAGGTCTCGTCATTGCGCCAGGCCGCGAAAAGGCCGTCCTCGAAGCCGGTGCGCGAGACGCGCTTGAGGTAGACCGCCGGGATGATCTGGTCGGTGTCGACATTGCTGCGGCGCAGCGGGACCCCGGTGCCGGTGTGCGTGGTGAATGCGTCCATGGCTCAGGCTCCTTCGGTGACGAGGTCGGTGGCGGGCAGGGCGCCGAGGTCGGCCGGGCTCGACAGCGTCCCGCGCACGGCGGTGGCCGCGGCGACGAGCGGGCTGACGAGGTGGGTGCGGCCCCCCTTGCCCTGGCGCCCCTCGAAGTTGCGGTTGCTCGTCGAGGCGGAGCGCTCGCCGGGGGCGAGGGTGTCGGGGTTCATGCCGAGGCACATCGAGCAGCCGGGCAGGCGCCACTCGGCGCCGGCGTCGGTGAAGACCTTGTCCAGGCCCTCCCCTTCGGCCTGCAACCGCACGCGGGCGGAGCCGGGCACGACGAGCATGCGGACGGACTCGGCGACGTGGCGGCCCTTGATGACCTCGGCCGCGGCGCGCAGGTCCTCGATGCGGCCGTTGGTGCACGAGCCGACGAAGACGGTGTCGACGGCGACCTCGCGCAGCGGGGTGCCGGCGGTCAGGCCCATGTACTCGAGCGCCTTTGCCGCAGCGAAGCGCTCGTTGTCGTCGCCCATGGCCTCCGGGTCGGGCACGGCCTCGCCGAGGGGCGAGCCCTGGCCGGGGTTGGTGCCCCACGTGACGAAGGGGGTGAGCGTCGAGGCGTCGATGTCGACCTCGGCGTCGAAGACGGCGTCGTCGTCGGTGCGCAGCTCGCGCCAGGCCCCGACGGCGGCGTCCCAGTCGGCGCCCGTCGGGGCGTGGTCGCGACCCTTGAGGTACTCGAAGGTCGTCTCGTCGGGGGCGATCATGCCGGCGCGGGCGCCGGCCTCGATCGACATGTTGCACACGGTCATGCGCGCTTCCATCGACAGCGCCTCGATGGCCTCGCCGCGGTACTCGAGCACGTAGCCCTGGCCGCCGCCGGTGCCGATCTTGGCGATGACGGCGAGGATGATGTCCTTGGCCGTGACGCCCGGCTGCAGCTGCCCGGTGACGTTGATCGCCATCGTCTTGAAGGGGTTGAGCGAGAGCGTCTGCGTGGCGAGCACGTGCTCGACCTCGCTCGTGCCGATGCCGAAGGCGAGCGCGCCGAAGGCACCGTGGGTGCTCGTGTGGCTGTCGCCGCAGACGACCGTCGTGCCCGGCTGGGTCAGACCCAGCTGGGGGCCGACGACGTGGACGATGCCCTGCTCGGCGTCACCCATGGGATAGATCTGCACGCCGAACTCCGCGCAGTTGTCGCGCAGCGTCTCGACCTGGATCTTGCTCACCGGGTCGGTGATCGGGCCCGGCGTCGTCGGGACGTTGTGGTCCTCGGTCGCGAGGGTGAGGTCGGGGCGGCGGACCGGTCGGCCGGCGAGGCGCAGGCCCTCGAAGGCCTGTGGGCTCGTCACCTCGTGCAGGAGGTGCAGGTCGATGTAGAGGAGGTCGGGCTCCCCGTCGTTGCGTCGGACGACATGTGCGTCCCAGACCTTCTCGGCCAGCGTTCCAGCCATCTCTCTCTTCCCATCCCGGCGGTGGTTGTCACGGCCTGTGGGCCGTGTCCCACATCGAGATTCGCACGTCACCGGACCCCCGGACCTTGCGTCTCACGACATGAGATGTCAGTATCACTCCATGGACAACGGTAGCGGAGTTGGCGTTCTGGACAAGGCAGCCGTCGTGCTGGGCGCTCTCGAGGCGGGTCCCTCGACCCTCGCCCAGCTCGTGGCGGCGACGGGACTGGCACGCCCCACGGCACATCGACTGGCGGTCGCGCTCGAGCACCACCGGCTCGTCGGACGCGACATGCAGGGGCGCTTCGTCCTCGGCCCGCGCCTGGGCGAGCTCGCCGCCTCGGCCGGTGAGGACAAGCTCCTCGTCGCGGCCGGCCCGGTCCTCGGCGCCCTGCGTGACCACACCAACGAGTCGGCCCAGCTCTTCCGCCGGCAGGGCGAGCACCGCGTCTGCGTCTCGGCCGCCGAGCGCCCCGTCGGGCTGCGCGACTCGATCCCCGTCGGCGCGACCCTGTCGATGCACGCCGGCTCCGCGGCCCAGGTGCTGCTCGCCTGGGAGGAGCCCGACCGGCTGCACCGTGGCCTGCAGGAGGCGGCCTTCACCGCGACGATGCTCTCGGCGGTGCGCCGCCGCGGGTGGGCGCAGAGCGTCGGCGAGCGCGAGGCGGGCGTCGCCTCGGTCTCGGCCCCTGTCCGCTCCCCCTCCGGCCGGGTCATCGCGGCCGTGTCGATCTCAGGCCCGATCGAGCGCCTCTCCCGCCAGCCCGGTCGCCTGCACGCCGCGACCGTCATCGCCGGCGCCAACAAGCTGACCGAGGTCCTGGAGAAGCACGCCAGGGCGGCCGAGGCCGCCGACCGCGACACCGAGTGACGAGAGGTCGCGACGGGACCACAGGGCGAAGGGGGGCGCTCCCCTTCGCCCTGCCTGTCGTCGTCATGCGCACGTGTCGTCGTTGACGCCACCTGGCTGACCGGAGAAGGGCAACCGGGCGACGACAACGACGCCGGGCTCGGCGTGCGGCCAGCTCGGCCTGGGCCTTCGGGCGTCACCTGTCGCGTGACGCCAGCCCTCGAGCTGCTGCGGCCACGATCGCGACGACCACTGCAGCCGGCAGCAGGAAGGTGGCCACGTCGACCATCGCCGGATCGTCGCCGTCCATGCGCGCGAGGTCGCGTCGGACACTCCACGCCGAGTAGGCGATGTAGGTCGGCAACGCTGCCGCAGCGAGTACCCCGATGGGTCCGTCGACTCGGATCAGGCGGCGGATCGTCGCCAAGCCCACGGAGGCACCCACCGAGGCGACGCTCCAGAAGATGCCCTCGACGATGACCGCAGCAGGCGTGGGGCCAGTGCCGTCGACGGTGCGGGCGATCATCATCGCGTCAGCGATGACGTAGACGATCACGGCGGGCAGGAGCAGGGTCATGGACCGCACGAACGCCTCACGCCACGTGCGCCCGGCCCAGCACGCGGCAAAGCCTGCGATCAGCCAACCCCACGCAACACCCACGAGCTTCGCCAGCCAGAACGACCCCGGCACCAGCCCGAAGTTCGCCGCGACGTTGACCGCCCCGAGCGCAACGCCCGAGGAAACGAGCAGGGCCCGCCCCACCCAGGCGGCGCCGCGACCAGCTTCTTGACCCATCCTCGACATCCCCTTTGCCCACGCTCACAACCCTGCAAGACCCTAGGGTCCTGCAGGGTTGGGGAGAGGCCGGACACGACGAAGGCCCCCGCTCTGACGAGCGGGGGCCTTCGACCGATGTAGCCCCGACGGGATTCGAACCCGCGCTACCGCCTTGAGAGGGCGGCGTGCTAGGCCACTACACAACGGGGCCATATGTGCTTCCCGGGCCGGCGGACCGGCTGGGCAACGGAGAGAACCTTAACCCCGAAGGGGGCTCTTTCCGAAATCGAGCGGCGGACCGCTCTCAGCGCTGGGGTACCAGGACTCGAACCTAGAACAACTGAACCAGAATCAGCCGTGTTGCCAATTACACCATACCCCAAGGGGGTATCACCGACCCTTCGGACCGAAGTCCGCGCGGCCTGTGAACCGAGAGACGATGCTACCCGTCGATCGGCGACTCCCCAAATCGCGGCTCAGGCCAGCGAGGAGCGCAGCGAGCGCAGCCGCTCGAGCGTCGACGCCTGGCCCAGGATCTCCATCGACTCGAAGAGCGGCGGGCTGATCCGCGCCCCCGAGACGGCGGTGCGCAGCGGCCCGAAGGCGAAGCGCGGCTTGATGCCCAGACCCTCGACGATCACCTCGCGCAGCGTCGACTCGATCCGCTCGGCGTGCCACTCGTTGCCGTCGCGGCTCTCCTGCGAGAGGACACCGGCCGGCACCTGCAGCTTCTCGAGCGCGGTGATCGCCGCGTCGAGGACCTCGGCAGCGTTGTCCTTCAGGCCCGCTCGCGCGTCCTCGTCGATCTGCAGGTCGGCGTCGGCGGTGTAGAAGGGCCGCACGAGAGCGCTCGCCTCGGTGAGCAGCGCGATGCGCGTCTGGATGAGCTCGGCGACGGACTTCAGCCGGGCGAGCTCGCCCAGCGAGGGGTTGTCGCCGAGGACGCCGTCGGCCTGCAGGTAGGGCAGCAGGCGCGAGGTGAAGTCGCCGAGCTCGAGGTCGCGGAGCCACGCGCCGTTGAGCCACTCGAGCTTCTTCAGGTCGAAGATCGGGCCGACCGTGTTGACCTTGCTCCAGGCGAAGTCGCTGCTGAACTCCTCGAAGGTGAACTTCTCGACGTCCTGGCCGTCCTCCCCCTTCGCCGGCGGGTAGGCCAGCAGGCCGAGGAAGTTGACGACGGCCTCGGGCAGGTAACCCTGCTCCTGGAACCACGTGAGGCGCGCCTCGGGGTTCTTGCGCTTGGAGATCTTCGACTTGTTGGTGTTGCGCAGCAGCGGCATGTGCGCGAACTTCGGCGGCTCGAGGCCGAGCCACTGGTAGAGCAGCACGTGCTTGGGCGTCGAGGAGATCCACTCCTCGCCGCGCACGACGTGGGTGATGCCCATCTCGTGGTCGTCGACGACGACGGCCATGTGATAGGTCGGGAAGCCGTCGGCCTTGAGGATGACCTGGTCGTCGGGGCGCGGCGCGGAGACGGTGCCGCGGATGACGTCCTCGAAGGTCGTCGGGGCGTCGTCGGGCACGAGCATGCGCACGACCGGCGTCTCGTTGAAGCCCTCGAGCTCGGCGCGCTCCTCACGCGTCTTGCCCAGGCACATGCGGTCGTAGCCGGTGGGCAGCTTGAGCTTCTGCTGCTTCTCGCGCATCGCCGTCAGGCGCTCGGTGGAGCACCAGCAGTAGTAGGCGTGGCCGTCCTCGACGAGCTTGTCGACGTAGGGCCGGTAGGTCTCCAGCCGCTCGCTCTGCCGGTAGGGCGCGTAGGGGCCTCCGACGTCGGGGCCCTCGTCCCAGCGCAGGCCGAGCCAGCCGAGGGTGTCGTAGAGCTGCTGCTCGCTCGTCGCGTTGAAGCGGGCCCGGTCGGTGTCCTCGATGCGCAGGACGAACTGCCCGCCCTGCTGCCGCGCGAAGGCGAGGTTGAACAGGGCCATGTACGCGGTGCCGACGTGCGGGTCGCCGGTCGGCGACGGCGCGACGCGCAGGCGAGGGGCGGTGGCCTCGGTCGGTGCGGGGGCGGTGGAGGGTGCAGAGGAGTCGCTCATGATGGCCCGATCGTATCGCCGTCACCGCGCCCCATCCCCGTCTGCACGCAGCCATGGCGAAGGGGGGTCCGGCGTCAGTCGGGGTAGCGATCCGCGAGCGCCTCCTCCATCGGGTCCCAGTGGTGGCCCCACACCCCCGTGCCGATGTCGGCACCGGTCTGCGCACCCTCGGCGATGTCGCGCGCGGTGTCGAAGGGGTTGAGGTCGAAGCCGGAGGTGACGGCGCCGACCACGGAGCCGATGATCGCGCCCGTCCGCGCGGCGGCGTCGCCCCGCTCGCTCTGGGGCGTCTCCAGGACGATCTGCGTGCCGGGGGCGTCGGGCAGGAGACCGGCGAGCGGGCCGCTCTGCTGCTGGGTCGTGAGGATGTCGGTCGAGGTGCTGTAGGCCCGGATCTGCCCCTCGCTCGTCTCGGCCATGACGGACGCACCGGTCGACCCGTCGGCTCTCAGTGCGGCTGCGGCCTCGGCCGTGTGCTCGTGGACGCCCGCCGCGTCGAAGGTGACCGCCGGCTGGCCGGTCGCCATCGCCGCCGCGGCGGCCAGACCACCGCCGAGCGAGTGCCCGGTGAAGGTCACATCTCCCCCGGTCGCGGCGTTGACCTGCGCGGCCAGCTCCATGGCCTGCGTGTACTGGCGAGCCGGCAGCCCGGCACCCTGGAGGCCGTTGTCCACCCAGTCGGACAGCTCGTCGGCGTCGCTGCCGCGGAAGGCGAGGACGTAGCCGCCGTCGGGCGTGCGGTAGAGACTCGACTGGAGACCTGAGGAGTCGTCGTTGAACTGCGCCGGGTCGAGCCCCAGGGCGCGGATCTCGTCCTCGGTCGGCATGGTGTAGCCCGGCGGCAGGTCGGGCTGCCCGTCGTGCATGAGCGGGTCGTCGTAGAGCGCGTTGTCGCTCCCGTAGACGTGGTGGGCCAGGGCCCACAGGTCACGATCGACCCGCTGCCCCTCGGTGCCGCGCACGTCGTCGTCGAAGCTCGAGCCACCCCCCTGACCGGGCGGAGGCGGCGGCGCAGGCGGGCCCCCCGGCAGCGGACCGGCCGGCGCACCCGCTCCCCCGCCGACC
>ERZ500994.402-NODE-402-length-13656-cov-5.584222_pt1 | contig 13656 bp, 10 predicted proteins | sample MGYA00248878_ERZ500994 | MGnify/ENA primary metagenome ERZ500994 (study PRJEB25958, sample SAMN03398533) | human skin metagenome | study: EMG produced TPA metagenomics assembly of the Human Skin Microbiome Metagenome (human skin metagenome) data set. | reverse complement strand
GCCGCGCCGCCCGCGGCCGCTGCCGTGTCGAGCCCGTACAGCCGCGACGTCATCACGAGGGTCTCCCGTGCGGTCAGCGACGGCCACGCGCCGAGCGCGTCCGGCATCCAGCCGAGGATCGCGCGCGCCGCCTCGGGCGCGGCGACGGGGTCGATGCCGCCGATGCGGATCGTCCCCGCGTCGGGCGCGAGCAGCGAGGCCAGCATGAGCAGCAGCGTCGTCTTGCCCGATCCGTTCGGCCCGACGAGGCCCGTGACGGCGCCGGCGCGCGCTTCGAGGTTCACGTCGCGGACGGCCTGCACCGCCCCGAAGGAGCGACGTACACCAGACGCGACGATGCCGAGGGCGGTCATGCCCTCACCCTAGGGGATCGCCGTGCGGCCACGACGGAGCGCACGACGCGCGGGCGTCACCCACCCCGCTCGTCGCGCGAGCGAGCGAGCGAGCACGCCCCTCACCGGAAGAAGGCAACGCCGAGATCGGGATGGTCGACGAAGACGCCATCGACCCCGGCATCCGCGATCATGCGCCACTCCGCGGCGTAGTCGCCGAACTCGGCCTTCGCCCGGCCGCGCCGGAACTGCCCGACCAGAAACGCGTTCTCGGGGCGGCAGGTCCACGTGAAGACGCGCAAGCCGCGGGCGTGCGCGTCGGCGACGACGGATGCCGGGCCGGTCGCCCGGCCGAGCTTGTCGGGAGCGAGGATCATGCGCTTGTCGACGCTGATGCCGTCCACCCGGCCGACGAGGCGGTCAAGCCCCGTCGGCGTCGCCTGCGCGCGATAGGTCGGCGCGGCGCGCCCCTGACGCGCGACGAGGTCGTACGGGCTTCCCGCGGCCTCGAGCAGGTAGATGTAGGTGCCGCGGACGCCCTCGGAGCGGACGGCCTCCAGCACCGTCTGCTCGAACGATTCCAGGTAGAGCGGCAGTCGACCCGTCGCCCAGCCGGCGTCGCGCAGCTCTGCCGCGATGGCGCCCGCGACGTCGTAGCCGAGCCCGGAGAAGTACGTCGCGTGCTTGATCTCCAGCACGACGCCGATCTCGCGCCCCTGGTCGAGCGAGGCCTGACGGACGAGGTCGAGCACGTCGCGCAGCCGCAACGGCGGCTGCTCGCCGTCGAACGACGCGCTGGCGGCGCGCAGCTGCGGCAGGCGCTCGCGGCAGCGCAGCGTCGCCAGCTCGTCCCAGGTGAAGTCCTCGGTGAACCACCCGGTGTGCTCGGCGCCGTCGATCGTCTTGGTCGTGCGGCGGCTCGCGAACTCCGGATGGTCGGCGACGTCGGTGGTCGTGCCGATCTCGTTCTCGTGCCGCACGACGAGCACGCCGTCGGCGGTGAAGACGACGTCCGGCTCGACGGCGTCGACGCCGAGGGCGAGCGCCAGGTCGTACGACGAGCGCGTGTGCTCCGGGCGGTACCCGGGCGCACCCCGGTGTCCGATGACCAGCGGCCGGCGTCGAGGCATGCCTCCAGGCTATCGACGCCGATGCGGCGCACCGACGCGGATGCCGGGTTCAAAGGGTGCTCACAGGGTCGCACCTGCCACCGCGAACCGCCGTCGGATACGCTGGAATCCCGCAGTACCCGCTGCGGCCATCCTCGTATTGGAGTGAGACCACAATGGCCTCGAGCAGCAACCCCGCATTCAGCAACCCCGCGTTCCAGGAACAGCGGCCCGGGCTGACCCCGCCGGCTGCCCAGACCCAGTTCGCCGCGACCACCGCGCAGTCCGTCGACGTCGCCGCACAGGCGCAGCTCGAGGGCGCGTTCGCCGCCCCCGCCGCCGGTGCGGTCCAGACCGGTCGCATGACCGTCGAGGACACCGTCGTCAAGACGCTCGCGCTCTTCGGCATCCTTCTCGTGACGGCCGTCGTCGGCTGGATCTGGACCATGTCGCCGGTCACCGCCGCGAACCCCGTGCCGACGATGATGCCGTGGATCATCGGCGCGATGGGCGGCTTCGTCCTCGCGATGGTCGTGACGTTCACCTCGCGCAAGAAGGTGCGCCCGGGCCTCATCTTCGGCTACGCCGCGTTCGAGGGTCTCTTCATCGGCGGCATCTCGGCGTTCTTCGAGTTCATCTGGCCCGGCATCGTCATGCAGGCCACCCTCGCGACGCTGTCGGTCGTCGGCGTGACCCTCGCCCTCTTCGCCAGCGGCAAGGTCCGCGCCTCGGCCAAGGCCACGAAGATCTTCATGATCGCGATGGTCGGCTACCTGGTGTTCTCGCTCGTCAACGTCGTCATGATGATGTTCGGCGCGTTCCCGGCCGGCAGCGGCGGCCCCTTCGGCATGCTGTCGAACTACACGATCGCGGGCATCCCGCTGGGTGTCATCATCGGCGTCCTCGTCGTGATCATGGCGGCCTACTCGCTCGTGCTCGACTTCGACTCGGTGCAGCAGGGCGTCCGCAACGGCGCTCCCCGCGAGTTCGGCTGGCTCGGCGCCTTCGGCATCATGGTCACGGTCGTCTGGCTGTACATCGAGATCCTGCGCCTCATCGCGATCCTCCGCGGCAACAACTGACCCGCGGCACTCGCTGACAGGCCCGTCCGGCTTCGCCGGGCGGGCCTTCGTCGTCCGGGCCGCGCGCAATTGACTGTACGGTCGGATCACCATGAGACGCGGTTCCAATCTGCCGGCCGTCGGCACCTACAATCAGACGCTCGTGCTGGACCTCATCCGCCGCGCGCCCGATGGGCTGAGCCGCACGGAGCTCGCCGAACGCACCGGACTGTCCGCGCAGACTCTGAGCAACGTGGCACGACGGCTCGTCGAAGCGGAGATGATCAGCGAGGGCGCCCCGATCATCGCCGGAAAGGGCAAGCCGCGCACTCCACTGCACCTCAACGCGCAGGCGCGGTACGCGGTCGGGGTGCACCTCGACCCGGCCGTCGACACCGTCGTTCTCGTCGATCTCGGCGGACGCATCGTGGCCCACCGAGAGTTCTCGCCGCACGTCGACGCCCCGCCCGCCGAGCTCGTCAACGGCCTCGCGCGGCGGGTGAACTCCCTGCTCGACGAGGCGAACGTGCACCGCAATCGCGTGCTCGGGATCGGCATCGCGGTGCCGGGCCCCATCGACAGTCGCGCGGGCGTCGTCCTGCATCCACCTCTGCTTACCGCCTGGCGCGAGATCCCCCTCCGAGACGATCTCGCCGCGGCCACCGGTCTCGCGGTGATCATGGAGAAGGATGTCGTCGCCGCGATGGTCGGCGAGCTGTTCACCGGCAGCGACCGCGAGCTCAGCGAGGCCCTGTACTTCTACTACGGAGCCGGGGTCGGTGCCGGACTCGCCGTCGACGGCACCCCGGTGCACGGGCGCACCGGCAACGCGGGCGACATCGCCCACCTCGTCGTCGAGCCCGACGGGCCACCATGTGAATGCGGGCAGCGTGGATGCCTGGGCGTCGCCGTCGCCCCGGAACGGGTTGTCGCCGACGGCGAGGGCATCGATATCTCCGAAGTGGCGGCGCCCTCCGAGCTCCGCGCACGGCTGGCGCGACTGGCACAGCGGGCCGTCGACGGCGACGGGGCCGCAGTCGCCGTCTTCGAACGCACCGCGGCGTCGATCGCTCGGGCGATGGTCTTGATGAACAACCTCCTCGATGCCGACGTCGTCGTGATCGGAGGTCCGATCTGGGCGTCGATCTCCAACGCCGTCAGCGCGCCGCTCGCCCGCGCGCTCGAGCAGCACGCCGCCGTCACGACCACGCTTCCCATCGCGATGTACCAGTCGGCACGGGGCACGGATGTCACCGCCCTCGGCGCGGCGAGCCTCGTCCTCGACAGCGCGTTCACGGCGCGACCCGCCGACCTCATGATCCACGCGGACTGATCGACGCCGGCGCACATCACGGCGACGACACCCTTGATGTTTTAATCCATTTGCTTTATAAAAAAATCACGTCCCCGCACCCACGGGTGCGCACAGCAAAGGAGCTAGGCATGAAGAGATCACGGGCGACTCTCGCGGTCCTGGGCATCACCACACTGACGATCGCACTGGCCAGCTGCGCCGGTGGCGAAGGCGACGGAGGTGACGCCGACGGGACCATCCGCGTCGCGTATCAGAAGACCTCGGCGTTCACCGCCATGGACGAGCTGATGAAGAAGGCGAAGAAGGAGTACGAGGCAGCCAACGCGGGCACGACGATCGAGCTCGTGCCGATCGAGGCCGAGCAGGATCAATACTTCACGAAGCTCGCGCTGATGAACGGCTCACCCGACACCGCACCGGACGTGATCTACGAAGACACGTTCCAGATCCGCTCCGACGCCGCAGCGGGTTATCTGCAGCCGATCGACGATTACGTCGCCGACTGGGACGGGTGGAGCCTCTACGACGACGGCGCGAAGCAGGCCGGCCTCGGCGACGACGGCAAGACCTACGGCGTCTCACTCGGCACCGATACGCGCGGCTTGTACTTCAACAAGCAGCTGTTCGCCGCGGCGGGGCTTCCCGACGACTGGGCGCCGAAGAGCTGGGACGACGTCCTCGACGCCGCTCGCGCCGTCAAGAGCAGCAGCCCCGATGTCATCCCGTTCAACATCTACGCCTCGAAGGCTCTCGGCGAGGCGACCTCGATGCAGGGGTTCGAGATGCTCCTCTACGGCACCGGCGATGAACTGCTCGACACGTCCAGCAACAAGTGGGTCACGGGATCCGAGGGCTTCCTCGACTCCCTCTCCTTCTACAAGACGGTCGCCGACGAGGGCCTCGGCCCCGACCCCGCCGACGCGCTGGATGCGACATGGGGGGCGAAGGTCGGCAACGAGCTGCTGCCCCAGGGCAAGATCGCCATCGCGCTGGACGGTTCGTGGCTCCCGAGCAACTGGATCGCCGGGGACAACGCCTGGCCCGAGTGGGAAGACTCGATCGGGTTCGCCGCCATGCCCACGCAGGACGGCGGCGGCGACGGGTTCACCTCGATGTCGGGCGGTTGGACCCTCGCCCTCGGTGCGAACGCCGACGATCCCGACACCGCCTTCGACTTCATCACGCAGGCGCTCACCCCTGAGAACGCCCTGATGTACCACCAGAAGGCCGGCCAGATCGCCGTACGCTCCGATGTCGCCGAGAACCAGGAGTACCTGGACTACAACCCGTCGTTCGAGTTCTTCTCGTCGCTCGTGAAGTACACGCACTTCCGCCCCGCGACGCCGGACTACTCGCAGATCTCGTCGAACATCCCCGTCGCGACCGAGTCGGTGTTCACCGGGCAGGCCGCGCCGAAGGATGCCCAGGCGCAGTACGACCAGGCGCTCGTCGGCATCGTCGGCGAGGAGAACACGCAGGCCGGCTGATCCGCAGATGACCGTCGTCGCCACCGGCGACGTCGCGCGCGGCCGGGGGAGTTCCCCCCGGCCGCGGCGCGGCAGTCGCCTCGCCCGCATCCTCCCGCTCCTCCCCGCGATCCTGCTCCTGCTGGCTTTCATGGCCGGACCGATCGCCTACGCGCTCTACGGGTCGCTGACCAACAGATCGATGACCGGGCCGCGCGCCGCGAACCCGCAGTTCATCGGACTCGACAACTACGCGGAGCTGTTCACCTCACCCGACTTCTGGATGTCGCTCTGGCTCACCGTCGTCTTCGTACTGGCGTCCGCCGTCATCGGACAGAACGTGCTCGGCATGCTGCTGGCCGTCCTGCTGCGCTCGGCGGTGAAGCCGCTGCGTTCGATCGTCGGGGGCCTCGTCGTGCTCGCCTGGGTGCTGCCGGAGATCGTCGCGGCATTCGCCCTCTACGCCTTCTTCTCGAAGGACGGCACCCTCAACGTGATGCTCGGCTGGGTCGGCCTCGGCGGCACCGCCTGGCTCTACTACTTCCCCATGCTCGCCGTCATCCTCGCCAACATCTGGCGGGGCACGGCGTTCTCGATGATGGTGTACAACGCGGCACTCGCCGAAGTGCCGCCCGAGCTGACCGAGGCGGCAGAGATCGACGGAGCCAACGCCTGGCGGCGCTTCACGCGTGTGACGCTGCCATTCATCCGCCGGTCGATCTCGACGAACCTGCTGCTCACGACGCTGCAGACCCTCGGCGTGTTCACCCTCATCTGGGTGATGACCGGTGGTGGCCCCGGCATCCAGTCCTCCACTCTGCCGGTCCTCGCCTACCAGGAGGCGTTCAAGTTCGCGCAGGTCGGCTATGGCACCGCGATCGCCGTCGTCACCCTCCTTATCGGAGCGGTGTTCTCGATCGCGTACATCAAGATTCTGAAGCCGGAGGTGGACTGAGATGTCTGTCGCTCGCCCGATCAGCGTGGCCGCCCCGCGCCGCCGCACTCAGACGGTGCTCTCCTCCATCATCCTCGCCGCGATCGGGATGATGTTCCTCATCCCGCTCCTGTGGATCGCCTTCGCCTCGTTCAACGCGAACGCGACGACCTCGATGGCGGTCCCCGAGACGTGGACGGTGGACAACTACACGAAGGTGATGACGTCGGAGCTGACATGGCAGCCGCTCCTCAACTCGATCCTCATCTCGCTCGGCACGGCGCTCATCACGGTGATCGTCGGCATCCTCGCCGCGTACCCGCTGTCACGCTACCGCCTCCGGTTCCAGCGATCGTTCATGTACGCGATCCTCTTCGGAACCGGGTTGCCGATCACCGCGATGATGGTGCCGGTCTATGCCCTCTTCGTGTCGATGAAGCTCCTCGATTCGGTCTGGGGAGTCATCCTCTTCATGGCGGCGACGTCGCTGCCCATGGCGATCTGGATGCTGAAGAACTTCATGGACTCGGTGCCGATCTCGCTCGAGGAGGCCGCCTGGGTCGACGGAGCGACGTCGATGACGGCGCTCGCCCGCGTCGTGCTGCCGCTGATGCGGCCGGGGATCGGAGTGGTGTTCATCTTCGTCTTCACAACGGCGTGGGGGAACTTCTTCGTGCCCTTCGTGCTGCTGTTCACCGCCTCGAAGTTTCCCGCGGCGGTATCCATCTTCAACTTCTTCGGACAGTACGGATCGATCGCCTACGGGCAGCTCGCCGCCTATTCCGTCCTCTACGCGACCCCGATGATCCTCCTCTACGTCCTCGTCCAGAGGCTTTCCGGCGGTGCGTTCGCGCTCGCCGGCTCGGTCAAAGGCTGACTCCTCGAAAGGCTCCACACCATGCACGACCGTTCTCGACTCGCCGAACTCCGCGTCGATCGCTTTCTGCGAGAGCGCCTCGCGCCCGCGATCTACCGCACCTCCACGCCGCTCGACCTCGCCTTCTGGGATGCACCCGATGAGCCGGCGCCCTTCGAAGAAGCGGCGGCCGCAACCTACACACCGATCGCCGCAGGCGAGCAGTGGGGCAGCCCCTGGGGTACCACGTGGTTCCGTGTGCGGGGAGCCATCCCCGACGAATGGCTCTCAGTCGACGGGCTTCCGGCAGGAACGCGCGCCGAACTGGTGGCCGACCTCGGATTCACTCTCGGGCAGCCTGGCTTCCAGTGCGAGGGGATGGTGTGGACGACGTCGGGGAGCCCCCTGCGCGGGATCGCACCGCTGAACAATGCGGTCATCGAAGCGGTGAGCCCCGCCGGTGACGTGAATGTCTTCATCGAGGCGGCGTCGAACCCCGATGTCGGCAGCCTCTTCGACTTCGCCCCGACCCCGCTCGGCGACAAGGCGACCGCCGGGCCCGGCCCGATCTACCGCCTCCGCCACATCGACCTCCGCCTGCGCGATCTCGAGGTCACGGCGCTCGTCGCCGACACCGTGGCGCTGCGCGGGCTCGCCGACGAGGTCGACCCGCGCTCTCCGCGCCACGCCGAGATCCTCTTCGGGCTCGAGCGGATGATCGACACCGTCGATCCGGACGACGTCGCCGGGACGGCGACCGCGGGCCGGGCGATTCTCGCGCCGCTGCTGGCACGTCCCGCCGTGGGAAGCGCGCACACGCTGCACGCCGTGGGGCACGCGCACATCGACTCCGCGTGGCTCTGGCCGGTTCGCGAGACGGTGCGAAAGGTCGCCCGCACGTTCTCCAACGTCCTCTCGCTCATGGATGAGGACCCCGACGTCGTGTTCGCGGCATCCTCTGCCCAGCAGTACGCCTGGATCAAGGAGACCTACCCGGATCTCTACGCGCGGATCGCCCAGCGAGTGGCGGAAGGCAGGTTCGTCCCCGTCGGAAGCATGTGGGTCGAGTCCGACACCAACCTCCCCGGCAGCGAGGCGCTGGCGCGGCAGTTCGTCGCCGGGAAGGGATTCTTCCTGCGCGAATTCGGCATCGACACCGAAGAGGTGTGGCTTCCGGACTCGTTCGGCTACTCGGGCGCGCTGCCGCAGATCGCCGCCGCCGCAGGCTCCCGCTGGTTCCTCACACAGAAGACGTCGTGGAACGAGACCAACCGCATGCCGCACCACACCTTCCGATGGGAGGGCATCGACGGCACGCGGCTGTTCACACACTTCCCGCCGGTCGACACCTACAACTCGGTCGTCTCAGCGCGAGAGCTCGCCCATGCCGAGCACAACTTCGCCGACAAGGCACGCGCGAGCGTGTCGCTCCTCCCTTACGGTTACGGCGACGGCGGCGGCGGGCCCACTCGGGAGATGGCACAGGCGATCTCACGGACGGCCTCTCTCGAGGGATCCCCCCGCGTGCGACACAGCTCTCCTCGACTCTTCTTCGAAACCGCCGAGGCCGAGTACCCGCAGCCGGAGGTGTGGTCGGGCGAGCTCTACCTGGAGTTCCACCGCGGGACATACACGAGCCAACTCGCGACGAAGCAGGGCAACCGTCGCAGCGAGCATCTGCTGCGTGAAGCGGAGCTGTGGGCGACGACCGCCGCCGTCCGCGTCGGCGCGGAATACCCGACGGATCGGCTGCGTCGGGCGTGGGAGACGGTGCTGCTGCAGCAGTTCCACGACATCCTTCCGGGCTCGTCGATCGCCTGGGTCTACCACGATGCCGAGCGCAACTACGCCGCGGTTGCCCGGGAGCTCGAAGACATCATCGCGACGAGTCTGCGCGCGCTCGCCGGCGACGGCGCCCTCTCCCTCCGCGCCAACGCCGCCCCGCACGCACGAGGAGGGGTGCCGGCGCTCGGGGCGTCCGCCCGCACGGCCGGTGCGTCACACGTCAGCCCCGTGCAAGAAGACGACGGATGGGTGCTCGACAATGGCATCCTGCGCGTACGTGTCGACGCGCGCGGTCTGATCACGTCGGCTGTCGACCTCGCCACCGGTCGCGAGGCGATCGCCCCGGGGCAGGCGGCGGGACTGTTGCAGCTGCACCGGGACACTCCCACGCAGTGGGATGCCTGGGACATCGACGTGCACTACCGCGACAGTGTCGTCGATCTCGTCGACGCGGAGTCGGTCGACGCGGATGCCGATGGCCTGCAGATCGTCCGCACGTTCGGATCGTCGCGCGTCACCGAGCGCATCGCACTCGAGACCGGGTCGCGCGTCGTCTCCTTCGACATCGACCTCGACTGGCACGAGAGGCAGAAGCTGTTGAAGCTCGCCTTCCCCATCGACGTGCACACCGACTCGGCGACGTCGGAGATCCAGTTCGGTCATATCGAGCGACCCACGCACACCAACACGTCCTGGGATGCGGCGCGGTTCGAGACCGTCGCACACCGGTGGGTGCGGGTGGCCGAGCCGGGGTTCGGCGTCGCTGTGGTGAACGACTCGACGTACGGTCACGACGTCACCCGCGCCGATCGACCCGACGGCCGAGGCACGGTGAGCACGGTGAGGCTGTCGTTGATCCGCTCCGCACTGTTCCCCGATCCGACGCAGGACGAGGGGTCGCACCGTCTGCGCGTGGGACTCGTCGTCGGCGCCGATGTGCCGGCGGCAGTGGCTGAGGGCTATCGGATCAATCTCCCCGAGCGCGTCGTCGACGCGGCCGCCCACGAGGTCTCACCGCTGCTGCTGATCGACGCCGATGGGATCGTCGTCGAAGCGGTCAAGCTCGCCGAGGATGGGAGCGGAGACGTCGTGGTCCGCCTATACGAAGCACTCGGAGCGCGAACGTCCGGTCGCCTCACGCCGGACTTCGACGCGGTCTCGGTGATCGAGACCGACCTGCTCGAGCGTGCCCGTGAGGCGCGTGCGGTGACCGCCGTGGGTGACGGCGTCGCGCACGTCGACCTCGATCTTCGGCCGTTCGAGATCGTCACGCTGCGCTTCGCGCGCTGACGCGACGAGAGGAGGCCCGTCCGGCTCCGCCGGGCGGGCCTTCGCCGTCCCCGCAGCGTCCCCGGGACGACGGATGCCGGGGCGCGCGCCCCGGCATCCGGTCATCCTCTCGCGGAGGTCACTCCCACTCGATGGTCCCGGGGGGCTTCGACGTCACGTCGAGCACGACCCGGTTGACCTCACGCACCTCGTTGGTGATGCGGTTCGAGATCTTCGAGAGCACGTCGTAGGGCAGGCGCGTCCAGTCGCCCGTCATCGCGTCTTCGCTGGAGACCGGGCGCAGCACGATCGGATGCCCGTACGTGCGGCCGTCGCCCTGGACGCCGACCGAGCGGACATCGGCGAGCAGCACGACGGGGCACTGCCAGATCTCGCCGTCCAGCCCCGCGCGCGTCAGCTCCTCGCGGGCGATGGCGTCGGCGTCACGCAGGATCTCGAGGCGGTCAGCGGTGACCTCACCCACGATCCGGATGCCGAGGCCGGGCCCCGGAAACGGCTGGCGCCCGACGATCTCGGCGGGCAGTCCCAGCTCGCGTCCGATCGCGCGGACCTCGTCCTTGAACAGCGTCCGCAGCGGCTCGACGAGTTCGAACTGCAGGTCCTCCGGCAGGCCGCCCACGTTGTGGTGGCTCTTGATGTTCGCCGTGCCCGCACCGCCGCCGGACTCGACGACGTCGGGGTACAGCGTCCCCTGCACGAGGAACCGGATCGGGTCGCCCTCGGCTTCCGCCTCCGCCAGGAGCTCCTGCTGCACCTTCTCGAACGCGCGGATGAACTCGCGCCCGATGATCTTGCGCTTCTGCTCCGGGTCGCTGACACCGGCGAGCGCGGTCAGGAACGTCTCGCGCGCGTCGACGGTGATGAGGCGCACACCTGTGGAGGCGACGTAGTCGTTCTCCACCTGCTCGCGCTCGCCCTTGCGCAGGAGCCCGTGGTCGATGAACACGGCGACGAGCTGGTCGCCGACCGCCTCGTGCACGAGTGCGGTCGAGACGGCGGAGTCGACGCCGCCCGACAGCGCCGACAGCACGCGGCCCGTGCCGACCTGCTCGCGGATGCGCGCGACCTGCTCGGCGATGACGTTGCCGCTGTTCCAGTCCGAGGCGAGCCCCGCGGCCTTGTGCAGGAAGTTCTGCAGCACCTCCTGGCCGTGGTCGGAGTGCTTGACCTCGGGGTGCCACTGCACGCCGTAGAAGCACTTCTCCGCGTTGCCGAAGGCGGCGACGGGGGTGGCGGCCGTGGAGGCGAGCACATCGAACCCTTCGGGGGCGCGGGCGACCTGGTCGCCGTGGCTCATCCAGACGTTCTGCTGCGCGGGCTGGCCGCCGAGGAGGACGCCGCCGTCGTTCGCGATCACGGCATCCGTCGCGCCGTACTCGCGCAGGCCCGTGTTCGCGACCTCGCCGCCGAGCTGCTGGGCCATCACCTGGAAGCCGTAGCAGATGCCGAGCGTGGGGATGCCGAGCTGCAGCACACCGGGGTCGAGTGCGGGCGCACCGGGCTCGTACACCGACGACGGCCCGCCGGAGAGGATGAGCGCGACCGGATTGCGGGCCTCGACCTCGGCGGCCGTCACGGTGTGCGGGACGAGCTCGCTGTACACGCCCGCCTCACGCACGCGCCGCGCGATGAGCTGCGCGTACTGCGCGCCGAAGTCGACGACGAGGACGGGACGCTGGGCGGTCTCGGTCTGAGTGGTCACCGGGTGCCTTCCGTGGTGGATGCCGGGGCGGCTCCGTCGACAGACTCGGGAACCGGAGGTGCGGATGCGGCCGCAGCCGCCTCGGAGGCCTCACGCTCGGCGAGGTACGCCTTCACCTCGCGGCCCACGCGCGCCTCCATGAAAAACGACAGCAGCGGCACGATGCCGCCGAGCGCGAGCGTCACGAAGCGGACGAAGCCCCAGCGCATGAGGCTCCACACGCGGAAGCACGCGAAGAGGTACACGACGTAGAACCAGCCGTGCGCGATGAGGATGCCGAGCGACAGGTTCACCCCGTCGCCGGTGGACTCGCCGAAGGCGTCGACCGGCGCGAACCAGAGGAAGCCGCCGGATCCGCCGAGGAACAGCTCGTAGTGGAAGCCGTACTTCACGATCATCTCGGCGCACAGCGACAGCAGCATGACACCGGTGATCACCGACGCGATCTGGTAGAACTTCAGCGCCCCTCGGATCGCCGGAAACGTGGCGAGTTTGGGCTGAGGCATGCCCTCCAGTCTAGTCGCCGGGGGGCCCCGCTCCGGCCGCAGCCTCCTCGAGCACCTCGACCTCCTTCTCCCACGCGTCGCGGGCCAGGCGGTACCACATGTAGAACGCGAAGCCCGCGAAGATCGCCCACTCCGCCGCGTAGAACACGTTCAGCCAGTTGACGCCGGAGCCCTCCTCGGGCGCGGGCGAATCGATCGCGACGAGCCCGTCGGGCAGGGTCTCCCCCGCGTCGGCGACGAGGTAGGGCCGGTACACGTTCAGCTCGTCGACGTCGTGCCACCAGCCGAGGAGGGCCGCCGGCGACATCCGCGTCATCTCGGTCGCGGGGCCCTCGCGCGGCGGGGCCGCCGGTCCCTCGTCGGCGATGAGCCGGCCGACGAGCGTCACCGTGTCGGCGGGGGCGTCGTTGAGAGCGGATGCCGCGGCGTCCGCGCTCTCGCGATCAGCGGCCCAGCCGAGCGCCACCGCGAGCGAGGTGGGCGCGGTCGCATCCAGCCGCAGCTGACCGGTCACCCAGTACCCGGCGACGCCGTCGTTGTAGCGCGACGAGACGACGAGGAAGTCCCCCGGCACAAAAGTGCCGGTCACCTCGACCCGCTGCCCTACGAGCGGCCCCGGCAGGTAGGCACCGGGCGCCACGACGTCGGCGAGGGGTCGCACCTGCTCGGTTGCCCCGGGAGGCGGGGGATTCGTGTCGATCGCGCGCCCCAGCTGCCACTGCCCGAGCCACGCGAACACCGCCGCGACCAGCAGGGCGAACGCCAGCATCCCGAGCCACCACGGCCGCAGCATGACCTCGCGCAGCGTGGGCGGGAACACCTCGCCGCGCTCGGGCGGGCGCGCCGCCACCGGCTTCTCGCTCAACGACCGGGCATCCACATCAGTTCGCGGAGTACGGCGCGACGACGACCTCGACGCGCTGGAACTCCTTGAGGTCGGAATATCCGGTCGTGGCCATCGACTTGCGGAGCGCGCCGATGAGGTTGGCGGTGCCGTCGGCGACGGGCGCCGGGCCGTACAGGATCTCCTCGAGGGGGGCGACCTGGCCGACCTCGACGCGGCGACCCCGCGGCAGCTTGGGGTGGTGCGCCTCGGGACCCCAGTGGAATCCACGGCCGGGCGCATCGGTTGCGCGCGCGAGCGCGACGCCGAGCATGACGGCATCCGCGCCCATCGCGAGCGCCTTGACGATGTCACCCGACGTGCCGACGCCCCCGTCGGCGATGACGTGCACGTAGCGGCCGCCCGACTCGTCGAGGTAGTCGCGGCGGGCGGCGGCGACGTCGGCGACGGCGCTGG
>ERZ500994.400-NODE-400-length-13707-cov-5.840097_pt1 | contig 13707 bp, 11 predicted proteins | sample MGYA00248878_ERZ500994 | MGnify/ENA primary metagenome ERZ500994 (study PRJEB25958, sample SAMN03398533) | human skin metagenome | study: EMG produced TPA metagenomics assembly of the Human Skin Microbiome Metagenome (human skin metagenome) data set. | reverse complement strand
AAGAGGTATCCCACCCACAGCAGGGCGATGACGTAGAACCAGAAGTCGACGAGAGTCATGTCAAAGTCCCCCAGCGCTAGTAGGCGAACGACATCGGACGCTCGGCATCCTCGTCGTCATCGTCGTTGTCGAACTTGTCCGAGGGCAGCAGCGGCTTCGGTTCGAGCGCGTCGAGCACCTCTTCTTCCGATGGCGGGCCGACCTTGGCGTACTTGGTCATCAGCTTGAGGTTGACGACCGCGAGTACGCCGTACAGCAGGGTGAGCGAGATCAGGCCAGTGAGCGCCTCACCCGCCGAGACCGACGGCGAGATGGAGTCCTTGACCTTCAGCAGTCCGAACACGGCCCACGGCTGGCGGCCCATCTCGGTGAAGATCCAGCCGAAGGAGTTGGCCAGGAACGGCATCGTCAGGGCGAGGAGGGCGCCGCGCCAGACCCACTTGTTGCCCTCGAGCTTGCCACGCCGCTTCTGCCACAGGGCCCACGCCGCCCACAGGGCCGCGAGCGCGCCCGTGCCGATCATCAGCCGGAACGTCCAGTAGGTGACCGGGATGATCGGTGTGTACGACCCGGCGCCATACTCGGCGGCGTACTGCGCCTGGAGCTGGTCGATGCCCTCGACCGTCCCGTTGAACGAGCCGGTGGCCATGAACGACAGCAGGTTCGGGATGCGGATCGAGAAGATCTCCCGGCTGCCGTCCAGGCTGCCGATGGTGAAGACCGAGAAGCTTGCGCCGTCGGTGGTGTTGTACAGCGCTTCTGCGGCGGCCATCTTCATCGGCTGGACGATGGTCATCACCCGCGCTTGCAGGTCGCCGGTGATGACCGTCGCGACGCCGCCCACGAGCACCGACCAGGCGCCGAGCTTGAGCGTGGGGCCAAACACGTCGGCGTACTTGCCGCGGTAGAGGTACCACGCGCTCACCACCGCCATCACGGCCCCGCCGGTCATCGCCGCGCCGGCGATCACGTGCGGGAAGGCAACAAGCTGGACCGGGTTAAACAGCACGTCCCCGATGGAGGAGAGCAGCGGGCGGCCGTCGTCGCTGATCGTCATGCCGACCGGGTTCTGCATCCACGAGTTCGCAGCGAGGATGAAGTACGCCGAGAACATCGTGCCGATCGAGACGAGCCAGATCGAGGTGACGTGCAGCTTGGGTGAGAGCCGACCCCAGCCGAAGATCCACAGCCCGAGAAAGGTCGACTCGAGGAAGAAGGCGACCAGACCCTCCATCGCCAGCGGTGCGCCGAAGATGTCGCCGACGAACCGCGAGTACTCCGACCAGTTCATCCCGAACTGGAACTCCTGGACGATGCCGGTGGCGACGCCGATGGCGAAATTGATCAGGAAGAGCTTGCCGAAGAACTTGGCCGCGCGGACGTACTGCAACTTGCCGGTACGGATGTAGGCCGTCTGGAGTCCGGCGATCAGCGGCGCGAGACCGATGGTCAGCGGGACGAACAAGAAGTGGTAGACCGTGACGATCCCGAACTGCCACCGGTCGATCAGCTCTGCGCTCACCGGAGCCCTCCGATTCGTGTAATAGAACTCCTGGCCTCCATGGTCCGCGCCTCACACGGACCTCACTAGGGACCAAGGTCCCTGGTCAGCGGTGCGTCGGGCCACATTCTGGGATCTCGCCGCTCTAACCGCGGAATGGGTGTGATCCACGTCATGGATCGTGTACTTTCACCAGGGCCGTACGGATACTAAACGCGGCATTTACCTATCCCCCGGGGAGAACATCTGTGAAGCTCATGTCCCGCGCCGCCGTCGTGGTGGGCGCCACCGCCGGATTCGCACTGATCGCCGCAGGACCGGCCTCGGCCGCGCCGCCGGAGAGCGTTCCGCCGATCACCGTCACCGCAGTTGACGACGAGGACCACAACTGGGAGATCTACGGCGCCGGCTGCATCGGCACCGGAGGCACGCCCGGCACCGTGACCGTCTACGTCTACGACTCGTCCAACGAGCCGGTCTTCAACGAGGACGGCTCGCCGACGTACACCGCGGAAGCCGACGGCAGCTGGGCGCTCGAAGCCACGCTCGATCCGAGCGACTCGTACGTCGTCAAGGCGACCTGCGACCTGTACGGCACCACGCTGAGCTACGCGGACGCCACCATCAACGGCCCGACCACCGTGCCGGCCGGCAACAACGGCGGCTCGGGCACGGGCTCGGGCAACACCGGTTCGAAGGCGACCGGACCGCAGCTCGCGGCCACCGGTGCCGACACCGACGGCCTCGGCTGGCTGGCTGGCGGCCTGGTCGCCAGCGGTGCCGCCGCGCTCTACGCCGGACGCCGCCGCAAGACCTCCTAGGGGATCTCGCACTCAGCAACACCGGTGCGCCGTACGACCGAGCCCCCGCGGTCGTACGGCGCACCGTCGTTTTGTGATCGCGCCGGTGTGCCCGTCGCCGCCGCGATGTGACCGCGCCCACGATGAACACTTGTCGAATTACGTTGCAGTGCTGACGCTGCCGTTAGAGCATGCTTGTACGGCTAGTTTTACCCCTGCCTCACGTTCGGAAAGCCGATCCGGCGTGGGGCCTTCTGCGCAAGGACACCCGCACCATGACCGTCGCCCGAAAGCTCGTCACCGCTAGCGCCTCCGGCGTACTCGGTTTGGGCGTCGTCCTCACCACCGGGAGCACCGCGTTCGCGGCCGACCTCCCCGCGCCGACGGTCACCCCGAGCCCGGTGGACACGAGCGCAGCGTTCACGCTTGCCGGAGCTGGCTGCATCACCGAGGGCGGTACGCCGGGCACCATCAGCGCCACGCTGATCTACCCCGACGGTCACGACGAGTACACCGGGCCGTATTCGGTCGACGCGGACGGGACCTGGGCGGTGGAGTACTCCCCCAACGACTCCGGCGCCGTCCCGCCGGGCACCTACACGATCAATGCGGTGTGCGACACGTATGCCGGCGCGCTGGAGTACGCCTCGGTGCAGTTCGTCGCCCAGGATGAGGTCGCCGCGCCCGCTGCCAGCGTGAGCGACTCGACCGTCACCGTCGGCCAGCAGGTCACCGTGAAGGTCGTCGGCCTGCAGTCGGGTCAGCAGGTCACGGTCAACTTCGACGCGCCGAGCGGGGTGTTCGGCACCGGGACCGTCGGCCTCGACGGGTCCGTCTCGATTCCCGGCGTGATCCCGCAGGGCGCTGCCCTCGGCGGCCATGTGCTCACCGTCGTGGCGGCCGACGGCACCACGCTGACCGTCCCGGTCCAGGTCGTCGCCCCGGGCTCCGGTGGCAATGGCACGACCGTCCCGGTCAACAACGGCGGAGCGGGCAAGGCCACCGGCGGCTCGCCGGAACTGGCTGACACCGGCGCCGACGCTGCCCGCCTCGGCTGGCTCGCTGCGGGACTGCTCGCCTCAGGTGGCGCTGCGCTGTACGCCGGCCGCCGCGGCCGCAAGGGCGACAGCTAACCGGCCCGCACCCCCACGACAAAGCCAGAATGGAGCGTTAGTCGCTGTCTATTGCGACCAACGCTCCATTCTGATGCTCGAGGTCCCTTGCCGCGTGCTTAGGTCTCGGCCCGGGCGGGGGCGTGACCTAACTACGTGCCCGTATCCCAGTCATGACGTGGTCATGGGACACGTAGTTGGGCCACGGCGACCCGACGTAAGGTTCGTGTGAGGCGGTGGTGTGGGTGGGGCAGGTGAGGCGTGTTGCGGTGACGTGCGGTGGATTCTGCACCGATCACGCGCCGTTATCGGTGCACAATCCACCGCAATCGAGATCGCGTCGCGCGTTGCGCAGTGCGGTCGGTTCGGGGCCTGATTCGTGCAGTGACATCCGCAGATTATGGACCGGCGCCGAGCCGGGCGCGAGGACAATACCGGCCCGTCGAGCTCCAGCCGAGCGATCGGCTACTAGACGCGGACGCGGGCGAGCTGGCCTAGCTCGACATAGCCGAGCGCGTCGGCCGACTCCGTCGACAGGTCGCGGTCGACCATCAGCTGCGGGATGAGTCCTTCATCCAACGCGTCATTGGTGGCGATCGCCCCCACTAGCGCCCCCAGGCCCGAGCCACGTACGTCGATCGCCTCGACGACCGAGAGGTCAGCCAGCATGCCGCCTTCGTCGTCGTAGGCCGCTGCGGCGACCGGACGGTCCGAGTCGTCCTGCAGCAGGACAAACAGGTGCGAACGGGAGCGCAGATCGGTCTGGCCGATGTCGTCGGGCGCGCAGCGTGTCAGCAGCTCGTCGAGCGCGGCAGGATCGTCGGTCACGACGGCCGACTCCACGGCGGGGTCCTCGACGTACTGGTCGGCGTACATCAGCCGGCACGCACGCACGCCCGATGGCGCATGGTCGCGAGTCAGGCGCAGCAGCCCCTGGGTCGATACCAAAGCCTCGTCGGAGTACGTCGCCGCGTCGTCGATCGCCCACGTCGGAGCGCTCAGCACGCATTGGTCGCCGAGGCGCACCGCGAGCACTTCCGACGAGTCGTCGGCAGGTACGTCGAGCCGCTCCGCGGCGCCGGCGAACGTATCGTCAGGCACACCGAACGCGCGCGCCCAAGCCATCCGGATGATGGCCTCGGTATTGGGATCCATGAGGCCGATGGTAATCAGCCGTCGTCAGCGCGCGCGGGAGGCGCTACCGCCCGACGGCGCGTTCCAGCTCCGCCTTCGTCATGCTGGAGCGGCCCTTGATGTTCTTCTTCTTGGCCTCTTCATAGAGCTGGTCGCGGGTCGGTCCGCCCTCACCGGAATGCGAACGAAGCCCACCGCGCCGGCCCGAGGAGATGTCGTCAGTCGACGTCCTGCTTTTCTGCTTCGACTCGCCGTGTCGCGCGCGCTCCTTGTTGACCGTTCGCGCTGCGATCTCTTCGGCTTCGTCCTCGGAATGATCGCGGTCGGTAAGGCTCTCCTTGATGTGCTCGTACTGTCGTTCCCGCTTATCGCTCCACTTGTCCTGCGGCACGCCAACTCACCTCCGGTCTGTGTCCGATCAGACCCGTACCCGGCGCGCGCGTCCGCATGCGCCGTCGCGGCAGGGGGTACGCCGAAGGCATCCGCAATGGGAGCCGACGAAGGAGGATGCAGTGGCCCCGCTGGCGATAGACACCGCCATTCTGGACGTGGATGGCACGCTGATCGACTCTAACTACCACCACACTCTGGCCTGGTCGCGCGCATTTGACCGGTTCAACTACCGGGTACCGCTCTGGCGGATCCATCGCAGCATCGGCATGGGCGGTGACAAACTGGTCTCGGCGGTCGCCGGCGAGGATGCCGAGACGCGCGATGGCGACGCCCTTCGCGATGCGTGGACGGACGAGTACGACGCCATCATCTCGGAGGTCGCCGCGTTCGACGGCGCGGTCGAGCTGATGGCGGCACTGCGCGACCGTGGGATCGCCGTCGTACTCGCCAGCTCAGGAATCCCCAAGCACACCGACAACGCCCTTGCCCTGCTTGATGAAGGCGCCCACCTCGATGCCTCGACAACCAGCGAGGACGCCGAGGAAAGCAAGCCCGACCCCGAGCTGCTCGACAAGGCGCTGGAGAAGGCTGGCGGCAAGAACGCCATCATCATCGGCGACTCCGTGTGGGACATGAAGGCAGCGAGGCAGCGCGAGATTCCCGCGATCGCCCTGCTGTGCGGCGGGTTCGGTCGGGACGAGCTGCTGGAGGCTGGGGCCGCGGTCGTGCGAGATGATCCCCGTGCTCTGCTGCACGACCTCGGCCCGGTCTTGGGCGACCTCGGCTAGGCAGCCGACGCGAGTCACGCGGATTGCGATGAGGCTGAAGTGGGTACATGCCAGCCGTCGGTTCTGACGGTCGTTCACCCTCGCCGGCTGGACAACGGGTCAGAGTTCTGCGCCGGGGTGGTATTTACCCTCGCACCAGAGGATGGTGGGAAGGGGGCCCGCGGCCGAGAGGCGGTACAGCATGACGTTTGATTCCTTCGGGGCCGAAGAGCTGACCCTTCTCGCACGCGAGCTTCAGGCCGAGCCCGACGAGGCGATCACCACCCAGTCGGTGCTGCACCACGCCCTTGAGGTGGTCGCCGAGGCCGAGATGGCCAGCCTGACGGTGCGCGCCCGACGACACACCTACCAGACCATTGGATCGACGTCGCCAACCGCTGACCTCGTCGACGAGAACCAGTACCAGCTCGGCGAAGGACCGTGCGTCGCCAGCGCTGAAGGTATCGACGGTGCTGAGTGGTTCCGCAGCGGCGACGTCTCGCGTGATGCGCGCTGGCCGCGATGGGGACCCAGCGCCTTCGAGCACGGCGTCCGGTCGTTTCTGAGCGTGTGCCTGCGCTCGAAAGGCAAACCGTTCGGCGCGTTGAACATGTACTCCTCGAAGCGCGGAGCGTTCGCCGACCCGGCCGAGGTCGAGGTGGCGCTACTGTACGGCATCCACGCCGCCAATGCCCTGAGCGCCGCACGCCTGGTGAGCGGCCTTGAGGCAGCGCTGGGTTCACGGCACGAAATCGGTATGGCACAAGGGATCTTGATCGAGCGCTACGGGTTGACCGTCGAGCAGTCGTTCGCATTTCTGCGCCGGCTTTCGCAGAATCTCAACCGCAAGATCAACGATGTCGCACGCGAGATCGTCGCGACCAAGTCAATTCCCGACTTGCCGACCGGATCGCCAACACCGTCCAGGGAGAGCCAACCCGCGGTGACATGGCCGCCGGCCTAGCCGAAGCGTCCACAACACGATCGAGCGGTGCTCCGGCGGGGATGGACCGGGTGAAGCGCACCCGAAAAGAATCACTACACGTCACCGCTGCCGTGTAGTGTGAGCGCTACATCGGCATATCCCCACTGACGCTTAAATCAACGGCGTACCGGAATCCAAGCCAAAAGGCGGGCTTCCATGGTATCGAATAGTTCGACAATCGTTCGAGCGCCGAAAGCAAACCCCGGCACTGCATCACACACCACAACCCTGTCCACCGCCGCTGCACGAAGCAACGTGCCTCGACCGTGTTCTGGCGAGGAACGGCGGCGCTGGACCCGCGAGCTGCTTGAGACCGCGTCCCAGACGGACGCCGACCAGGCACACGACCTCAGACAGCAAGCAGTGCTGCTGAACATCTCCGTCGCAGAGGAAATCGCCGCCCGCTACAACGGGCGCGGCGTCGCTCTCGACGATCTGCGCCAGGTCGCCTACGAGGGACTGATCCTGGCGGTCCGCCGCTTCGATGTCAATCGTGAAGGCGACCTGCTCTCGTTTGCGATTCCCACGATTCGCGGCGAGATTCGTCGGTATTTCCGCGACCACGGCTGGACGATCCGCCCACCCAGGCGGATCCAGGAGTTGCAGTCCCGGATTCAGCTGACGTACGGCGAGCTCGTGCAGGAGCTCGGCAGGGAGCCGACGACTCGCGAGCTCAGCGACGAGCTCGGGGTCAGCGAGGCGGAGCTAGGTGAGACCTACTGCGCCTACGGCTGCTACTCGCTGCTCTCCCTCGACCGACCGGCCACCGACGACTCCGCGACGACCGTCGGTGACTTGGTGGAGGGCGAGGACTCCGGTCACACGGACAGTGAGAACCGGCTGCTGCTCATCCCAGCGGTCCAGCGGTTATCCGAACGCGACCGGCGCATCCTGCACCTGCGGTACTACGAAGAACTGACGCAGAAGGAAATCGGCGCGATGGTCGGCATCACCCAGATGCAGGTCTCGCGGGTGCTGCGCCGCATTCTTGCCACTTTGCGTGACGAGCTCAGCAGCGCAGCGGCGTAACTGCCGTCGCACCAAGCAGGTCGCACCAAGCAGGCGGTGCAAGCGGAGCAGATCCGTTCCGCTTGCACCGCCGGCCGCAGCGAGTCAGTGGGATGACCCCGGCCAGATCTCCTTGACCTTGGTCTTGACGCCTTGTTTGAGCACACCCCACGCGTCGACGTCCCCACGCAGCATCGCCTGCGCGGCATTGCTCATCTGCTCGAAAGTGGCGTGGGGAGGAATCGGCGGCACGTTCGCGTCACAATGCACATCAAGCACCGTCGGACGGTCCGCCGATAGGGCGCGCTCCCAAGCCATGGCGAGCTCGTCCGGGTCGATCACCGTCATCGCTTCGAGACCAACCGACCTCGCGAAGCCGGCGTAGTCGACGTTCGGAAGTGCCTGTGACTCGATGAAGGTAGGCGAGCCGCACATGGCCCGCAGCTCCCAGGTCACCTGGTTCAGGTCGTTGTTGTGCAGTACGGCGACCACCAACCGAGGATCGATCCACTCGCGCCAGTACCGGGCGATGGTGATGAGCTCGGCAAGCCCGTTCATCTGCATCGCGCCGTCACCCTCGAACGCAACCACCGGGCGATCGGATACGGCAAACTTGGCCCCGATCGCGTACGGCACACCGGGACCCATGGATGCGAGCGTGCCGGACAGCGAGCCCCGCATGGAGCCCCGGAACCGCAGAAATCGCGCGTACCAGTCCGCTGCCGAGCCGCTGTCTGCGATGACGATCGAGTTCTCCGGTAGCCGCGGGGATGCCTCGTAAAACAGCCGCATCGGGTTGATCGGGTCGGCGTCGACCTGCGCCTCGGCGCCCATCGCCTCCCACCAGTCGCCGACCTTCTTTTCGATGTCGCCCTGCCACGACTTGTCGGCGCGTTCGTCAAGCAGCGGGAGCAGGTCCTGCAAGGTCGCCGCTGCGTCGCCGACAACGTTGACCTCATACGGGTAGCGCATTCCGATGAGCGATGCATCGGTGTCGATCTGGACGGCGCGCGCTTGGTCGAGCGCGGGCAGGAACTGGGTGTACGGGAAACTGGACCCCACGGTGAGCAGAGTGTCGCAGTCGCGCATCATCTCGTACGTCGGCCGCGTCCCCAGTAGCCCGATTGCCCCTGTCACATAGGGGATGTCGTCGCTGAGCACGTCCTTGCCCAGCAGTGCCTTCGCGACGCCGGCGCCGAGTCGCTCGGCAACCTGCGTCACCTCGGCGCTCGCACCGCGCGCCCCCTGTCCGACCAGGATCGCCACCTTCTTCCCGGCGTTCAGCACGTCAGCCGCACGACGTACGGCGGCCTCATCGGGGACGATGCGAGGCCAGGTGAGGTCGAGGCTCGAGGGCACCATTTTGAACTCATGGCCCGGCGACGAGTACCTCAGCTCCTGCACATCATTAGGAATGATCAGCGCCGTAGGCACGCGTCGAGCGAGCGCCGTACGGATCGCACGGTCAAGCACGTTCGGGAGCTGCTCGGGCACGGTCACCATCTGCACGTAGTCGCTGGCGACATCCTTGAACAGCGACAGCAGGTCCACCTCCTGTTGGTAGCTGCCTCCCATCGCCGAGCGATCGGTCTGCCCCACGATCGCCAGGATCGGGACGTGATCGAGCTTGGCGTCGTACAGCCCGTTCAGCAGATGAATCGCCCCTGGGCCGGACGTCGCAACACAGACCCCGAGCTGTCCACCGAACTTCGCATACCCCGCCGCCTCGAACGCGCTCATCTCCTCGTGCCGAGACTGGATGAACTGCGGGTCGTTGTCGGCGCGGGCGAACGCGCTCACGATGCCGTTGATGCCGTCGCCGGGATATCCGAAGACCCGATCCACCTGCCAGGCGCGGAGTCGGTCGAGCAGGTAGTCCGCCACGGACATGCTCATGCAGATCACCACCGAGTAGAAGCGTTCCTGGATGGGCCACTTCGTACCCAGCTATGCGGCGGGCGATTCGTCGCAGCACGAACAGCGGGTCACCGCGACACGTCACGAGATGTGGGAGCCGACCTCCTTCGAACCGCGACGCGCACCGACGACGTACCACGCCGCGGTGATCATCAACAGCGCCAGGAAGATCCACGGCAGCAGGTTGTACGGGAAGTCGGGCGCCGGATACACGTTGCGTACCAGTACGAAAATGAGCGCGCCTCCCGCGACGACGCCGATCACCGTCGGCAGCACGAGGTTGGCTCGCCGCTGCGCGAGGTAGCGGATCACGCCGAAGGAGACCAGGATGTAGGACACCATGTAGCCGTAGGTGCCGATGGTGCCGAAGACCCCGAACACCTGTAGCGGGCCCAGCCAGGGAAGCGTCACGATCGCCAGCACCGCAGCGATCGCGCCGAGCAGCACGATCGAGCGGTGTGGTGTCATGTGCGCCGGATGCGCCCTTCCGAACGAGGTCGGCAGGAACCCTTCCTCGGCGATCTGAAAGGCCAGCCGGCTTGCCGCGTTCAACGATCCGGTGATGCACGCGAAGAACGAGGCTACGGCGCCGATGTCGACCAGGTAGCCCAGCGGCGAGACGCCTGCATTGGTCGCCAGGTCGTTCAGCGGCGCAGCACTCGCCGACAGCCCTGCCCCGCCGCCGAAGCCGAGCAGTTCGGCGTACGCGCTGAAGAGGTAGAGCACGCCGACCACGAGCGCACTTCCGATCACCGCTTTCGGCACCGAGTGAGCCTGGTCTTTGGCCTCGGTGCCGAGGTTGGCCGCCGACTCGAACCCGACGTAGCCGAGGATCGCCAGCACCATGCCGCCGGTGACTCCGCCGATCCCCAGGTCCGCCGGCTCCAGCGGCCCCGCGTTCAGCCCGAACTTCGCCAGCACCGCGACGAGTACGGCGAGAATCGCCAGGATCGACAGGATCTCCAGCGCCATGCCGATCCGCGTCGAGAGATGCACGCCGCGGATCATCGTGTAGATCGCCAGCACCATCACGACGGCCGCAATAATGACGGCGTACGCCGTGCCGTCGGAGATCCCGACCAGCGCGACCAGCGGGGCGGCATACATGACAATGCCTGCGATACAAGCGATCGCGATACACAGGTAGCCGAAGGACAAGGCGACCGCGCTGATGAACCCGGCGGCCGGACCGAACGCCCGGCGGACATAGGTCAGCAGGGTTCCGTCTTCACCCTCGCGCTTCGCGAACTGCGAGATGCACCAGCCGACCAGCACCATGACGATCGTCGAGGCCACATAGGAGTAGAGCACCGAGTCGCCGGCGCCGAGGGCGACGAGCGCCGGGCCGGTCGCCATGACCGCGCTCGGCGCGATCCCGGCGACCGACTGGGCGAGCAGCTCGTAGGTGCTGAGCGTGTTGGCGTGCAGGCCGTGGCTGGACAGCTCGCGGCCGTCGCCTGCTACCGGATCTGGCGTGCGTGGCGGATCAAGCTCATCAGTGGCCATCTCCGTGACCTTCACATCCGCAGCTGCCCGACGCTGACCCCTCGGCACCGTGACAGGACTGCTGCGCCGGCAGATCAAGCATCGGGTTGCCGTCGAAGAACCCGAACGGCTTCAGGTGCACCGAGACCTTCGACGCCGGCATGACCGGCCAGTCCTCCGGCCGCACGACGTGATGCGCGCCCATCGTGTACCAGACCACGAGGTCGGAGTCGACCAGCGACCGGTTGCCGGCGACGTACGCCGGAAGACCGTCGCCGCCCGGGTTCTGCGCGACGTACTGTCCTGCGGCATAGCGCTGGGACCGGTCGTACGCCGTACCCCACAGCTGCTTGGTCGCGAACCCGCCGCGGGCCGCCTGCTGCGAGCCGTCTTGCCAGAGGGGCGCGGAGTAGGCACCCGGCTCGATCTTGAAGCCGGTCGGCTCGCCCAGCGGCGAGGTCTGGTCAGCGCTGGTGACCAGCCACGTGCGCGAAGCCAGCGAGTCCGGCAGCCGCTGCGCCTCGCTCTCGCTGGTGAGCTGAGTTTTCACCGCACGCCAGGCATTGTTGTGCGGATTGTCCGGTCCGGGCTCGGCAGACACTGAGTTGACCTCGAACAGGTTGTTGCGGTCGCCGTCGACCCGCATGTCCATCCGCACGCTGAAGTAGTGCTCGTGGTTGGGCCCGTAGAGCCCGGGTGCGACCACGGTGCCGAACTCCGGCTTGGTCCCGGGTTCGAGCGCTCCGGTCGACAGGATGCCGGTCAGCTTGATCTCGAACTCGATCGAACCGTCGAGGTAGAAGTTCCAGTAGAAGCAGTACTCGTAGTTGCCGACGGTCGCGATGAACGAGACGACGAACCGGCGGTTGCGCTGCATCTGCGAGCGCTCGGTGCGGAAGTCGGTGTGCTTCCAGCCGATCGAGTAGTCCTCCTCGTGCATGCAGATGGCGTTCTTCATGACCATGGGGTTGCCGTCCTGGTCATTGACAACGGCATCGAGATAGGTGATCTCGCCGAGGCAGTCGCAGCCAAGCTCCAGCGAGTTCGCCAGCCATCCCAAGCCGTACTCGCCCTCGTCGAAGACGTTCTTGTTCCAGTGGGTGGGGTTGGGATCGCCGTACGGCACGTACATCTCCGACAGCGATGCCCGGTAGAGCACCGGGCGCAGCGTGCCCTTGTCGTTGTAGGCCACGTCGTAGATGACTAGGCCCTCGCGCGGGGTATACCCCAGCCGCAGCTGCCAGTTGGACCACGTGATCTTGTGGCCCTCGACGGTGAACGAGGGACCCTGTGACTGGGTGATCTCCAGCGGCTTGAGGCTCTCCCGCTCCTGCGTGAACGCCGGGACGTTGCCCTCGTCGAAAACCAGGTCCGAGTAGTAGTTTCCGGGCTGGCTCGGCAGTGGTACGACGCCGTGGTCGACGACGTCCACCACCTTCATCTCATCGAGGTCGACGGTGACGATGAGGCCCTCGACGGGACGCGCGTAGCCGTTGTCGTGCTCGCTCGAGCGGACGAACGTCAGCGGGCGGGCGATGCGCCGCTTACCCGGATCGTCGTCCGGGCTGGTGTACCCGGCGGCCCACGGGTCGATCATGGTGAGCGCGAAGTCTTCGACGCCCCGCTTGCGCAGCGCCTCCTGCCAGCGTTCGTCGTTTCGGACGGCTTCCTCGCAAGCCATGAACTCCTCGAACATCATCGGCGGCTGCACGCCCTCGACGGTGTCCCACGCGACGATCTCTCCGGAGTCGAGCGAGGCGACGACTTCGTAGGTTGCCCGGCTCTGGCGGTCGCGCAGCAACGCCGACGCCCGACGGTCCCATTCGTCGCCGGGCTGCCAGCTCGTGACGAGCGCCTTGTCGGGCTCGTCGAGCTCGAGATAGACGAACCGGCACTCGTCGTTCCACTGCGGCGCCGACTTGATGATCGCCGATGCGGCGCTGACCTCTTGCGGCGACAGCGGCTCGAGCGGGTGAGTCTTGTTGACGGTGATGTCCGGGGCGTCCTTGGTTGCCGTCATGGCTACAGTCCTCCTGGCGGCGCGAGGGGGCGCGCCGTACTCATGCGGCGCGACGGGAGCGCCGACTAGGCACCGACGATATACCTGCTGTGTCGCGCCACACAACGCCCTGGCGCTACGGGAACCAGACGATCTTCACGATGCCCACAATCCCGACCACGATGATGATCGCGCGCAGCGCGGCCGGAGGCAGCCGCTTGCCGACGGAGGCGCCGACGAACCCGCCGGTCAGCGTGCCGATGCTCAGCAGGAGAACCAACCACCAGTCGATGTGCTCACGGGCGAAGAGCAGGAACACGACCGCGGCGACCCCGTTGACGATCAGCGCGAGGACGTTCTTGATGGCATTGAGCCGTTGCAGTGATCCCTCGGCGAGCGTGCTGAGCAGGCCCATCAAGATCACGCCCTGCGCTGCGCCGAAATAGCCGCCGTACGCTCCGGTGACGAGTACGCCGCCCTGCAGCACCGGCTGTTGCCACCTCGGACGCATCCCGGTGTCCTGGTGGCGCCGCGCCGCCCACCGCTGCAGGCGCGGACCCACGATCACCATCAGCAGACCGAACGCGATGAGCACCGGCACGATCG
>ERZ500994.399-NODE-399-length-13757-cov-13.071595_pt1 | contig 13757 bp, 12 predicted proteins | sample MGYA00248878_ERZ500994 | MGnify/ENA primary metagenome ERZ500994 (study PRJEB25958, sample SAMN03398533) | human skin metagenome | study: EMG produced TPA metagenomics assembly of the Human Skin Microbiome Metagenome (human skin metagenome) data set. | reverse complement strand
CGCTGTTCATCACCGCGACGGTGTCGGCCATCGTCATGGCCTCCTCCTGGTCGTGCGTGACGTGGATGAAGGTCAGGCCGACCTCGGTCTGGATCCGCTTGAGCTCCACCTGCATCTGGCGGCGCAGCTTGAGGTCGAGCGCACCGAGCGGCTCGTCGAGCAGCAGCACCTCGGGGCGGTTGACGATCGCCCGGGCCAGCGCCACGCGCTGCTGCTGACCGCCCGACAGCTGCGCCGGCCGGCGTCCCGCGAGGTGGCCCATCTGCACGAGCTCGAGCGCCTCCTCGGCGAGGTGAGCGGCGTCGGACTCACCGCGTCGCTTCGGCCCGAAGGCGACGTTGTCGCGGATCGACAGGTGCGGGAAGAGCGCATAGCTCTGGAAGACGGTGTTGACCGGACGCTCGTAGGGCCGCGACCCGGTGAGGTCGGTCTCGCCGATGAGGACCCTTCCGGCAGAGGGCTGCTCGAGACCGGCCACCATGCGCAGGGTGGTCGTCTTGCCGCAGCCGGAGGGCCCGAGGAGTGCGAAGAAGGAGCCCCGCGGCACGTGCAGGTCGAGGTCGTCGACGGCGGTGAAGTCCCCGAAGGTCTTCGTCACCGACTCCAGGACGAGATCTCCCTTCGCCTCGCGGACACCGTCGGAGGTGGAACGTCGCAGGAGGCCCATCAGTTGCCCACCGTCCTCGCCCACAGGGCGCTGTAGTCCGCGTCCTCCTGCGAGGACAGTGCCCGGAAGCCGACGATGTCGTGGTCGGCGATGTAGTCCTCGCTCGGGAAGATGAAGGGCGACTCCGCGAGCTCGGGGTCGATCTTCTCCATCTCCTCGCGGGCCCCCTCGACGGGGCAGATGTAGTTGACCCAGGCGGCGACCTCCGCGGCCACCTTGGGGTCGTAGTAGTAGTCCATGACCCGCTGGGCGTTGCGCCGGTGCTGGCTGGTGATCGGGACCATGAGGTTGTCGCTCCACAGCATCCCGCCGGACTCGGGGATGACGAACTCCCAGTCATCGTCCTCGGTCTCGGCGCGCAGGATGAAGAGGTCACCGGACCAGACGATGCCGGCCACGGCATTGCCGCTCTTGAGGTCGTTGAGATAGCTGTTGCCCTTGATCCGGCGGATGTAGCCGTCGGTGAGCCGCTTGTCGATCTCGCCGGTCGCCGCCTCGAACTGCGCCTGGGTGAAGTCGCCGGACGGGTCGACGCCCTGCGCCTGCATGATCAGGCCGAGGGTGTCGCGGAACTCGCTGAGCACCGAGATGCGGCCCTTGAGGTCGTCGGCCCACAGGTCCTCGATCGCCTTGAGCTCCCGGCCAACCTTCTTCTTGTGGTAGCCGATGCCGGCGAAGCCGGACTGCCAGGTGAGGGAGTACTGCCGCCCGGGGTCGAAGGAGACGTCCTTGAGCGGGGCCAGGAGGTTGCTCGCATTGGGCATCTGGATCAGCTCGAGCGGCTGGCACAGCCCCTCGCGGATGATCCGGTTGGCCATCCAGTCGGTGAAGGTGAAGATGTCGCGGTTGATGTCCTGCTTGGCCCGCAGCTGCGGCGCGATCTTGTTGAAGTAGGTGTCGTTGTCGTCGACGTCCTCGGTGTAGGAGACCTTGATGCCGGTCTCCTTCTCGAAGGCGGTGAGCGTCGGATAGGTCTTGCCCGCGTCGTCCATGTCGAGATTGGCGGTCCAGTTGGCCCACCGGACGGTCTTTTCCCGGTCCGACAGGTCCGTGGCAGATCCACCGCCGCCGTCCCTCCGCTCGGCGGCTCGGGCGGGGCGCACGCCGCGAGGGCGCTGGCCCCGAGCCCGGCCGCCGCGAGACCGAGGACGTCGCGGCGGCTGGGTCCGGACCGATGCCTCCCCCGCACCGAAGCCTGCGCGGCGCGCACCAGAGCAGCGATTTCGGGATCGGCGGGACGCCGAAAGCGGTCCATGTCGGACCTCGCTTCCGTGGGGAGGGACGAAGGGGAGGGTGGTGCGTCAGCTCTCGATGTTGGCCATGACGTGCTTGACGCGGGTGTAGTCCTCGAAGCCGTACATCGACAGGTCCTTGCCGTAGCCGGACTTCTTGAAGCCGCCGTGCGGCATCTCGGCGACGAGCGGGATGTGCGTGTTGATCCAGACGCAGCCGAAGTCGAGGCGCTTGCTCATGCGCATCGCGCGGCCGAAGTCCTTGGTCCACACCGACGACGCGAGGCCGTACTCGACGCCGTTGGCCCAGTTGACGGCCTGGTCCTCGTCGGTGAAGCGCTGGACGGTGATGACCGGGCCGAAGATCTCGTCCTGGATCGCCTCGTCGTCCTGCAACAGGCCGGAGACGACCGTCGGCGCGTAGAAGAAGCCGTCGCCCATCGCGGTGAGCCGCTCGCCACCCTGCGCCAGGTTGGCGTGGTCGGGCAGCCGGTCGATGAAGCCGGCGACCTTGGCCAGCTGGTCGCTGTTGTTGACCGGGCCGAGGAGCGCGTCCTCGTCGTCGGGCATGCCGACCTTGGCATTGTCGCGGGCGTACTCGGCCAGGGCGGCGACGAAGTCGTCGTGGATGCCCGGCGCGGCGAGCACACGGGTGGCGGCGGTGCAGTCCTGACCGGCGTTGAAGTAGCCGGCCGTGGCGATGCCCTCGACCGCGGCCTCGATGTCGGCGTCGTCGAAGACGACGACCGGCGCCTTGCCGCCGAGCTCGAGGTGGGCGCGCTTGAGGTTGCGCGCCGCGGAGGCGGCGACCTCGACTCCCGCGCGCACCGAGCCGGTGATGGCGACGAGGCCGGGGGTGTCGTGCTCGACGACCATCCGACCGGTGTCGCGGTCACCGGTGATGACGTTGAAGGTGCCGGCGGGCAGGAACTCGCTGGCGACCTCGGCCATGAGCAGGGTGGTCTCGGGCGTGGTGTCGCTCGGCTTGAGGACGATCGAGTTGCCGGCGGCCAGCGCGGGGCCGATCTTCCACGCGGCCATCATCATCGGGTAGTTCCACGGGGTCACCTGGCCGACGACGCCGATGGGCTCGCGGCGGATCCAGCTCGTGTGGCCCTTCATGTACTCGGCGGAGGCGCGGCCCTCGAGCACGCGGGCGGCACCGGCGAAGAAACGCAGCTGGTCGCACATCACCGGCACCTCCTCGGTGGCGGTGAGGGCGTGCGGCTTGCCGGTGTTCTCCCCTTCGAGCCGGATGAGGTCGTCGGCGCGGGCCTCGAGGGCATCGGCGAACTTGAGCAGGGCGCTCTGCCGCTCGCCCGGCGTCGCCTCGGACCACTCGGCGAAGCCGGCCTCGGCGCTCGCATAGGCCGCGTCGACATCGGCCTGCGTGGAGACAGGAGCGTGGGCGACGACCTGCCCGGTCGCGGGGTTGACCAGATCGATGCTCGCATCGCCGGTGACGTCGACGTACTCGCCACCGATGAAGTTGCGCAGGGTCCGGGGCTGGGTCACGACTGGGGTCCTTCCGATCGGGAATGTGACCCAGACGATAGTGCGCCGTCGACGAAATCGACAGGCTCGGCCGCCCACAATTGTGAAAACATCTGCGCTCGCGGGTGTTTCGTACGGATTTCGTCGCGCTCGGCTTGCCATGCGACCGACATCACGCCACGATGGGCGCCATGACCACCCCTGCTCCGCTCGACGAGATGAGCAAGCAGATCATCGAGCACCTCCAGGAGGACGGTCGTCAGTCCTACGCGACGATCGGCCGGGCCGTCGGCCTCTCCGAGGCCGCCGTGCGCCAGCGCGTCGGTCGGCTCATCGAGAGCGGTCTCATGCAGATCGTCGCGGTCACCGACCCGCTCCAGGTGGGCTTCCGTCGGCAGGCCATGATCGGCCTGACCGTCGACGGCGACATGGGACCGGTCGCCGATGCGCTCGCCGAGATGCCCGAGGTCGACTACGTCGTGACGACCGCCGGCAGCTTCGACCTGCTCGTCGAGGTCGTCTGCGAGGACGACGCGCACCTGCTCGACCTTCTCACCGCGCGCATCCGCACCCTGCCGGGCGTGCGCTCCACCGAGACCTTCGTCTATCTCAAGCTCAACAAGCAGCACTACAACTGGGGGACCAGATGACCCAAGAGCCCATGACCACCGCCCGCACCGCTCGGGGCACCGACCTGCAGCAGGCCGCCCGAGACCACCTGTGGATGCACTTCACCCGCCACTCCGTCTACGAGGAGGGCGGGCACATCCCAACGATCGTCCGCGGCGAGGGCCACAAGATCTGGGACGACACCGGGCGGGAGTACATCGACGGCCTCGCCGGCCTCTTCGTCGTCCAGGTCGGGCACGGTCGCCAAGAGCTCGCCGAGACGGCGCTCAAGCAGGCCGAGAAGCTCGCCTTCTTCCCCATCTGGTCCTACGCCCACCCGGCCGCCATCGAGCTCGCCGAGCGGCTCGCCGCCGGCGCCCCCGGCGACCTCAACCGCGTCTTCTTCACCACCGGTGGCGGCGAGGCCGTCGAGTCCGCGTGGAAGCTGGCCAAGCAGTACTTCAAGCTCACCGGCAAGCCGAAGAAGCACAAGGTCATCTCCCGCTCGATCGCCTACCACGGCACCCCGCACGGCGCCCTGTCGATCACCGGCCTGCCGCCGCTCAAGGAGGACTTCGAGCCGCTCGTGCCGGGCGCGCACAAGGTGCCCAACACCAACATCTACCGGGCCGCCGAGGACCTGCGCGACGACCCCAAGGCCTTCGGCCGCTGGGCCGCCGACCGGATCGCCGAGGCGATCGAGTTCGAGGGCCCCGACACCGTCGCCGCCGTCTTCCTCGAGCCGGTGCAGAATGCCGGCGGCTGCTTCCCGCCGCCGCCCGGGTACTTCGAGCGGGTGCGCGAGATCTGCGACGAGTACGACGTGCTGCTCGTCTCCGACGAGGTCATCTGCGCCTTCGGCCGGATCGGCTCGATGTTCGCCTGCGAGGACTTCGGCTACACGCCCGACATCATCACGTGCGCGAAGGGGATGACCTCCGGCTACTCCCCCATCGGCGCGATGATCGCGAGCGACCGGCTCTTCGAGCCCTACAAGAGCGGGGCCAACACCTTCACCCACGGCTACACCTTCGGTGGCCACCCGGTGAGCGCGGCGGTCGCCCTGGCCAACCTCGACATCTTCGAGCGCGAGGGCCTCAACGACCACGTGAAGGAAAATGCCCCGGCCTTCCGCCGCACCCTCGAGCGGCTGCTCGACCTGCCGATCGTCGGCGACGTGCGCGGCGAGGGCTACTTCTACGGGATCGAGCTCGTCAAGGACAAGGCGACCCGCGAGACCTTCAACGCCGCCGAGTCGGAGTCGATGCTGCGCGGCTACCTGTCCAAGGCGCTCTTCGACGCGGGCCTGTACTGCCGCGCTGACGACCGCGGCGACCCGGTCGTCCAGCTCGCTCCCCCGCTGACGATCGGCCAGGCCGAGTTCGACGACATCGAGCAGCGGCTGCGCACGGTCCTCACCGAGGCCCCCAACCACCTCTGACCCCGAGGCTGCATTGCCCTACGGCTATGCAGCCTCCCGACCCCCGACCTTGCATTGCCGCACGGCAATGCAGCCTCCTGACGAGCTGCGGGCCCTGGCTCACCGCGTCGGGTGTCGCCCCCGCGTTGGCCTCGAGGTAGAGAGCGGCCCCGCCGGCGATGTGCGGGCTGGCCATCGACGTACCGCTGTAGGTGTCGGTGCCGCCACCGGGCACGGTCGACTCGATGTCCTGGCCGGGTGCATAGCCCTCGACGACCGAGCCGTAGTTGGAGAAGCTCGCGTTGCCGTCCTGGTCGGTCGACGCCGCGAAGTCAGGGCGGCTGGCAAGGTTGTCGGCATGACTCGGGAGACCCGCCGCCACCCCCTGCGCGACCGGTTGGGCCGCCGGCCGGACGACCCCGCCTACCGCGAGGTCCACGACGAAGGGGGTCTGCGTCGCCTCACCGCCTCGGGCACCCCGCTCGCCGGCTGGCGCCTGCAGGGTCTGGACCTCGAGCCCCACGCCACGTACCTCTCCCGCGCCGACGTGCGCGGCCTCGTCGTGCTCGGTGGTCGGGTGCCCGACGAGCTCGCCCGCGACCTCGTCGTGCGCGGCGCGGTGATCATCCCGTCCGACCCGACCTGCCCGGTCGAGCCCTTCCGCGCGCGGCTGTACTCCCCCTTCGACCTCTACGGCGGACTCGAGACCGCCGGCTACCCGAGCACGGTCGACGCCCGCGCCTACGCGTGGAGCCGTGAGGCGCGCACCCAGCACGACGCCTGGGCGACGCTGCTGCGCGCGGTCCACGACGACGCGGTGCAGGACGCGCTCGTCGAGGCGCTGCACGGACTCGACGTCGTCGGGGTGATGGGCGGGCACGCGCTGGAGCGCGGGAGCAGCGACTACGCCGACGCCGCCCGCCTCGGCCACGCGCTGGCCGACGCCGGTCGCGTCGTGCTCACCGGTGGTGGCCCGGGGGCCATGGAGGCGGCCAACCTCGGCGCACTCGCCCCGACCGCCGACGCCGTCGAGACGGCCCTCGGTCGACTGTCCGCCGTGCCGAGCTTCCGCCCGTCGGTCGAGGCATGGGCCGAGCTGGCGCTGCAGGTGCGCGATGAGCTCGGGGCCGGCGACGGCCCGGCCCGCAGCTACGGCATCCCGACGTGGTTCTACGGGCACGAGCCACCCAACGTCTTCTGCGACGGCATCGCCAAGTACTTCTCCAATGCGCTGCGCGAGGACGTGCTGCTCGTGCAGAGCGCCGGCGGGCTCGTCGTGCTGCCGGGCGCGGCGGGCACGGTGCAGGAGATCTTCCAGGCGTGCACGCCGCTGTACTACGCGCCCGAGGGTGAGCCGCTGCCGCCGCTCGTGCTCGTCGGCCTCGAGCACTGGACCGAGACCGTGCCGGTGTGGCCCGCGCTGCGGGCGCTGGGGACCGGCCGCCCTCTCGGCGAGGTGCTGCACCTCGTCGAGACGACCGAGGAGGCGGCGTCACTCCTGCTCGGCTGACCTCCGCAGCGAGTCGATGACGAGCGGGAGTGGCGAGACCCGCCCCCTTCGCATGACCCAACGGCGATGCGAAGGGAGTTCAGTCGAAGACGATCGTGCGCCGGCCGCGCAGGACGACCCGGCGCTCGACGTGCCAGCGCAGCGCCCGGGCGAAGGCCATCGCCTCGAGCTCGGCGCCGGTGGCGGCGAGCTGTGCCGGGCTCATCCGGTGGTCGACCCGGCGGAAGTCCTGCTCGATGATCGGGCCCTCGTCGAGGTCGGAGGTCACGTAGTGGGCCGTGGCACCGATGACCTTGACCCCGCGCTCGTGCGCCTGCGAGTAGGGGCGCGCCCCCTTGAAGGACGGCAGCAACGAGTGGTGGATGTTGATGACCCGACCGGGCAGGTCGGCGCACAGGTCCTCGGAGAGCACCTGCATGTAGCGCGCCAGCGCCACCGTCTCCACCCGCTCGGCCGCGATGATCTCGCGCAGCCGTGCCTCGGCCTGCGGCTTGGTCTCGCGCGTCACCGGCACGTGGTGGAAGGGGATGCCGTGCCACTCGACCTCGGCGCGGAAGTCCTCGTGGTTGGACACGACGGCCGGCACGACGACGTTGAGCTGGCCGGTGCGCACCCGGAAGAGCAGGTCGTTGAGCACGTGCCCCTGGCGGCTGACCATGATGAGCAGCCGGTGCGGCTCGCTCGGGTCGTGGACGTCGACGTCGGCGCCGAGCTCGTCGGCCAGTCGGGCGCGCTGCGCCTCGAGCCGCTCGGCGTCGATCGCCCCCTCCCCCTGCAGGTGCATCCGCAGGTGGAACTCGCCGGTCGACGGGTCGCCGAACTGCTGGCTGTCGAGGATGTTGAGGTCGAGCCCGGCCATCGCCCCGGTGACGGCGTGGACGATGCCACGGCGGTCCGGTCCGCTCAGGGTGAGGACGATCTCGTGGGCCCCGGTGACGGGCGCGCTCATGCGGTCGCCGCCGCGAGCTGCCCGCAGGCGCCGTCGATGTCGCTGCCGCGCGTGTCCCGCACCGTCGTCGGGATGCCGTGGGCGCGCAGCCGCTCGACGAACTGCTGCTCGACGCCCCGCCGCGAGGCGGTCCACTTCGAGCCGGGCGTGGGGTTGAGCGGGATCGGGTTGACGTGCACCCAGCCCTTGCCGCGCTCGGTGAGCTTCTTGCCGAGCAGGTCGGCACGCCAGGCCTGGTCGTTGATGTCGCGGATCAGGGCGTACTCGATGCTCACCCGGCGCCCGGTGCGCAGGTAGTAGCGGTGCGCGGCGTCGATCGCCTCGTCGACCTTGAAGCGCGTGTTGATCGGCACGAGCTCGTCGCGCAGCTCGTCGTCGGGCGCGTGCAGCGACAGCGCGAGCGTCACCGGGATGCCCTCCTCGGTGAGCCGGTCGATGCCGGTGACCAGACCGACGGACGACATCGTGATGCCGCGGGCGCTCATGCCCAGGCCCTCCGGCGACGGGTCGACCATGCGGCGGATGGCACCGATCGCGGCCTTGTAGTTGGCCAGCGCCTCACCCATGCCCATGAAGACGACGTTGGTGACGCGGCGACCCGAGGACGAAGGGAGGGACTCCCCGTCGTCATCGGCCTCGGCACCGAGCGCGGCGCCGGCGTCGTCACCCAGCGGCAGGTCACCGGCCTGCGCGAGCAGACGGTTGGCCTCGACGACCTGGCCGACGATCTCGGCCGTCGACATGTTGCGTGTCAGGCCCTCCTGGCCGGTGGCGCAGAAGGGGCAGTTCATCCCGCAGCCGGCCTGGCTGGAGATGCAGATCGTCGCCCGGCGCGGGTAGCGCATGAGCACCGACTCGACGAGGGCACCGTCGTGCAGGCGCCAGACCGACTTCAGGGTCGCTCCGCGGTCGGCGGTGATCGTGCGCACCGGCGTGAGCAGGCGCGGGAGCATCGCGGTGGCGAGCTCGTCACGGGCCGCCTTGGGCAGGTCCGTCATCTGCTCGGGGTCGTCGGTGTGGTGCGTGAAGTAGTGCGTCGACAGCTGCTTGGCGCGGAAGCCGGGCAGACCCAGCTCCTTGGCCCACTCGACCCGGCCGGCGAGGTCGAGGTCGGCGAGATGGCGCGGCGGCTTGCCGCGGCGGGGCGCGGTCATCGTCAGCTGGCCGGGCGCCGGGCGGGCGGTCGAGGGCGTGGGCAGGTCGGTCATCCCGCCCATCATCTCAGGTCAGGAGCGTGCCCCACCAAAGCTGCCCGCAGCCGGGTCGGCGGCGTCGCGCCCCCGCCCCTCGCCGTGGGCCGCCTCGTCGGGCCCGGTGGCCTGCTCCGGCCCGGAGAGCACGCCGACGAGGGCCTCGTGCACCGCCTCGGCGCTGCCGATGGTCGGCTCCTCGGCGAGGTGGTACCACTCGTCCGCGCCCTCGTAGCGCACTCGGGAGGAGACCTGCCCGTCGCGCTCGCTCGTCTCGAGCTCGACGCGGCCGGTGATGGTGCCGACCTCACGGGTGGCCACGCCACCGGGTCGGGCGGTGAAGGTGCTCGTGCGGCTCATCGTCGGCCTCAGCAGCTCGCGAGCCGGTCGGACAGCGCGGTCTTCTCCGCGGACTGCAGGGCCAGCCCCCAGCGGTACTTCGTCGCCACCCACATCTTGGCGTAGGTGCACCGGTAGGTCGTGCGGGTCGGCCACCACGTCGAGGGGTCCTGGTCCCCCTTCGACCGGTTGGAGGAGGCCGAGACGGCGATGAGCTGCGGGCCCTCGAGGTCGTTGGCGAAGTCCTCGCGCTCCTGGTCCGACCACGAGTCCGCGCCGGAGCGCCACGCCTCGGCGAGCGGGACGACGTGGTCGATGTCGAGGTCGCTGCCGTCGGTGAAGGAGGCACCGTCGTACTCGCTGAACCAGTCCCCGGAGGTGGGCCGGCAGTCCGACCCGACCTGCACGTCGTCGCCGTCGCGGGCGAGGACGGTCTCGCGGGTGTCGCACCCGTCGACGGTGATCCAGTGGTTGAACTCGTCGCGGTCGTAGCCGGTCATCGACCCCTCCGTCTCGACGGGCAGGGCGTCGAGCTGGCTGATGGCGGTGGCCGTCGACGGGATGCCCGGGGGCGATGCGGTGGCCGACGCGGCCGGCGCCAGGGCGATCGAGGTCGCCGCGGTGGCAGCGAGGACGGAGCAGGTGGCGCGCAGGCGCATGGCGGGTCCTTGACGGTCGGGTGCCGGGGCACGAGCGACGCTAGGGCCGGACCTGGGACCGCGGGTGAACACGTGGTCAGGGGCGGCCGGGGACCCCGTCAGGGATGCGTCAGGGAGGTCAGTGCGGGGCGATGATCCGCAGCGCCACCCACATGAGCGGGATGACGAGGACGAGCGAGTCGAGCCGGTCCATGAGGCCACCGTGGGCCGGCAGGATGTTGGACATGTCCTTGATCCCGAGGTTGCGCTTGAGGCTGGACTCGATGAGATCACCGATCGTCGCCACCGGGGCGGTGAGCGCGCCGAGGATCGCGCCCTGCCACCACATCCCGTCGAGGGTGAGCGGGATGGCGATCGCGCCGACCGCGGCGCACGAGAGGACCGAGCCGGCGAAGCCCTCCCAGGACTTCTTCGGGGACAGCTTCGGCGCCATCGGGTGCTTGCCGAAGAGCACACCGAAGGCATAGCCCCCGATGTCGGAGAAGATGGTGATGAGGATGAAGACGAAGATGCGCCACTGGCCCTGGGGCTCCGCGAGCATCATCGCGGCGAAGCCCGCGAGCAGGCAGGGGTAGAGCAGGATCAGCGCACCGGCACCGACATCACGCAGCGCCCCCGCGAGCCCGTCGGCGACCCGCCAGATGAGCGTGGCGACGAGGGTCAGCGCGGCCGCGAAGACGAGCGCCTCGGCCCCGCGGACGTAGGCGGCGACCGTCATGCTCACGGCGCCGATGGCGACCGGGGCGAAGGGGGCGTAGAGCCCCCCTTCGCTCAGGGCCTGGCGCATCTCCCACACCGCCACGACCATGGCGACGCAGATGACGACGAGGAAGGCGACGGGGTGCAGCGCCAGCGAACCGGCGGCCACGCCGCCCATAGCGACGCCGGTCGCGATGGCGACGGGCAGGTTGCGCCCGGCACGACTCGTCGGAGCGGCCGGGGCGGGCGCGGCCGCCCGGACGGAGCGACGGGTCGCGGACTCGGGCTCGGTCACATCAGACCTCGGAGAGCTCGGCTTCCTTGGACTTGAGCAGGGTGTCGACGGTCTCGACGTACTTCTTCGTCAGCGCGTCGAGCTCCTTCTCGCCCCGGGTGCCGTCGTCCTCGCCGACCTCGCCGTCCTTGACGAGCTTGTCGATGGTGTCCTTGGCGGCACGGCGGACGTGGCGGATCGAGATCTTGGCGTCCTCGCCCTGCGAGTGCGCCAGCTTGATGTACTCCTTGCGCCGCTCGGCGGTCAGCTCGGGCATGGTCACGCGGATGACCGTGCCGTCGTTGCTCGGGTTGGCGCCGAGGTCGGAGTCACGCAGCGCGCTCTCGATCGCACCCATCGACGACTTGTCGAAGGGGGTGATGAGCAGGGTGCGGGCCTCGGGCGTGGCGAAGGAGGCGAGCTGCTGCAGCGGCGTCGGCGACCCGTAGTAGTCGACGAGGACCCCGCTGAAGAGGCCCGGGTTGACGCGACCGGTGCGGATCCCGGCGAAGTTGTCCTTGGCCACCTCGACGGCCTTGTCCATCTTGTCCTCGGCCTCGAGCAGTGCGTCCTCGATCATTGGGGCTCTCCTTGTCCGGCCGTGGCGGCCGTGGCGGGCGGGCGGCGGGTGCCGCGGTGGTCTGGGGTCAGTCTCTCACTCAGGCGTGGACGAGGGTGCCGATGGACTCGCCGAGCAGGGCTCGGGTCACATTGCCCTCGCCCTCCATGCCGAAGACGAGCATCGGCAGGTTGTTCTCCCGGCAGAGGCTGAAGGCCGCGGCGTCGACGACCTTGAGGTCCTGCTGGAGGGCCTGCTCGTAGGTGACGCTCTCGAGCTTGCGGGCGTCGGGGTTCGTGCGCGGGTCGGAGTCGTAGACCCCGTCGACGCCGTTCTTGGACATCAGCACCGCGTCGCACTTGATCTCCAGGGCGCGCTGGGCGCTCACCGTGTCGGTCGAGAAGAAGGGCATGCCGGCGCCCGCACCGAAGATGACGACGCGACCCTTCTCGAGGTGGCGGATCGCGCGACGCGGGATGTAGGGCTCGGCGACCTGGCCCATCGTGATGGCGGTCTGGACGCGGGTGTCGACACCTGCGTCCTCGAGGAAGTCCTGCAGCGCAAGGCAGTTCATCACGGTGCCGAGCATGCCCATGTAGTCGGCCCGGGTGCGGTCCATGCCCTGCTCCTGCAGCTGGGCGCCCCGGAAGAAGTTGCCGCCGCCGACGACGATCGCGACCTGGACTCCCTTCGCCACGGCCTCGGCGATCTGGTCCGCCACACCGCGCACGACGTCGGGGGCCACCCCGACCTTGCCGCCGCCGAAGACCTCGCCGGACAGCTTGAGGAGGACGCGTCGGTAGGGGGTGGTGGTCTCGTCGGACACGGGTGTGCTCCCTGTGGTCGAGGGCGAAGGGGGATCGCCCCGATCCTTCCACAGGTGCGGCCCGACAGAGGACTCCTCGGCAAGGACCGGCGACGACCCGGCGACGAAGGGAGATCACCGGGACCCTGCTTGACATTTTGTGACCAGTTGTCAAGTTACCCGATCGTCAGTACCGTCACCGCAGCAGACCACTCGACGACGACGAGGAGCTCGTCAAGGCGCTCGAGGCCGACCGCTACTACGCGTGGATCATCTACGCCTACGTCCCGATCCAGTACCTCGGCTTCGCCGCGGCGATGTACCTCATCGCCCGGGGCAACCCCACGCCCGACGTGCTCGGCGCCCTCGGCCTGTGCGACCTGGCGGCCGACCTGCCCGGGCGACTGGGCACTCCCTTCGAGCTGACGACGATCGACAAGATCGGGGCGGCGGTCTCGATCGGCTGCGTCGGGGGCATCGCCATCAACACCGCCCACGAGCTGGGCCACAAGCGGCCGCAGCACGAGCGCTGGCTGTCCAAGGTGGCGCTCGCGCAGAGCGGCTACGGGCACTTCTTCATCGAGCACAACCGCGGCCACCACGTCCGGGTCGCGACGCCCGAGGACCCGGCGAGCTCACGGCTGGGCGAGAGCTTCTACGCCTTCTGGCCCCGCACCGTGATCGGCTCGCTGCGCAGCGCCTGGCGCCTCGAGGCCCGCCGGCTGGCCCGCCGCGGCAAGCACCCGTGGCGCCTCGACAACGACGTGCTCAATGCCTGGCTCATGACGCTCGTGCTCTGGGCCGCGCTCGTGCTGTGGCTCGGGCCGGGGCTGCTCCCCTACCTCCTGCTCCAGGGGTTCATCGGGCTCAGCCTGCTCGAGGTCGTCAACTACCTCGAGCACTACGGGATGCTGCGGACCAAGGTCCACCACGGGGACGTCGAGCGCTACGAGCGCGTCCTGCAGAGCCACTCGTGGAACTCCGACAACATCGCGACCAACGTCTTCCTCTACCACCTGCAGCGGCACAGCGACCACCACGCCAACCCGACGCGGCGCTACCAGGCCCTGCGCAGCTTCGACGAGGCCCCGGTGCTGCCGACCGGCTATGCGGGCATGATCGTCCTCGCCCTCGTGCCCCCGCTGTGGCGGCGGGTCATGGACCCCCGGGTCGCGGCGCACTTCGACGGCGACCTGACCCGGGCCAACATCGACCCGCGCAAGCGGGAGCGGATCCTCGCCGCGCACTCGGCCCGGCAGGACCGCGCGTCGGGCGGGGCCACGGCGATCGCCGTGCTCGAGGCGCCCGCGCTGCCCGAGGCGCCAGACGACGTCACGGCCGCGCGCTGCCC
>ERZ500994.398-NODE-398-length-13760-cov-11.121853_pt1 | contig 13760 bp, 19 predicted proteins | sample MGYA00248878_ERZ500994 | MGnify/ENA primary metagenome ERZ500994 (study PRJEB25958, sample SAMN03398533) | human skin metagenome | study: EMG produced TPA metagenomics assembly of the Human Skin Microbiome Metagenome (human skin metagenome) data set. | reverse complement strand
GCCCGCCTCCCAAAAATATCCCCGGAGGGACCCCGCGTTAAAACAATTCGGTTACTTCCTCAGGGGTACCAGTCGACTCACCACAAAACAGGTTTCATCAGGCCTGCTCCTTTCAAGAGTGGCGTCGAGTTCCCCAGAATTCCGCCATAGATTCGACTGGTACCTCTGAAGAAGTAATCGAAACCCCTGCAAAAAGAGAGAAGAAACATGTCGAACCTGACACTAATGCTTTCCGTCTCTCAAGAAGCTGAACCTGATCTCATCTCTGCGATCCTTGCAAGAGACTGGGCGGCCGCTGGGGGATGGTCGCTCTTCGTTATGCTTGGTCTGTTTGTCATTTTTGCCGTAGTTTCCGAAAGACTAGTTCCCGGCAGAGCTCACCGACGTCAGATCGAAGCAAACGAAAAACTTTCAAACGCAGTAGACGCTCTGACCACACAGAATGGTCAGCTTATTACTGCTAATGAAATCACCAAGCACTTCTTCCAAGAGACCGTCCCCAAGAGAGGGGAGGCACCAGAATGGGATACTTCACCAAGCGAAAGAACAAGAGTCCGGGGACAGACCCCGACGCTCTAATTCGAAAAGCTGAAGCATCTCTACGACAGACGGAAAGTCAACAGCCACACGTAGATCGAATTACATCTTGGCTAAAGCTTCGCGAAAGCCAAAACGGATTCGGAGAAGATTTCGAGTATACATTGAGACCTAAGAGGCGACACGCATGAACATCATTAACTTTATCGAATGGGTCAATCCAACTGTATGGTGGATTACCAATCTCGTAGTGACCTATGTGGGGGTGATGCTCGCGGTTTTCGTTATCGCATACCCGAGCTTCTTTAATCCTCGACTCACTACTGGTGGTCGAATGATTTTCAGATTCTCATTGTCGCTATTCTTCGTTGTGGTACTTGTGGTGATCGGTATCTACCTAAACCCAAGTCACGACCTATCCTGGTTCGAGTATCCCAAAGATGTTCTTTGGTGGAGACCTGTTCTTCGTCTTGTGGCTTACGTTTATGTCGCTTACACGATTACTGCACTAGTTATATTCCTATGGAACCGGAAGTTCCATCCGGAAAAACTCACAACCGCTCCAGACAAACTGCTTGTGAAGCCACGGCACGATACTGCTGAGGTTCCAACTATAAAGGAGAAACATAATGACTGCTGACAAGAAGGACGAGACGCCTGCCGCTCCGGTGGACGATTCTCTTAATGAATCCAAGGACCCTGCTCCCGTAGTGGACGCGCCCGACACAACGAAGGCTGCTGAGCCCGTCGAGTTCAACCCCGACGAGATCGAGGAGTCCGAGGATGATGGTACCACTCGCGAAGAGGGTCTCAACGGTCCCGACAAGATTGAGGAGAAGTAATGGTCAAGCTGATCAAGCCGACTCCATCTAACAACCTGGTTCGTGGCTGGTCCACGGCTGGTGCAGGTCACCGCGGTATCGATTATGGTTGGCAGACCGCAAACCCGAGCGAGACCCAGAAGATTCTTGCAGCAGCTGCTGGCAAGGTCATCGAGACATATTCGGGCAACGGGTACAACGGTGGTTGGGGTCGACGCATTCGCATCGATCACGGTCATGGTAACGTCACTACCTACAACCATATCCGTCCTGGCGGGGTTCTCGTCAATGCTGGCCAGACGGTCAACGCCGGCGATCTGATTGGTCTCATGGGCTCGTCGGGTGCATCGACTGGTACTCACGTCCATTTGGAGCTCTACCTCAACGGCGTGCGTGTCGACCCTGCTCCTTACTTCAACAAGGATCTGCCGGGCACGGGTACTGAGGGTCCGACTGGTGGCGGTTCGAACGTTCCCGGTGGCGCAACGTTCCGCGTTCCTGATGGCGGCCAGTACTACTACTGGAAGCTCGAGAACGCACTTAAGGGTAACTACTCCCCGAACCAGCTGCTTCGCGGCGGACAGGTCCTCGAGGTCGTCCAGAATTCCAACCAGGGCCCTGTCCAGGTTCGAGCCGCCGATGGCGACCTCGTCTGGGTTGGTACCCGTAATCATCCTGCACAGATCAATGGTTCTGCGCCGGCACCGAGCAAGAAGACCTACTTCGATGTTCCCGGTGAAGGTCAGTTCTACTACAATGATCTCAACAACGCAGTCGCCGGACGTTATTCTCGCAACCAGCTCATCCCTGCTTCTGCAGGCGCGCTGGAGGTCGTGCAGAACTCCGGACGTGGACCGGTTCTCGTTAACTGGAACGGACGTCAGGTCTGGGTCGGTACGAAGAATCACCCCGCGCAGACGCGTCAGGGCTGAACAATCAAGGAGGTGAGACATGGTTTCCTCGGCTAAGCCTGCTAACGCGGCTGGACGAAAGCGACCCCCGGCACGAACGCCGGAAGATCGTGAGAATCAGCTAATGGCGGCGGCTGTGGATCTCGTCGAAAGACAGATCGCCGAGGGAACCGTGTCTTCCCAAGTTCTTTCTCACTATATTCGCATGTCTAGCACGCGCAATCGTTTGGAAGAACAAAAACTTCGTTATGAAACTGAGCGTTTGCGTGTTCAGAACGAGAACGAAGTCCTCGCTCGTGAGCGAGAAGAAGACTACGCTAAGGTGCTTAAGGCTCTGCAAGCATATCGTGGCGAGGATCACGATTTCGATGTTTAAGCGAACATACACCGAGCTCATGCGGCTCGATACGTTCGATGAACGCTTCGACTACCTCGCCATAAACTCCGTCGTTGGTCTTGCCACGTTCAACTATGAACGATATTTGAACCAGCGTTTCTACACGTCAAAAGAATGGCGCCTGATTCGGAACCATTGTATTGCACGGGACCGGGGTCTAGATCTGGCGGTTGATGGCTACGAGATTCACGACAGAATTACGGTTCATCATATGAACCCGATGACTGTTGAGGATGTCTATGACTACAACCCGGACATTCTGGACCCCGAGTTCCTCATTACAACTACGCATCCGACTCACAATGCGATCCATTATGGATCCTCAGAATCTTTGCCTGTTCGTATCGTTGAACGACGACCCGGCGACACATCTCTATGGTGAAAGGAGGGATCGACATGTCTCTCGCAACGCAGTCCATTCTGGACTCTGTCAAAAAGGTTATCGGTATGGATCCGAGTTACACTGCCTTTGACGAAGATGTGATCATGCACATCAACTCGACATTCTCCAAGCTCTACAACCTTGGCGTCGGTCCCAAGACCGCAGCCTTCGAGATTGAAGATAAAACTTCGACCTGGGAAGACTTCTTCCAGGGCAAAACTAACATCAACATGGTAAAGACCTACGTCTGCATGTCTGTTCGTATGATATTTGATCCGCCGCCAACCTCGTTCGGTATTGAAGCGGTTCAGAAGGAGATCGAACAAATGGGGTGGCGCCTGAACGTACTTGACGATGACACACACAAGAATCACGCGGCCACTAATCTGCCTTATGGAGGCTACTAATGGGTTTTATGGACGATATTCTCAAGGAAATTGTACCCTCAGAGATTAAGCACTACGGTGTTAAGGGTATGAAGTGGGGTGTTACCCGAGCCAAAGACGACAGTGGTGATTCTGGGGGTAAATCCTCAGGTGGGTTCGACAAGTCAAAACCCCTTGTGTTCCAGTCGGGTGAAAACGGACCCGTTAATTTTGTCGGAGGCCCCGGAGGCGAAGGAAACGAAGAGTACGAGGAATTCCTCAAAGCCCTAAGGGCACTTATGGACGATAAGTCGCTTAGCATGGATGAAATCCTTGAGCGTTCAAAGGCCTTGAAGTCAGACTTCATCAAGAAGATGACTAAAAAGTATGACCTTAAGGGTGAAAACCTAGGGCGAAAGTCTGACGGATCTCCAAAATCAGCCAAAGAGTTGGGTGACTTCTTCAAAGACGTTCAGAAGAATGTCGACAGTTTTGTAAAAGATACACAAAAGAATGTTGGTAACTTTTACAAAGATAGCCAGAAGAACGTCGGAAAGTTTCTAGACTCGGCTGGGAAGGAACTTAAACGACCCTTCGGTTCAAGGACCACTACTTCGCGGCTGGTTACTGGGAAAGATGGAAAACGATACAACGAGATCAAGACCGTCCGGAAAGACGGTTTGGGTAAAGTTACATCGAAAGAAGTCAAGAGGGAACCGGTCAAAAAGGTAAAGGTGTCCAAGAAGACCGAAGAGGCGATTATCAAGGCTCTTTCTAAGGCTAAGGAAACCAAACACTCCGACCTTCGTTACCAGGGAGATTTCCTTGAGCACTACGGCGTTAAGGGTCAGCGTTGGGGTTTCCGTAAGGCGACCACTCGAGGTGGCACTCCTCCGTCCAAGCGCCAAGCTAAGCCGGACGAGGGTAAGGAAAAGGAAGCTCCTAAGAAGAGAACCGTAAAGGATCTTTCTGACAGCGAGCTTAACGAGCGTATTCGACGTCTTCAGGCTGAAAAGCAGTATTCCCAGCTTACTGCACCCGAGAAGTCAAAGAATGTCGTTGCTGATATCCTTGCCAATTCTGGTAAGCAGATCGCCAGTCAGGTCATTACTCAGGTTGGCACCGCATATTTGAAGAAAGCTATCGGCGTTCAGCTCGACAAGCGACTTCCTGCAGCTTACGCTGTCGGTAAGGTCCTGAACGAGAAGAAGGATTAATAATGACTCTCGAAATCCCTGCAAAAGTCCATCAGCAGAAGATCCTCCTCTACCACGACACGTTCGAGGGCGAGAAAGGTTATCGTCTGAACATCATCGGAACTCAGGTCTCCGTGTTCATCAACGAGGCTGACGGCGACAAGATGGCGCGCTACATGCTGTTCAAGGCTCCAGATCCGGACGTTGAGCCTAATCAGGAGACCGTGTTTGCTCCGGCATATTCGGAGCCCGCTAAGGAGTAAGGATCGAAATGACCCTGTCAAACACAGCCGTTCCTAAGTACTACGCGGAATTCCGTGAAAGAGTCATTCGTGGCGAGATTCCGGTAAACCGTGAAGTCGGTATGGAGATGGCTCGTATTGACTGGCTCATTGAGAATCCCAATTATTACTTCGATAACGCCGCTGTGGATGGGTTCGTTCTCTTCTGCGAGAGCGAACTCACCCTCACGGACGGTGAACCACTAGAACTTCTCGACACGTTCAAGCTTTGGGCTGAAGAGATCTTCGGGTGGTACTACTTCGACGAGAGAACTTACGAGATTCCAGATCCAAATGGTCGTGGAACGAGGTTCATTCGTAAGAAGACTAAACGACGTCTGATTCAGAAACAGTACCTGATCGTGGCTCGAGGTGCGGCCAAGTCTATGTATGCCGAGTGTATTCAGGCATATTTCTTGACGGTTGACACCTCGACCACGCATCAGATCACAACTGCTCCAACAATGAAGCAGGCAGAAGAAGTCATGTCGCCCCTCCGGACGGCAATTACTCGAGCACCCGGACCACTCTTCAAATTCCTCACTGCTGGGTCTATTCGAAACACGACCGGTCCCAAATCGGATCGTCAGCAGCTAGCTTCAACCAAGAAAGGCGTCGAGAACTTCCTTACAGGATCACTTCTTGAGGTCCGTCCGATGTCGATCAACAAGCTTCAGGGTCTTCGCCCTCGAATCTCAACGGTCGACGAGTGGCTTTCTGGCGATATTCGTGAGGACGTCATCGGTGCAATCGAGCAGGGTGCCATGAAGCACCCAGATTACCTTATTGTGGCTATTAGCTCTGAAGGTACAGTCCGAAACGGTGCCGGTGACACGATCAAGCTCGAGCTTCAGAAGATCCTCAAGGGCGAATACTCGGCTCCTCATATTTCGATCTGGCACTACAAGCTGGACGAGGTTGAGGAAGTCGGAAACCCCAAGATGTGGCCTAAGGCTCAGCCAAACATCGGTAAGACGATTCAGTGGGAAGACTATCACCGGAATGTCGAACGAGCTACGCAGAACCCAGCTACTCGTAACGATATTCTGGCGAAGCTGTTCGGTATCCCTCTCGAGGGTTACACGTACTTCTTCCCGTATGATGAGACTCTGATCCATCCGCGTCGTAATTTCGATGGGATGCTCTGTACTGTTGGTGCGGACCTTTCACAGGGTGACGACTTCTGTGCTTTCACGTTCCTATTCCCTCTTCCGAGTGGCGGATTCGGTGTGAAAACCCGAAGTTATATCTCTGAGCGGACAATGCACAAGTTGCACAGCTCTGCGCGCCTTAAGTATCAGGAATTCTTCGAAGAAGGATCACTTCACGTACTTGAGGGTAACGTTCTTGATATGATGGAGGTCTATGAAGACCTCGACCGTCATATTATCCAGCACCGATATGCTGTTCGTGCTATTGGGTATGACCCGTACAATGCGAACGAGTTCATGAAGCGCTGGGAGCAGGAGAATGGTTCGTACGGAGTAGAGAAAGTTATTCAGGGTGTAAAGACTGAGTCTGTCCCATTGGGCGAGCTCAAGATGCTGGCTGAAGATCGTCTGCTTATATTTGACGAACTGCTCATGCAGTTTGCTATGGGTAATGCGGTCGTTCTTGAGGACACCAACGGCAATCGAAAGCTTTACAAGAAGCGTTCAGACCAAAAGATCGATAATGTTTCTGCGCTGATGGATGCATATGTAGCATACAAGGCGAATAAGGAGGCATTCGATTGACAAAACAAGCTTGGAGGCTTTTTATGGCTGATAAGGAGGTGAGTAATGGCATCCATTATCGATCGAGTTAGAACCTCGGTTAATGCTTTCCTTAAATCTGATAAGCAACCGGATCAGTTTCGGAGTGACTACAATCAGGGTGGGTATACCTCTTATGGAGTTCGGCCCGATCGAACGTCTCCCCGTAGGATTCAAGATCGAACGCTTATTTCCTCAATCTACACTAGGCTTTCGATTGACATTGCTTCAATTCCAATCGAACACGTTCGGGTAGATCGAGACCAGCGGCGATATTTGGAGACAATTAACAGTTCGCTGAATAGTTGTCTAACGGTCGAAGCCAATATCGATCAGGGTGCTCGTCACTTCCGTCAGGACATGGCGCTCTCACTCTTCGACAAGGGTGTAATCGCGATTGTTCCTGTGGACACTACCGAAGACCCCGAGAAAACCGACGCATATGATGTGGTCACGATGCGGGTAGGCGAAATTGTGACGTGGTATCCGTATCACGTTCGTGTCAAAGTCTACAATGAGCGTCTTGGTCGCTTCGAAGAGATGATCATGTCGAAGAAGGTTGTGGCTATTGTCGAGAATCCTTTCTATCAGGTGATGAATGAGCCTAACGGCACACTTCAGCGTCTGATGCGGAAGCTCTCGTATCTGGACACGATCGACGAACAGACGAGTTCGGGCAAACTGGATATCATCATTCAGCTCCCTTATACTATTCGTGATGATCAGCGTCGTGAACAGGCGGAGAGCCGCCGCCGAGACATGGAGATGCAGCTCACGGGTTCGAAGTATGGTATCGCCTATAGTGATGCCACTGAGAAGATCACGCAGCTAAACCGCCCTGCCGAGAACAACCTTCTTACCCAAGTTGAGAAGCTCACTGCGCAGCTTTTCTCTCAGCTCGGTCTTGCGGAATCCGTCTTCGATGGTACTGCTGATGAAGCAACAATGCTTAATTACCAGAATCGAACACTTGAACCGATTGTGTCGGCCATCACAGAGGCCATGGAACGCACATTCCTATCCAAGACCGCTCGTACTCAGGGTCAGGCAATCGAGTACCGGATGGATCCGTTCCGTCTGGTCCCGTTGTCACAGCTTGCTGAGCTTGGTGATAAGCTTCTACGTAACAAGATTTTGACGGCTAATGAGATGCGAGCTGTTATCGGCTATCGTCCAATTAATGACGGTAGCGCAGATACTTTGTCGAATCCGAACATGCCATCAGATAAAGATGGTCCAGTTGTTACTACAGGACCAACAGCTGACACCCAAACCGAAATTGAACAAGAGACTTAAGGAAGGAGAACCTTCAAAATGGCACCTGACTTTTCAGGCTGGGCCACTAAGGAGGGTTTGCGTTGCGCAGATGGTCTGACCATCGGCAAGGGCGCATTCCAACACCAGGCTCAGAAGATGAAGGTTCCGCTTGTTTGGCAGCACCAGCACGATGGCGTTAAGAATGTCCTCGGTCATGTGGTTCTTGAGCACCGCGAAGGCGGAGTTTATGCTCAGGGATTCTTTAATGATACCGAAGACGGTCTTCACGCAAAGTCGATGGTGGAACACGGCGATATCGACTCGATGTCGATCTTCGCTAACCAGCTGAAGAAGCAGAATAACGTGGTCAATCATGGAACCATCCGGGAAGTTAGTCTCGTTCTTGCGGGCGCTAACCCCGGTGCTTTGATTGAGAACGTATACATTCAGCACGGAGATGGTGATCTTGCTGTCGTTGACGGCGAGGCAGTCATCACTACCGGGCTTTACTTTGCTCACTCCGACTCAGAAGAGGAAGAGGGCACCGATCCCGAAGGAGCCGAAGTGGCCGATGAGACCAACGACAAGTCTGAGAAGACTGTCGAAGACATTCTTGACAGTATGACGGACGAACAGCGTGGAGCTGTCAAGTTCATTTCCGAGGAGGCAGTCAAGGCCGCCCTCGCTGCCGAGAAGAACAACCCCGAGAACTCCGACGAAGTTGCACAGGACATCATCCTGGACGGCGACGAGGTTCTCGCTCACATCAACGACGAAATCAAGAAGGGTTTCGAAGAAATGCACAACATCTTTGAGAACAACGGCAAGTCCGCCGCGGGTGGAGACACCCTCCGTCACTCGTTCGACGCGGGTGAGGAAGTTCAGATCTTCGACGCCATGAAGCGGACGAGTTCCGCCAAGGCATATCTCGAGGACCTCGCTCACGCTGGTACTTATGGTATCGACTCGATCGAGACTCTGTTCCCGGACGCCAAGACGATCGAAAGCTCGCCGCAGGTCATCTCGCGCCGCGTCGAGTGGGTCGACAAGGTGCTCGGTGCGGTTAACCGCCGCCCGTTCGCCAAGATCAAGTCCGTTCAGGCTGACCTGACCGGTCCCGAGGCTCGTGCCCGTGGTTACATCAAGGGTAACGAGAAGGTCGACGAGGTTCTGGCTCTGCTCAAGCGTACGACTGGTCCGACGACCATCTACAAGAAGCAGAAGCTCGACCGTGACGACATCATCGACATCACCGACTTCGACGTCGTTGCATGGCTCCGGTGGGAGATCCGTTACATGATCGATGAGGAAATCGCTCGCGCGATCCTTATCGGTGATGGTCGCTCCGCTGCCTCGCCCGACAAGATCAAGGACCCGGCCGGCTCGAACGACGGTAACGGTATCCGCTCGATCTTCAAGGACGCTGACCTCTACGCGGTGAAGGTCGTCCTTCCTGCCAACGTCAACGTCAAGGAGCGGATCAAGCAGATCGCTTCCTCGCGTCGTCTGTACCGTGGCTCGGGTAACCCGACCCTCTACACCACGGACGCCGAGATCACGGCTATGCTCCTCCTCGAGGACAACATCGGCCGTCGTCTTTATGACACCGAGGCATCGCTTGCGGCTGCCCTCCGCGTCAAGGATATTGTGGCCGTTGAGGTCATGGAGGACGAGGCCCAGCTCCTCGGCATCATCGTCAACCTGGTCGACTACACGGTCGGTACCAACCGGGGTGGCGAGCTGAACTTCTTCCAGGACTTCGACATCGACTTCAACCAGGAGAAGTATCTGATGGAGACGCGTGCCTCGGGTGCGCTGACCCGTCCGAAGTCGGCTCTGGTCATCCAGCGTCAGCAGGGTACTGAGGCCACGCCCGGAGCTCCGTCCTTTGACGGCCCCACTAACGCCCTGACCATCCCGAACACGACTGGTGTCCAGTACCTCGTGAACGGTGTTGCGACGCCCGCAGGTAACCTCACCATTACCGAGGACGTGCTTGTCGAGGCCGAGGCCAAGGAAGGTTATTACATCCCGAGCACGGCCAACACCAGCTGGTCGTTCTCCCACACTCCGTGATCTGAGCTGTGACTAGATTCTACGGCACGGTGGGTTACTCTCACACCGTAGAGTCTGCGCCTGGAGTTGCCGAGGACATCATCGTGGAGAGATCCTATTACGGTGATGTCCTCGGCAACACGGGCAAGCTGGTCGACTCTGAGAATCTCAACCCTAATGTTGTAATTCAAGGACAGATCAGTTTTGTGGCTGACCCATATGCTTACGAACATTTCATGAAGATCAAGTATATCACATGGCTTGGTATTAAGTGGAAAGTTAGTACGATAGACGCTACCAGACCCCCTAGAATCATCGTGAGACTGGGGGAGGTGTACAATGGGAACACGCCTACAGCTCCAGACCCTACTTGAGAGTTTTCTGCCCTCGGGCAATAAAGCATGGTTTCAGCCTCCGTCGAGCGTTGAGTTAGTATATCCAACGATCATCTATAGTCACGACTATAATGCTGTTATTCGTAGTGATAACAAGACATATTCAGTGACTAAGCGGTATCAGGTAACGGTAATCGATAAGAATCCTGATAGTCTAATACCAGACAAGGTTCAGGCCCTCCCGATGTGCTCAATGGTGCGAAAATTCAATGCTGATGGGCTAAACCATACAATCTTCGATCTTTATTTCTGAAAGGAATAAAAATGGCTATTCTTACCTGGGATAACGTGGGTGAGCGCCTGTTCGAGACTGGTGTCGACCGGGGTGTCCTGTACATCCCGACTGGCGGAGTCTACGACACGGGTTACGCCTGGAACGGTCTCACGGCCGTTACGGAATCCCCTTCGGGTGCTGAGGCTACGGCCCAGTACGCTGACAACATCAAGTACCTGAACCTGATCTCGGCTGAGGACTTCGGTGGCACCATTGAGGCGTTCACCTACCCCACGGCTTTCGCTCAGTGCGATGGTACGGCTTACCCGCAGGCCGGTGTTTCGGTTGGTCAGCAGGCTCGTAAGAGCTTCGGCTTCGCATACCGCACCCGTCTTGGTAACGACACCAACGGTACCGACAACGGCTATAAGCTTCACCTCGTGTATGGGGCTCTCGCAGCTCCGTCGGAGAAGGCTTACAACACGATCAACGACTCGCCTGAGGCGATGACTTTCTCGTGGGAGTTTACCACGACCCCCGTTGCGGTTACTGGTCTGAAGCCCACGGCTATTCTGACCATCGACTCCACTCAGGTGTCGGCAGCCGCCCTCGGCACACTCGAGAACGCCCTCTACGGTACGGCAGGCACCAACCCGCGCCTCCCCCTCCCGGACGAGGTTATCTCGATCTTTGCCGGTGCCCTCACTAAGGTTACACCGGCAGCCCCGTCCTTCGAGGCTGCCGGTGGCACTATCACGATCAACCCCACCACTGGCGTTACCTACCGTCGTGCCGACACCAACCAGGTCGTCACCGGTACCGTTGTCATTCCTACGGTTGGCCAGTCTCTGGTCATCCGCGCGTTCCCCAACCAGGGCTACGAGTGGGATGACAACGTCGACGACGACTGGTCGTTCAAGCGCACGTCGTAATTCAATAGGAAGGAGACCAGAGAATGCTTACAATTACCGTTCCAGGAGTCGAGCTGTTCGACAGTGAAACTCTGAGGTTCAGTACAACTGAGACAACGGTGCTTGAACTAGAGCATTCTCTGGTCTCTCTTTCAAAATGGGAGTCCAAATGGAACATCCCATTCTTGGGTCGAGATGAAAAGACCAATGAGATGATCATTGATTACATCAAGATCATGACGCTTAATGATGTGCCAGATGAAGTCTTCTATCGCTTGTCTCAGGACAATTACGAAGCCATCAATGAGTACATCAATGCAAAACAAACGGCAACTTGGTTCCGAGAGGAGCCTAATCGCCCCACAAACCGTGAAATCATCACGGCTGAGATTATCTACTACTGGATGATCTCACTTCAGATTCCTTCGGAGTATGAGTACTGGCACATTAACCGCCTTTTCACTCTGGTTCGAGTCCTCAACCAGAAGAACGCTCCGAAGAAGAAACAGAACACACAATCAGCTGCAGCACAGCGACGCGCTCTGAATGAGGCTCGACAGAAGCAGTACAACACTACTGGGTAAGGAAGGGAGCTCACGTTGTCTAGACTTACCTGGAATGATACGGGTACTCACCTCTTCGAGACCGGTATCGATCGCGTTGTACTCTATTCGACCGACGGAATGGCTATCGCCTGGAACGGCGTTCAGCGGATCACCGAAAAGACTGAGGGTGCTTCTGTCACCCCGTTGTATATCGACGGAATGAAATTCATTGAATCTCGAGTCTATGGCGATTATGCTGCGACTATCGAAGCCTATTCTGCGCCTAAGGAATTCGGGGCTCACGACGGGACATCATTTGACCTGCGTGGTATCGGATACGGGCTTCAGCCAATTAAACCATTCGCTCTCAGCTATCGTACCCTTGTCGGGAACGATATTGAGCGAGAGGAATTGGCGTACAAGATTCACGTAGTATTCAATGCTTTTGCTGTAGCATCGGATCGGACATACGAGACTTTGGGTGGCGACTTAAACCCTGTGATCTTCAGTTGGGATATTACCACAGTCCCTTCTCGGGTTGTTGGTAGGCGACCGACCGCACACCTAACTCTAGACTCGCAGAACATAGAGTCAAGCCTTCTTTCTCAAATCGAAGACCGTCTTTATGGCGGCGACGGAGTTATCGGCCAAATCACTACTATGGACGATTTCTTGAATTATATCGATCAATTATCTTAGGTGTAGTTTTAACCGTCATAGGCACCTCTTCAGGGGAGGGTTCAACAATGCAAAATTTCCGCATTTCGTGGAACGAGGATGTGATCCGCCCGTTTTCTGCGGGTGTCGATCGGGGAATGTTCTATATTCCCGACGTTGCCGGCATCCCGTGGAACGGTTTGCAGGAGGTTGTCGAATCCTCTCCTGATTCGGTCATGACACAGCTTTATCAGGATGGCCAGAAGGTTCTAGTTCGTCGACGAGATCTCAACTATGAGTCTCAGGTCAAAGCGTTCATGTATCCACCCGAGTTTGAGCCATACACCGGATATTCTCCGAGTCTGCTCAAGCCTTTCAGCTTTTCATACCGCGTCATGACCAGTGAGACGACTTATCGTATCCATTTGGTCTACAACGTCGTGGCTATACCTGACGACGTAGTTTTTTCATCGATTGCTGATGAGATTGATCCGGTTTCGCTTGGTTGGAGGTTCGTAACCCGCCCGATTAAGCTTTCTGGTCTTGCTCCTTCGTCGCATATAATTATCGACACAGAAAACGCCCACCCCTGGACTATTGAAGCGCTAGAAGATCAGTTATATGGTGGAGAAGGTATTATACCTAATCTTCCGAACCCTTCAGGGATTGACCGGATATTTCACGACAACGCAATTCTTAAGGTTGTCGATAACGGAGATGGAACGGCTACTATCTCCGGTCCAGATGATGTTGTTTTTTCCGCTGGTTCAGATAAGGTGACTGTCGATTGGGTTAGCGTCGTTAAGACATCGTCAATCACTATAAACATCAGCTCATATTAGGAGATAGCATGGGAACTGCGACGTTTTTTACAGCTGCCCGTATGCAGCAGATTGAAGATTCAACTGTTGTCTCAGGGCTAGTCGATGTAAACGGCCACCTTATCCTTAAGCGGAGAGACAATCAAACGATCGATGCTGGAAATGTTGTCGGTCCTCAAGGTCCTCAAGTACCGTTGACCGCAGACGTGGTGAACCCCACGGGGGCCATCCTAGAGTTCGCCGGGGCTACCGCGCCAGCGG
>ERZ500994.397-NODE-397-length-13769-cov-6.262360_pt1 | contig 13769 bp, 10 predicted proteins | sample MGYA00248878_ERZ500994 | MGnify/ENA primary metagenome ERZ500994 (study PRJEB25958, sample SAMN03398533) | human skin metagenome | study: EMG produced TPA metagenomics assembly of the Human Skin Microbiome Metagenome (human skin metagenome) data set. | reverse complement strand
ACATCGCAAAGGGAGAATTCCTGACGATGCTCGGGCCGTCGGGTTCGGGGAAGACCACCTGCCTGATGATGCTCGCCGGCTTCGAGACGGCCACCCACGGGGAGATTCGCCTCGCCGGCCGGCCGATCAACAACATCCCCCCCCACAAGCGCGGCATCGGCATGGTGTTCCAGAACTACGCCCTCTTCCCGCACATGACGATCGGCGAGAACCTCGCCTTTCCCCTGCAGGTGCGGAAGATGCCGAAGGCCGAGATAAAGCCGCTGGTCGAAGATGCTGCGCGAAAAGTGCGGATCGACCATCTACTCGACCGGCGGCCCGGGCAATTGTCGGGCGGGCAGCAGCAGCGCTGTGCGCTGGCGCGGGCCATCGTGCGCAAGGCGCGGCTGTTCCTTCTGGACGAGCCGCTGTCCAATCTCGATGCTCAATTGCGGCTCGAGACACGCGCGGAACTCAAGAAGTTGCAGCGCACGCTCGGCGTGACCGCCGTCTATGTCACGCACGACCAGGAGGAGGCGATGACGCTCGCCGACCGCATGGCCGTCTTCATGGCGGGGCAGTTGCGGCAGATTGGCACGCCGACGGAGATTTTCGCCGCGCCGAACTCCGTCGATGTCGCGGCCTTCATCGGCAGTCCGCCGATGAATCTTCTGCCGGCCGTACTCGACAATGGCGCGGTCGTCGTGGCCGGCCATCGCCTGCCGGTGAACGCGAAAACGGGACCGCGCGAGGTGACGCTGGGCGTGCGGCCGGGCGCATTGCACCTCGCGGACGACGGCGTTCCCGCCACGGTCGAACTCGTCGAGAACCTGGGCGAAAGCGCCATTCTCGATTTGCTGTGCGATGGACGACGTGTCCGCGTGCGGGTCGGTGTCGAGAACACCCCACCCGAAGGCGCAGCGGTGCGCCTTACCGCGCGAGCGCAGGATCTGCATCTCTTCGATACGGCGACGGGATTGCGGTTGTGACGACCTCCCGCGTCGATCTCCGCAGCGGCGTGCCGCTCCATGTACAGGTCCGCGAGGCGATCCGCCGGCAGGTGCATGACGGATCGTTCGTCGACAAGACCGGCCGGCTGATGACGGAAGCGCAACTCGTCAAGCATTTCGGCGTCAGCCGCATCACCATCCGCCATGCGATCCAGCCGCTGGTCGATGAAGGCCTGTTCGCGCGCGAGCGGGGCAGGGGGACGTTCCTGCGATCCAACCGTCCGGAACACTGGATCGGCCGGCTGATGGGCTTCACCGAGACGATTCACGATGCCGGGTCGATGCCGGGCGCGCGTATCCTCAAGAAGGGCGCGACGCACCGCCCGCCGCTGGACATCCGCGAACGGCTCCGCGCCGATACGCTCTGGCAATTGAAGCGCGTGCGCCTCGCGGACGATACGCCGATCGCCATCGAACACGCTTATTACCCGCTGGATATCGGTGCCGCGCTTGAAACGCGCGATCTCGTCTCCATCGCCATGTATCGCGTGTTCGAGGAGGAGCTAGGCCTCCGGATCGGCGAGGCGAAGCAGACGATCGGCGCGATGCTGGCCGATCCCGGGACAGCCCGGCTGCTCGGCGTCGAAAGCGGCAGCCCTCTTCTCTCGATGGAGCGGTTGACGCTGTCGAGCGACGACCGCCCGCTCGAGCTTTTGCGGTCCGTCTATCTGCCGGACCATTTCCGATTCTCGATCACACTCGTCAGGCAGGGCGCCTGAGTTTTCACGGAGCAGGCGTCATCATGGCGGACCGTCGCGGCAAGCCGAACATTCTTCTCATCCTCAACGACGACATGGGCTTCTCCGACATCGGCTGCTACGGCGGCGAGATCGAGACGCCCAATCTCGACCGCCTGGCGGCCGGCGGCCTGCGCTATTCGCAGTTCTACAACACGGCGCGCTGCAGCCCGTCGCGCGCGTCGCTGCTGACGGGGCTTCATCCGCACCAGACCGGCATCGGCATCCTCACCTACAGCACGGGGCCGGAGGGCTATGCCGGCAATCTCAACAAGCGCTGCGTAACGATCGCGGAAGTACTGCGCAATGCCGGCTATGGCACCTATCTCAGCGGCAAGTGGCATGTCGCTGGCAATCTCACCGAGCCGACCGACGCATGGCCGCTGCAGCGCGGCTTCGACAGGTTCTGGGGCACGATCATCGGTGCGGGGAGTTTCTACAACCCGAACACACTGACGAGCGGCAACGACAATGCCGAGCACGAGGCGGAGAAGGACCCGTCGTTCTTCTATACCGACGCGATCAGCGACCATGCCGTGGACTTCATCCGCGACCACCACAGGCAGAAGCCGGACGCGCCCTTCTTTCAATATGTCGCCTACACCGCGCCGCACTGGCCGCTGCATGCGCATGAAGAGGATATCGCGAAATACAAGGGCCGCTTCGACGCCGGATGGGACAAGCTCCGCGAGGAGCGTCTGGCGCGTCTCGTCGCGAGCGGGATCATCCACCCGTCATGGAAACTGACGGATCGCGATCCGACGCAGCCGCCGTGGACGGAGGTAGAGCATCGCGAATGGCTGCTGCGCTGCATGGAGGTATATGCCGCGCAGATCGACCGTATGGACCAGGGCATCGGCCGCATCCTCGGGGCGCTGGAGGAGACCGGCCGGCTCGAGGACACGCTGGTCATCTTCATGTCCGACAATGGCGCCTGCGCCGAGGATATTCCCGAGGGCGTGACTGCGGCGGAACTCGTCTCGCTGATGATCGCGAAGGAGAATACGCGCGACGGCCGGCCAGTGCGTTTCGGCAACGATCCGTCGCTGATGCCCGGCGCGGAAGATACGTATCAGAGCTACGGCACGGCCTGGGCCAATCTGTCGAACACGCCGTTCCGGCTCTACAAGCACTGGATTCACGAAGGCGGCATCGCCACGCCTCTCATCATGCATTGGCCGAACGGCATCCCGGCATCCGGTGAGCTACGGCACCACCCGGGCCAACTGCCCGATATCATGGCGACAATCCTCGACATCACCGGCGCGGACTATCCGTCGAAGTTTCGGGGCAACGACATCCTGCCGTGCGAAGGCGAGAGTCTTCAGCCGTCCTTCGTCACGGACAATTCCGAGCGCGGCCCCTTGCTCTGGGAGCATGAGGGCAATGCCGCCGTGCGGATCGGCAAGTGGAAGCTGGTGCGAAAGTATCCCGGCCCGTGGGAACTCTTCGACATGGAGACGGACCGGACCGAGATGAACGATCTCGCCGCGCAGCACCCCGATCGCGTTCGCGATATGACGGCGCGCTACGAGGCGTGGTCGAAACGCTGCGGGGTCATCCCGCGCGAAAAGATTCTCGAACTGATGAAGGCGCAGGGGGCCGGCGCCTTCTGGGAGGATGACGAGAAGGCTTCAGGAAACCCCTAACATGGATGGAATCAGGGGTTGAAGCGGCTTGGATTTGTCATGCCCGACGGCTCGAAGAGACGAGCGGGCATCCAGGGCCGTATGGATTCCCGCTTTCGTGGGAATGACAAACTCCGAAGCGTCGACCTAAACCGTCGTCCGTTACACCGTCCCCGTCAGGCGCTCGTAGAAGGCGGTGCTGCGGGCATCGAGGCCGACGATGGACATGGTCGCGCCGTGCTCGCGATATTTCGTCTGCACGGAATCGAGCGCCGCGATGGTCGAGGCGTCCCAGATCTGCGCATGCGTGAGATCGATCGTCACAATTTTGGGATCGAGCCCGTAGGAAAATCGTTCCACGAGGTCGTTGCTGCTGCCGAAGAACAGCGGCCCGTGCACGTCGTAGCGCACCGCCGCACCGTCCGGGCTAACCACGCGGTCGGCGCGGATGACATGCGCCACCCGGCGCGCGAACAGGACCATCGCCAACAGCACGCCAATGATGATGCCGATCGCGAGATTGCCGGTCGCCACCGTGACGGCGACCGTCACGATCATGACCAGCGTTTCAGGAACGGGCATGCGCTTCAGCGTTGCGGGCTGGATGCTGTGCCAGTTGATCGTGGTGAGGGCGGCGACCATCATCACCGCAGCGAGCGCCAGCATGGGAATCTGCGCCATCAGGCCGCTCAGACCCGTCACGAGGACGAGGAGAACGAGCGCCGCGACGGCCGTCGAGATGCGCGTGCGGCCCGAGCCGATCTTCACGTTCACGATCGTCTGCGCGATCATCGCGCAGCCGCCGATGCCCCCGTAGCAGCCGGCCGCGATATTAGCGACGCCAAGCGCCCAGGATTCCTTGCTCTTGTTGGAGCGCGTGTCGGTGATCTCGTCGACAAGTTTCGCCGTCAGAAGCGTTTCGAGCAAGCCGACGAAGGCGACGCTGAGCGCGGTCGGCCAGATAATCTGCAGGGTTTTCAGATCGAGCGGAACGGTGAGCGCAGTGAGGCCCGGCAGACCGGGGGCCATCGAGCCTTCGCCGCCCACGTTCGGCACGGCGAGATGTCCGAAGATGACGATCGCGGTGACGACCACGACAGCGATCAGCGGCGCAGGGACCGCCGTCGTCAGTTTCGGGAACAGCACGACGATGCCGATCGCGAGGACGAACAGCGGATAGACGATCCACGGCACGTTGATCAGATGCGGCACCTGCGCGGCGAAGATGAGGATGCCGAGCGCGTTCACGAAGCCGATCATCACGGAGCGCGGGATGAAACGCGTCAGTCGCGCGAGCCCCGCGAATCCGAACGCGATCTGGATAACGCCGGCGAGAAGGATCGTCGGGAGGATATAACCGACGCCGTGAAGCTTCACCATCGGACCGATGACGAGCGCGACCGAACCCGCCGCCGCTGTCACCATCGCCGGCCGGCCGCCGATGACGGACATAACGAGCGCCAGCACGATCGAAGCGAAAAGCGCGACCTTCGGATCGACGCCGGAAATGAAGGAGAAGGAGATCACTTCCGGGATCAGCGCCAGCGCAGTGATGGTTCCCGCGAGCGATTCCTTCACGAGCAGCGGCGGCGACTTCAGCACCGCGAGAGGCGAGGGCACGTCCTCGAAGCGGGACTGACTTGAGACTTGTGTGATCGTCATGGACGAATTCCGTGAAAAGCGTGCGAAGGATCGATGGCGCGGCTTCTGCGTCGGGCGCCGGGTCGAGCATTCATGGCCGTGCGGACTCCGGAGGCCGTTTGATGCAGCGGAAGCCGATGTGGCTGGTGGATGTGTCGACCGGCTCGCTCTGGCGCGCCGACGGGCGGTAGCGCAGGCAGTAGTTCGGCGCGCACAGATGCGAGCCGCCCTTCACGACGCGACGTGGGATTTCGCCGCCGCGCTCCGGTGAGGCGCAGCAGGAGGGCTTGTCCCCCACCGCATGCGACAGCGGCGAACTGACGGTCCATTCCCAGACGTTGCCGATCATGTCGAAGAGGCCGTAGCCGTTTGCGGGGTAATGACCGACCGGCGACGTCCCCACGAATCCATCTTCGGCAAGATTCTCGTGCGGGAATTTTCCTTGCCAGGTGTTGGCCATGTGTCGGCCGTTCGGCGTGAAATCCTCGCCCCAGGCGTAGGTCGCGTCTTCCAGGCCGCCACGTGCGGCGAATTCCCATTCGGCCTCTGTCGGAAGTTCCTTGCCGGCCCATTTCGCGTAGGCCTGCGCGTCTTCGAACGCGACATGCGTCACGGGATCACGGGCGCGATCGGCGATCGAACTCTCGGGCCCTTCCGGATGACGCCAGTTCGCGCCCGGCGCGTATTCCCACCACGCGCGATAGTCGCGCAGGTCGACAGGGCCGGACGGCATGCGGAAGACGGATGAGCCGGGCACGAGCAGTGCCGGATCGGCGTCCGGATAAAGCGCTGGATTCGGCTGCCGCTCGGCGAGCGTGACATGGCCGGTGGTGGCCACGAATGCGGCGAACTGCGCCGTCGTGACCGGATTCGGATCGATCCAGAATCCGGCGACGGTCGCGCGTCTGGTCGGCCGCTCCTCGCGATAGAAACGCTCCGACCCCATTGTGAAGGTTCCACCCGGGAGCCAGATCATGGCCCCCGGATTTGAGACGGCATCCGCCGCCGTTGCGCCGGCTGGAAGAGCGCTGGCGCGCCCACCCTCGTCCGCCTGCCTGCCGCAGCAGGCCGATCGGGCCTTTGCCGGCGTCTCCATGATCAGGCCGCCGTTTTCGGTACGAAGTCGAGCGGCGCACCCGGCGGGATCAGCTCTTCCTTCTTCACGCTGTCCTCGAAATTCTTCACGACGCGATGCGCATGCTGCATCACCCACCAGCGTACGTAGCGCTGGTTGACGGCCTCGCGCTCCTTCGGGTCCTCCTGGAGATGCGTGATGCGCGCGAAACCGAGCGGCAGTTCCGGATCGTGGAAGTGCTGCTGGCGCTTGAAGTTGATCTTGAAGTCCTTCCACTTCACGGCATGCAGCTCGTCCTTGAGCCACACCATGCAGTCCTCGCGGTTGGAGGTCTTCTGCTCGCCGAGGAAGAACGCGGTCTGGTCCTTGCCGTCGATGAGGCGATCCTTCGGGATGTCGCAGCCGGCGAATTTCAGCAGTGTGGTGAACATGTCGGTGACATGCACCATCTCGTTGCTCTCCACGCCCGCCGGAACCTTGTTCGGCCAGCGGATGAGGAACGGCGTGCGGATGCCGCCTTCGGCGGACGAGAAGTAGGAGCCATCGAAGAAGCCGCCGGTGCCGCGACCCGCGAGATGGTCTTCCGCGCCATTGTCGCCGCACATCACGACGATCGTGTTGTCGGCCACGCCGAGTTCGTCGAGCTTGTCGAGCAGGACGCCGAAATCGTGGTCGAGCATCATGAGGCAATCGCCCCAGTCGCCGTTCGTGCTCTTGCCGACGAATTCGTCGCGCGGGCTCATCGGGAAGTGCATCAGCGAATGGTTGAAATAGACGTAGAAGGGCTTGTCGTCCTTCACCGATTTTTCCATGAACTTGAGCGCGCGCTTCTGGTATTCCAGATCGCAGGTCTTCTTCGTCTCCATGGTGAGCTGCTCGGACTCGATCGGCTTGCAGCCGCCGTCCTTCGTGCCCTCATGCATGTGCGAGAAGCCGTCGCGCTCCGGCACGTAATGCGGATCCTCGAGCCACATGCATTCGTCATAGGTGCGCAGGGGGCCGTACCATTCGTCGAACCCGTGGTCGGTCGGGAAGCGGCCGTCCTCGGCGCCGATATGCCACTTGCCCTGGATGCAGGACTTGTAGCCGGCTTCCGCGAGGATGTCGGCTATGGTCCGCTCCCAGCTCACGATGCCGCCGGCATTGCCGCCGAGCGCGATCGTGTGGTTGCCAGAGCGGATCGGATAGCGACCCGTCATCAGCGCCGAGCGCGTCGGCGTGCATTGCGGCTCGACGACGTAATGCGTGAGCTTCATGCCCTCCTTGGCGAATGTATCCATCCGCTTCGTATCCGCGCCGCGGAGAATGCCGCCGCCGTAGCAGCCGGGCTCGCCCATGCCGAGATTGTCGACATGAAAGAACAGGATATTTGGTTTTTTGGACGCCATTTATGAACTCCTTGAGTGGATGTTGCGTCTTTGGTTTTGAGAAATGCCCGGCGTGGTAACGCCGGATCAGAGAACGGCTTCGACGCCTTTCGGACCGACGTCGACGCCAAAGCCCGTGAGGCCGCCGGCCTTGAGCTCGGAGCCCATGGCCGCGAGGGATTCCTCGCGGATGAGACCCTTCAGCTTGTGGACGAGTTCCACGAATTCCGGCAGATCGTGCATGTCCGGCGTGCGGGGACGCGGCAGCGGCACCTTGATCTCCGCCTTGATGCGCCCGGGCCGCGAGGTCATCACATAGACCCGGTCCGACAGAAACACGCTTTCCTCGATGTCATGCGTGATGAACAGAACCGAGATGCGGAACTGCTGCCACATGTTGGTGAGGATTTCCTGCATGACGACGCGGGTCTGTGTATCGAGCGCGCCGAACGGTTCGTCCATCAGCAGGACCTGCGGGCTGGTGGCCAGCGCGCGGACGATGCCGATGCGCTGCTTCATGCCGCCGGAAAGCTGGTCGGGATAGTGGTTCTCGAAGGCCAGAAGACCGGCGAGACCGAGAAGCGTGCGCGCCTTCTGTTCGCGGTTGGCCAGCGGCTCGCCGGACATCCGCAGGCCGAACTCGACATTCTTGCGGACCGTCAGCCACGGAAACAGCGAATATTGCTGGAACACGACGCCGCGGTCGGAGCCTGGCTTCGTGATCTTCGCGCCATCGACGGTCGCCTCGCCGGATGTCGGCTTGAGGAAGCCCGCGACGATGCTGAGGATCGTCGACTTGCCGCAGCCGGACGGGCCGATCAGCGAGACGAATTCGCCGGGATTGACGTGAAGGGACACATTCTTCACCGCCTGCACCTTCGAGTCGCCGGACCCGAACACCACGCCGATATTTTCGCAGTTGATAAACCCCTTCTCGACTTCAGGGGCTTCTGCGAGTGCCGCCATGCTCATCGTTTGCTCCCCGGAGCGAATGCGAGCCAGGGCATGATCATGCTGCCGACAGCGCGGATGGCGCCGCTGCACACGAGACCCAGAATGCCGATCGTGATCATGCCGAGAACGATCGCGGGATAGTTGACGAGGGAGTAGGCTTCCCAGGTGAAGTAGCCGACGCCGAACTGGCCGGAGATCATCTCCGCGGCGATCAGCGACACCCAGGCGACGCCCATGCCGACCGCGAGACCGGTGAAGACATGCGCGAGGGAACCTGGAAGAATGACGTGCCGGAAGAGCTGGAACTCGCTGGCGCCGAGGCATCGTCCGGCCCGGATCAGCACGCCGTCCATCGTATGCACGCCGTGGATCGTATTGAGCAGGATCGGGAAGAACGCTCCGATGAAGGTGATGAAGACGATACTCGACTCGTTGTTCGGCCACAGCATGATCGCCATCGGCACCCAGGCGATCGCCGGGATGGGGCGAAGCACCTCGATCGCCGGCATGAACAATTCGCTGACGCGCTTGTATTTGCCGATTAGAAGTCCCATCGGAACGCCGATCGCGATGGCGATGAAGAAGCCGCTCAGGATTCGGCGCAGGCTGACAAGGACGTTCACGAGGAACTTGTTCGACAGCCCGACCTCGATCGCCTGCTGCAGCACTTCGTAGGGCGTGGGAACGTTCTTGAAGCGGATATAGAAATCCCAGCGGTACTTCGTGCCGAGGTACCAGAAGAGGAACAGGCCGCCGAGCGATATGGCCGCGAGTCCGAGACGGATGAGCTGGTCCGGCCCGAGCTTCGGAACGGAGACGTTCAGCTTGTAGGTGTCGGCCGGAAGCTCCTCGACCGGCGCCAGGCTCTCCGACGGATCTGGCGCGAGCGCCGGGGAATTGGTCGGAAGGCCGAACTTGTAGCGTGCGCCTTCCGTGGATGCCGCCTTCGCGGCACCCAGATCATGAAACTCTTGCATTGTCGTTGCCATGATGTGCTCCGTCGATGTCAGCGGCTTGCGCCAAGGCTGTTCAGAGCTTCTTCGTAGGTCGCGAGCTTCCCGCCGTTCTTGTCGGCGAAGTCTTTCGCATTGTTCTTCAGGAGGAACGGGACGACCTCGGTCTTTCCGTTCTTTGAGGCGATCGAATAATAGGCCATGTCGGCGAACACCTTGATGCCGAGCTCGTGATCGACGAGATAGGCGGCATTTAGCTTCTTGCCCGCGGCGGTCAGCTGACGGATGCCTTCGAGCGTGCAGGCCGGCGAGCTGTAGGAGATAATGTCGCCGTCCTTCACCCAGGCCTGACCTGCCTCTTTCGGGTTGGTGATCGCGACCTTGCAGACCGGGTCGGTGCCCGTGACGTCATAGCCGGTGAGCGACGCCTTCTGCTTGTCGTAGTCGAGGCCCGCCTGCTTGAAGCGTTCCTTGACATATTTGTCGTTGACCCAGGCATCGAGGTTGATCGGCTTGATCATGTTGAGCTTCTGGAGGACGCCCACGTCGCCCTTCATCGCCTCGACCCATTGCGGCTTGATGGTCGGGTCGAGCGTGTGGACGCCGCCCGGTCCGAGGAAGATGTAGACGACTTCCTTGTTGATCTTCGTCCAGTCCTCGATCTTCTCGGATGCGAGCTTCGGATTCTTGCGCATCCAGTCGTTCGCTTCCATGAGCGCCGCGATGTAGGCGTCTACGATCTCCGGATATTTCTCGCCGAAGTCCTTGCGGATCACGACGCCATGGAATGTCGGAACCTTCGTTTCCGCGCCGTCGAAGATCTTGCGGGCATAGCCACGGAACGGCAGAAGCTCGGCGAACGGCACGAAGTCGCCGTGTGCGTCGATACGTTTTTCCTGGAGGTTGGTGCTGCCGACTTCCGGCGACTGCGAGACGAGGTTCCAGAAGTCGTTCGGCAGGCCGCGCTTCTGGAGTGCGCCGAGCATCATGCCGTGCGCGGCGGAGCCGAAAGGCACCGATACCTGCTTGCCCTTGAGATCGCCAAGCTCGAAAAACGGCGAATCCTTGTGCACCACGATGCCGTTGCCGCCGCCGAACTGGTTATAGGCGATGATCGCGATGAGTTGCGTTTCGTTGCCGGTCGCCTGTCCTGTGGCGCCGTTCACGAGCAGCGGAAAGTCGCCCATCATCCCGATCTGGATGTTGTTGGCCATCATGCCGTTGGTGATCGGCGGACCGGAGGTCGAGTTCTGCCACGAGAGGTTGTATTTCACGTCCTTGTACTTGCCGGTCTTCGGCAGATGTTTCTCCAGCAGACCGAGCTCCTTGAGGACGATGCCGCCGGTGACGGTGTTCGTCGTCGTGTTCTGCGTGCCGATCCCGATATCGATGGTTTCGGCGCGGGCGACCTGAGCGGCGAGCCCGACGGACATCGCAAATACGGCCGAAACGACGGCCTGTTTGCGAAGGCGCATGACCATGTTCATGTACGATCCTTCCTGCGTTGTTGCGCGGCGCGTCGCGGTCGGACCGCGAAACACGGCAATCAGAAGAGACTTCCTGGCGTGCACGGCATATGCGCTGGCATTGCCATACTCGTGCCAACCCTTTTCCCAGGCCGGGCTTGTGGTTGACCGTTGAAGCGATCTTTGCGGAACGGAGCTTCGCAGCGCTATCGGAGATGCGCATTTGCAGTCGATTACTTGCCGAGAAAGTCGGACCTGCTGAAACAATGACCAGCGCGCCCATCGTGAGACGGATTTGGGCGATTCGTGGCTCAGACCCTGTGCATACTGTCGGTTCGTCCCGCATTTTTGGCGAAACAGATCGTCCTGCTCGCGGCGTCGGGGGATGCCGGCGTGTCATATTGCCAAATCGCTGTGCAGACGAAGCGGGAGCTGGCAATTAGTTGCCTTGCGGTCGCCTTTGTCGAAAATGGCGTCTCGAAAGACGGTTCGGGAGACGACCGAATGAGCAAAACGCCGCAGGACTGGCGGCCCTATTCGACGGACGCGGCGAAGGGACTGGACGGTATTGGCGCTCTGCTGACGCGGGAAACAACTGTTCGGCGTGGCCCGCCACCCCTGCTGCGAGGCTTGAGCGACAGCGAGGTTGCGGAGCTTCTGGCCGCCGGCAAGCAGCGCGTTCTGGACCGTGGCACGACGCTGTTCAGACAGGGCGCACGGAACGATGGTGTCTATCTGATCGAAAGCGGCCGCATAAAAGTCTTCTACATCGCGCCGTCAGGCCGTGAATTGACGCTTGCCTACTGGCACCCCGGAAATTTCGTGGGCGGACCGGACGTGTTCGACAACGGGACGCATATCTGGTCCGGCATCGCGGTGCAGAACAGCACCATCCTGCATGTTCCGGGCGCCGCCCTGCGGCGGATGATCGGCAGGATGCCGGCGCTCGGCATCAATGTCATCGAAGGGCTGGCGTTCAAGGGCCGCTGCTATTCTGGCATGGCGCAGATGCTCGGCACGCTCTCGGCGACGGAACGACTTGCGCATGTCCTCCTGCATCTTGCCGATCTCTACGGTGTCGAGGAGGAGCGTGGCGTCGTCATTGCCGCAGCGTTCACCCACGCAGATATCGCGAACATGATCGGCGCGACGCGCCAGTGGGTGACGATAAGTCTGAAGCGCTATTCGGATGCCGGCATCGTCGGGACGCATCACTCGAACCTTGTCATCGTGAAACCCGATGCCCTGCTCGGCGAGCAAACAGCCTGACCAACCGGCCGTCCCGTCGATCTTCAAGCGAGCAAGACATATATGGCACGTCGATTCATCGATATTTCCGTCCCCCTGCGCGCCGGCATCGCCAGCGATCCGCCGCACATGCTGCCGCATATCGACTATTTCGATCATCATGCGACGGCGCCGGCCGTCGCGGAGTTCTTCGGCGTGCCGGTCGATCAATTGCCCGAGGGCGAATATGCAGCGGTCGAGCAGTGCAACATCAGCACCCACAACGGCACGCATCTCGACGCCCCATATCATTTCTTCTCGCGCATGAACGAGCGCAGCATTCCCGGCGGCGAGCCGAGCTGGCGGATCGACGAAGTGCCGCTCGAATGGTGTTTCAATCCGGCGGTGAAGCTGGATTTCCGGACATTCGCGGACGGCTATGTCGTGACGCCCGCCGACGTCGAGCGCGAACTCGATCGCATCGAGCACAGGCTCGCGCCGCTCGAAATCGTCGTCGTCAACACGCGCGCCGGCAAGCGCTATGGCGAACCCGATTTTGTCGACGCCGGCTGCGGCATGGGCAAGGCGGCGACCCTCTGGCTGCTCGAGCGCGGGGTGCGCCTTGTCGGAACCGACGCCTGGAGCTGGGACGCTCCGTTTTCCTTCACGAAGGCGCGGATCGCGGCCGGCGGCAGCGCGGACCTGATCTGGGAAGGCCATCGCGCCGGGCGTGAGATCGCCTATTCGCATCTCGAGAAGCTCTCCAATCTCGAGGCGCTCCCTTCCAAGGGATTCGAGATCGTATGCTTCCCCGTGAAGGTTCATCGGGGTTCGGCCGGATGGACGCGTGCGGTCGCCATCGTAGACGAGGGGGCGTCGCAAGCATTGCCGTGAGCGCCAGGCCACGCGAAGCGGAAGCTTTGCCTCCCGGTCGCGGCTTTTCCGGCGGGTTCGCGCTCCTTGCATTGAGTTTGCATCAAAAGATACTTGAAAATACGTGCTCGGCCTTGCAGCGTTGCGGGGAGATGCGCCCCAGGAGCCGATTGTGGAGGACGAACGCCCCGGTTCGACGCGGACCCCGCCTGTCGACAAATCCGCCCTTCTGGCGCAGACGCACCTTTTTCAGGGTCTTCAGGAATCCATTCGCAGCCGTGTCGCGAACTATTCGGTCGTAAAGACCTTTCCGCGCGGGAAGGCGATCTTTTCCAAGGGCGATGACGGCAGCGCTCTTTTCGTTGTCGGCGACGGCGTGGTGCAGATGAGCGTGCCCTCTCTCGAGGGCAAGAGCGCCGTCTACAGCCACATCGCCGCGGGCGAGGTGTTCGGCGAGATCGCGCTCCTGGACGGGTCGCCGCGAACCACGGACGCCGTCGCTTTCACGCCCTGCACGCTGATCGTGATCGAGCGGCGCGAATTCCTCCAGGAGCTGCACGACCATCCGGAAATCGCGATGCGGGTCATCGAACTTCTGTGTTCGCGAATCCGCCGCACCACGACGCAGGTGGAAGACCTGATGTTTCTCGATCTCAAGCGGCGGGTCGCGAAGACATTGCTGGTCATGTCGAGCGGGTCGATGCAGGCGCTGACGATCACGCAGGGCGACCTGAGCCAGATCGTCGGCATGTCCCGCGAGATGGTCAACCGGCAGCTGCAGGTCTGGGATCGCGAGGGATGGATCAGCGTCGGTAGGCGCCGCATCAATGTTTTGCGGCCGGACTGTCTCGGGCAATTG
>ERZ500994.396-NODE-396-length-13770-cov-5.866059_pt1 | contig 13770 bp, 14 predicted proteins | sample MGYA00248878_ERZ500994 | MGnify/ENA primary metagenome ERZ500994 (study PRJEB25958, sample SAMN03398533) | human skin metagenome | study: EMG produced TPA metagenomics assembly of the Human Skin Microbiome Metagenome (human skin metagenome) data set. | reverse complement strand
CTCGACGGCTCGGCGAACGTGTCCGGCACGCCGTCCGATCCTTCGGGCGCGTGGCGCGCGCGGGTCGCCAATCTCGTCGTGAAACAGGCGCGCGACGCGGGTGCGCCGCCGCTCGGCATCGTGGCGAATGGCGAGATCGCGGACCGCCGCACGACGGTCGATGCGACGATCACGGCTCCCGGCGCGGGTACGGTCAGGATCGCGGGACGAGCGCCGTTCGACAGAACGGGCGAGCTCGACCTTGCGATCCGGGGAACGCTCGACGCCGGCATCGCGAACCGGTCGCTCGGCGCGGGCGGCCGGCGCGTGACCGGTCGCGTCGCCATCGATGCGCGCGTCGAGGGCACGGCGAATGCGCCGCGCGCATCGGGTTCGGCGACCTTGTCCGGCGGCTCCTTCTCCGATGCCGCGCAGGGGATCGCGCTCGACCGCATTCAGGCGCGCGCGGTCGCGCGCGGCGACGAGATCACGATCGAGAATGCATCGGCGGCGACGGCGAATGGCGGGACGATCAATGCCTCGGGCCGTGTCGCGCTCGCGCCGGATGCGGGATTCCCCGGCACCATCCGCATCACCGGACGAAATGCGCAGATCGTGCAATCGGCGCTCGCCACCGCCATCGTGAACATGGATCTCACTTTGTCCGGGGCGCTCGCGCGCAACCCCAGGATCGCCGGCCGCGTCGGCATCGTCTCGCTGGACGTACCGGTTCCCGAGCGCCTGCCGGGATCGCTGCAACCGCTGCCGGGTACGAGGAACATCAATCTCACGCCGGCGGCGAAGGCGCGCCTCGCCCTCAACCCCAAAGCCAGGAGCGGACGCCGCGCGCCGCCCTTCGACGCCAGCCTCGACATCGCGCTCGACGCGCCGGGCCGCATCCTCGTGCACGGACGCGGGCTCAATGCGGAACTCGGCGGCACCCTGCACATCGGCGGCACGCTCGCCGCGCCGAGGCCGACCGGCGCGTTCAATTTCCAGCGCGGCCGCCTCAGCATCCTTGCCGCGCGTCTCGATTTTTCGCGCGGCAATCTGACCTTCGCGGGCGATCTGACGCCGGAGCTCGATTTCGCCGCCAGCATGCAGTCGGGCAGCGCGCAGGTCGGCGTGGAGATTTCCGGTCCGGCTTCCGATCCCCGCTTCACCTTCACGTCGACGCCCGACATGGCGCAGAACGAAATCCTGTCGCGGATATTGTTCGGTACGTCGTCGGGGCAATTGTCGACGGGGCAGGCCATCGTACTCGCGCAGACCGCCGCGAAATTCTCGGGCGACGCGTCGTTCGAGGCACTACGCAAATCGCTCGGTCTCAGCGGGCTCGATCTCAATCTCGGCGCGAGCGGCGGGCCGGGCGTCGGCCTGCAGCGCGCGCTCAACGACAGGATCAGCGTCGGCGTAAAGGCCGGCGCGAATGCATCTCAGACCGGCGTCGGCGTCGACATCCGCGTCACCGACCGGATCAAGGTGCAGGGCCAGGTTGATTCCAACGGCGCGAAAGGCGCGGGCGTCGGCGCCGAGTGGGAATGGTGAGAAAAGAAGTTGGCATTTTACCAACGTCGATCCTCTGTTGACGAATTCGGTGTTTGGATTCCGTTTTTGAGCGCCGATCTGATTCAAGCTTTGGACGGAAGTGCTGGATGTGGTTGAGGCCGCGCAATGCCGACGATGGATAGGCCGAGGCTCGCGCCCGCGCCGATCGATGCGAACGGTCGGCTTCAATTTGTGGACAGCGTGAACTTTTATTTGGATAAACGGTTTTTCATAAGATCGACGACTTCCCAAGGCACGTTGACCGTCCAGGCCTCGACTGTCGCAACTGAGATGTCTTTCAAGAGTGAAATCACTCCATCGGAAGGCGGGTCGCTGATGACGGCTCCGTTTGCCGTCATCTTGCGATAGTTCTCCGATGTCCTTCTTTCGACGAGATCGAATTGCCGCCGCTCCGTTTCCCGCGCGCACGCAACGACATCATCCCGAGTCCGCGTGCCCAACGCATCGAATTCGTCCGCTCGGACGAAGGCGAGCGAGACCGGAATCGCATAACTGATCGCGGTGAAGTGGCCGAGCGCATGCCAGAGCCCCTGGGCCGCACCACCGTCCCCTGACGTCAGAATCGCATTCAACTCGCCCGATTTCACATTTTCGAGCGCTTCGCGGAAGGGAAGATACACGGCCTTTGCACCTGCGGCCTGCATGACATGCGCGGATTTGTAATCGTATGCGCGGATGACGAGCGCGCGGATATCGTCAGGCTCGCGCAGCGGCCGCTTCGACCACAGGCCGGTCGGCGGCCAGACAGTGAAATACAGCAGCGTCATGCCAAATCGGGCGAAGATCGCCTCATACGCCGGACGGGCACGCCTGTTGAGGTCCTTCGCCTCCTGTATCGAGCCCACGACGAACGGCAGCGAAGACAGGCCGAACACCGGATCGACCGCTTCAAGCGGACCCGCGAAAGCGTCGCCGCCTTCGACGCTCCGGTTCGTTGCGGCCGCGATCAGATCTCCCGAGCCGACGCCGCTCTCAAAGATCGTTTCGACAGCGAGAAGGCCTCCTGTCCGCTGCGACACCAGTCGCGCGAAGGTCGCGAGACCGACGCCGGAAATATTGTCCCGCGAATATTCCGTCGCCATTCGCCAGACGACCTGCGGCGGCGGCATGCCTAGACTGCGGCTTCGTGCTCGGCGGCGAGCCTTGCGGCTGTCACGCGCTCTGTCTTGAGAAGCTCCATGAGCGAAAGGGCATGTTCGCCGCAGACGACGAGACGGCGGATGGTCTTCGCGAATTCCAGAAACTCGCTCTCGCTCAGGGTCTCGAACAGGGCGTCGTTGACCGGCGCCTGGAGAACGACGAGTTCGTCGAGCCTGGCGCGCCCCTTTGCGGACACGGTGAGCAGGACGCGCCGGCGATCCTTCTTGTTGGTCCGCTTCTCGATCAGCCCGGCCTTGACGAGCTTGGCGACCTCGATCGTGACGAACGCCGGCGAAAGATGCAGATGCTCGGCCAGCTCGTTGACGCCGATGCCCTGCTTGTCCTGCAGGAACGCCACGGAGCGGAGCGTGGTGTAGGCGACGCCCGACAATCCCAGATATTCGCCGAACCCGTTCCTGACCTGACCAACCTGCGCGCTGAACGCGAGGAAATCGTGGACGAAGGCGCGGAACTGGCGGTCGGTGCCGTCGGGCATCAGTTCGGGTCTCGATACGGTCGGTTTCGCCACGTCGCGCCTGCGGTTCCGGCGACGCCTCCCGCGCATTTTTGCGTGAGAGACTGCCGCCCGACGAACGGGCAGCGGAACGACTCGCCGATGGCGCAATGTACAGGCCGCATGTTTTTTGTGCAATGCAAAAACGAAAATCACTTGCATTTCAAAAATAGCTTTGTATAAAAGCTATATGACGAAGACGGACATCGATCCCCGTGAATTCCGAAGCGCCCTGTCGCAGTTCGCGACCGGCGTCGCCGTCATCACCGCGGCAGGCCCGGGCGAAGAGCTCCTCGGCATGACGATGAGTTCGTTCAACTCCGTCTCGGTCGACCCGCCGCTTGTTTTGTTCAGCGTCGACCGTCGCGCGAAAAGCCTGCAGGCAATGCTCGAGGCCGACGGCTATGCCGTGAACGTGCTCGCCCGCGAGCAGGAAGACATTTCGAACAGGTTCGCCCGCGCGCTCACCGACAAGTGGGCGCAGGTCAAGCGCAGCGTCGGCCATGCGCAGGCGCCGCTGCTGACCGGCGCGCTCGCGCATTTCGAATGCGAGCCGTGGGCGCACTATGACGGCGGCGATCATGTCATCTTCGTCGTCCGCGTCATCCGCCATGCAGTGCGGGCCGGCAATCCCGCACCTCTGCTGTTCTTTCGCGGCCGCTACCGCGACATCGTCGACGAGACCGAGCGCGAGCCGGCCTGGCCGCTGCCCATTCACTACTGACATCGGACCATCAAGGGAGCCACGACCATGAAGTCAGGACAGAAGCATCTGGAGAGTCTGCGTGACGGCCGCACGATCTTCATCGACGGCAAGCGCGTGAAGGACGTCACGACCGACCCGGCATTCCGCAATGTCGCCGCCTCCGTCGGCGCGCTCTATGATTTCGCGAATGCGCCGGAGCGCCGCGAGCTCATGTCGTTCGAGACGGAAACCGGCGGACGCGCGAACCGCATCTGGCAGCTTCCGAAATCCTACGCGGACCTCCGTGAGCGTCGTCAGGCGCTCGAAGCCTGGACGGCGCCGCACGGCGGCTTTCTTGGACGCGCGCCCGATCACGTCGCCTCCTGCATCGCCGGCATGCGGATGGGCCTTCCGGTCTTCGAAGGCTACGATCCGGCGCGCGCGGCCGCGCTCGAAAGCTATTATCGCTACGCCCGCGACAACGATCTCTATCTCACCTATGTCATCATCAATCCGCAGGCCGACCGCTCGAAGAGCGCGGCCGAACAGGCCGACCCGTTCCTGACGGCCGGCGTGGTCGATCGCGACGCCGGGGGCATCACGATCCGCGGCGCCAAGATGCTGGCGACCGGCGGCGTTGTCGCCAACGAGGTCTTTGTCACCACGATCCAGCCGATGCGGCCGGGCGAGGAGAACTACGCCGTCTCCTTCGCGATCCCCATGAACACGAAGGGCGTCAAGCTTCTCTCCCGCAAATCCTATGAGAAGGCCGCGCCGTCGGTCTTCGACAATCCGCTCGCGAGCCGCTTCGACGAGAACGACGCCGTCATCTATTTCGACGACGTGAAGGTTCCGTGGGACCGCGTGTTCGTCGATGGCAGCGTCGAGATGTGCCAGAAGCAGTTCCACGCAACGCCCTGCCACGTCTACCAGAACTACCAGGCGATGATCCGCCTGAAAGTGAAGCTGCAGTTCCTGCTCGGCATCGCCCACAAGATCACCGCGACCAACGGCATCACCGCATTCCCGCAGGTCCGCGAGACACTGGGCCAGCTCGCAGCCGAGGCCGCCATGGTCGACGCTTTCGTCAATGCGATGGAAGCGAAGGGCTGCCAGGCCGGCGAGTATTTCGTACCGGACGCGCATATGCTCTATTCGGCGCAGGTTCTCACGCAGCAGATCTATCCGAAGATCCTCAATGCTTTGCGCGAGCTGGCCGGCGGCGGCATGATCATGCTGCCTTCGTCGTCGGCCGATTTCGCGAACCCCGAGATCGCCGCGCTGATCGAGAAGACGCAGCAGTCGCCGGCCGCCAACTCGCTCGACCGCGTGAAATTCTACAAGCTCGCCTGGGACGCGGTGGGCTCCGAATTCGGATCACGCCATCACCAGTACGAGATGTTCTACGCGGGCGCGACCTTCGTCACCAAGGGGCACTCCTTCCGCACCTACGACTGGAACCGCGTGACCGGCATCGTGCAGGGGCTTCTCGACTCCTACGATCTCGACACCACGACCGCCGCAGCGGCGTGAGAGGACCATCATCATGGCCATCAACAAGATCCACGACGAATTCCATACGCTCGACATGAACAGCGGCTGGGAAGTGCCCGCCGGCTATCCGGCTGGCATCCAGCAGAAGATCCTGTCGGGCGCCCTCGATGAAAAAGCCAAGCGCGGATCGCGCAGCCGGCTTCTCCGTTTCGAGCCCGGCGAATTCACGACAACGCCGTTCGTACACGAATACTGGGAAGAGGTCTTCCTCGTCAGCGGCGATCTCACCGTCGGCAACGACAAACAAGGCAACGGCGGCGAATCCTTCAAGCCGTTCACTTATGCCTGCCGGCCGCCGGGCGCGTTCCACGGTCCCTTCAAGTCAGAAGGCGGCTGCATCCTGTTCGAGCTTCACTACTTCGATCCGGCCTGACGGATGACGCACGCCGCCGGGCCGCGCCTGACCGAACTTGCCGACGCTCTCGAGGCCGGCACGACCAGTTCATCCGAACTGGTCGAAGCCTGTCTCGCCCGGATCGACGACAAGGATGGAGAAGGCGCACGCGCCTTCATAGAAGTCGATCGCGACGGCGCGCTGCGCGCCGCCTGCGCGATGGACCGGCTGCGTCACGCCAATGCCGCGCCGTCGCGCTTCGCCGGCATTCCGATCTCGATCAAGGATCTGTTCGATATTCGCGGCCAGGTGACGCGCGCGGGCTCGACCGTGCTCGCCGACGCTGCGCCCGCGACGGCCGATGCGCCGGCCATCGAGCGGCTGCGCCGCATGGGTTTCGTGCTCATCGGCCGCACGAACATGACTGAATTTGCATATTCCGGACTGGGCCTCAATCCGCATTACGGCACGCCCGCCAATGGCTGGGACCGCGCGACGGGCCGCACCCCCGGCGGGTCATCGTCCGGCGCGGCGATTTCCGTTCTCGACGGCATGACGCATGGTGCGCTCGGCACCGATACAGGCGGCTCCTGCCGCATTCCGGCGGCCTTCACCGGTCTTGCCGGCTTCAAGCCGACGGCGTCTCGCGTACCACTTGACGGCGCCGTCCCGCTTTCGAAGAGCCTCGATTCTATCGGGCCTATCGCGCGGTCTGCCGAATGCTGTGCCGTCATGGACGCCGTCCTCGCGGGCGAACCCGTGCGTGCCCTCGAACGACGTGCGCCAAAGGGGCTGCGCTTTCTCGTCCCGACGAACATCGTGTTCGACGATATCGAGGATGCCGTTTCGTGTGCGTTCGAAGACGCCCTGACGCGGCTGTCGGCCGCCGGCGCGACGATCGATCGCACGGCAATGCCGGAACTCGACGACATCGCCGCGATCAATGCGAAAGGCGGCTTGACCGCGCCGGAAAGCTTTGCGCTGCATCGCCCGCTGCTTGCTGCGAAGCACGACGGCTATGATCCGCGCGTCTCGGTCCGCATCGCGCGAGGCGAACTAGTGAGCGCTGCGGACTATCTCGACGCCATTGCGCTGCGCACTGCGCTTATCGACAAGACGCGCACACGCCTGTCCGACTACGACGCCATGCTCATGCCAACGGTTCCGATCGTCGCACCGCGCATCGTCGATCTCGACGACGATGCCGTTTTCACGCGCATCAATCTTTTGTCTCTCCGCAATCCGACGCTCGTCAACATGATCGACGGTTGCGCGATTTCCTTGCCGATCCATCGCCCCGGCGACGCGCCGGTTGGTCTGATGATTGCAGGCCCCGCAAACACGGACCGGCGCATCCTCGAGATCGCGCACGGGCTCGAACAATTCCTTGCAAGACGGTTTTCGCAATGATCGCGCAGCAGATCATCAATGGCGTGATGCTCGGGGCGATCTACGTCCTCGTCGCAGTTTCCTTCACGCTCGCCATCGGCGTCCTGAATTTCCTCAACTTCTCGATTCCCGGACTGTTCATGCTCGGCGGCATGGTCACCTGGCTTCTCATGAAACAGGGCTGGGCGCCGGCTCTCGCAATCGGCGCGGCGCTGTTCGCCGCCGCGCTCGTCGCCTTGCTGGTGGAGCGGCTTTCCTACCGACGCACACGCCATAGCGATCCGGAAGTGCCGCTCGTCAGTTCGCTCGGCTTCCTCGTGCTGCTCGAAAATCTCGCCCTCGTCACCGTCGGCTCGGACCAGCAGGCCTTTCCGGCCCTGATCCCGGATTTCAATCTCCGCATCGGGGGACTCGTGATCGGTGCGGCGCAGATTCTGAGCCTTCTCGTCGCGCTCGGCGTCGTCGCCTGGCTGTCGTACATGCTTCATCGCACGAGCATCGGCCGCCAGATCCGGTCCGTCGCCGAGAACCGCGAAAGCGCCGTCCTGCTCGGCATCGACGTCGGCCGGCTCGTGCCGCAGATTTTTGTCGCCAGCGCGCTGTTCACCGCCCTCGGCGGCGTCCTCTTCGCGACGAACTACATGCAGGTTTCGCCCTTCATGGGCGAGAACGTCGGCTTCAAGGGCATCGCCGCCATGATCATCGGCGGCATGGGCAGCGTCTGGGGCGCGGTGATCGGCGGCCTTCTGATCGGCCTGACGGAAGTCCTGTCGATCAGCTTCATCGGCGCCGACGTCGTGAACATCGCCGTCTACGGCCTGCTTCTCGTGCTGCTGATCCTGCGGCCGCAGGGCCTGCTCGGACGGCACGAAATCCGGGAGAAGCTGTGATGAGCGGATATCAGACCGGCCTTCTGGTCATCCTCTGCTTCAACGTGATCGCCGCCTATGCGGTCTATCTTCCGATCGCAGCGGGCCAGCTCAATCTCGGCATCGCGGGTTTCATGGCGGCCGGCGCCTATACGGCGGCCTATCTCACCAACGAGCATGGCTGGTCGATGATGGCCGCCATTCCCGCCGGCGGTCTGGCTGCGGGATTGCTCGCGCTGGCGGTGGCTGTGCCGATCCTGCGCACGCAGGGCATCTACCTCGCGCTGGCGACTTTCGCGCTCGGCCAGGTCATCGCCGCCGTCTTTCTGAACCTCGAAGTCGTCGGCGGCGCGGCTGGCTATCCCGTCACGGCTTTCGCGCCGCCATCGGCCGTCGTCGCGACGACGCTCGCGATCCTGGTCGTTCTCTTCCTGCTCTCGCGCACGCGGTTCGCGCTCTACCTCACGGCCATCAAGAGCGACCGGCTCGTGTCCGATCTCATGGGCCTGAACGTACGGGCGCTGCAGGTGTCCGCCTTCGTGTTCGGCGCGGCGATCGCGGGCATCGGCGGCGGTCTCTACGGTCATCATTTCAGCTTCGTCGAGGCGCAGCATTTCAGCGTCTCGCTCAGCATCTTTACGGTTCTCTACGTCCTCCTCGGCGGTACGCAGACGATCTGGGGACCGTTCGTCGGCGCAGTATTCTTCACGCTCCTGCCGGAGCTGCTGCGCGCCAGCGCCGGCTGGCGCTATGTGATCTTCGCCCTGTTCATCATCGCCTTCATGGCGTTGCGCCCGCAGGGCCTCGTCACAACCGATCTCGGCCGCTTCTTCCGGCGCGCCGCACCGGAGCGCACGGCCTGATGAGCACACCGCTTCTCGTTCTAGAAAGCCTCAGCAAGTCGTTCGGCGGCCTACAGGTGTTGCGCGACATTGACCTCACGGTCGCGCGCGGCCAAGCGACAGCCCTGATCGGCCCGAACGGAGCCGGCAAGACAACGGTGTTCAATGTCGTCAGCGGCGTCTATGCGCCGACGGCCGGCCGTATCGTCCTCGACGGACGTGACATCACGACCATGCCGTCGCGGCGGCGGATCGCCTATGGCGTCGCGCGCAGCTTCCAGAACGTGCGGCTCATGCCGCATCTCACGGTCGCCGAGAATCTGATCGTCGGCCAGCATGTGCGTGCGTCGGGCCTCGGCGATCTGCTCGTTCCGTTTCGTCTGATGCCGCATCATCGCTGGCGGCGCGAGGCGCTCGACGCCCTCGCCGAGGCCGGACTCGAACGCTATGCCGACGATACTGTTGGCGAACTTCCCTACGGCATTCGCAAGCGCATCGACCTCGTGCGTGCGACGCTGGCCGGCGCCCAGCTCCTGATGCTCGACGAGCCGGCCGCCGGCCTCAATCCGACCGAGACGAACGCCCTGCGTGCGCATCTCGATCTTCTCAAGGCGCGCGGCGTGACGCTCCTCGTCGTCGAGCACGACATGCATTTCATCGGCAATGTCTGCGACCACGTCGTCGTTCTGAACTTCGGCGAGAGGATCGCCGAGGGCACATTGGCGCATGTGCAGAACGATCCGCGCGTGCGCACCGCCTATCTCGGGACGGAGGAGGCCGCCTGATGCCGCTTCTCGAAATCGAAAACCTGACGGTCGACTACGGGCGCGTGAGCGCGCTTCGGTCGGTCTCTTTGTCCCTCGAGGAGGGACGCATTGCGACGGTGCTCGGCGCGAACGGCGCCGGCAAGAGCACCCTGCTGCGTGCCATCATGGGTGCGGTGCGGCCAAAGGCCGGCGCGATCCACTTCGCCGGCAGGGACGTCACGCAGGCCGCCGTCCATGCGCGCCTCGCGCAGGGACTCGTGCTCGTGCCGGAAGGCCGCCGCATCCTGATCACGCTGACCATCGCGGAGAATCTCCTTCTCGGCGCGCACAAGCGCCGTGATGCGGAGAGCATCGCACGCGACATGGCCGCGATCTACGATCGCTTTCCCAATCTCGCGACGCGACGCGACATGGCGGCGTCCTGCCTCTCGGGCGGCGAGCAGCAGATGCTGGCGATCGGCCGCGCGATGATGGCGCGGCCGAAACTCATGATGCTGGACGAGCCGTCGCTCGGTCTTTCGCCCCTTTTCGTGTCGAACCTGTTCGATCTGATCCGCGAGCTCAATCGAGACGGGCTCACGATCCTGCTCGTCGAACAGAACACCGGCAAGGCTCTTGCCGTCGCCCATCATGCCACCGTGCTGGAGCTCGGTCAGACCGTCATGGAAGGCGATCCAGAAATTCTCGCAGCCGATCCCCGTCTGCAGGAAGCCTATCTCGGTCAGACGGACCCCGCCGTGCGGGCCGTCGCCTGAATTCACCGGACCATGGAGAATTGATATGAAACGGACAATGCTGCTTGGCGCGAGTCTCGCCGTTCTCACATGGGCCGGTGCTGCGAAGGCCGGCGATCTCGTCATCGGGTTTTCGGCGGCGAAGACCGGACCTTATGTCAGCCTCGCCGACACAAACGGGATCGCCGTCGACATGGCGGTCGACGAGATCAACGCGAAAGGCGGCGTCGGCGGCAACAAGCTGAAGCTCGTGAAGTTCGATACCGGCGGCGACCCCAAGCAGGCGGCGCTTGCCGTGAAGCAGTTCGCGGAAGACGACAAGGCGCTCGCCGTCGTCGGTCCGTTCAGTTCGTCCGAGGTGCGGGTCGCCTTCCCGGCCGGCGAGCGTCTCGGCATCGTGCAGATGTCGATGTCTTCCTCCGCGCCGAACCTCACGAAGGGGTTCAACTACGCCTTCCGCAACACGCGCGACGAGGGCATCGTCATCGATCAGGTCCTGACGACGCTGCGCGACAAGAAGGCTCCGTCCGCGTCGGGCGCCATCGCCTATGCGACCGACGACGTCGTCTCCAAGTCGATCGGCACGAATGTCATGCCAGCGCTCCTGAAGAAATTCGACATTCCCGTGAAGGGCTCCGTCGACTTCCAGTACAACGCCTTCGATCTGTCCCCGCAGGTCTCGCAGCTCGCACAGATGAAGGCTGACGTCATCGGCCTCGGCGCGCCTCCGGAAGCCGCGATCAATCTCGTGAAGGAGATGAAGCGGCAGGGCGTCGGCGGCCGGCTCATCGGCGGGACCACGGTCGCCGATCCTGAATTGCCGCGCCGGATGGACGGCGCCGGCGAAGGCATGACGATCGGCACGACCTTCTTCGCCGATCTCAACGACCGCACGAAGGCTTTCGCGCGCGAATTCGCCGCGCGGACCACGAAGGCCGGCATGGCGCGTCACGAGCCGAACCAGCAGGACGCGGCCGCCTATGACATCGTCTACCTGATCGCCGCCGCCGCCGAAGCCGGCAAGGTGACGGGCGATCCGGCGAAGGTCATCGCCGAACGTTCCGCGATCCGCGACGCGCTTGCCGCCCTCAAGGATTTTCAGGGGCTCGAGGGTGCAATCGCCTTCGGACCGGAACGCGACGCGATCAAGCCGATCTACATCGTCGAGGCGAAAACCGGGAAATGGACCCTGCTCGACACGCGCAATCCGCAGTAAGACGCTTTTCGCGAGGCGGCGCAGGCTAGATCGGCAGCGCCTCGTTTTTCGGGAACGACATCATGCTCCATTTCGAACGCCTCGCCGGGCAAAAGCGCGACAGCATCGCCGTCTCCATCGACACGCTCGTCATCGCCGGCTGGGCTGGCCGAGACCAGGCGGCGATCGAGCATCATATCGAGGAGCTTGCGGCCATCGGCGTGCCGCGCCCCAGTTCCGTGCCGGTCTATTATCGCGTCGCCGCCGCAACTCTTACGCAGGCGGAGCGATTCGTCGTACTCGGTCCGGATTCGTCCGGCGAGGTCGAGCCAGTGCTCGTGTCGCTGGCCGATGGATTGTGGATCGGCGTCGGTTCGGACCACACGGATCGCAAGGCCGAGACCGTCGGCATTGCGCTCTCGAAACAGCTCTGCGGCAAACCGGTCGGGCGTCAGTTCTGGCGCTACGAGGAGGTCGAGGGCCACTGGGACCAGCTCGTCATGCGCGCCTGGGCGACCATCGACGGCGCGCGCGTCCTCTATCAGGAAGGACCGATGACCGCCCTGCGCACGCCCCGCGATCTTATGGCGCGGTGGACCGGCGGAGCCGATCTCGTCCCGGGAACCGCCATGTATTGCGGCACGCTCGGAGCGATCGGCGGCATCCGTCCAGCGACACGTTTCGAAATGGAAATTACCGATCCGGTGCTCGGCCGTCGCATATCTCATGCGTATGACGTAGAGGCTCTTCCGGTCGTCAGCTGACTTCGATGCCCGTCCGAAATCCGGGCGACGGAGTCATCGGCGGGTGTCCGTCCATCCCGCCGGATCGCGCTGGCGTTCTCGCAGCGCTGCTCCGATGCGCCAGATGCGGACACTCCATCATGATCCGAAAACCGGATATTCAAAACATGCGTGCAAAGGTCGACATGCTTACATCAGCTTGTCGAGGGTAATCGGCAGATCGCGCACTCGCTTGCCGGTCGCATTGAAGACGGCGTTCGCAACCGCTGCGCCGACGCCTGTGATGCCGATCTCGCCGATGCCGCGCGCACCCATCGGCGCATGCGGATCGGGAATGTCGGTCCACATCACATTGATCTGCGGCACATCCATATGCACAGGCACATGGTACTCGGCGAGCGAGGGATTCATCACCCGTCCATTGCGCTCGTCGAATTGCGTCTCTTCCATCAGCGCAAGGCCCAGTCCCATGATGATGCCGCCGCGGAACTGGCTTGCGGCGGTCTTCGGGTTGAGGATGCGGCCACAATCGAACGAGCCAAGGAAACGCTTCACGCGGGGTTCGCCGGTGACAGCATTGACATGCACCTCGCAGAACATCGCGCCGTGCGAATGCATCGACCAGTGCATGGTCTCGAGCGGCGGCGGCGCGCTGGCCTTGCTGCCGGCCCGCACCGTCATCGCCGACAAGTACGACGACGCGTCGATCCTGTTCGCCGACATCGCGGGCTACACCAAACGCGCCAGCGACACCGCCCCCGCCGAACTGGTCCGGTTCCTGGATCGGCTCTACACCGACCTCGATGCGCTGGTCGACCGGCACGGCCTGGAGAAGGTGAAGACCAGCGGTGACTCGTACATGGTGGTCAGCGGCGTGCCGATTCCCCGCTCCGACCACATCGAAGCCCTCGCTTGCCTCGCACTGGACATGGCCGATGCGGTCGCGGGCCTGAAAGACCCTCAGGGACGCGATGTTCCACTGCGCATCGGGATGGCCACCGGCCCCGTCGTCGCGGGGGTCGTCGGCGCGAAAAAGTTCTTCTACGACGTCTGGGGCGACGCGGTCAACGTCGCCTCCCGGATGGAGACCACCGACGTCGAGGGCAGGATCCAGGTGCCCGATGACGTGTACGAGCGGCTGCGCGACAGCTTCGTGCTCGAGGAGCGCGGTTACGTCGAGGTCAAGGGCAAGGGCCCGATGCACACCTGGTATCTGGTGGGCCACCGGGCCCAGGCCGTCACACCTTCCGGTTCTCCGACTTGAGCAGCCAGGCGAGCTTCTCGAGTCCGTCGATCAGTTGATGCAGGATGTCGGCGGTGCTGGGGTCCTCACCGTCGACGGTGTCGTGCACCTCGCGCAGCGTGCGGGCCACGCGCACCAGTTGCTCCATGGTGGCAGCCTCGGCGATCGTCACGTCCTGCGCGGTGCCGGCCGGATAGTCGATGGTGATCACCG
>ERZ500994.395-NODE-395-length-13770-cov-26.292162_pt1 | contig 13770 bp, 9 predicted proteins | sample MGYA00248878_ERZ500994 | MGnify/ENA primary metagenome ERZ500994 (study PRJEB25958, sample SAMN03398533) | human skin metagenome | study: EMG produced TPA metagenomics assembly of the Human Skin Microbiome Metagenome (human skin metagenome) data set. | reverse complement strand
ACCATCACCAGTTTACCAATCAACGCGTCATCGCCTTTGAACAATACCGTTCGCGTATTATCTGCCGTTCCCATCAAAAATTCAGGATTGCGGTCGCCATGTTGCTCCACCAACACACGCACGGTTTGACCTACCATGCCTTGGGTTTTTGCCCAGGTCGAATCGACAATCACCTTTTGAAACTCAGCCAAACGGGCTTTTTTGGTTGCCATATCGACATTGTCGGGCAAGTCTGACGCAGGCGTACCAGGGCGCTTGGAGTAAATAAAGCTATACGAATGGTCAAAATCCAAGTCTTTGGCAAGATTGAGCGTATCTTGGAAATCTTGGTCGGTTTCATTGGGAAAACCGATAATAAAATCGCTTGATAAATACATATCAGGGCGCACCGCGCGTAGTTTGCGGATTTGCTCAATGTAGATATCAATGGTGTGGTTACGTTTCATGGCAGCTAGGATAGCATTGGAGCCACTTTGCACAGGTAGGTGCAGGTGGGATACCAGTTTTGGTATTTTGGCATACGCTTCAATGATATCATCGCTAAATTCCAGTGGATGGCTGGTGGTATAGCGAATACGCTCAATGCCATCAACGTGTGCCACATAATGCAATAACTCACTAAAACGGCAAATCGTACCATCGTGTTTTTCGCCGCGATAGCCATTGACGTTCTGCCCCAATAGTGTTACTTCACGTACCCCTTGGCTGGCAAGGCTGTCAATCTCAGCCAGTACATCATCGAGGGGGCGCGAGATTTCTTCCCCGCGGGTGTAGGGCACCACGCAAAATGAGCAGTATTTTGAGCAGCCTTCCATGATAGATACAAACGCCTTAAACCCTTCTACTTTGGGCTCGGGTAAAAAGTCAAATTTTTCAATGCTAGGGAAAGACACATCGACGACGCCGATACGGTTTTTGGGTTTGACATCCAGCTGTTTGGTGGATTGGTCATAAAGTTCTGGCAGGCGATGCAGGGTTTGCGGTCCAAACACCATATCGACATGCGGGGCACGGGCTTGGATTTTATCGCCTTCTTGTGACGCCACGCAGCCGCCCACACCGATGACCAAATTCGGGTTTTTCTCTTTAAGTTTTTTCCAGCGTCCGAGTTCAGAAAATACTTTTTCTTGCGCTTTTTCACGAATCGAGCAGGTATTCATGAGCAGCACATCGGCTTCTTCAGGATTGTCCGTCAGCACCATGCCATGGGAGTCGCCTAGCACATCTGCCATTTTTTCAGAGTCGTACACATTCATCTGACAGCCTTGGGTCTCGATAAACACGCGTTTGACACGAGCATCCGCTGGCGGCATGGTGGGTTCAACACTCGCCGCTAGCGTTGGCGTTACCAAATTTTGAGTTTTGGAAATCTGGGCTTTTGGGTCAAAAGTAGCAACTGTCATGACTACACCTAAATGTTTCGCCTAAAATAAACCCTCAATTATAACAGATTTTTTTGGCAAAATGCGGTAGTGATTATTTTGACAGCACTAAATAAATGACATCGGTGCTAAAATTGCCAAACTCATCTATCTCAAAATATTGTCTAACGGGCGCGGCACAATTTTTTTGTAAGGCTCGAATCACTTGTATGCTGGTATCAGGGGTATGCATACGGGCGACCCAACTGTCAAAATTTAACGCCAGTTTTTGCATCTCGACAGTCGCCACGCAAAAGCCGGTGATTTCTGCAAAATACAACCACTCGGCAAGACTATAATCTTTGACATGACTGGGATCGCGGATGGTTTCAATGGTCTGTAAAAAATTATTGAGCACAGGGTTGCTATTGCCCAACACATCGACAATCACCACTTTGCCACCGTCAGCTAGAGCGCGATGCATCTCAAATAGCGCTTGTGGTACATTTTGCCAATGGTGCGCAGAATAGCGCGTGATAATGGCATCAAATTGGTGGTCGGCAAAGGGTAATTTTTCTGCCGTACCGATTTGCGTAGTGATATTGGTTAGGCCGCGTGTTTTGGCTTGGCTGGCGACAACTTCGGTCATCGTAGGGGTAATGTCATAAGCAATCACTGATGTGGCAACAGGCGCCACCTGATAACTGACGTGCCCACCGCCACAGCCCAAATCCAATATATGCGCAAGCTTGTGTGCTTCAATCAACTGCTTTATTTTGTCGAACTCAGCGCCTTGTGCATGAACAGGGCTATTGAGGTAGTTATGGGATTTGTCTTGGTATTGTTGAATATTTAGGGCGTGTTGGGTATGGGTCATGGCTTATCGCATTTAGTTGGTTAATAATAGACTTATCATAAGCCAAATAATATATAATTTATAGTTAATTAAATTTAAAATTAAAAAACTATTTGTTATATAAAATACACTGCAACATTTTTATACAATTAGTTGAGATTTGGGTAAATTTTTTTTAGTCGACAATCGTTATAATCGCTTCAGCAAGGTTAACCAATTTTTACATTACTTTTGTCATTTTTTGCCTATTTATCTTATAAAAGGTATTACCAATTATTATGAAAAATCTCAAGCTTTCGATGATTTCATGCGGTGTGATTGCTGTTTTTGCAGAATCTGCTTGTGCAAGTAGCTATTCTGTAGGGACGCCTAGCACGGCGGATAGTTATTTTAACCAAGCCGAACGTGAAGCTAGCCGCGGCAACTTATCGCAAATGGGCAACTATCAGCAAATGATGGCGGGTGGTAGTCTAGCCATGTATCCAGAGTATTGGCAGCTTAATAAAGACTTAGACGCCGAGCCGGCATCAGCGATTGTGAGTTTTGCTAATCGTTATCCACAAACGGCGATGGCAGAAAAATTGGCGGCGGATTATGCAGAAACCAAAGCGCGGATGGGTGATTATGATGCGGTTAGACAAGTGGCAAGCTATGTAACCAATCCTGATGCCAGTGAAGCTTGTGCCATTGCGTTAGGCTTCAATCACGGTGGCGATAGCATGCGCGCTTATACCGAAAAAGGTAATGTTTGGCTCAACACGGATAAAAAACTGCCGCAGCTTTGCCAACAGTTGGCGACAGAGCTCAATGGCAATCACATGGTTAGCAATGATGACCGTGAGCAGCGACTGTACCGTATGCTACGCACGGGCAACAATGGTGATATCGTGCAGCTTGCCAGCCGATTGGGCGTGCAGCTGAGCTACAATCAGCTCATGAGCATCAGTAGCAGTCCCAATGCGTTTTTTTCACAACTCGGAAGTATGCCAGCAACCGCCAGCAATCGGTATTTATATTTATATGGCTTAGGGCAACTTGCCAAAAAATCTGTCAGTGAAGCGGCGATGCAGCTCAACTATGATGTGGGGCGAAACCCGCAGTTTTTTGATGCCAAAACCCGTCAATATGCCTACCGTACCTTGGGTGTGGCAAGGATGGGCGTCAATACCGATCAAGGGTTTAGTAGTGACGCGGTTGATTGGATGCAAAAAAGTCTGGGCGTACCATTTAATAATGAAGAAGCCGAAAACTATGCCCAAGCAGCGATACGCTATAGCCGATGGTCAGATTTGGCACAAGCCATTGGCGCAATGGACTATAAAAATCAACAGCAACCGATATGGCAATATTGGCTTGCCAAAGCCTACAAATTGGGCGGCACTAACCAGCAGCGTCAACAAGCCAATCAGCTATTTAGTCAATTGGCGCAAACCAATGACTATTATGGACTGCTCTCCAAAGACCAACTGGGGCAGCGTTTTGACCGATTGCCGACTAATCCACCGGTGAGCAATAGTGATTACTCACGCCTCGCAAACGATAGTTTCTTTAATCGTGCATTTACCCTCTATAAACTTGCCGCCAATCCCAGCTATACCAACCGTGAATGGAACTGGGCAGTAAAAAAAGCACGTGACCGTGGTGATGAGACGATGATTTTGGCAGCAGCGCAAACCGCATCGGACATGGGATGGTACGACCGTGCTATCTATGCGTTGGAGTCTACCAAAACAATTCCAAATTCGGCACTGGCATTCCCGATGCCCCATCAGTCTAGTGTCGTGCAATACAGCCGCCAAGCAGGAATCGATCCTGCGTGGGCGTATGGCATCATGCGTCAAGAAAGCCGTTTTAATATCGGTGCGCGTTCGGGTGTTGGGGCAGGGGGGTTGATGCAAATCATGCCAGACACAGCGCGCTATATCGCACGTAAATTGGGCGAACCGTATGAGCCATCTCGCGTCGCAGGGGGCGATACCAATATCCGCTATGGTACGTATTATATGGGCGATATTTTAAATAAATTGGGCGGTCAGCCTGTACTAGCCACTGCGGGCTACAATGCAGGGCCAGGTAAGGCCAAAACTTGGCAACCTGAGAATGGTAGCCTAGCCGCGGATCAGTATGTTGAGACCATTCCTTATTCAGAAACGCGCAATTATGTCAAAGCCGTGATGGAAAATGCGACCAATTATGATGTGCTCCTTGGCGGCAGCAACCAACCGATTAGTCAGCGCATGGGTACTATTGCTGCTAAATATTAAATTAATTTGAATTAAATAAACCTGCTAAATCCGCCAAAAACAACAGCTAATTGATTGATAATAGTCAATAAATTACTGTTGTTTTTTAGTATATACAGGGTTTACAAATTCTGACCTAATCAGTATGATTTCAAAAAATTGACATGACTCATCAAGGTTAGTTGCAATGGGAAAAAATTAAGTTTTTTCAAGCAAAAAATTGATAGGTCAACAACCCCTGCTGTCACTTCTATTTTAAAAGCTCACTGTAAACGTTAAAACAACCTGCTTGTTTTTAATCACCAACTATTTGGTTTAATTGTTATGCTGTCATCTTGTCTAAAAACGTTACTCGATTTTACCAACTTGCACGCGGCATCACACGCCGTGAAATGGGCATCGTTACAGTTTCCATTACAGTTTAAAGATGATAAGGCGGCGGCAAATTTAGCTAGTTTAGTTATCAACTCAAGTCATCAAAAAAGGGCAAAGTTTAGCGGTTACTTGTCACTCAGCTGCTTGGCGGTGATGGGTACTATAGCAACCCCAGCTGCCCATGCCGACAGTGTTTTAGGGGTGGAATTATCCCCTGCTGTCTGCAAGCTCAACCCATACATGGGTAATCTTCGCCAATGTATCGAAGGCAACCCGATGACGGTGAATTTTTATCGGGTGGCGAACCAGTCTTGTAGTAATAGCCGCTATAGCATGTCGCCACTGCAAGAAAAGATCACCTCAAAAGTCATTCCAGACGGTAATATTCGCAAAAATATCTGGCAGCAGTATGGCCGCTGTAGTGGCCTAAGTACCCCTAATTATTTTCGTACCATTAACTCGCTTGCCAGTCAATTAAAACTCCCAAAAGAACTCAGTAGCGGTCGCAGTTATCGATTCGCGTCCAGTGGTTTTAGCCGCCAATTGTTATCTTTAAACCCTGGCATGAAGCCAAACTCGTTTAATTTTTTCTGTCAAAAAAATAGTGCAGGTCAATCCGTACTGACCTATATTAACGTGTGCTACGACAATAACGGACGTTTTGCCCAATGTGCCACCCGCTCTTATGCCTGTCCTAGTCAATTTTTGATTGATGGTAATTATTGAGGGATGGCGGTATCAATTTTTGCCTAGTTTTAAGCGTTTTTTATTTTGTTCTTTGCCTTACTTTAACCCATAATTGTCAAGCTCACCCGACAATTGACCCCATAAATTTATGGTCTTTGATGGTGACAAGTGATAAACTAGGCAAGCTTTTTTAGACAACTTTTTCTGCTTTTTTCACTGCCTTGCTTTTGCAAAGGATCTTGTACTTATCATAATAGGAGCTTTCAATGAAACAGCCTGTTCGTGTTGCGGTGACTGGTGCTGCTGGTCAAATCAGTTATTCATTATTATTTCGTATCGCATCGGGTGATATGTTAGGTAAAGACCAACCTGTCATTTTACAATTATTAGAAATCACGCCAGCCTTAGAAGCCTTAAAAGGTGTGGTAATGGAACTTGAAGATTGTGCATTCCCATTGCTAGCGGGCGTCGTACAAACTGACGACGCTAACGTTGCGTTCAAAGATGCGGACTATGCCCTACTGGTAGGTGCCCGTCCTCGTGGCCCAGGCATGGAGCGTAAAGATTTGCTCGAAGCCAACGCCGCCATCTTCTCTGCACAAGGTAAAGCCTTGAACGACAACGCTAGCCGTAATGTCAAAGTATTGGTTGTGGGTAACCCAGCCAACACCAATGCCTTAATCGCACAGCGCAATGCCCCAGACCTAGACCCACGTAACTTTACAGCGATGACACGTCTTGACCACAACCGTGGTATGGCGCAACTGGCTGAAGAAACTGAAACCACCGTGAATGACATCAAAAAAATGATCATTTGGGGTAACCACTCTTCAACCCAGTACCCAGATTTGACTTTCACTACGGTAAAAGGTCAACCTGCCCTAGAGCAAGTACAACGTGACTGGTACGAAGGTACTTATATCCCTAACGTACAACAACGTGGTGCTGCCATTATTAAAGCACGTGGTGCCTCATCAGCAGCGTCTGCTGCAAACGCTGCGATTGCGCACATTCGTTCATGGGCACTAGGCACTGACGAGAATGATTGGGTATCTATGGGTGTTTACTCAAATGGTGAATACGGCATCCAAAAAGGTCTTATCTACTCATTCCCATGTACTTGCCAAAATGGCGACTGGAAAATTGTTGAAGGGCTAGACGTTTCATCGGCTTTCTCACAAGAAAAAATGAAAGCCACCGAAACTGAATTGGCTGAAGAGCGTGATGCAGTAAGCCACTTATTACCCAACTAATTAGGTTACAATCTTTTAACTTGATAAAAAAACCAGTCTCATTAGGCTGGTTTTTTTACATGAAATAACCACACTATACAATCAAATCACATTTTTTTTACCCAATTTTGACTACAATGGTCTGACGGTATAAATAACCTGTGGCACTTTTTGATAATTTTTCAATAAAATGAGTGCTAAAAAATAATGACATTAAAATAAATATTGATACTTTTAAACGTTGATACTAAACGTTGATACTTTTAAGAGTACTAGGAGAACCACAATGATGACAGATGGCGAAAGAAACATTAATATGTTGTTTGAACAAATGGGTATGGATGGCGATGATGCTGCGGTTGAACAATTTATTCAAGAAAATCAACTGGCGCAATCAGTCCAGCTGAGCGATGCACCTTTTTGGAGCGACAACCAACGTAAATTTTTAAAAGACGAATACCGTGCAGATGCAGGTTGGATTGAAATCATCGATGAGCTCAACACCCGTCTGCATAAAGATGCCATGGATGCACAAAAACTGGCTAAATAAGTCCTTTTAATACTGTCAAAGGTATTTTCTAAATGTATTAAAAAATAACTAAAAAACCCAATCACTGATTGGGTTTTTTACATTGTTTAGATAAGTGTTCAAAATAATTAGGGAGCCAATTTTTGTAAATGGGCAATACGGTCATCAAGGGAGGGATGGCTGGCAAATAACTGGGCAAAACTAAATCCCCCTTTACCTTCATTAATGGCAAAGGCTTTCATGCCTTGTGGCATATAGTCAGGATGCTGGCTAGCAGGTTTCAACGCTTCAAGCGCAGCAATCATGTTGTATTTACCCGCCAAACGTGCGCCTGCTTCATCCGCACGGTATTCACGATAACGAGAGAACCACATGACAACCGCTTGCGCGGCAATACCAAACACAATATCTAACACCATACTGGTAATGTAATAACCCATGCCAGGTGAATTGCTGTCATTTTTAAATACCGCCTGATCTACAAATAGCCCCACAATGCGCGCAAAGAACATCACAAAGCTGTTAACCACTCCTTGCACAAGCGCTAAGGTCACCATATCACCATTGGCAACGTGACCAATTTCATGGGCAAGTACTGCTTCGACTTCTTCTTGGTTCATCGATTGTAGTAGCCCAGTCGATACCGCAACCAAAGCTTTGTTTTTATTCCAACCTGTCGCAAAGGCATTGGGTGATGGATTATCAAAGATACCCACTTCTGGCATATCAATATTGACGTTTTGCGCCAAACGGCGAACCGTTTCGACCAGCCAAACTTCCAACTGGGTAGCAGGCTGTTCAATAACTTGCGTACCTGTAGAGCGTTTTGCCAACCATTTTGACATCAACAGCGATACAAAAGACCCTATCATACCGTAGATGAAACACATCACCAGCAGGCTAGTCGTGCCTGTGCCGCCCAAATTGAACCCTAACATTGGCGCAATGATGTTCATGACGATACCAAACACCACCATTACCGCTAGGTTAGTTAAAAGAAATAAGCCAATTCGTAACATGACGGTTTCCTAAAGACAATCAAACGATTAAATATACTTATCAACAATAAGTTGACTATGATATTTAGTATAATAGCGTTTAATGCAACAAATTAAAGGGAAAAGTGGCATAAATTTGTAACATAAAAAAGCCAGTATCACACTAGCTTTGGGGATCTGGTTTTCAGCTTATAGACATGGTTGTTAGCGGACAATCGTATAAGAGTTTGATGAATTATAGCTAACATTTTGAAAGCCATTGCTGCTAGTGCTAGAGCGCAGATTGGGGTCATTGCGATATAAGTTGTTGTAGCGGCTTAACACACGTTGTACGTAATCACGAGTTTCACGAAATGGGGGAATACCGCCGTATTTACTGACGTTGCCTTCACCGGCATTATAGCTCGCTATCACATGCTGGATATTACCAAAACGGCTTTGTAAAAATTTCAAATATTTGGCTGCGCCCTCGATGTTCTCCGCAGGGTTCCAAGCATTATACACACCAAACCGCCTAGCCGTCGCGGGCATTAATTGCATTAACCCCTGTGCCCCAACAGGTGAGCGCGCATTGGGATTAAAACCTGATTCAGTATGCATCATGGCTTTCATCAATGCAGGGTCGACCCCATGACGCAGCGCCGAAGCCAAAATCATGCTATCGTAGCTATTTTTGTTGCCACGTGCACTGGCAGGTACTGCAGCTTCATTGGCGCCCCAATTGCTATAACTATGCACATTGGTATCCGCGTAATAAGTTACTTTGACTTTTTTGGTAAAATTTTGGAAGTTATTCCCTGCAGGGCGGTTGTTGCTGACTACATTGGTCAACAGCACTTGACCATTACTGTCTTTAAACACATACATATTGCCAGCGTTCGCTGCATGCATATTTGCCAAACTGCCCAATGACAATAGAGAAGCCGCTAGCCAATAAGGTAGGCGAGGTTTCTTTGCAAACAATACCATAAATATACCTATGTTAAATTTTTGACAATATTTCAAACTTAGAGGTCAGCGTAACGTTTCACAACGACATAAAAAGATAAAATTCGTTATGTTTCAATGACATTTGATAACAATATTATAAAAGAATTGGCATGAAATATACCATAAATCCGTCAAAAACTGGTTAAAGTTTACAAAAAATCAGATAAGGGGGAAAAAGAGGAAAAATGGCCAAAAAACTTGTCAACCTGTTGGGTTTCATGCCATGGACTCAACAATATATGGGTTGGAATTTTTAGCCAAATTAACTATCAAATTTGCAAGGCCAAAATCTAAAAAAAAAAGTAAAATTTTTTGCTTGCACTTTGCAAATAACCATAACTATTTGATTTATATGAGGAAAATAATTGGTTAAAAAATAACCAATTTAGAGATAGCCTATAGTGATATGCGGTTTATTGTTGTCAAGTCAGAAGTTATCCACATGGTTATCCACATAAATTGGGGAAAATGACCTAAATAATTGATATTTATAACAAATAAAACAAAATAAACACCAATAAAACCGAAAAAAATCTCACAGCCCATTTGCTACATGACAAAAAAATGACAAAGTGTTGAATATATTTTTAAGATTTAATTAACGCATAGCCCATCAGCTTATTTTATCGAGTCGTAAGGTCGTTTATTAAACCAAAAAACCTGCACCGACTTAAGATTGATGCAGGTCTGATGGTACCAATGGCTATAAAATTATGTCTCGTCGGCAGTATCCAATGGTTGCTGCTGTAGCAATTGTTCAAATGGCTCAAGCACTGGCGCAAGCAGTTTGGCTTGTGCTTGCGACAACACTTCCTCAGGTGCGATACCAAATTCACCCAACAACTGCTTAAGCTTGTCCACCGACATCATGGCAGTCAGTTTGGTTTGACCTGTTTCATCGTAGCTGAGGTCTTCAATCACTTCTAACTTATGCAGTTCGTGTTGCAATTGTCCAAAATTGGCGGGTAAAGTTAATTCAAACCGCTGTAATTGACCCACCAATAACTGCTGCACGGCAAGGGTGAGTTGCTCGATACCTAATTGCTCATGGGCAGAGACATACACCCGATTGGGCTTGGCTTTATCACTATAACCGATGTGCGGCGGCTCACCTGTGAGATCAATTTTATTAAACACATTTAGCACAGGCACTTGATTATCAATTTCCGCTAACACAGATTGTACTGCAGCGATTTGCTCATGCATGTCTTCACGGTGACTATCAATGACATGCAGCAACAAATCTGCCTCTAAGGTTTCTTCTAGCGTGGCATGGAAGGCTTCCACTAGCTCATGCGGCAAATGGCGGACAAAACCGACCGTGTCGACAAGTACCACCTTACCCACGCCCGACCATGACACACTCCGTAGCGTCGGATCAAGCGTCGCAAATAGCTGATTGGCGGCATAGATGTTTTCATGGGTCAGGGTATTAAACAAGGTGGATTTACCCGCATTGGTATAACCGACCAGTGAAATTGTCGGCACCGAGGATTTTTGGCGTTTGGCACGACCTTGCGCGCGGGTTTGTTTGACCTTATCAAGCTTGGCTTTGAGCTGCCCGACACGCACCTGTAACAAGCGTCTATCGGTTTCAAGCTGGGTTTCGCCTGGACCGCGCAGACCAATACCGCCTTTTTGGCGCTCCAAGTGCGTCCAGCCGCGTACCAAGCGAGTCGCTAAGTGATTAAGCTGGGCAAGTTCAACTTGCAGTTTACCTTCGTAGGTTCGCGCACGCTGGGCAAAAATATCCAAGATAAGCCCCGTTCTATCAAGCACACGGCACTGCACCAAGCGCTCAATATTACGTTCCTGCGATGGGGTCAAACTATGGTTAAAAATGACAATATCTGCCTCGTATTGCTTGACAAGTTCCCCGATTTCTTCAGCTTTACCCGTACCCACAAAGTATTTGGCGTCAGGCTTAGACCGCGTACCTGTGACCAAGGCTTGTTTTTGCGCCCCTGCCGAATCCACCAGCAATTCAAATTCTTCCAAATCGTCTGGGTCATTGAGATGGGTAATATTTAAATGGACTAAGATGGCTTTTTCACCACCTTCATAACGCTCAAAATACTCCAATGATTTATCCTTTCGTTGTGAGTGTAAAAATGTGTCTATATCCAAGTATATTATCTGAGCCTATTAAGTTAAACATTCGCTTAAATAGTCTATAGCCGCGTTAGAAAAGCGCTAGACACGATAGATGGGTTATGTCTATCAATATAAGGTTTTTTTGCAGAACTTTTAGTCAAATTTACAATTAGTAACTTAAAACGGGGGTAAAGGCGCAGGTTTGGTCATGGTTTTGCCATGAAAACGTCATTGAAACGACACTGGTGTCACGCATACTGAATTCATCCAGACTGACTAACCATCCAATTAGATGATGGGGGCTTTGTAGCTTTGAGAATGAGTCAATGACAAGCTAAGGCATTTTTCGCTCAGCAGCTGGCCAATGCCATAGCAAAAACCACCATAGGTAACAGTAAGATGACTGATTTTGTAGAACAAACTAATTTTGTAGAACGAAATAACGGCGCCAAATTATACGAAGATATCGCCACTTATCCTGTTGATAGTCTTTTTAATACCCAGTTGATTGCGCAGTTGCTGGCACATAATTTTGCTGATATGCCCGTGGTAGAGACGCTAGCACCGCTGGTGAAGCCAACGCTTAGCCGCCCAAGTGCGCGTCATCGCCCGTTATTTAAGTCAGTGATTATTAACGTGAGTGAGGATAAGTTTTCGCTACAAACCGAGCAGCATTTACTCAATGCCCAGCGCCTACGCACTTTGACCTTTACCCAAGCATTTTCAGTAAGTTTTGCGGGATTTCATCCAAGCTCAGAGCAGCCGCTCGATCGGGATGATTTTGATAATTATTGCACCCATGTGGTGGTGTATGACGAAACCAAACAAGATAGCTTTGGGCAGCCACTCGCGGTGGCAACCACCCGCTTACTCGATAAAAACGGCGCGATAAAAGCTGGGCAGTTTTATAGCGAGCATGAGTTTAGACTGGGTCGCTTGCTCGATGATTACCCGTATAATGTGCTAGAAATCGGTCGCACCTGTGTGCACCCAGATTACCGAGGTATTACCACAATTAATCATTTGTGGGAATCCATCGCGGCAGTCGCCAAAGCTTACAATGTCAATGCGTTTATGGGCTGTGCCTCAGTTCCGATGGAAGAGGGCAACGTGCAAAGCTGGTTAGATCATCAGCTTGATAGTACCAAGCTAGATGTCAAAGTGACCCGTAAATTGCCAGAAGACAAATTATCCGCTATCGACTTGGCGCAAGTGGCTGATGTGGACTTGGCGAATCCGCAAAATTTTGCCTTGCCAGCGCTGTTAAAAATGTACGTCAAAATGGGCTGTAGTCTTGGCGGGGCGGCTTGTTATGACCCTGAGTTTGATTGTGCCGATGTGTTTGTTTGGTTGCCGTTTGAACAAGTCAAACCGCGCTATCAGCACTATTTGCACTAACTTGTTTATTGATAAAGGCAAAGGTGATAATCTTAACCAAGATAAACCGGGTTTGGTTACTGTTATTTAGTGATTGATACTTAGGGATTGCTATTGGGTTATTGCTAAAACTCAAACAGACCTAGTAAGCCGTGTGCCCAATAATTTGCTATACTACATCCACAATTTTTCACTCACATATTTACCTTATGCAAAAATCTGACTCTAACCTCGCCCCATCTGTGCTGACGATTAACAACCTACTAAGCGAAACGGCAAAACAACTGCGACAACCTGCTACCTATAGTAAAAAGAATTTGGCGACCCAGTGGCAACGCAGCAAGCGCGTTGTGAGCTTAATGGCTGCGATTCAAACAGGGGTTGGCTATGCGTGGCAGATTAGCCACACACCAAATCCCGATAATCAGCAAATCATCCAACTGATTCAAAAATTCTGTAAAAAATCGCTCAAAGCGTTAGGCATTGAGGTGATTGCACTTGAGCCAATACCGACACATCACGCGCTATGGGCGAGCAACCATATCTCTTGGCTCGATATCCCTGTGGTGGGTAGTATTGTACCGACCTTCTTTTTGTCCAAAGCCGAAATCGCGAATTGGCCGGTGATTGGTTGGATGGCGACCACCGCCCACACTTTATTTATCCAGCGCGGTTCGGGCGATACTACCAAAATCAGTGAGCAGATGAGTGAGTTTTTATCACAAGGCTCACCCGTGGTTTTCTTCCCAGAAGCGACGACCACAGACGGCACAGCGATTAAACGTATTTATGGCAACTTGTTGCAGTCTGCGATGGACAGCCAAGTGCTCATTCAACCGATTGTGATTTGCTATGTCAACCAAGATGGCGAACTTGACCAAAACATTCCGTATTATGGCGATATTGGCTTGATAGATAGCGTCAAACGTGTGCTCGATAACCGCCCTGCCAAAGCTTATGTGTTGCCGTTACCAGCCATTGACCCTGCGGGTAAAACCCGAAATGAAATTACCGCTATCTTGCAGCAG
>ERZ500994.391-NODE-391-length-13887-cov-5.638519_pt1 | contig 13887 bp, 14 predicted proteins | sample MGYA00248878_ERZ500994 | MGnify/ENA primary metagenome ERZ500994 (study PRJEB25958, sample SAMN03398533) | human skin metagenome | study: EMG produced TPA metagenomics assembly of the Human Skin Microbiome Metagenome (human skin metagenome) data set. | reverse complement strand
CGCTTCGCGAGATGGCGATCGACGCAGTTCGCTGCGACGTTGGTCGTCCCGTCCGCGAACCAGCGGATGCGGACGTCGCCGGGACCGAACGTGCTCTCGTCAATTTTCGTGAAGAGCTTCGTCCAGTCGATGCGCTTGCCATGTTCGCCCCAGAATCCTGCCGGATCCGACAGCGAACGCGCGTACATTTCCTCGTATTTCGCCTTGTCGATGAAGGCGCGTTTTTTCCAGTCCGCGCCGACTTCGTGAATGCGTTCCGACATACCCGTCTCCGCCCGTTCGCGGTCGGCTTCGTCGTCTCGCATATCGACGGGGACGCGCTCGGACCGCCGGGTTTATATGCGTCCGGAGCGGCGGCGAGGGAAAGCTTTTTCTTTGCGACTTTCGGCCAAGACGCCCGTCGGAGCGTCAGGGGCATTCCTTCTGGACGCGCGCGAGCGCGTCGGACAGCCCGGCGAGGGAATAGGTGTCGGTGCTGACATTGCCTTTCACCGACGACGCCTTGACAACCAGTTTCGACCCGCGTTTCAGCGCATCGATGAACTCGCCCTCGCGCGCGGCGTTCTTGACCCAGGCGTTCGTGCCCTTGCAGATGAGATCGAACGTCGTGTTGCCGATCTCCGCCTTGGCGTCGGAATTGTCCTTCATCGCGAAGCCCATGATGATCGACACTTCGTTGCGGACGTTCTCGGCCGGCCGGTTCGAGATGAAGACATAGGCGGCGTCCCGCTTGAGGCTGGCAGGCGCGCGATCCTTGGGCTGCGCCAGCGCGTAGCAGGTCTTGCCCTTGCCTTTCGCGGTGAAGACGCCCCATTCGCCGTAGGTTCCGACCTGGTCGGGCTTGCCGCCCTTGCCGGCCTTCGGATCGGTCTTGGCGTTCTTCGGGTCCTTGCCGTGGCTGTCTTTTCCATGGGCGGCCTTGCCCGTGGCGGCGGGCGCAGTCGTCTCGGCATCGTCGGCGGCGGGCGCTGCGCGTTTGCTGCGCGCCGAGGCCGGCGCGGCCGTGAGTGCGAGGGCCGTGAGAATCAATAGGACAGACCGGATCATGCGGGCACGTTACTCCACCGGATTCATCGCCGGAAATCGCGTGGATTATCCGGCGGATCGGGGCGAAATTCGGACGCTGCGCTTCAGCTCGCTGCGTAGTCCGCCTTGAGGAAGGCGATCAGTTCGGCGTTCACCTCGGCCGGGCGCTCCTGCTGGATCCAGTGGCCCGTGCCCTCCAGCACGACCTTGCGTCGCAGGTTGGGGACCAGATTTTCGAGGTCGACAAGGCTCTTCTCTCCGATCGGGCCGCGAATGACGCCGTCGTTCGCCCCGGCGATGAACAGGGCGGGCTGCAGGATTTTCGTGTCCTGCCACGGTGCGGTCAGCTCCCAGTTCCGATCGATGTTGCGATACCAGTTCAGGCCGCCGCGAAAGCCGGTCTTCCGGTAGGTTGCGACCATATGCGCGAGCGATGCCTCGTCGAGCCACGCCGGTCTGGTGTCGGGAACTTGCCCTCCGTCAAGGAACTTCCCGCCGGGCTTGAGGACGAGATTGAGGCCGCGGCCATAGGTCACAAGCCGCATGAAGCGATCCACATCTGCCTCGAACTCCGCCTCCGCGACCCCCGGCTCCTGAAAATAATGCCAGTAGAACCAGGTCACGCCTGCGGCGCGGAGAGCCTCCAGCGGTTTTCCGCGCGCCCGGCGGCCCAACGGAACGCTGAGCGCCGCCACGACAGGGAAAATATCCGGCCGGAACATCGCGCAATGCCAGGCGACCGGCGCGCCCCAGTCATGGCCGACGACGGCCGCGCGGCTCTCGCCGAGCGCGCCCACCAGCGCGACGATGTCGCCGACATTGTGGAACAGCGTGTACGCGCCGACGTCTGCCGGGGCCGATGTGTCGCCGAAGCCGCGCATGTCGGGTGCGGCGACGCGAAAACCTGCGGCGGCGAGGGCGGGAATCTGGTGCCGCCATGAGAACGAGAGTTCCGGCCAGCCATGGCAGAGGATCACGAGTGGGCCGCTGCCCTCGATCGTGACCGCCATCTTGATGCCGTTCACCGCGATCGTTTCAGTCTTCGCCATTGCCCGCTCCGCTCCCGTTTGCGCCGGACCGTAGTGCCGCGCGCGGCGAATTGCACGCGGGCCGGGAGGATTGCGTTGACAGCGGCGAGGCGTCGTTCTTCCTTGGTCCGACAAGGAGTTCTCGCATGCCCGTCCTCAATCGTGTCGCCGACCTCGCCGACGAAGTAACCGAGTGGCGGCGCGATCTCCACCGTCACCCGGAAATCCTCTACGACGTGCACCGCACGGCGCAGTTCGTCGCCGACAAGCTCCGGGAATTCGGCTGCGACGAGGTCGTGACCGGCATCGGCCAGACCGGCGTGGTCGGCGTGGTGCGCGGCCGCAGGCGCGGCGCGGGCAAGACCATCGGTCTGCGCGCCGACATGGATGCGCTGCCGGTCCTCGAGGCGACGGGCAAGCCCTGGGCGTCCGAAACGCAGGGCGCGATGCACGCCTGCGGACACGACGGCCATACTGCGATGCTTCTCGGCGCGGCGAAATATTTGTGCGAGACGCGGAATTTCGACGGCACGGTCGTGCTGATCTTCCAGCCGGCGGAAGAGGGCGGGGCTGGCGGCAAGGCGATGGTCGATGACGGCCTGATGGAGCGTTTCGGCGTTTCGCAGGTCTTCGGCATGCACAATGCGCCCGGCCTGCCGATCGGCGCCTTCGCGATCACCGAGGGGCCGACGATGGCGTCAGCCGATCGCTTCATCGTCGATATCGAAGGGCGCGGCGGCCATGCCGCGAAGCCGCACGACTGCATCGATCCCATCGTCATCGGCTCGCAGATCGTGATGGCGCTGCAGACCATCGTCTCGCGCACCGTCGATCCGCTGGAGGCTGTCGTCGTCTCCGTGACGCAGTTCCATGCCGGCAGCGCCAACAACATCATTCCGCAGACGGCACGGATCACCGGAACGATCCGGACGCTGAAGAAAGAGACGCGGGCGCACGCAAAACAGCGCTTCCACGAGATCGTCGAAGGGACCGCGAAAATCCATGGCGCGACGGCGACGATCGATTTCGAGGACGGTTATCCGGTGACGGTCAACCATCCCGACGAGACGAAGATCGCGATCACCGCCGCGCGGGACGTGGCGGGCGTCGACCGCGTGATTCCGAACCTGCCGCCGGTCATGGGCGCCGAGGATTTCTCCTATATGCTGGAAGCGCGGCCCGGCGCATTCATCTTCATCGGCAACGGCATGACGGCCGGCCTGCATCATCCCGAATATGATTTCGACGACGCTGCCATTCCGCACGGCGTCAGCTACTGGGCGCGGCTCGCGGAGACCGTGCTGGCGGCGTGATTGCCTTAGGAGTGAAGGGCGTCAATCACGCGCTGGACGACCGCGTCCGGCGGTCCGCCTACCAGCACGACGATCGCATCGGTCGTATCCAACGGCAGTTCGAGCGTGGCAAGCTGGCTCTTAAGCAGCGACGGCGGCATGAAATGCCCGTGCCGGGATTGCAGGCGCGCCGCGATCTGCCCTTCGTCGCCATGGAGCAGAACGACGCGCACATGCGCGGCGAGGTCGCCGACAAGCGTTTTGCGATAGGCGCGCTTGAGGGCGGAACACGACACGACGGCGCGATCGCCGCGCGCGCAGATCTCCGCGATATAGGCGGCGATCTTCGCCAGCCACGGCGCGCGATCCTCGTCCGTGAGCGGAATGCCGGCCGACATCTTCTCGACATTGGAGGCCGGATGGAATTCGTCGGCTTCCGCGTAGACCCAGCCGAGCTGGCGCGCGAGCGCCGCGCCGACCGTGGATTTTCCCGAGCCTGCGACGCCGCCCATGACGACGACATTCAGGCCGGGATCGATGGCCGCGCTCATTTCAGCGGCCGCCAGCGACGATGGTCGCGCTGGAGCAATGTTTCAGCTTCGCTCGGTCCCTCGCTGCCGGCGCGGTAAAGCGCCAGGCCGCGTTCGCCCGCATTCTTCCAGGCGGTGAGAAACGGATCGACCGCGCGCCAGCCCGCCTCGACGCCGTCGGCGCGCTGATAGAGCATGGCGTCGCCGATCATGCAGTCGTAGAGCAGGGTTTCGTAGCCGTTGGCCGGCGCCGCGTCGAAGAAATCGCGATAGCGGAAATTCATGCCGACGCGGCCGATATTGAGGCCCGGTCCCGGCGTCTTGGCGTTGAACAATAGTTCGACGCCTTCCTCGGGCGCGATCTGGAGCACCAGATAGTTCGAGCGCAATTGATCGAGGTCGAGACCGCGGAACATCGCGATCGGCGCCTCGCGGAATTTCACCGCCACTTCGGTGCGGCGGAAATCGAGCGCCTTGCCGGTCCGCAGGTAGAACGGGACGCCGGCCCAGCGCCAGGTGTCGAGATAGAGTTTCAGCGCGGCGAAAGTCTCCGTCGTGCTGTTCGGATCGACGTCCGGCTCCTCGCGATAGTCTGTGATGCGCTGATCGCCGATCATGCCCGAGACATATTGTCCGCGAACGGAATTCTTCAGCGCGTCTTCGGGAGTGACCTGCCGGATCGCGTCCAGCGCTCGCGCTTTTTCGGAGCGTACACTGTCGGCGTTGAGGCGGGCGGGCGGCTCCATCGCGATCAGCGACAGCAACTGGAAGAGATGGTTCGGAACCATGTCGCGCAAAGCGCCGGTGTCGTCGTAGAACGCGCCGCGCCGGCCAACGCTGACGGTTTCCGCAACGGTGATCTGCACATGATCGATGTGCATGCGGTTCCAGATCGGCTCGAACAGGCCGTTGGTGAACCGCAGCATCATGATGTTCTGCACCGTCTCCTTGCCGAGATAGTGGTCGATGCGGAAGATCTGGTCCTCCGTCAGAACCTTGAGAAGCTGCGCGTTGAGCTCCATCGCGGATTTCAGGTCCGAGCCGAACGGCTTTTCGACGATGACACGGGCGAAGCTCTTGTCCGTCTCTTTCGTCAGGCCAGCCTCGCCGAGTGCGGCGACGGTCGGCGCAAAACCTTTCGGCGGAATGGCCAGATAGAAGATGCGGTTGCCGAGAGTGCCGTGTTCCGCGTCGATCTGCTTCAATGTTTCGCCGAGTTGCTTGAAGCTCTCCGGCTCGCTGACATCCGCATGAACCATCGTCACGCGGGACAGAAGTTCGGCGGCGATCCCGTCGTCGATCTTGCGGCCCGCGAATTTGGTCAGCGAGTCGCGCAGATGCTTGCGGAAACCATCGGTGTCGGCTTCCTTCCGCGCGATCCCGACGATCGCGAATTCCTTCGGCAGCAACCCCTGGGTGGAAAGGTTGTAGATCGCCGGAAAGACGAGCCGGGCCGTGAGGTCGCCGGTCGCTCCGAACAGAACGAAAATGCAGGGCGGCGCGACCTTCGCGTTCACGAGCGCTCGCCCCGCGGCTCGGCGGGCACGGGATCGGGCTGCGTGGCCTTGCCGACCTTCGGCTCGAGATGCCCGCCAAACCCTTTTCGCATCGCCGACAGCATCTTGTTCGCGAAGGAATTCGGGTCGCGCGACGCGAAGCGTGCATAGAGCGCGGCCGACAGTACGTTGGCGGGCACGGCCTCCTCGATCGCGGCCTGGATCGTCCATCGGCCCTCGCCGGAATCCTCGACCGTGCCGGAATATTCGGACAGGGTACCGTTGTCGGCGAGAGCGGTCGAGGTCAGGTCGAGCAACCAGGACGAGACCACGCTGCCACGCCGCCAGACTTCCGCGATATCGGCCAGATCGAGCTTGAACGTCTCATGGTCGTTCCGATGCTCGTCGCCGGCGTGGCGGAGGATGTCGAAGCCCTCCGCATAGGCCTGCATCATGCCGTATTCGATCCCGTTGTGGACCATCTTGACGAAATGGCCGGCTCCGGCCGGCCCGGCATGGATGTAGCCCTGCTCGGCGCGGGAATCGTGCGCGCTGGTGCGTCCGGGTGTGCGCGGCACGTTGCCGAGACCCGGCGCAAGCGTCGCGAAGATCGGATCGAGCCGATCCACGACAGCGGTCTCGCCGCCGATCATCATGCAATAGCCCCGATCAATTCCCCAGATGCCGCCGCTCGTCCCGACATCGACATAATGGATGCCTTTCGGCTTCAGTTTCAGCATCCGTGCAATATCGTCGCGCCAGAACGTATTGCCGCCGTCGATGATCGTGTCGCCCGGCTGCAGATAGTTCGCGAGTTCGTCGATCGTCTCTTCGGTTGGTAGCCCGGCCGGCAGCATGATCCAGACGGTGCGCGGGGCGGATAGTTTCGCGACGAGATCGGCGAGGCCGGTCGCGGGCGTCGCACCCTCGGAGGCCAGCGCCGCGACGGCATCCGCGCCGCGATCGTAGACGACCGCCGAATGCTGTGCCCGCATGAGGCGACGGACGATGTTGCCGCCCATTCGCCCGAGGCCGACCATTCCAATCTGCATGTTCGCTTTCCCGTGCTGCAAGGCGCTACTGTACGCCATATGTCGCGGAGAATGCATGCCTCAAGCCAAGGCTGACCGCGACGGCGCGACGCGGGAGGATTGAATGCGGTTACGGGGTAAGACGGCAATCGTGACGGGTGCGGGCGGTACGATCGGCGCGGCGACGGCCCGCCGCTTCGCGAAGGAAGGAGCGCGTGTCGCGCTTGTCGACAGGGATGTAGAGGCGCTGGCGTCCATCGCGGACGATCTCGGCGATTCGGCGGTGGCCATCGCGGCGGACGTGACGAAGGAAGCCGATGTCGCGCGCTATGCGGCAGTCGCGGCGGAGCGGCTCGGGGCCATCGACATTTTCTTCAACAATGCCGGCATCGCCGGACCGATCCGGCCGCTGACGAGCTTCGCGGCCGACGAGTTCGACACCGTCATCGCCATCAACGTGCGCGGCGTGTTCCTCGGGCTGAAACATGTGATTCCGGTTATGGCCGAGGAGGGCAGCGTGATCGTCACATCCTCGGTCGCCGGCCTGCGCGGATCATCCGGGCTCGGCGCCTATTGCGCCAGCAAACACGCGGTCATGGGGCTGGTGAAGACCGCCGCGATCGAATCCGCGCCGCGTCGCATCCGCGTCAATTCCATCAATCCCGGACCGGTGGACGGCCCGATGATGCGTGGCCTCGAAGCGGCCCGGATGCCCCAGAATCCGGATGCGGGTCGTGCCGCGATCGCGCAGCGCATGCCGTTCGGCCGCTACAGCGACGCGGGCGAAGTCGCCGATCTCGTGACATTCCTCGCGTCGGACGAGAGCCGCATGATCACCGGGCGTCCCCACGCGATCGACGCCGGCCTGATGCTCTGAGTCAGGCGGCGGCGAGCAGGTTGCGCTGGACGAGGCGCTGGATGTCTTCGGCCCGGTAGGGCTTCGAGAGATAGTCCAGCGCGCCGCAACGGATCGCTTCCTCGCGACGGTTCGAGCCGGAGACGAACGCGAAGCGCTCGCCCCGACGGGCCAGCGCTTCCGCGACGCCGAAGGTCGTGCCGTCCACCACGTCGATGTCGAGAAATGCGAAATCGAACATCCGCGTTTCGACCTCGTGCAGCGCATCGGCGGCAAGGCGGCAGATGACGAAATTGGCCTCGACGAGGTCGGCGATCAGGCCTTCGAGATCGAGCGCAAGGAGCGGTTCGTCTTCGACGATGAGGATTTGCCTGTCCATACGCGAGCAACTCCACGAATCGCCCGGAAGTTCGATTTCCGGGTTACGCTCGCGTAAGGAAAACAGGCGATGGAAAACAAATAGTTGCGCCCTGTTTTTTAAGAGCCTCTTAACCACGCGCCGCGACACTCGCCGACAATTCCGTCGGTGTGGGCGTCATGGATCAGCAGCCAGAGAATATTTCCGCCGATCAGGCCGCCGGCCACCCGGACAGCGCGTCCGACAAGCCGACGTCCAGGCCCCGCCGGGACGGCGAACATGCGATCGAACGGATCGAGGCGGCGGCGCGCGCGCTGGCCGACAACGAGCGTTCCCCGAACGGTCTCCCGAAGGGAAATGACGACGGCAGGCGGGCGCGCACGGCGCTGATCCCCGCGCCCTACATCGCTGCCGGACCGAAGGAAGCGTCCCGGGCGAAGGGCCGGCTGCGGATGCCGTCGCATCTGCCCTTCTATACAGCGGCCCTCTGCCTCGCGCTGGGCGTCGGCGGCTTTCTTGGCGGCCGCATCGCACAGACGGCGGACGCTCCCGATAGCGTCGCTCAGGCCGAGACAACGAAGATCGATCGCGCGCTGCCGTGGAAGCGCGAGGTGGCGACCGTCCAGGCCCAGGCGAGTGCGAAGGTTCGCGAGGATCTGAAAGCATTGCGGGGCGAAATGGCCGCGTTGCGCGCAAACAACGATCAGCTTCGCCAATCGGAAGGACAGAAACAGACGCAGGAATTGCGCGCTCTACGCGCCGCGCTCGAAGCCCAGAAGAGCGAGACGGCGTCGTTGAAAGCCGATCTCGCCGCGCGGCTCGACCGCGCCGATCGCGACGCGGCGCAACGCACCGACAAGACGGTCGAGCGCGTCGATCGGCTGGAGAAGAAGCTTTCTGATCCCATCGTCACCGGCTCGGTGCCGAAGGCCGCCGAGGCCGTGAAGCCGGAATCGAACAAGACCGAACGGCCTCAGGTTAGGGGCATGGTCCTTCGCGACGTCGATCGCGGCGTCGCACTCGTCGAGACCCGGCGTGGTCTGCTGGAAGTCATGCCTGGCGACGTGATACCGGGCGCCGGCCGTGTCGAAGCGATCGAGAAACACGCCGGCAAATGGCGGGTCGTCACGACCACCGGAGTCATCGACGACAAGCCGGACTAGTCCGCGTCCGTCGTGAAGCTCAGCCCGAACGCGGCCAGTCCGTCGTCGAGATTCTCGGCGAGCGTTTCCATCTGAATCAGATAGCGTGCGGTGCTGCCTTCGCGACGCTCGCGCGCGGTCCGCACCGCCTCCGGCCAGGACGCCGCATCGAAATCGCCGCGTCCGGTCCAGGCGAGCGCGACGAGCTCGGCCTGCTCGTCCTCGTCCAGATCCTCGATGGCGCCCAGAAGGGTCCGCAGCGCGGATTGTCCGCCCTTGTCGGTCAGCGATGTCGTGAAACCGTCGTCGATCGGGTTCGAGGCATCAGCGGGAATACCGATATCCGGCGCCTCGAACTCGCGCGCCATCAGGATGATGGCGCCGACCTTCTCCACGCTGATCTCGGGTTTGGGACCCGCATCGACGTCGATGATCCTTGTCATTCCGCTCTCCGTGCAATGACGGCAGAACCCGATCGGGGAACCATCGGTTCCTATTTCGCCATCTGGCCTCGGATTTCGCCGGCCTTGTTCTGCGCCGTATGAACGTTGAAATACCATTTGCCGGCCATGAGATCGGCGGCCTGTTCATCGGTCAGGGTCGCCGATCCCTCGAACGGGCTTGACTTGGCGTCGACAGGCACGACGACGCCCGCATTCGCGCCCGGGGCGGCGGGCCCGTGGAAATGCGCCATGGTCTCGGGTCCGGTCAGGCCACTGTAACTGCCCTTCCAGGTCAGTTTCTTCGTCGCCGGATCAAAGGTCGCTTCGATCGATCCGGTGCCGGTGGACGCGGTCGGCGGCACCTCGTCCTTGCCGGCCAGTGAGGCCTTGAAGGTGACGGGCGCGGCGAAAGCGCTTCCCGCGAACGTGATGCCGGCGATGGTTGCTGCTGCGAAAACGGACGAAATCAGGCGCATCGATCCCTCCCTGTGCTACATCGCCCTAACTAACGCCCGTGCCCCCGACAGCAAGGCGTCATAGCGCAACGGACGCCGGTCGTTTATGGGCTTGTCCCTCTGGTTGCGCCAGCGCGAATTGCAAAAAGGAATTTCCGTGCCGATCGTCGAAAACGTCACAATCGATGAACTGAAGCAGGGCCTGGCGGACGGGTCGATCCTCCTGGTGGATGTCCGCGAACCCAACGAGTGGGATGCCGGCCACATACCGGGCGCGACGCTGAACCCGTTGTCGGTCTTCGATCCCGCCGCGCTCCCGAATGACGACGGCAAGCGGGTCGTGCTGCAATGCCGGTCGGGCAAGCGCTCGGTCACGGCGCTGGGCCTTGCCCAAGAGGCCGGCCGAAGTGACGTTCGAGCCCATTTCGGCGGCGGCATGCTGGAATGGCTCGCAGCCGGCGAGCCCGTCCAGCAGTGATTACGCAGGCTGACTGATCCGTTCTGTCAGCCCTGCCCAGAACCGGCGTTTCCCGGAGCGGCGCAGCACGTCGATCGGCAGGGTCTTGCCGATCCTGTCGGCATCAAGCAGCCGCAGCAGATCGTCCGCGCCGCGCACGGTCACGCCGTCGATGGCCGTCACGATGTCGCCCGTCAGCAGGCCGGCCTCGTCGGCGGGCGAGCCCTGTTCGACGGCCATCACCACGGCGCCGGTCGCCTGCTCGTAGCCGAGCCTCAGCGCGATGCGGCGGGGCAGGGGCAACGTGCCCGCGCCGACTCCGAGAAAGGCCCGGCGGACGCGGCCGTGCCGGATGATCTCGCCGAGCACGAACCGCGCGGTGTTCGAGGCCACGGCGAAACAGATGCCCTGCGCGCCCGCGATCACGGCCGTATTGATGCCGATTACCTCGCCGGCAGACGAGACGAGAGGGCCGCCCGAATTGCCGGGATTGAGCGCGGCGTCGGTCTGGATCACGTCGTCGATCATGCGGCCGTTCTGCGCGCGCAGCGTGCGGCCGAGCGCCGAGACGACGCCGGCCGTGACGGTCGCATCAAAACCCAGCGGATTGCCGATGGCCACGGCGAGCTGCCCGCGCCGCAAGGCCCGGGAGTCGCCAAGCCGCGCGAAGGGCAGGCTCGCGTCTTCCTCGACCCGCAGCAGGGCGAGATCGGTGTCGGGGTCGGTCCCGAGGACTCGTGCCGACAGGGCCTGCCCGTCGAGCGTCGCGATCCGGGCGCGCGGACGCGTGCCGGCGACATGCGCATTGGTCAGGACGAGCCCGTCCGGAGAGACGATGACGCCGGAGCCCGAGCCTGCCGGCCGGCCGTTCGGACCGGAGACATCGATGCGCACGACGCTCGGACCGACGCGATCCACCACGTCGGTGACGGCGCGCGAATAGGCGTCGAGCAAGGGCGCGTCCGTCGCCGGCGCGTCGGCTTGCGACGAGTCGCTCGCGGCGAAGGACTCGTCGAGAAGGAAAGAATATCTTGTGTCGAGCATGGGAACCTCGACCGCAGATATGGTGGGTCGATCCAGTATCGCCAAGATCGATAGGCGATCGATACTTGCGGGTCCGTTTGCCGGATGAGACAGTCCCGATCAAGAACGACGACAATGCTATGCCGGGAGAGAAAAGAATGATGCGACTGGCCGCAGCCGCGACCGCACTGGTTTTCATGGGGACCGCCGGCCCGGCCGCCGCCCAGAAGACCTACGGACCCGGCGTCACGGACGGTTCGATCAAGATCGGCAACACGATGCCCTACAGCGGACCGGTTTCCGCGCTCGGCAATGTCGGCAAGATCATCTCGGCCTATTTCGCGATGATCAACGAGAGGGGCGGGGTGAACGGCCGCAAGCTGGACATGATCTCGCTCGACGACGGCTTTGCGCCGCCCAAGACGGTCGAGGCGGTCAAGCGGCTCGTCGAAAACGACGAGGTCTCCTTCATCTTCGCGACGATGGGGACCGCACCCAGCACGGCGGTCTCGAAATATCTCAACGTGAACAAGGTTCCGCAGATTTTCCTGATCAGCTCCGCTGCGAAATGGGCCGATCCGAAGACATTGCCGTGGTCGATCGCGCTGCCGTGGGCGCCGAACTATCCGACTGAAGCGGCGATCGACGTGAACTATGCGCGCCAGAAGAACCCGAATGCGCGGTTCGCGGTGCTGTACCAGAACGACGATGCCGGCAAGGAATATATCAAGGGCGTCCGCGACGCTCTCGGTGCGGATGCCGACAAGGCGCTCGCGATGGCGACGCCGTTCGAAGTGACCGAGCCGACGATCGACTCGCAGATCATCTCGCTCGCGACCACGAATGCCGATGTCTTCCTGATCTACAGCGTCACGCCGCGCGCCTGCGCGCAGGCCTTGCGTAAGGCGTGGGAGTTGAACTGGCGTCCGATGCGCTTCATCTCGAGCGGCTGCGCGAATGCCGAAGCGGTCATGAAGCCGGCGGGTCTGGATGCCGCGAAGGGCGTTCTGACGCTTGGGTCGCTGAAGCCCGTCGATACGGACAATCGCTCGGATGCCGGCATGGTCGAATATGTCGACTTCATGCGTGCCCGCGTGCCCAGCATCGATCCGAACTATTCGTCCGGCGTCTATGCCTACACGACCGCGCAGGCGCTGGTCGCCGTGCTGGAGCGGTGCAAGGACAATCTGACGCGCGAGAACATCATGCGCCAGGCGACGAGCCTGCAGAACGTCCCGCTGCCGCTGCTGCTGCCCGGGATCACCCTCAACACGTCGTCCGACGACTATGCGCCGATCAAGGACGGCTACATGTCGCAGTTCGACGGTCAGAAATTCGTGATCATCAGCGACCTTCTGCGTGCGAAGCGCTAGACTGGGCGAAGCCGCTGTCGGGTTCGGGCCGCAATCGTTTGGACAGGATTGACATGAAGCCAGCGAAATTCGGAATCGGTCAATCGGTCCGCCGTGTCGAGGATCAGAAATTCGTTACGGGAGCGGGGCGCTACAGCGCCGACGTGATGCCCGAGGGCGCGCTCGCCGGATACGTCCTGCGGTCCCCGCATGCGAAGGCGAGGATCGCGGGCATCGACGCCGCGGCGGCGCGGGCCATGCCGGGCGTCGTGCTCGTACTGCTCGCGTCCGACATCGCCGCGATCGGCACGCTGCCGTGCCTTGCCGCCCTGCCCAATCCCGACGGGACGATCATGGGGCAGCCGCCCTATCCTGTTCTGGCCGGCGACGAGGTGCGCCATGTCGGCGACGCGGTGGCCTTCGTCGTCGCGGAGACTGATGCGGCCGCGCGCGACGCCGGCGAGGCGATCCAGGTCGACTACGCTGTCGAGCAACCTGTCGTGGACATGCGCGATGCACTCGCGGCGGGCGCGCCGCTCGTCTGGCTGCAGGAGAAAAGCAATCTCGCTGTGGAAAGCGCCATCGGCACGCCGGCCGACGTCGAGGCTGCATTCGCGACGGCGAAACATCACGTGGCGATCGACATCGTCAACAACAGGCTCGTCACCAACTACATGGAGCCGCGCGCGGCGATCGGCGAATATGACGCGGCGAACGGCCGCTTCACGCTGACGACGTCGAGCCAGGGCGTGCATGGCCTGCAGGGTTCGCTGGCCGGCGTGATCGGTGTCGATGCGTCGAAGCTGCGCGTGCGCACGTTCGATGTCGGCGGCGGCTTCGGCACGAAATCCTTTCTCTATCGCGAATATCCGCTCGTTCTCGAAGCGGCGAAGCGCACCGGCCGGCCTGTGCGCTGGGTGTCGGATCGCAGCGAGCATTTCCTCGGCGACGCGCAGGGTCGCGACAATCTCGTCCATGCCGAAATGGCGCTCGACTCCGACGGGCGCTTTCTGGCGCTGCGCATCGACACGATCGCCAATCTCGGCGCCTACCTCTCGCAATACGGGCCGTATATCCCGTTCCTCGGGATATCGATGGCGACGGGCACCTACGACATTCCGAAGCTGCATGCGCGGATGCGCGCCGTCTACACGAACACGACGCCGGTTGACGCCTATCGCGGCGCGGGCCGGCCGGAAGCCGCCTATGTGCTTGAGCGGCTGGTCGATGCTTGCGCGTTGCAGCTCGGCATTCCTCGCGAGGAAATCCGCGCGCGCAACTTCGTGAAGCCGTCGCAGATGCCCTACAAGACGCTGACCGACCGCACCTATGACGTCGGCGATTTCGAAGGCGCGATGCGGCAGGCCCTGCGAAAGGCGGATGTCGACGGGTTCGAAG